>Ga0105046_10017922_pt1 | contig 10807 bp, 11 predicted proteins | sample MAT03_FD_78385 | JGI IMG/M metagenome (GOLD analysis project Ga0105046, IMG submission 78385) | Freshwater microbial communities from Lake Fryxell liftoff mats and glacier meltwater in Antarctica - MAT-03 (megahit assembly) | ecosystem: Environmental > Aquatic > Freshwater > Ice > Liftoff...
GCGGGTCTTCTTCGTATATGAAGCGATCTGGCGCTTCAGCACCGAGCTGATGCTGCCAGCGGCATCGTTGACCTCGGTCAGGTGGGTTCCCCAGGTCCTACCCAGCGGTTCGCCGATCCGTGGCCGCACATCTGCCGCGTCGGTGGCGAGGTCGACCTGAAGCCAGTGCGCTCCACCGGAGCGCTTGCAGCTTGCCCTGTACATGCCGGGGAACCGGACCCATGGTGTGCTGATTGAAGTCAGGTCAGGCAGAAGGGTTCCGTAGATCCCGGGGAAAGGCTCGGTGTTGTAGCGCGAACTGAGCATGCCACCGGCACCGTTCAGTTTCGCCGGATTGACGCACATCACTTCGTACTTCGATGCATCGAGGCCCGGGGTGACCAGGGCGCCGGTGACCCTGCCGAAGTTGGAATCGACCGGCGGCTCGGACAGGAATCCGGAATAGGCGATCGCACAACCGGTCTGCCTGGCTTTCGCGCAGGCGGGGACGTTCTGGAACTGGCCGCCCACCCGTTTGCCCCTGGGCACATAGATGTTGCCGCCGATCAGCACGGCCGAAACGAGACGCTTGCGGAGGTGCGGCCTCCGGTCGAAGGTCTGCTCGATCAGGCGGCCGAGGTGCCCGGTGCCTTGCGAGTGACCGATCAGGATCACTCCGCGTCCCCGGTTGAACTTCTTCAGATACACGTTCCATGCAGCTTTGACGCCGGCGTACGCCTTGTCGATCGAATCCGGGCTGATGTTCCCGCTCAGGATCGAAGGTACGGTGAACTGCGGATAGATCGGGGCAAACACACGACAGATGTCTGAGACGGACGCCTGCTGGGTGGCAATCGAGTCCAGTTCGGGATCGCGGCTCAGGTCAGCGTTCGGGCCAGGCTGGCTGCTCACGGTGGGGTAGACGTAAAAACAGTCGACCCTGGGCGCCGGACGGCCGACCGGCGGCGGCGGAGGGATCAGGGTCTCGACCCCTGACGCGTCAACCGAAGTCATGCCGGTGATCGTGGTGCCGCAGGGACTGTCCGTCTTGCCGGGCTTGCAGAGCCAGCGGAAGTTATCGGCCGCGGTTGCACCGCCGGCGGACATCAGTCCGCCGGCCAGCAGCATCACGAACAGCGCGGTCAGCCCTGCGAGTCGCCTCAAGTGATTGCTCCAAGTGAGGCTGAACTCACGTTATTTGCGTACTTGGCCATGACCCCTCGTTCGAAGAGTGGTTTCGGAGGCGAATAGGACTTGAGGCGTTCATCGATCTGTTCAACCGTGAGGTCAACCGACAGCAGGCGCTGGTCGATGTCGACGGTGATCATGTCACCGTCGTGGATCGCCGCGATCGGTCCGCCCTTGACCGCTTCCGGGGCGACGTGCCCGATCATCAGACCGCGGGTCGCACCGGAAAAACGCCCGTCGGTCAGCAGGGCGACGTGCTCGCCCAAGCCTTCACCGACCAGGGCTGCCGTGACCTGGAGCATCTCGCGCATGCCCGGGCCACCTGCCGGCCCTTCGTTGCGGATGACGATGACGTCCCCCTTTTCGATCTGATTCTTCTTGACCGCAGCGAAACAATCTTCTTCACGTTCGAAAACCCGCGCCGGACCAGTGTGACTGAGGCGCTCGGTGCCGGCGACCTTGACGACTGCACCGTCAGGGCAGATGTTGCCTCGCAGGATGGCGAGGCCACCCTGCGCCTTGAGCGGGGCGTCGCAGGTCAGGACGACGTCCTGGCCGGGTTCCTCGACGGCTTTGTCGGCTTCTTCACCGATCGTCTGGCCGGTGACTGTGATCTCGCCTTCGTGCAGCAGCCCGCCGTCCTTGAGGTGCTTGAGGATGAGCGGGACACCGCCGGCGCGGTAAAGGTCGGTGGCTACGTACCTTCCACCTGGCTTCATGTCAGCCAGTAGTGGTGTGCGTCGTGACACTTCTTCGAAAACGTCAATGTCGAGTTCGATCCCGGCTTCGCGGGCGATCGCCAGCAGATGGAGCACAGCGTTGGTCGATCCACCGGATGCGCAGACACAGGCGATCGCGTTCTCGAGCGACTTGCGGGTGATGATCTTGCTGGGCCTCAGGTCGTCGATGAGGACTTTGAGGATGAGTTCGCCGATCGCGGAGGCGACCGTATTTTTCTCTTTGTCTTCGGCTGGAACCATGGCCGAAAAGGCGGGCGAGACACCGAGGGCTTCGAAAGCGCAAGCCAGGGTGTTCGCGGTGAATTGGCCTCCGCAGGCACCGATGCCGGGACTGGCGACATTTTCGATCGCGGTGAGTTCTTCGTCCGAGATGTCGCCGGCGTTGTGGGCGCCGATCGCTTCAAAAACTTCGAGGATGGTGACGTCTTTGCCTTTGTACCGGCCGGGCTTGATCGAACCGCCATAGAGGACGATCGAAGGGATGTCGATTCTGGTGACGCCCATTACCGCTCCGGGAATGGTCTTGTCACATGCGGCGAGCGCGACGATCGCATCGAACTGGTAGCCACGGGCCATCAGTTCGATCGAGTCGGCGATGACTTCCCGGCTGACCAGCGATGATTTCATGCCCTGGGTGCCCATTGTGATGCCGTCGGAGACGGCGACGGTGTTGAACTCCATCGGCGTTCCACCGGCAGCGCGAACGCCTTCTTTGACGTAGGCAGCCAGGTCCCGAAGGCCATAGTTGCAGGGCATGGCGTCGGTCCAGGTGTTGGCGATGCCTATGGTCGGCTTCTTGAGGTCATCGTCGGTGAGGCCGATGCCTTTCATGTACGCGCGGGCCGCGGCGCGGTCCGGTCCATCGAAGACTGCTGCGGAGCGCGGCCGCGGAAGTGAGGGCTGCGAAGACGAACCGTTGGTAGACATGAGCGATAGTTTAGGCGCCCGGCAGAAATACCCCGCCGCTCAGTCCCACCGGCTCTCTGAAAGACCGATGACGTCGACCGGTCCCGGTCCCGCGCCGATCGAATCAAGTCCATTCTCGACAGCCTGTGAGGCAATCCTGCGGGCGCTGCGGGCAGCGGACAGCGGATCCTGACCGGCCGCCAGCATCGAAGCCAGGACCGACGAGTGGGTGCAGCCGGATCCGTGGCTGGAGGTGCCCGGAAAGCGCTTTCCGTCGATCTCAACGGTCGAAGTGCCGTCATGGAAAAGGTCGACGATCCTTTCGCTGTGACCACCGGTGACAACCACGTTCTCCGACCCGAGGGCGAGCACGGCCCCGGCAAGTTCGGATTGTGAGCTTTCGGAATCAAGGCCAGTGAGCAGGCGGGCTTCGGGGATGTTCGGGGTGACCACCGTGGCCCGCGGCAGGATGATCTCGATCAGGGCCTGCCTTGCTTCCGGCCTCAGCAGGTCGGCGCCGCTTTCGGCGACCATGACTGGATCGACGACAACCGGCGCGTCGCCGACCAGGTCGAGTCCTTTCGCCACCGCTTCGATGGTCTCGATCGATCCGAGCATCCCGATCTTCACAGCATCGACACCGATGTCGGAAGCAACCGCCCGGATCTGTTCGATGATCATCGATGGGCTGACCGGCTCTATGGCGCTCACCCCGACCGTGTTCTGGGCCGTGAGCGCGGTGATCGCGGTCATGCCGTGAGCACCGCACCGGGCGATTGCTTTCAGGTCTGCCTGAATGCCGGCGCCACCACCGGAATCGGAACCGGCGATGGAAAGTACTATCGGAATCCTGCGGTCATTCATCCTCGGGAGGATATGGAGCGGGCAGGCTGGTCCGTGCCCAGGTGCCGACCAGCGAGCAATCGATGTAACCCATCACTTCGAGCCGGGCGAGGCAGACCGCGACGTCGGTGGCGTCGCGCGCCACGAAGTCGGCGTTCATGTCAACCGTTGAGCAACCACGTTCCACCGCATCAAGCACTCCACGCAGATCGGGTTCCAGCGGTGGCCCTTTCGCTCTCGGCGGTGTCGCCCCCACCCCGATGAATCGGTCGATCACGTCCCGGGCGTCCCTGATCAGGGCGGCGCCGTTGGCGATCAGGTCATTCGTGCCGGCGGCCGGACCGACCGTCACCTGGCCCGGCACCGCCCCGACCTCCCGGCCGGCATCGGCTGCCATCTCGGCAGTGATCAGTGAACCGGACCGGTAGGCCGCCTCCACCACGATCGTCATCTGCGAGAGCGCAGCCATGATCCGGTTTCGGGCCGGGAAACCCCAGCGTCGTGGCTGGATGCCGGGTGGCATTTCGGAGATGACCAGACCACTCTCGAGAATCTGGCGGTAGAGCCTGCTGTGCGAGACCGGATAGGGGCGGTCCGGCCCTGATGCCAGCACGGCCACCGTCCGCCCCCGCTCCAGCGCACCCCGGTGAGCCGAGCCGTCGATTCCAAGGGCCATGCCACTGACCACGTTGAGTCCGGAGGCCGCAAGTTCTTTCGACAGGCTGCGTGAAACCTCAAGCCCGTAGCCGGTCGCCCGCCGGGACCCGACGACTGTCACCGTCGCCGGCATCGTGATGTCGGCAAGCGGAAAGCCCTGACCCTTCCCGATCAGCACCCGTGGAGCGTCAGCCCCGTCCCTGAGCCCTTCCGGAAAATGGTCGTCATGTAAACAGCAGGCCCAGCAGTCCGAATCGATCAGCTCGGCGACCCTGTGTCCGTGACTGATCGACGTGTTTTCGCTGAGTACCTGGTCAGTGTCCTTCGGAGCCACGGCCCTGGCAAGGTCTTCGTCATCCAGGCGCAGTAGCTCCGGGATGCGGTTGCCGGGTTTGTCGCTGCAGGAGATCTGAATGTTGCCCGAAAGGCTGGCGATCAGCCAGGCACGCCTCAGGCACTGCTCGCAGGCGGATTCGGCGGTGACCCCGACGCTCATTTTTGCTCCTTTCGTCTGAACTGAAGGGCTGAAGCCATGTGCTCGACTTCGATGCAGGGGCTGGCTTTGAGGTCCGCGACAGTGCGGGCCAGCCGCAGAACCCGGTCATGGGCCCGGCCGCTGAAGCAGTGACGTGTGTGTGAGTCGGCCAGCATCGCTGCCGCTCCGGCCTCCATCCGGAAAGACGACACCTCATCAGGTGTGGCCCGGGAGTTGGTCCTCGCTTCGCCGTATCGCTCGGCCATGATCAGGCGGGCTTCAACTACTCGTTGCCTGACCTCCGAGGAAGCCTCCCCCGGTGGCCCCGCCATCGCTTCTGCCGAAGGTTGTTTGACCGCCAGATTGATGTCGATACGGTCAGCCAGGGCGCCACTCAAGGCACCCTCGTAGCGCCGGATATCAAGCACCGAACATTGGCAGGCGTTGTCTTCCTGCCCGCGGCCACAAGGGCAGGGATTGGCTGCCGCAACCAGGGTGAACCGGCAGGGCAGAGTCTGTCTGCCACTGGCCCGGACGATGTTCACCTCACCCGACTCGAGCGGTTCGCGCAGGGCTTCGAGAGCGGAACGCCGGAACTCACAGAGCTCATCCAGGAAAAGAACGCCACGATGGGCCAGGGTGATCTCCCCCGGTCTCGGCGGTGCGCCGCCACCAACCAGGCCGGCAGCCGAAACGGTGTGGTGCGGAGCCCGGAACGGACGGGTCGAGGTGATCGCACCGGCACCGGCACCACAGACACTGGCGATTCGGGCCACCTCGAGGATCTCGCCACTTTCCAGCGGCGGCAGAATCGAAGTGATCCGTCTGGCAGCCAGGGACTTGCCGGCACCCGGTGGCCCGACGATCAGGATTCCGTGCTCACCCGCCGCTGAGACTTCGAGCGCCCACCTCAGGTGGGCCTGACCACGCAGGTCGCCCAGATCGGGCAGGTCCGGGGTCCGGCCGAAGTCAAGTGGTTCCGGGCGCTGACCCGGGATCATGCCGTCCGCCAGCTTTCGCAGCTCGGCGACATTCTCGATCGTGCGGACCTCGACCCCCTCAGCCAGGGCTGCTTCACCCCCGTTGGCCGGCGGGACCACGATCCCGGCCGCGTTGTTCCGGGCCGATTCGGCCATCGCCAGCGCGCCTCTCACCGGACGAACGGTTCCGTCGAGTGCCAGTTCACCGGCAAAAGCCCAACCCGCCAGGGGTTCGAGTGATATCTCGCCCGCAGCGGCCAGCAGGGCCGACGCCAGGGCCAGGTCAAGCCCTGGTCCGACCTTCCGGAGGTCGGCTGGCGCCAGGTTGGCCGTGATCCTCTTCAAAGGAAACTCGAACCCGCTGTTGACCAGGGCGGAACGAACCCGTTCCCGGGCTTCGCGCACGGCGGCGTCGGGAAGACCGACGATCTGGAAGTTCGGCAGACCACGCTGCACATCCACTTCCACCCGGACAGGTCTGGCGGCGATTCCGTCGATCGTGAAAGCGGTGGTCTCAGCCAGCATGGAAGCAAGTTAGGAGGAATCGACGCACTGGTTGCCAGTTGAGGCGGACAATTCAGCAACACGCAGACAACGGCTGCGAGACAGATCAACGGTTGGCCTAAACCCGGGCCTACGCTCGGCCGATGAGCAAGTCAGACGAAAGAAACAGGAAGACAGACCCGCGCCGGACAACGGGCAAAGCGGCTGAAGATATCTGCGCCCGCCGGCTGAAGCAGAAAGGCTGGCAGATACTCGCCCGCAACTGGCGGATCAGGATGGGTGAAATCGACCTGATCGCCCGCACCGGGAACATTCTGGTGGTGGTCGAAGTCAAGGCGATACACATCAACCCGCGTCAGGGACCAACATCACCGGTCCTGGCCGTTGGCCCGAACAAGCAGCGCCGCATCAGGAAACTGACGTCAGCCTGGATTTCCACCCATGGCCGAACAGTCACGTTCCAGGAGGTCCGCTTCGATGTGGTCGGAATTCTCTTCGAGCGCGACGGCTCGATCATCACCTACGACCACATCGAGAACGCGTTCTGAAACTCAGGCGGCCGCCTGATGTGATTCGCCGTAAGCGGACGAGTTGAAAGACATCCTGTGGATCGCGGACGGGCCGAGTTGCCGGATGGCGTCCCTGTGGGTCTCGCTGGCGTATCCCTTGTGTCCTTCGAAGCCGTAACCCGGGTACCGCTCACCGGCCCTTGCCATGCAGCGGTCCCGGCTCACCTTGGCGATCACGGATGCCGCGGCGACCGCGGCGCTTTTGCTGTCTCCCTTGACCAGCCGCTGGTGCCGTACCTGGCAGGCCGGCAGGCTGAAACCATCGACCAGACACACCGATCCATCGGCCAGTTCGAGCCCGACCAGGGCCTGGCTAAGGACCTCGATGTTGCTTACATGAAGCCCGTGGGCGTCGATGTAACGAGATGACCTCATGACCACGCTGACCCGCTTTGCGCAGCGGAGGATCTCGGGATAAAGCCGCTCCCGGGCCTTCGCCGTCATCTTCTTCGAGTCGTTCAGGTCACTGAGCAGACCACCGCCGAAGTTTTCGATGCATTGGCGGTCAAGGACAACGGCCGCCGCTACGATCGGGCCCGCCAGACATCCGCGCCCCGCTTCATCGGCGCCGGCCACGAATGCCGAATCGAACTTCCGGTCGTGGGAAAACAGACCGGCCGGATCGGGCCCGGCTTTACGCCGGGAACCGGAGGAACCGGAGGACTTGCGGCTAGAGGCCACCGATGCGATTCGGCGGCCAGTAGGTGGCGAAAGCCTTGCCGATCAGCCAGTCCTCGGGCAACGGACCCCAGAAACGGCTGTCGAAACTGCTGCCGCGATTGTCGCCCATCATGAAGTAGTGGCCTTCGGGAACGGTGATCGCTTCCGGGAGGTCGCAGCCGCTGCCGCCGACGTTGCAGGGCGTGATCTCGTAGCCGTCCGGCGGCTCCGGCACGCCGTTGACGATCGGAATGCCTTCCTTGACCGCGACCGTGTCACCCGGCCCGGCGACTATGCGTTTGACGAAGGTGTCTTTCGACTTGTCCGGCAGCGCCTGAGGACAGGGCTGCAGCGGCTTCCGGTCGACAGCACATGCTCGCAAAGCCCCGTCATCGGCACCGACCGGCGGATGGAAGACCACCATGTCCCCGGCTTCCGGGGTGGTGAGGTGGTAGATGAAACGGTTGACCAGGATCCGCTGCTTGATGTCCAGCGTAGGCTCCATCGAGCCGGAAGGGATCTGGTACGGCTTGATCAGGAACGCCTGGATCAGCAGCGCCAGCCCAAGGGCGAGCGCAACAATCACGACCAGCTCAATGAAGCTCCCCCCGGCCGTCTTAGGCTTGGGGATCTTCGGGCTCAGGCCTGTTCCTTCGCGTCCTGCTCGCCGTCGGCGGCGGGCTCTTCGCTTGCTTCAGCATCGGGTGCCGCTTCTGCTGTCTCGTCGGCTTCCGGAGTCTCCTCCGGGGCGTCATTGACCTCTTCGGCAGCGGCTTCCGGTGCGTCAGCCACGTCTTCAGTTTCGGTCGCTTCAACCTCGGGGGCTTCGGCTTCAGTCGTTTCAGTTTCGGTGGCTTCAGCGGTCTGGCCGGCGGCGGTATCTTCAGCCTCTATCGGCTCCTGGACTTCGCCTGAAGCGTCCTGCGGAGCGTCGGTCGTGCTGACCATGTCTTCGTCGATGCCCCAGCGGCGCTCGGCGACACGGGCGGCCTTGCCGACCCGGTCACGCAGGTAGTAAAGCTTGGCCCGGCGCACACGGCCGCGGGAAGCGACTTCGAGCTTCTCGATCTTCGGCGAATGCAGCGGGAAAGTTCTTTCGACACCGACTCCAAAGGAGTTCTTGCGCACCGTGAAAGTTTCACGTACACCCGATCCCTGTCGCTTGATCACGACGCCCTCGAATACCTGCGGGCGTTTGCGATTGCCCTCGATCACGAGAAAGTGAACGCGGACGCGGTCTCCAGGAGCAAAGGACGGGAGTCCTTTCCTGATCTGGCTGGCTTCGATGTCTTGGATTACTGTGCTCATGGCTCAAAAAGACGGGCCGGGTGGCCCGCAGAGCGGCAATGCTACCGATTCACTCGCGCCGACGCCCTTCTCGTGCCTCTCCAAGAGCCCGGCTCTGTTCCATACGCCATTCCCTGACCTTCGCGTGATCACCCGAAACGAGGATCTCCGGGATGCCCCAGCCGCGGTATTCGGGCGGACGGGTGTAGTGCGGGTACTCGGGAAGGCCGTCCAGGGCCTCGCTGTAGGACTCCTCGATCGCGCTGTCGGCGTCACCGAGGGCACCCGGCAGGCGGCGCATCAAAGCATCGGCGATGACCATTGCCGGCAGCTCGCCTCCGGCCAGCACGTAGCGGCCGATCGAGACTTCGTCGTCAGCCAGGTGATCGTGGACCCTTTGGTCAAAACCTTCATAGCGGCCGCAAAGCAGGGCCACCGCCGGCTCCGCCGTGAGTTCGGTCACGAGCTGGTCATCGAGCAGCCTTCCGGATGGCGAAAGTACAACGATCCGGGGACGTTCACCCTCTCCGTACACACCCTGAAGAGCGGCGTCGACCACATCGACCCTCAACACCATGCCGGCCCCACCTCCGTAAGGGGTGTCATCGACCCGGCCGCCTTTCAGCGGTGTCCACTCGCGGTAGTCACAGGTGTTGAAGTCAGCCCCATTCTCGATCGCCTTGCGAACGGGCCGCTGCTCCCGGAACCAGTCGAAGGCTTCGGGAAAGAGAGTGAAGACGTCCAGCCGCACGGACTGTCAGTCGAGGATGTCGACGAGGACCCGGCGCTGTTCCTTGACCGCGGCGGCCTTGGCGACGGTGCGGATCGCGTTCGCGACCCGGCCGCCCTTGCCGATCACCCGGCCGAGGTCATCCTGGTCGACGGTGATCTCGAACACGAGGTCGCCGTCTTCTTCAAGCTCCTCGACCTCTACCGCGTCGCGATCTTCGACCAGCGACTGCGTGACGAAAAGGAGCATCTCCCGCATGGGATCAGCTTCCGGTGGCTTTGATGCCCTTGATGCGCAACAGGCCTGCGACCCGCTCGGAGGGCTGGGCGCCCTTCTCGAGCCAGTAATTCGCGCGCTCTTCGTCGAGCACGATGGTGGAAGGCTCGGTCTGTGCGTTGTACTGCCCGATCGTTTCAATCGAGCGTCCATCACGCGGGGAGCGCTTGTCGGCGACAACGATTCGCCATATCGGGTTCTTCTTGGAACCAACTCTTCTAAGTCTTATACGGACAGCCATTTGGACGCGCAATCCTACAGGTTCTCAGCGACGACGGATCTTGGGGCGTGGAGCTTTGGCTGCCTTGCCACCCTGCATCCGGGCCAGCTGCTGCGGATCCGGCATGTTTCCGTTGGCCATCTGCTTCATCAGGCTGCGCATGTTGCCGAACTGCTTGACCATGTTGTTGACCTGCTGGATCTTGGTTCCGGAGCCTTCGGCGATCCGGCGGCGGCGTGAGCCCTTAATGATTTCGGGGTAGGCCCGCTCGTACGGGGTCATCGAGAGGATGATCGCTTCGACCCGGTCGAGCTCGCCGTCGTCGACGTCAACGTCCTTGAGGCCTTTCATGGCGCCCATACCGGGCATCATGCCGATCAGGTTGCCGATCGGGCCCATCTTGCGGACCTGGCGCATCTGCTTCAGGAAGTCCTCGAGCGTGAAGGTCTCGTCCGCCATCTTCTTCTGGAGCTCTTCGGCTTCGTCTTCGCTGACCTGCTCTTCGGCCTTCTCGATCAGGCTGAGTACGTCGCCCATGCCGAGGATGCGGCCGGACATGCGGTCCGGGTGGAACCGGTCGAAGTCCTCGAGCTTCTCACCGGTCGAAGCGAAGATGATCGGCTTGCCGGTGACCGCCTTTACCGAGAGCGCGGCGCCGCCTCGGGCGTCGCCGTCGAGTTTGGAGATGATCACGCCGTCGAACTCGACCGATTCGGAGAACGATTCGGCCACACCGACCGCGTCCTGACCGGTCATCGCGTCGACGACCAGGAGGATGTTGTGGGGCTTGACC
>Ga0105046_10017924_pt1 | contig 10807 bp, 9 predicted proteins | sample MAT03_FD_78385 | JGI IMG/M metagenome (GOLD analysis project Ga0105046, IMG submission 78385) | Freshwater microbial communities from Lake Fryxell liftoff mats and glacier meltwater in Antarctica - MAT-03 (megahit assembly) | ecosystem: Environmental > Aquatic > Freshwater > Ice > Liftoff...
CACCTCTTCGTAGATGCCCGCCCCCAAGTAGTTCACCACCTGACCGACCGCGAGCGGATGGAACGGCACACTGGCCAGCGGTATCCCGCTCTGTTCCATCAGCGGCCGGAAGTTGCGGCTCAACGCCCAGATCCCCACGGCGAAGACGATACTTTCGATGCACATGCCGAAGATGGTGCCGAGGGGATCGCTCGGGCGATCCGCCCAACGCAGCCAAGCGAGAATGAGCAGACCACCGAGGATCAAGGCGGGTGCGGCCCACATAATCGGTAAGCCGAACTCCGCGAGGCGTGCCCGTGCCCAAACGTCGGCTCCGTTGCGAAGCGAATCGGGGTTGCCTTGGCTGAGGTGGTGAACGCCGAGTTCGTAGGCCAACAGCAACGGCGCGACGAAGAGCCAAGAAGCCCACGGGTGTCGGGTTGCGCTGAAGTAACCGGTCATGGTATTTTGCTTGTTCCCCTCTCCCTCGGCGGGAGAGGGGTTAGGGGTGAGGGGGCGTGTGGGTATGACCCCCTCACCCCTAACCCCTCTCCCGCCGAGGGAGAGGGGAACTAAACCAAGTCAAGCCAAATCGGGGTAGCTCATGCCGAAGAGTTTCCGGCGTTCCCCCGTGGAAAGCGTCCGCACGATGCCGCCGAACTCGGCGTTCATCAGGTCGATCACTTCGGGCTTCGGCAAATGCTTCCCTTCCGGATCGGTGAGCACCGCGACCACCGGCCGACCGGTCGCACGCAGATTCAAACGATTCGGGTGAACCCCGGCGACCACGGCGCAACGGCCATCGGTAAGTTCCACCGCGGTACCGATGGGGTGGAAGGTGAGGTGCAACAGGTGCTCGGCGAAGTCCTTGTCGAGCTTGCCGTTCTCGGCCTCCATCAGGGTATCGGTCAGGGCGTTACGCGGATCGTGGGCCGGGCGGTGCGGCCGATCCGAGCACATCGCGGCGTACACCTCGCCCACGGAGAGGATGCGGGCGAGTGCGGGGAGCATCTCGCCGCGGCGGCCCATGGGGTAGCCGGTGCCATCGAGGCGTTCGTGGTGCATACCGATGGCCTCGGCGATCGGCCCGAGTTCGGGCATCAACTCGCGGAGCAAATCGGCGCCGTTGCCGGGGTGCCGTTCGATGAGCCGGCGTTCCCCGGCGGTGAGCGTGCCCGCCTTGCCGAGAACCTCGGCGGGGATTGTCAGCATGCCCACGTTCATCATCAGTGCGGCGGCGACGGGCACCACCGGTTGCGAGTTCCACTCGAAATCGTGCGATACCATGCGGGCCACGACCTGCGCGGCCGTGAGCGAATTCGCGGCGACGAACCGGGGAACCGTATCGGCGGAAGCCGTGATGAAGCGGAGCGGCACGCCGAGTTTGACGTCGTCGAGGAGTTCTTCCGCCACTTCGGCGAAGCTGCCGAACGAGACCAACCGGCGGGCTTGAACGTCGCAAAGCAACCGGGCGATCCGTTCGATGCGGCCCCAATCGCGGCGACGGAGTTCCAACGCCCGCACGGTCATCGATTGGCGATCGCGGATGCTGTTCAAAAGTGCGTTCAAACCTTCGCAGATGCGGGCCTGCTGCTCGGCAGATTCCGGCATCAGTTGGGCAATCCGCAACGACGCTTCCGTCGCGGCGACGGTCGCTTGATGGTAGAGAACGATCGGCTCCGGGTCGGCCGGCTTCGATTGCCCGACGAGGCGAACGAAGAACAGATCTTCGGTGATCGCCCGCTGTTCCGCCACGAGCGTGCGCGCTTCTTCGAGCAGCTTGCGGGCCATGGAAATGATCGGCACCGGGTTGGGCGATTCGGTCGCCCGCGTGTTTCCCAGTTCCTTCAACACCCGGCCGAGCCATTGCGGTTGAGTGGCGGCTTGCTTGGCGAGTTGGAAGATCGCCGCGGGATCGGGTGTCGGCAGATGCGGATCGGCCGAGATCAACGACGGCGTCTTTTCGAGGCGTTCCCGGAACGCCGAGATTCGATTCAACAACGATTTCGTATCGCTCATGGTGGCCCCCCAGCCATCAAGTGCAGTTTCCCCTATCGGGAGTTATCGACCGTACCGAGCGGGAACTTGAGAAGTTTTGCCGGTTGGGAGGCTTCAATTTGGGGGAAGTGCGGAAATCGGGGAGGAAAGCTTCAAGCTTCCGGGATGACGCGGATGGGGGGAAACGCAAATTCCACATCGCGGTAGATGTCCGCGAGCGGCACGATCACGGGCACCGTGGCGAGTTTCATCGAAGCGTCCGCACCGGCGAAGGTCGTCAGCATCCAGCGGTCGTCGGCTTGGCGCTCGAAGACGTCCACAACCATGGCATCTTGCGAAACCAACACGATTTCACGGATCGAGGCCACCTGTTGATATTGGCGAAACTTGCTACCCCGGTCATACGCTTCTGTGGAAGGCGAGAGAATCTCGAACACCACGTTGGGATTTAACAAGGTGTCCTTGTTACGAGGATCATACAATCGCGGGCCGCAAACAATCACCAAATCGGGATAGGTGTATAAACCGGTCGGATTGACCCGCAATCGCTGGTCGCGGGACATCGAGCGGCACCCACTGCCTTTCAAACGAGTACCGACTTCTACGCTAAGATTCTCGTTCAAAAGATTGTGATCCTTGCTCGCCCCGGCCATGGCGAACATTTCGCCTTGGTAATACTCACTCTTGAACTCGGCCTTCTCCTCGATGGCCAAGTATTCCTCGGGCGTCAGCAGTTTCGGTTTCGGCACGGCGGACATCGCAGGTTCCTCCAGATTCATTCTCCCGATACTATACCCGAATCACCGGAGAAACGGGAATGCAACGACGACAGTTCATGGCGATGGCGAGTTCGGCCCTGCTCTATTCCGGTTGCAAGCCGCGACACCCGGCCGAACTCAGCATCACGCCCGAGATCAAACGCACCATCGTCGAACAGCAAAGCGCCCGGCAGCAGCACCTCGCCACGCTCGAAGGCTTCCGCGTTCCCACCGATGCCGTGCGCACCACGCCGCCGAGGGTGATCGACTTGTTGAAGGAATACCCCGAGTTGCGTTCGCGGGTTCGGGTGAGCGTGCGATTGCACCCGCGGTACTCAGACGAGCCGAAGCCGCAGGAATCGAAACTCGGCGGCAGCATCCTTTGGCCGGCAGAGGAGCCGTGGCCGGTGGATGAACAATCCAAGCTGGCGTATCAGCCGATTCTCCAACTCCGATTGGAGGATGCCCCGGCCCAAGTGAAGTTCCCACCCAAGAAGGACCTGCTGCAAGTGCTCTGGGTTCCGCGCGAAGGGAGCACGTTGAAGGTGAAGCTCGTCTGGCGGAGTGGTATCGAATCGCTGGCGGCGCTCGCGGAACTGCCGAGTACCGAGCACGCCCACACGAACTTGATTCCGGTGCCGTGCCGGTTGTTCCCGGAGCGGGTTCCCGAGTTGCCGGAAGTGGCCTCGCTGCCGCAGGGGGAGTTGAAAACGCGGTTGGAAGCTTGGAAATCGCCCGATGCGAACCTCGGCGGCGCCGAATATCTGCACAAGTATCTGAACGCCTGCCCCGGCACCAAGATCGGCGGCTATCCGCGCAAGGAGGCGACCAAGGATGCCGTGTGCGAACGATGCCGTTGGCCGATGGATTACACGCTCACGATCTCCGGCGACGATTACGGGGGCGATCCGCGCTGGGCACCTTCGGAAGAAACGGGCCGACCCGGGGAAGGCTACGCGAAGGCCACCGGCTTGAAACTGCCGGGATCGGGGAGTTGCCATATCTTCGTCTGCCGGCGGTGCGAAGGTTGGCCCGCCCAAGCGACGGCGTGATGGTTCTTGGTGTTTCTCTCATCAAAATTCCGTTTCCCGTTTCTTGAGGGTGTGGTAACTTAAATTGAGTTACGAACCCGCCCAACGCCCCATTCCCGAGGACACCGCCATGAACTCTCCTTCGCCCGTGCAATGCCCCGAATGTTGGGAATACGTCCCGCAGCGCCCGCAACCGAGCCGTCGCGGATTCCTCGGCAGCACCCTCGGCGGTGCGGCCCTCCTCGGATTCGGTGGAAAACTCCTGCCGAGCCTCGCCGCCGCCGATGCACCCGCCGCCGTCGCAGTGAAAACGATCAAGCCCGCCGAAACCCTGATCATGGAACTCTTCAGTGGCCTTTCCGCCGCCCAGAAGAAACAGGTCTGCCTGCCGTTCACCGATAAAGGCCGCGTCGGTACATACAACGCGGCGTTTAAGAACGAAGGCATCGGCAAGATCTACACCAAGCCGCAGATGGAACTCATCGATCAAATCTTCCGCGCCACCATCGGGCCGGGCGAAGAAACCTACAAGCGGATGACCCGCGGCGGCACTTGGGATGCCAGCAAAAGCTTCGAGAACATCGGCTTCCATATCTTCGGCGACGCCACCGAAGGCAATCAGTTCACCGGCCTTATCAGCGGTCACCACCTCACGCTACGGTGCGATACCAACCTGAAAGACGGCGTCGCTTGGGGCGGCCCCGTGTACTACGGCCACACGCCGAACGGTTACGCCGATACGAACGTATTCCTGTTCCAAACCAAGACGGCACTGAACGTGTTCCGTTCGCTCGACGCCAAACAGCGGAAGCTGGCCGTCGTCACCGGCGACCCCGGCGATGCCAACGCGGGTTTGAAGCCCCGCAAGGAGAACAAGGGCATCCTCATCAGCGAATTGAACAAGGAGCAACACGCTCTGCTCGACCTGCTGATGAAGGATGTGCTCTCGCTCTTCCGCAAGGAAGACGCCGATGAAGTGCTGGCCGTGGTGAAGCAGAACGGCGGTCAAGATAAAATCCACCTCGGCTTCTTCCAAGACGAAGAGATGCAGGACAACGAACGCTACCACTACTGGCGTTTGGAAGGCCCGGGCTTCATCTGGAACTACCGCGTCCTGCCGCACGTCCACTGCTACGTGAACATTGTGAATGCGTAACCGACGCCGCTTACGGCGTCGCGTGGTGGTCCGTTGTTTCTCGCGACGCCGCAAGCGGCGTAATTTCAGGATATTGTTTATGCGATGCGTACTTCTCATTCCCCTGCTCGCCCTGCCCTTCAACTTCGCGGCCGAACCGGAGAAGAAGGCCGCAACGCCGGTCGATTTTGAAAAGGAAATCGCGCCGGTGCTGGCGATGAAATGCAATCACTGCCACGGCGAGAAAAAGAAAGGCGGCGGATTCGATACTCGCACGATCGCTGCGCTACAAAAGGGTGGGGCCAGTGGCCCGGCGTATAAGCCCGGCGACGAATCGAAGAGCCTCGTGATCGATCTGATCCGCTACAAGGAAATGCCACCGAAGAAGGACAAGACTCCGCGGTTCACCGCGGAGGAACTAGAAACGTTCAAGCGGTGGGTGAACGAACAGAAGGCAAAATAAACGGTTGTTCGCGGCGACCAACGGGAGCCATCAGTGAGATGGCTCCCGTTGGTCGCGGCGAACGGCTGTCAAAACTTCCTCCGCCGTTTGCAATCGTTTGATTTCATCGAATCGCCTAAAGGTTCCGCACTTCGCAGCCATTCGCATCCATTGCTTCATGCGTTTCGCCAACTGCTCCGAGGTGAGCGGGTGGTAGTGGGTCGTCCAACGGATGAGCTTTCGGAGTTCGGCAGACCAATCGATCACGGAAGTTAAACCGTGGTTCGATAATCCCAATTCCACTGCAACCATCCCCGCCAAGCCGGGCATTCCCAATGCACCTCGCCCCAGCATGAAATGACTGCAGCCTGTTTCATCTCGGCATCGGCGGAAGTCGTGCATATTCCATATGTCGCCATTCGCAATCACCGGGATGCCCAAACGTTCGCGCACTCGCCCGATTAAAGGCCAATACACCGGCGGTTCGTAACCTTGCGTTCGAGTGCGTGCATGGATGGTAATCCAGTTCGCGCCCCCTTCTGCGGCCATCGCGGCGTTCTCGTGAATCGCTTCGACGCTGTCCCAACCCAACCGCAGCTTCGCGGAAACCGGAATCGCCCGCGGCACAGCGGCCCGTACCGCCGCGACAATCTCACGGATGCGATTGGGATACTTCAACAGCGTCGCGCCGCCATCGTGGCGATTGACCGTGGGCGCCGGGCAACCGAAGTTGATGTCGATGGCCGCCGCCCCGCAATCGATCGCCTTCACCGCAGATGCCGCCATGAGTGCGGCGTCGCCGCCAAGGATTTGCACCTGCACGGGCAATCCCGTGGGCGTGCGCGAACCGTTTCGCAGTTCCGGAATGTGATGGAAGAACACCTTGGCCGGCGGAACCGCTTGGCTCACGCGCAAGAACTCGCTCACGCAATAGGTGAAGGCCCCGCATTCGCCTTGCAGGGCACGCATCGGCGCATCGGTCACGCCTTCCATCGGTGCCAGCACGAGGGCGGGAGAATCGGCGGGCAGCATCACGATCCCCAACGCGGAAGCAGCGAATGCTCGACCTGCAATTGGTCGCAGATCCGGGCGACGATGAAATCGACCATGTCCGCAACCGATTTTGGCAGGGTGTAGTAAGCGGGCATCGCCGGAAGTACCACCGCCCCGGCTTCGGCCACCGCGACGAGATTCTTCAACTGAATCAACCCCAGCGGTGTTTCCCTTGGCACCAGTACCAACTTGCGGCGCTCCTTCAAATGCACGTCGGCCGCCCGGTGAATTAAGTTCTCCGAAACCCCGTGGGCAATCGCCGCGACCGTGCCCATGCTGCACGGGCAAACCACCATGCCGCCGGTGAGGAAGGAGCCGCTGGCGATCCCCGCTTGGAAATTGCGGTAGTGGTGGTACTTCACCCGCGAGGTATCCAACCCTTTGGCCGCATCCCCCAGCAAAGTGCGAAGGTCGAAATGATTTTCATCGAGAACGAGGGTGCGGCCGATCTCGCGCTCGAAAACTTCCACCGCCGCTGGGCTGACGACGAGATGAACCGTTCGCCCCGCGCGCACCAGCACCTCCAGCAACCGCACCGCGTAGGGCGAACCGCTCGCCCCGGTGATAGCCAGTACCAAATCGTTCGCCGCCATGATGCTTACGCTTTCTGAAAGGACTAACGGTCGACAACGATCGACTGTAAACTAATCTTGAAACGTATTCTTTCATGATAGTCGCAAGTCGATGGTTCACAGTTGACAGTCCGTCGCGAATCCTCGGGGAAAGGGAGTGAAGTGCGTTACGCAAAACTACTGTGCGTGCTATTCATCTCGACCGCGAGTGCCGACGAGCACGATTGGCCGCTCGACCGCGTCACGTTGAAAAACGGGGCGAAGTTTGAAGGCTTGATCGTGCAGACACTCCCCGGGGGGCTGAATTTCAAGGTCGTCAAGCAACCGCCCGGCAAGCCGACGCTCACGTTCACCACTTACATCGACAAAAAAGAGATCGCCGAGGAAAAGCGGCTGAGCGAAGCCGACCGCAAAATCCTGCGGGGTCGCCTCGCGGCACTCGATCCCGATGGGCGTGGCGAACGCCGGCGAATGGACGAGTTGGAACTGGTGAAGGTCGATTGGCTCGGCCGCAAGAATGCCGCGTGGAAGTACGAAGGGGAACAGTTCACGCTCGTTTCCGGAGCGCCGGAAGAATTCACCCGCCGTGCGGCGGTTCGCCTCGATCAAATCTTCATCGCCTTCGGCCGCTACTTCCCGGCGAGGTTCGCCCCCGAGCGACCCATCCGCGTGGAACTCTCCGGAGATTTGGATCAGTACCGCCAACTGTTGAAATCCTTCGGAGGCACGGTGTTGAACCCCGCCGTGTTCGATCCCGCGGGCAACCGCATCGTTTGCGGTACCGATCTGCGCCGCCTGGGCGACGAGATGCAACGTACCCGTATCACGCACGTTCAGCAACTGGCGGGCGTGGAGAAATACGAAGCGAGCCTGCGCGAATTGTACAAGGGAAACAAGGCGGAACTCGATCGCTTCCTGCTCGCCTCGAAGAAGGAGCGGGAGAAAATCTACGCGGCGGAACGCGAGAACGATCGCACGTTCGATTCCGCGACGCGGCGGTTGTTCACCATCCTCTACCACGAGGCGTTCCACTCGTACGCGATGAACTACGTTTATCCGTCGCGCTCGGCGGCCGAGATTCGGCAAGTCAAAGGCACGGGGGAGTTGCCGAGGTGGGTGAACGAAGGTTTGGCCCAAGTGTTCGAGAAACCGATTCTGGAAGCGGGCGAACTGCGCGTGGGGCACGCCGACGACGAACGGTTGAAGAAAATTCGCGGAGGAACCGTTGCATTGCTGCCGTTGAGCGAACTGCTCAAAGCGGGGAAGGAATCGTTCCTCGCGGCCCACGCGAACGAACTCGTCGCGTCCGATCGAACGTACCTCAGTTCGTACTCCTTGGCTTTCTACTTGATGTTTGAACGCCGATTGCTCGGAACCCCGGCGTTCGACGAGTACCTCGCGGCCGTGAACGGCGGGAAGGACGCCCTCGCGGCGTTCGCCAAGTTCACCGAACAGGAGATCCCCGCATTCGAGAAAGATTGGCACGACTATTTGAAGAGGTTGCAACCGGATGGAAGTGCGAAACCGGCTCAGTGAGTTGGAACACCGAAACGAAAAAAGCCGGCGGATTCATCCGCCGGCTTCGGGAGAGTTGATCGGCACGTTCGCCTTACGGCATTTCGACCTTTTCCATCTCGGCCCGTTCCCGCAGTTGCTTCATCCCCCGCACGTTGATCTGGCGCACCCGTTCTTTCGTGATGCCGAAATGGTTGCCGATCTGTTCGAGCGTCATCTCCGCGCTGCCGTCGATGCCGGTGCGCATCCGGATCACTTCGCGGGTTCGCGGGTCGAGGTGTTCGAGCAGCCGGTTCACCCGCTGTTTGGCCTGCTCGGCGACCATCACCAATTCCTGTTCATCCGTGTGGATGTCCGCTTTGGAATCGAAGATTTCGTCGTAACCGGTCATGTAACGCATGCGGTGCGTGTGTTCGTCCGGGATGCTACGGGCGAAGTTCTTCACGATCGCCCACGTGGCGTAGGTGCTGAACTTGAAGCCGCGGCCGTAATCGAATTTTTCCACGGCCCGCATCACGGAGATGTGGGCATCCGATTTCAGTTCGTCCAAGTTCTGGCCCGGTTGCAAGTGTTGGCTCGCCAGTTTGTGAACCAAGCGCAGGTTGCACTCGATCAGCAGATCCCGGCAGTGGGTGACCTTATCGGTGAGTACCGCCATCTTTTGCAACTCGCTCACCCGGGCGCGGGACGGGTCGATCTTCTGCTTCAACTGGTGGAGCTTGTGCTTGAAGTAGTTCATCTGGCGGAACAGGTGTTGTTCTTGCTTCGCGTTCAACAGCGGCCGTTCGTAGAGGTACGTCATGTGCGCTTCCACGTCTTTCGGGGCGCGCATCGTGTGCAACTTCTGATTGAAGTCGGCTTCGTCCGGCATCGGCCCGGCCACAACCGCTTCGCGGCTCGGATCGTCGAACTCGATGTTGTAGATGTAATCGACCGGCGTGCGGATGAGCTGTTCGGCTTTCACCTCGTTGATGACCCGGTACATGCTCGACCGCGTGCGGCGGAAACTTTTGGCGATGAGATCCACGGGCTTACCCTCCTGATAGGCGCTGAAGATTTTCTGTTTCGTGGCCACATCCAGCGGCCCCGTGAGTTTGGGAAACACCGCGTCGGCGGGGTGCGAGCGGTCGAAGTTCTTGATCGTGTAGCGGATCGCTTCCGAAGATCTCCCCAACTGCTCGGCCAGCTTTTTGCTCACTTCGGTGAGGCTCCCGCCTTCGAAAGCCATCTTGCGTGCGCGAAGAACGATGTTACCCTTCTCCGGCTCGGTGAGGTGGCTGAACCGGCCACTCCGTTCGACCTGTGTGCGATGGCTCGCCGCGAAGGCTTCCACCGCCGATTGCGGGAAACCGAGTTGTTTCCGCTTCCCTTTCAGCACGCGGCGTGCCGCGAGGCCCAGCATGCGCCAACGGCCGATCGTTTTGGTCGAGACGTTGAACTGCTTGCTCACCTCTTCCAAGGATAGCATAGGTTCTGCGGCGAGTTCGATCGGGAGCGGCGGCAACGAACGTTCCACGCGCTGAATGAACAGGGCGAGATCGTGCTTGAGCCGATCGCCGGGGATTAGCACATCGGCGTTCGCGTCTGAGCGGAACTCGGTGAGGCGGAAGCAGACGAACGCGTAGGGGTATTGTTTGGCGGTATCGACCTCGGCGAGAAGCTTCTCGGCCTTGGCCATTTGTTCTTGGCGCCGGGCAACCGTTGCGAAGCGGACCTGTTGGTCGGTGAGTTCTTTCAGTGCCGGGGTGTTGAAGTCGCTCATGGTCGTGCTCCTTTCGGGCGGTCGAATCGAGTGGTCGTCCTTGGTGTCTGGCTTCGAACCGCCGGGAATACGCCCCGGCCGCTGATTTCAGATTCTCGCTTCGGGGTGAATACCCTCGGAAGTTGCCTTCCGGTTTCGTACAAGTATTACGCTTGGGGCGATGAAATCTTTCGTCTCGAGTTTGTCACATCGCCGACTCTCATCTCTCATCGCAATCATTGGAGGCCCCGTATGGGTGTTTGGGTTCGGATGTTTCGATCAAACGATTCGCGTCGAAGTTGCTGGTTCAGTGGCAGCATGGAATTTGCATCCGGTACGCCAATCGGCTTGGAATTTGAAATCAATTCTCGAAAACGATTCCCTCGGATTTCCACAACCTCCATCAATTCAGTGACTTAACCGAACTGGAAACCGCCGAAACTTTCCCCTTACGATGGTTAAGACACTCCTCCGCACTTCGTGTAAATTCGGGAGAAACTCGCCCATTTTTACCTGGCTTGAACGCGAGTTTTCAAAGTCGGAACGCTGTCGGCTTTTACAGTCGGAGAAACGTACTCACCGA
>Ga0105046_10017925_pt1 | contig 10806 bp, 13 predicted proteins | sample MAT03_FD_78385 | JGI IMG/M metagenome (GOLD analysis project Ga0105046, IMG submission 78385) | Freshwater microbial communities from Lake Fryxell liftoff mats and glacier meltwater in Antarctica - MAT-03 (megahit assembly) | ecosystem: Environmental > Aquatic > Freshwater > Ice > Liftoff...
CACCTGCTCGGCTTCGACACCGGCGTGATCACGTCACGCAAAACCGTGCGCTAGGGCACAGGTAGACGCTCGCGTCGCCGGTCAGGAAACAGACTAGGGTCGCGCCGGGCCCACATCCATGACGGCGCCATAGACAGTTTTCGCATCCCGCCCTCAAAGCCCAGGTCGGCAGCAGAGGTGGTCAGGGCGAGGTGGCGCAGATCTGGGTCGGGTAGCTCGACTTCACCCGGGCTGGGGGGTCATGGCAGCTCCAGTTGTTCGAGGGAGGTGACGGGCAGACGGCACGTGAAGTCCTCGCAGACGTAGGCGGTAGCCGTGCCCGGCGTGGTGACGCGACCCTCGAACAGCTCGTATCCGGCGACCGCCCATTCCGAAACCTGCGCGCTCGTGAGCACGGCCGAGACGCCGCCCGAACGATGCCAGTGTCGTGCCGCGGATGCGACATCCGACCCCACCTCGTCGCTGACGACCACGACGTGCCGCACGCCGTCGGCCAGGGCCGCCACCACCGACAGGGCGGAGCCGTGGGCCAGCGGCTGCCGTGATGCCGTAGCGCCCACCCGCGCGCTGCCTTCGGCCGCCGCCGCGCGATACGGCTCGTGTGCGGACAGCAGGTAGAGCCGATAGGCGGCCGCACACATGGCGCTGAGTCCCGACGGGTGAGCGCCGTCACTCTCGTCGGCGGCGACCGTGATGCCCTGAAGTGCCAGCAGCGGGTCGCCACCGCCGGGCACCCCGAAGGGCTTCGCGGCGAACATGCTCTCGTCGACCAAACGTCGCGCGGCGTTCGCGTACGCGACGGAGCCAGTGGCGGTGGCCAGCTGCAGCAGCCCGGCGGCCAGCATTCCATAGTCTTCGAGCGTGGGGCGGGCAGACGAGAGCACCCCACCGATCGAGGTGCGAATGAGTGTGTCGGCTCGCGCGTGCTCGGCAAGCACAAAGTCGGCCGCGCGGGCGGCGGCAGCAATCCACTCGGGGCGATCGAGCAAGGTGCCTGCGATCGAGAGTCCCTCGATCGCGAGGCCGTTCCAGCCGGTGAGCACCTTCTCGTCGAGCGGGGGCGCATCCACCCGATCACGCGATGCCGCATCGAGCGAGTAGTAGAAACCCTCGACCCGTTCACCGTTGACGGTGCTCTCGCTGTCTTGTGCCGACGCGAACCCGCCACTGGCCAGCTGCATGGTGTGGATCAGAAACGAGGCGATACCGTCCGCGACATCGGCACGCCCGGCGAGCGCGTAGACGGCGAGCAGCTGCGCGTTGTCGTAGAGCATGCGCTCGTAGTGAGGGTCGGCCCAGTCCCGACGCGTGGAATAGCGGAAGAATCCCCCATCAACGCGGTCGCGCAGCGGGCTTGCGGCCATGGCGTCGAGCGTGCGTACCGCCAAGTCACGCGCAGCGGCATCCGGTCGTTCAATCAGAAACCGCAGCACGGGCGCCACGGGAAATTTCGGCGCACCGCCAAAACCGCCGAACGCGGCGTCTTCGTACGAGGCGAGCTGCGCGATTGCCGCATCGAGGTCGACCGAGACGGTATCCGTCGACGGATGCCCGTGCGCCAGCGCCTCGACGATGGCGGCCCCGTTGCGCTCCACCTCGCTACGCCGCTCGCGCCACGCGTCGGTAACCGCCGCCAGCACATCGTGGAACGCGGGATGCCCGCCCGTGGCCACCGGTGGCCAGTAGGTTCCGGCAAAAAACGCGCGCCCTTGCGGGGTGACGAAGACGTTGAGCGGCCAGCCAAGGTTGGGCGTGAAGGCACCCGCCGCCGCCAAATAGGTGGCGTCGACCTCCGCGTGCTCCTCGCGGTCGACCTTGATCGCCACGAAATTCTCGTTCATGATCTCGGCGGTGGCGGGGTCACCGAAACTCTCCCGCGCCATCACGTGACACCAGTGGCAGGTGGAGTAGCCGATCGAGACCATCACCGGGACGTCCCGGTGAGCCGCCTCGGCGAACGCTTCTGGCGACCACGGCCACCAGTGCACCGGATTGCTCGCGTGCGAGCGCAGGTAGGGGCTCGCGGCATCCGCTAACCGATTGGGCATCAGCGGTTGTGCTCCAGCACTTCGTCGAGCCAGTCCGAGTCGTGCACTTCGCCGGGACGGTCGGCTCCGAGTGATTCAGTAGCCCTCGCGAGCTGCTGTGCGCTGGCCGGCGGATTGATGAGGACGAGCGAACCTGGGTGCTCGCTGCGCGCGTAGCCCACAAAGGCATCCCACGTCGAATCGATCATGGGATCAGGCTAGCCTCAGATTATGTCGACGCTGACCTTCACCTACATCGGTGGTCCGACCGCGATCTTCGAATACGCGGGCACCAGATTTATCACGGATCCGACCTTCGATGCGCCTCGTCAGTATGCCGACGACCCCGACGAAACAGTGCTCGTGAAGACCGCCGCACCGGGCATCGCCCGCGAAGATATCGGCCACATCGACGCGGTGCTGCTCAGCCACCACGGCCACAAAGACAACCTCGACTACGAGGGTCTCGAACTGCTGGCGACCGGTATCACTACCCTTTCGACCCGGGATGCCGCGGCCGACCTTTTCGGCGGCGCAGTAATCGGACTTGACTCCTGGGAGACCCACGAGTTGAACGGCATCACCATCACCGCCGTACCCGCGCTGCACGGGCCGCCGGGATCCGAGCCGCTCGTCGGTCGCGTCACGGGGTTCGTGTTGGAGGCGCCGAACGAGCCGACCGTGTACGTCTCCGGTGACAACGCGTCGCTGCCGCTCGTGCACCAGATCGCGGAGCGGTTCCCCGATATCGAGATCGCGATCCTGTTTGCCGGGGCCGTGGTCGTGCCTGGCATCAAGGGATACCTCACGCTCACGTCGGAACAGGCCGCAGCGGCCGCGGCCATCCTCGGCGTGTCGCACGTGCTCGGTGTTCACACCGAAGACTGGGAACACTTCTCCCACAGCAGGGCCGAGCTCGAGGCGGCCTTCGCCGACTCGGGCCTGCTCGTGTCGACGCCCCGCGGCGCTACAGTCGCCCTCTAGCCAGCGGCACTCTCCCGCGCCGCTTCCATTCCTTTCGAAATGCAGGACTGGGCGCCATCTTCGGGAGTCCGCGCCCCGTAAACACTGGACCCAGCTTTGGCCAATCCTGCATTTCGCAAAAAGCCCATCCTGCATTTCGCAAAAAGCCAGAGGGTCAGGAGCACGGCGGAGGGCGCTACAACGCGCGCGAGCACGTCTTGCGAATTCATGCATGTAAAGAAATCTTGACATGATGTACGGAGTGTTTTACATTGATCCATGTCAATAATGTTTTACATCGGAGAGTGACATGGCGTTTGAAGAAAAGAGTGCGTGGCTCATGGGAGTGCTCGCGGTCGCGACCTACTCCGTGTACCTGGCGATAGTCCTGATTCAGGCGCAGACCGTGCCGCTGTGGGAGGTGGACTACGCCGCCCCACTGCTGTGGGCGATCGGGGCATCGATCGTGGCATCCATTGTTCTGCACATCGTTCTGCGCGCCGTGTCCCCGAAAACCGCCGGTCAGAAAGACACGCGCGACCGAGAGATCTATCGCTTCGGCGAGTATGTGGGCAACGGCGCGCTCATTGCCGGCGCGCTCGCCGCAATGATCATGGCGATGCTGCAGCTCGACTATTTCTGGATCGCCAACGTGATCTACCTGGCCTTCACGGTATCCGCGATTCTGGGCACCATCGCGAAAGTCGTCGCCTACCGCGGGGGAATGCCCTCGTGGTGAAGCCCACGAGCGTCATCAACTCGATTCGCGCGCTGCGGTTCGCAAACCACGAGATGACGCAGTCCGACCTTGCGGAACGCATCGGGGTCACCCGCCAGACCGTCATCGCGATCGAGCAGGGCAAATACTCGCCCTCACTTGAGCTTGCGTTCCAGATCGCTCGCGCCTTCGGGGTTGCCCTCGACGACGTGTTCCACTACCCCGAGGAGAAGCAATGAAAGCAGTAGTGCAGTACGAATACGGAACCGCCGACGTCTTGCAGTTTGTCGACGCCGACATCCCGACACCGACGACCGGCGAGGTGCTCATCAGAGTTAAGGCCGCGGGAGTCGATCCCAGCGTGTGGCACATTATGACCGGCAAGCCGCTGCTCGCGCGACTGGCGTTTGGGCTACGCAAACCGAAAGACCGGCGAGTCGGTCAGGACGCCGCCGGCATCGTCGAGGCGATCGGCCCCGGCGTCACCAGATTCGCGGTGGGTGACGAAGTGTTCGGATCGGGAAGCGGGGCGTTCGCCGAGTTCGCGCTCGCGAAAGAAAAGAACCTGGCTCTCAAGCCTGCAAACATCGATTTCGTGCAGGCGGCATCCGTGAGCATCTCGGCCTGCACGGCGTTGCAGGGTCTGGATGCTGGCGGCCTGACCGCGGGGCAGCGTGTGCTGATAATCGGCGCGTCGGGGGGCGTTGGCACCTACGCCGTGCAGATAGCGAAGTCACGCGGCGCCCACGTCACCGGAGTCTGCAGTTCAGGCAATGCCGCCCTCGTCACCTCGCTCGGCGCCGACGAGATGATCGATTACTCCACCACAGACTTCGCGGATGGCACTCGTCGGTGGGACCGCATCCTCGACATGGCCGGCAACGCAACGCTCGGGCGCCTGCGTCGAGCGCTCACCCCTCGCGGAACTGTGGTTATCGGTGGAGGCGAAGGGGTCGGCGGTGCTCTGATGGGCGGCTTCGACCGGTCGATGCGGGCCGGGATGCTGTCCCCCTTCGTTCCGCAGAAGCTGGTCGGGCTGTTTTCCTCCCTCACTGTCGACGCGATGGAGGCTCTGCGCGGGCTCATCGAATCGGGTGCGGTTGTTCCCGTAATCGATCGGACTTTTGCGCTCGACCAAACCGCCGACGCCGTGCGCTACCAACAGCACGGGCGCCCCACCGGCAAAGTGGTGGTGACGGTTTCCTAGAAGCGCGCTTCGTCGGGGTTAGCTCCCACGCGCAGCCCCTGATCGAGCTCATCGATCGCGGCAAGCTCCGTGCCCGTGAGCTGGAACCCGAGCACGTCGAAGTTCTCCGCCATACGCTCGCGCGAGTTGGACTTGGGGAAGACAATGATCCCATTCTGAAGGTGCCAGCGGATGACCACCTGGGCGGGGGTCACGTCGTGAGCGGCAGCGGCATCCGCGACCGGTCGCATACCGAACAGGTCGTACTTGCCCTGCCCGAGCGGGCCCCAGGCCTCGACGGCGATGCCGTGGTTGCGAGCGAAATCACGGATCGGACGCTGTGCGAGTCCGGGGTGCAGCTCGATCTGGTCGATGGCGGGAACGACGGAACCCTCGGCGATCACATGCTCCAGGTGCGGAATGTGAAAGTTCGAGACTCCGATCGAGACGGCCTTGCCACTCGCCTGAATCTGCTCCATCGCCGTCCATGTTTCCATGTACAGGCCAAGGTCTGCCCGCGGCCAGTGGATGAGGTAGAGGTTGACGCTGCCGAGCCCGAGCTTCTCGAGGCTCAGATCGATGGCGTCGAAGGCCGACTGAGTTCCCTGGTCGCTGTTCCAGAGCTTGGTAGTGACGAAAAGTTCGTCTCGTGGGATGCCCGACTTCTCGATCGCCCGACCAACACCGATCTCGTTGCCGTAGATCGCGGCCGTGTCGATGTGGCGGTAGCCAACCTCGAGCGCGTCGGTGACGATGCGCTCGGTTTCGTCCGGGTCGACCTTGAATACGCCGAAGCCGAGCTGGGGAATCGTGGTGCCGTCGTTGAGTGCAATGAGAGGAACAGGCATGGCTTAACCCTACGTCCCCCGGTGATCGAGCGAAGCCGAGATCCCCCGGTGATCGAGCGAAGCCGAGATCAGATCACCGATCCCGCCCTCGGCTCAAAGCCCGCAAAGCTGCGACGTCGCCGTCGATGAGCGCCTGACGCTTCGCATGGCTCCAGTTCTGCACCTGCTTTTCGCGACGAAACGCGTCGTCGATACGCGTGTACTCCTCGACGTACACGAGGGCTACTGGCCGACGCGACCGCGTGTAGTTGGCCGCTTCGCCCTGCTCGTGCTGCGCCAGCCGTCGTTCAACATCCCAGGTACTACCCACGTAGAAAGTGTTGTCGCTGCACCGGAGGATGTACATGTGAGGCATGCGGTGAGGGTAGCCCTTGTGGCCAAAGGTCACGGGGCTTTTCCACAGGATCTCGGCTTCGCTCGATCACCGGGAGGGACGGGCCGGATCTCGGCTTCGCTCGATCACCGGGAGGGTCGCTCGATCACCGGGAGGGGACGTGCCGCTCCTCCGGGCCTACGTACTGGCTCAGGGGACGGATCAGCGCGTTGGATTCGAGCTGCTCCATGATGTGCGCCGTCCACCCGGTGATGCGGGCCGTGACGAAGAGCGGCGTGAACATCTCGGTGTCGAAGCCGATGAGATTGTAGGCCGGCCCGCTCGGGTAGTCGAGGTTGGGCTTGATGGTCTTGGCGTCATCCATCGCCTTCTCCAGGGTGTCGTAAAGCTCACCCAGATCGGCGCGGTCGAACTCGACGATGAGAGTGTCGAGCGCCTCCTTCATCGTGGGAACGCGCGAGTCGCCGTTCTTGTACACGCGGTGGCCGAAGCCCATGATCTTGCGCTTCTCGGCGAGCGCCGTGTCGAGCCAGGCCTGCGCCTTATCGGCGGTGCCGATCTCGTCGAAGATGTGCATGACGGCCTCGTTGGCTCCACCGTGCAGGGCACCCTTCAGCGCACCGATGCCTCCGACGACCGCCGAATACAGGTCGGAGAGGGTTGAGGTGATCACGCGCGCGGTGAACGTTGAGGCGTTGAACGAGTGCTCCGCATACAGGATCATCGACACGTCAAACGCGTTCACGACGACCTCAGTGGGAACCTCACCGAAAGTCATGAACAGGAAGTTCGCCGAGTAGCCGAGGTCGTCGCGAGGTTCAACGATCTCCTGCGAGCGCCGACGACGCTGGTCGTAGGCAACAATGGACGGCAGCTGCGCGAACAGGCGCAGCGACTTCTCGAGATTCGATGTGCGGCGGGGGTCTGCGGCATCCGGATCACAGGCACCGATAACGCTGACCGCGGTGCGCACGACGTCCATGGGGTGAGCGGTGAGCGGCAGGTCGTCGATAACCCGCTTGATGATCGGGTCGAGCCCGCGAAGCGATCGCTCTAGCTCCTGGAAGATGGCGAGCTGGTCGTCGGTCGGCAACTCGCCGTGCCAGAGCAGGTAGGCGACCTCCTCGAACGTGCAGGATGCCGCAAGCTCTTGCACGGGATACCCGCGGTACAGCAGGGAGTTGGTCTCGGGGTTCACCTTGCTGACCGCGGTGGTGTCGACGACGACCCCGGCGAGGCCCTTCTTGATTTCCGTCATTGCCGTTGCTCCTTGTGTTTGCGGTGATCGAGGTGTTTGCGGTGATCGAGCCCGCCGAGATCCCGGCTCCGCTCGATCACCGGCGTCTTAGAGGGTGAAGTTGAAGACCGATGTGTCGAACGAGTTGTAGCTCTCATAGTCAAGCAGCTCGTACAGCCGGGCGCGGGTCTGCATCTCTTTCACCGACGAGTTGAGGCTGCCCTCGGCGACCAGTGCGTCGAGTCCGCGCTCCGCCGCGCCCATCGCCAGGCGCAACAGGCTGACCGGGTAGATGACGATGTTGATGCCGATGTCGGCGAGCTGCTGCGTGCTGAACAGCTCGCTCTTGCCGAATTCGGTCATGTTGGCAAGAATCGGAACATCCACGGCGTTGCGCACGGCTTCGAACTCGCTCAGGTCGGCCATCGCCTCCGGGAAGATCGCGTCGGCGCCGGCATCCACAAGCTGCTTCGCCCGGTCGATTGCCGCCTGCAGGCCATCGGTGGCACGGATGTCGGTGCGAGCCATGATCAGCAGGTTCGGGTCGCGCCGGGCATCCGTTGCAGCACGGATGCGCTTGAGTGCCGTGTCGGTGTCGACAACAGCCTTGCCATCGAGGTGCCCACAGCGTTTGGGATTGACCTGGTCTTCGATGTGCAGGCCGGCCACTCCGGCATCCTCGAGTGTCTGCACGGTGCGCGCGACATTCATCGGTTCGCCGAATCCGGTGTCGGCGTCGACCAGCGACGGGAGGTCGGTCATGCGAGCGATCTGCCCGGCGCGGGTCGCGACCTCGGTCAGAGTCGTGAGTCCGACATCCGGAAGACCGAGATCGGCCGAGATCACGGCACCAGAGATGTAGACGCCCTCGAAGCCCTTGTCTTGGATAAGGCGCGCGCTCAAGGGATTGAACGCGCCCGGCAGGCGCAGCAACTCGCCGGTTGCGAGGCGTGCACGCAAGGCGGCGCGCTTGTCGTGGGCGGGGATGGGTGAGTAGAGCATCAGGGGTTTCCTCGCTGGTGAGATTTCGACAGGCTCAATCCGCGGAGCATTAGAAGATTCCCTTCGGCGTCACCGCGGGGAAGTTTCCGCGCAGCGTGAGGCCGCTCAGGTCGGTGAGCTCGGGCAGCCGCTGCGCGGTGTCGAGGAAGCGTTCGACTTCGGACGAGGTGAGCACACCCTCGGCAAGCTCACGAAACTTGTTGACGTACTGCGCGCGCGCGAACGGCCGGGCACCCAACGGGTGGGCGTCGGCGACCGCGATCTCTTCGACGATGCGCGATCCGTCGGTCAGCTCGATCTCGACGCGGCCGCCAAACGCCTTCTCGCTGATGTCGTTCGAGTGGTAGCGGCGAGTCCACTCCGGGTCTTCAACCGTCGTCACCCGCTGCCACAGGGCAACCGTGTCGGCGCGCTGCGCACGCTCGGGCGCGTAGCTGCGCTCGTGATGCCACTGCCCGTCTTGAAGCGCAACGGTGAAGATGTAGGGGATCGAGTGATCGAGCGTTTCGCGGCTGGCCGTCGGGTCATACTTCTGCGGGTCGTTGGCGCCGGAACCGATCACGTAGTGCGTGTGGTGGCTGGTGTGCAGCACGGCGCGGTTTATCGTGTCGGCACTCAGTTCGGGATGCTCGTTCTTCAGCTTGCGCGCGAGGTCGATCCACGCCTGTGCCTGATACTCCGCCGAATGCTCCTTAGTGTAGGTATCGAGGATCGCGACGCGCGACTCACCGCGCCCCGGCAGAGGTACCTCGTACCGGGCATCCGGGCCATCAAGCAGCCACGCAATAACCCCGTCTTCGCCCTCGTAGATCGGGGTCGGACTGGTCTGCCCGCGCATTGCGCGATCCACCGCCTCGACGGCCATCTTGCCGGCGAACGCAGGAGCGTGCGCCTTCCAGGTGGAGATCTCGCCCTTGCGCGACTGACGGGTCGCCGTCGTGGTGTGCAACGCCTGACCGATGGCCTGGAAGATCGTCTCGGTGGGGAGCCCCAGCAGGGTACCGATTCCGGCCGCGGCCGACGGGCCGAGGTGGGCGACGTGGTCAATCTTGTGCTTGTGCAGGCTGATCGCCTTCACGAGATCCACCTGGATCTCGTAGCCCGTGACGATGCCGCGCAGCAGGTCCGCACCGGACTTGCCGAGATGCTGGGCGACCGCGGTGATAGCCGGAATGTTGTCACCTGGATGCGAATACTCGGCGGCAAGGAACGTGTCGTGGAAGTCCAGCTCACGCACGGCGACACCGTTCGCCCAAGCCGCCCACTCGGGGCTGGTCAGCTTGCCACTACCGAACACCGTGCTGCCTGCTCCACCGGTCGAGACGGGGTGCGCCTCGGCCTGGGCTCGCGCGGCAATCACCGGGTTGCGAGTCAGGGACGCGGTGGCAACCGCAGCGTTGTCGATAACGCGGTTGATTACCATGTCGGCCACGGCATCCGTTGGTTCGATGCGTTCCGAGGCAACTTCGGCGATCTTCCAGGCGAGCTGGTCTTCGCGCGCCAGGTTCTCGTCGCTGCGGTACACGCGCACGTCGTGCAGTTTCATTGACTTCCTTCGTGTTGCAGGGTGGTTGAGGCGAGAATGCTCGCCAGGCTTTGGTGCAGGTGCACATGAGTCGCGGATGCCGCAAGCTCGCCATCGCCCGCGGCGACCGCCTCGACGATCAGCAGGTGTTCGCGGGCCGCTGCCCTCAGCCGCTCGGCGTTGTCCTGCGAGATGCGTCGCACGCGCGCCAGGTGTGGGCGTGCGGTGCGCAGCGCGGCGACGAGGTAGGGGTTGGCTGCGGCGGCGTCCATCGCGGAATCGAACCGGGCGACGAGCGCGTAGTACTCGCTGCGGTTGGGGCGGTCGAGCAGGGCGGGCGCGTTTCTGAACTGCTCGGCGAGGTCGTCGAACGTGCCCTCGTCACGCCCGATGGCGGCTCGCCGCGCGAGCTGCTGTTCGAGGGCCTGGCGCAGTTCAAAAAGCTGAGCGATGTCGGTCGTCGAGACTTCACTCACGACGAGGCCGCGGCCGCCCTGGGCTGCGACGAGGCCGTCGGCGAGCAGTCGACTCAGGGCTTCGCGCACGGGAGTTCTCGAGACACCCAGTCGCTCGGAAAGCTCGACTTCAGCGAGCACGGTGCCGGGCTTCAGTCGCCAATCGATGATGTCGTCGCGCAGTTCGGCGTAGGCGAGTTCACTGGCTCTCACCCGCACACCTCCCGATGTTGTGTATACACAGCATACTCTTTTCGCGGATTTTGTGCGCTCTTACGTGCGATATGTATGCACTACACGCTGGTGTGGGGTCGCTCGCGCTCTTCCATTCTCCCTCTAGGTCGCCCGGCCTCGACCTCGCTTTATCCACTCCCTCTCGCTGCTCTGCTTCGTCATCTCGTCACTTCGTCGCCCCTCGCCCCTTTCGCTCCCTGGTCTCTCTCCCTCCCTGCTCCCTGGTCTTTCCCTGGCCTTCGCTCGCCTCTTCTTGCGCATCCCTCTCGCTTCCCTC
>Ga0105046_10017928_pt1 | contig 10805 bp, 9 predicted proteins | sample MAT03_FD_78385 | JGI IMG/M metagenome (GOLD analysis project Ga0105046, IMG submission 78385) | Freshwater microbial communities from Lake Fryxell liftoff mats and glacier meltwater in Antarctica - MAT-03 (megahit assembly) | ecosystem: Environmental > Aquatic > Freshwater > Ice > Liftoff...
AAGACCGTGCTGAACATCGTCAAGCTCGCCGGTGTTTCCGCCGTCGTCTTCGCCTTCACCAGCGTTCACATGCACGAGATTGCTCGCCTGCCGCGGCTCGAGCTCCCCGTCGCGCAGAAGATGATCTTCGTGCTGCTGCTCAAGCTGCTGTGCTGGCTGCTTGCCATGATGCTCGTAATCGGTGTGGCTGACTACTTCTATCAGCTCTTTCAGCACAAGAAGGATCTCAAAATGACCAAGCAGGAGGTCAAAGACGAGCGCAAGATGAGCGAGGGTGACATCGAGATGCGTGCCAAACGCCTGCGCATGGGGCGCGAGATGATCACCCAGCAGCTCAAATCCGCCGTGCCTAAGGCCGACGTCATCGTCACGAACCCCACGCACTATGCCGTGGCCTTGCGCTACGACCCTGCCACCGGCGCAGCCCCCGTTGTGCTTGCCAAAGGTGCTGACTATGTCGCCCTGCGCATACGTGAGATCGCCGCCGCCAGCGGCGTGCCCATCATGGAGAAACCCACCCTCGCCCGCGCACTCTACAACACCGTGCCCGTCGGGCGCGAGGTACCCACTCAGTTTTATGAGGCCGTTGCCGAGTTACTCGCCTATGTCTACCGCATCGCTGGCAAGGCCGAGCAGGCCCGCGCCAAGGCCCAGACTGTGCTCGAAGAATCTACCGATTCTGATATTGAGCCCGTGGCAAGCAGCCGCTGACGCATCAGCGTTTACTTGGACTTTTCGCGCACATTCAGCGAGAGGTGCTCGTGTCCGACCTTCCACACGCCATTGTCCTGCTCAAGCACGAGGGTCACGTGCGCAGGCATGTCAATCACCTGCCCGCCCGGCATCTGGCCATATATCCGCGCCAGACCAGCCCACACGGCAAGATCATCCTCGCGCACCACGAGCAGTGTGCGCTGCAAGCTCAGCTTCGCCTGCGTAAAGCCATTCATCGCCGGGCCCCAGATCGCGCTGTAATCCTTCCAGCCGCTGATCACCGTCGCGCCTTGCGACATGCCATCAAATGAGACAAACTGCTCATCGGTCTGAATCACCTTGGCTAAGCCGTCGGTCGTAAACGGCTTGCCATTCTCTTTGGTCCACGCGGCGAAGAAGACCTGCACAGCCGCTTCAACCTCCGCCTTATCTGCTGCATCCTCCGCCGCTTCCTTGGCGCTCTCGACTTCATTGCCAGCGTCGTCACGCTCTCGTGCGCAGCCAGCAACGGCCATCAGCGAGATGCCCGCCGCCAGAAGCGTTGCCAGGGTGGTGCGTCCGCAAGTAATCGTCCAAGAAGAGGTCTGCATGGGAGTACTGCGTGTAACCAAGCAAAAAGCCAGGGCCGTTTAAGCCGCGCCAACCAAGTTGCCCGCATCTGCGTGCTTGCCGCTTGCCGATCCGTCGGTTCCTTGCGCCCCACCGGCCTTCGGTCCGACTGAAATGCCTAGTTGCACCAGCGGCCCGTGCGGCTTCTTGGCCTCCTCAGCCAATCTCGCCGCGGCTTCGGGGTTCACATAGCTGCTCGACAGCATCGCCTTGACCGTGCCAAACAACCCCGCAAATGAGCCAAAGGTGTAGTCGTTGGCAGTGGTCTCATAACCACAATGAACCATGCACTGCTGGCATGCGGTGTTTCCCGAGGCGCGGCCATACCCGGCCCACTCGGTCGTGTCTATGAGCTCGCGATACGAGTCCACATATCCATCCTGCAACAGATAGCAGGGCTTTTGCCAGCCGAAGATATTGAACGTCGGCATGCCCCATGGCGTGCACTCAAAATCCCGCTTGCCCATCAGGAACTCGAGGAACATCGGCCCCTGATTGAACTTCCAATGCTTCTTGCGATTGCTCAGAAGCATCTCAAAGAAGCGGTTGGTATTCGCGCGATCCTGCATGAAGCTCTTCTGGTCCGCCGCCTTTGGGTAGGCATAGCCCGGTGAGACCATCATGCCTTCGACGCCCAGCGTCATCATGTCATCGAAGAAGCCGCGCACCGCGCTGGGGTCAGCGCCTTGAAAGATCGTGGTGTTGGTCGTCACGCGGAAGCCCATCTTCAGCGCGAGCTTGATGCCCTCCACCGCCGTTTTGTACGTGCCCTCGCGACAGACCGCAAAGTCGTGGTGCTCTTCCTGCCCATCCATGTGCACGGAGAAGGTCAGGTACTTGCTGGGCTTGAACCAGCCCGCCTCAAGCTTCTCCTTAAGCAGCAGCGCGTTGGTGCAGCAATAGACATACTTCTTGCGGGCGACAAGCCCCTCGACGATCTCAACAATGTCCGGATGGAGCAGCGGCTCGCCCCCAGGGATCGAGACCATCGGCGCACCGCACTCCTCGGCCGCATCCCAGCACTGCTGCGGCGTCAGTTGCCGCTTGAGAATGTGCGCCGGATACTGAATCTTGCCACACCCCGCGCATGCCAGATTGCAGCGAAAGAGCGGTTCAAGCATCAGCACCAGTGGATAGTGCTTGTTGCCAGAGACTTTTTGTTTGACGATGTATGACGCAACCGTCCACATCTGAGAAATCGGAACACCCATAAGCGACCAGTTTAGCGGGGATAGGGCCGCGGCGACGCCGCGGGGCAGGAAGCACGTTATTTGACTCAGCATCGCCCTTGTTCGGGGGCAGGAGGGAGCGGAGGGGGAGGATGAGGGCGGAGGCGGAGAGGGAGGGCGGAGGGCAGCAACTCGATCAGTCGCGCTCGCTCGGCGTGCAATGCACCAGCGGAATGCTCGCCATCGTGTGCAATCCTGGCTTGGCAGCCAGCAGCGACCTGATGCTGTTGAGCGTCATGGCCGAGGTGGCAATGTCGCCATGCACGCCGCCCCGAAGTACCAGGTCTACGTTGGGCTCACCGGTGATGATCACCCGGTCCTGTGGGTCACTTTGTCCGATCGCCGCCTGGAAGACTAGCTTGATGACCTCTTTGCCTTTGCAGTGACCGAGGGCAACTTGACGCACGCCCCTGGCCGCACCCTTCTTGATCGGCCCCAGCCCGCTCATCATTTCCGTCTCGGCCCTGACTGGCTCGATGGACTCTGTCCAACTATCCACGTTCAGGCCCAAATAGTGCGCCACAAAGTGGAGCGACTCGCCAAGGCCAACGTGCCGCAGCCAGCCGCTGGCGATGCCGTCAGCAAACTCCGCATCGCCGAGCGTGGCGCCAATCTTCTTTTGAAATGGAATCCGCCGCGTGGTGGCATCCTGAATGCGATGGATCTCCACCCGATCAACGTGCTGGCATACGCAGGATGCCAACGTCGGCATCATGTCCATTAGGCATCCGGGGTTGACGCCGGTGCCGAGCAGTCGCGATGAACCGCCGACCGCCGCGTTGTGCAGCGCGTGCGCTAGATCCTTGTGCCGCAGCCAAGGCCAAGTAAGCTCTTCGCAGGTGCTCACCACTGTCTCGCCGTGGGCCAGCAACTGATAAAAGGTCTCAGCGCATTTGGCCAGGTCAGAACTTGTCGTTACCAGCGTCGCATCGGTTCTGTCCCACGACCCATAATCCTCCAGCCCGCTGAGCACTTTCAGCTCAGTTCCAGGCGCACCGGCCGGGAGGCCCGGCACCACATCGCACAATCTCTTACCGGCAATCTCTGGGTTTGAATCGACTGCCGCCACCACCACGCCCAACTGGCGGCGGTAAAGGTCTGCGACAATCTTCTGTCCAAGCGGGCCAAGGCCAATGTGCATGATGCGGTACATAAAACAAATGTAGCCGAAACGGGGCTGCAAGTGCAGTCGCAACGGACGCCTGTCCGCCGGAGTGGATGGCCCCCCCCCTCGGCGGCCAGGCCCTCGCCCAAGCTGCTCTTTTCACGGCAGCGCGCACAAACCCGCCCGTCCCTTCCCTCCCGCGCCATCCCTCCCGCTCCCCTGCCAATAGTCAAAGCCGGTCAGACCGCATGAGCCGGTTTGGCTTGTTCTTCCTGCCGCGGGCTGCCCGACACGCACACGACAAACGCTGCCGAGGTGGCCAGCACCATGTGCCACGGGAAGGCCAGATTCAGGAACCAAAACTTCGCTCTAAGCGCGGGTAGCAGTTCGGCCGACGGCAGCCCCGCCGGTACCAGCACACCCGGCAGCAGCAGCGCGGCACCCTGCCAAACCACCGGCTGCAGCACCGTTACCAACCCGAAGCCCACCAGCAATGCCGCCTTGGCGGAGGTTCCATTGCCGCGGCGTGTAAACAGCAAGCACAAGAAGACCGCCACTAGCCCGGAGTAGGCAAAGGTCATCACCCCGAGGGCAAAATCAAGCAGGCGAATCTCCGGGGTGGCCTTCACCCAGTAGATGCAGGCAATGGCAAAGAGGGCCAGAATGGTGCCCCAGCCAGTGACGGCCCATCGCGACATGCTGAGATAGTGCTTCTCGCCTCGGCCCGGATTGGCAGGGATATAAAAGTCTTTGATGTAAGTCGCGGCCATTGCGTTGATGGCAGAGTTCAGCGAGCCAAGCCCCACGGCAAACAGCCCAGCCACCATGAGGCCGGAGAGCCCGGAGGGAAACTGCGTGAGCACGAATGTCATGAAGACGTTCGCGGATGCAGGCACATTGGCCGGCGCGGTCGCTCCCGCTGCGAGGGGAACCTTGTAGAAGACAAAGAGCAGCAGGCCGATGCACAGAAACAGCAGCACCACCGGAATGCCCATGAAAATCGCCAAAATTGCCGAGCGGCCTCCCGCCACGGCATTTTTGCATGTCAGCATACGCTGGGCCATGTCATGATCGGTGCCGTACGCACCTAGCGAGATAAGTGTGAAGCCGGTGACTGCCGCCAGAAACGTAAACGGTTTGGAGAAATCAAAGCTGAAGTCAAGCAGGCGCAGCTTGCTCTCTCCGGCGACGAGCGCCGTGCCACCAGGATCAACAATCATCGGGCTGGTCAGCGTGGTGATGATCTCTGGCAGCGGCATCTCGATTCGCGAGTAGAGCAGAAAGAGCCCCGCAATCGCCGCGCCCAGTAGTACGATCGTCTGAATTACATCGGTGTAGATGACCGAGGCAATGCCGCCGATGAGCGTGCACAGCACGCCAGCGAGCGAGAGCACCACAATCGCCCCGATTAGATAGCTTGGTTCATTGGCCTTTTCGACGCCGAAGAGAATCATTGCCAGCGGTATCGCCGCGATGTAGACGCGTGCTCCGGACGCAAAGACACGGCCCACCATGAATGCTGCGGATGCCGCCCGCTTGGCGCTCACACCAAAGCGCCGCTCCAGCAACTCATATACGGTGGTGACGTTGGCCTGGTAGAACGCTGGGATGAAGACGAACGCCACCAGCAGAATGGCGATTATTCCGCCAATGTTCGTCACCAGATAAGTCAGGCTGCCCTTGTCGGAGTAAGTCAGTTCCGGCACGCCCACAAACGTGGCGACCGAGAGCGTGCTGGCCAGTACCGAGCAGGCCACCGCCCACACCGGCATTCGCCGGCCTCCCAGAAAGTACTCGTCACTACCAGACAGTTCCTTGCGCGAGAAGTAGATGCTGGCGATAATCAGCACCAGCAGATACGCCCCGACCACCACCCAGTCAAAAGTCGTAAAGCCCGCGGCGAGCGTCAGTGAGGCAAATCCCTTGGTTGCGGTGAGCATGTGTGGCTAGGGTAGTAAAGCGGCAAGATCTAAGGTGCATGCCGATCCCGAGCTTTTGACTGTCGCGCCCGAGGCTAGGAAAAAACAACGCCGGGAACTTCCCGGCGCTGCGTGACAAAGCGTGGTGGTGCAAACCGCTCTGGCCTAGGCGCGGCTCATATACGAGCCGTCCTCAGTGGAAATTCTGACCGTCTCGCCCTCTTTGATGAAGTCTGGCAGGCGCGTCTTGAGCCCGGTCTCCATCGTCGCTTCCTTCTGCACGTTGGTTGCCGTGACGCGCTGCGTCATGGGCGGGCTGGTCTCCGTCACCTTGAGTTCAACCGATGCCGGCAGCTCCAACGCGATGATGCGACCGTCGTACATCAGCGCGATGCTCTTGGCATTCTCGCGCAGGTACTTCAGCGAATCGCCCAGCACACCCTCGCCGATGGTGTACTGCTCGAAGTTTTCACTATCCATGAACGTGCCGCCGGAGCCATCCTTGAACAGATACTCCATCTCGCGGCGATCCAAATCAATCACCTCAACATCGTCCGAGGAACTCAGACGCTTCTCAAGAATCTGTCCCGTGAGCACATTGCGAAACTTGATCTGAATGAAAGCGCGAAGGTTGCCCGGTGTACGGTGCTCAAAGCTGGTGATGACATAGAGCTTGCTATCAACCTTGATGCCGAAGCCCGGACGCAGATCAGTTGCCTTCATAGAACGCCTTTACAGAAAGAGAACAGTCGTTATCGGGCCTGCGGGCATCCCAATCAAGGTTTCCCACCCGGTTCGCTTTGCCAACCGGCCACACGCGGGCGGGCGGAGGGGGGAAGGAGAAGGTGGGAGAGGATATTAGCGATACATCCGCATGGGGGCAATGCCAAGCCGTGACTGATACCGCTTGAGCCCGGTTACCCGGCCGGGTGAAACCCAAGCAGCCCCGATGGCGAAAGCACACTAACCTCCGCTCGCCCGCAAACCGGGTTTTGTACCGCGGCGGACCCTTCGTCCGAAACATCCACTTGCCCCGCGAGCATCCCTTGCCGCGACCTTGCCCGAGTGTTCTCTTAAAGGAATTGACATGACCGTGAAGACGTATTCTGCCGTTACGCTTTCTGCCGCCGTTCTGCTGCTTTCCAGCGGCCTGATGGCCAAGCCAACCGCGCCTGCTCCCGTCACACCTGCTCCCGTCACACCTGCCCCCGCCGCCGTCAAGCCAGCCGCTCCGACCAGCCCGGCTGCTCCAGCCGCAACCATGCCAGCCGCGCCTGCCAAGCCCGAAACCGCGGCCGAAGCCAAGTTCGTCTATGTTCTCTTGCAGACGAGCATGGGCGATATCACGATCGAGCTGAACAACGAAAAGGCCCCGATCAGCACGGCGAACTTCCTGAAGTACGCCGCCGCAGACCACTACGACGGAACGATTTTTCACCGCATTATTGATGGCTTCATGGTGCAGGGCGGTGGTTTCACACCGGCGATGATCCAGAAGCCGGTAGAGCCTGCAATCAAGAATGAGTGGAAGAACGGGCTGAAGAACGATCGCGGCACGGTCTCCATGGCGCGCGTTGGCGGCAATGCAGATTCAGCCACCAGCCAGTTTTTCATCAATGTGGTCGACAATGGTCGTCTCGACACCCCTCAGCCGGATGGCGCGGCGTATGCCGTCTTTGGCAAGGTCATCAAGGGCATGGATGTGGTTGACAAGATGCGGGTCGCGAAGACCGGCATGCGTAACAACATGCGTGATGTTCCACTCGAGACCATCAGTATCACCGATGTCCGCAAGCTGAGCGATGAGGAGGCCAAAACGGCCAAGGCCGCCGCGGCAACGCCCTTCCCCGCCGCAACCCCCGGTCCAGCCCCAGCACCGGCGATCGCCCCAGCTCCGGCACCCGTTCCGGCCCCAGCCCCGAAGAAGTAAGCCGCCAGCCGCTCAACCCGCACACCTTGAAGGCCCGGCTTAACCGCTGGGCCTTTTCAATGGCTGTCTACACTTACGCGGGTTTGAACTGACGCCCAAACGAGTCCGTAGCTATTTCTCTGGTTTGATCGCGACCCCATGCGCTGCTTGGCCCGACATTTTGCAGCCCTTAGCCAACCACTGCGGCAGCTTGTCGCCGTGCTGATCGCGGCAATCATGTTTATGCCTAGCGGCTCATTGCGTGCCATGGCTCTCACGCCACTGATCAGTGCCACGACATGTGCTTCTGCAACTCGCGTCGCCAATGTGTGCAGCTGCGGCTGCCAAGAGGGCACATCTGCGGCATCCTCAGGTGGATGCTGCTGCAGCGTTGTGCCCGCCGATTCACCTCCGGCTGCCGACCAGCCATTGCCGGGCCGCGGCAATGGCGGCAATCGTGGCGACGAGCTGCCGCTCGGCAAGTTGGCAACTGAGATTCGCACCGATGCAATCGGGCTTTGGATGCTGGAGATGAGCCGGCATCAGTACGCCCAAGCTTGGGCGCGCGGCGAACTTCGACTGCTCGGTGAGCCAGCCATTCGCGCACGGTTCGGCAGCCACGTGCGACAGCACGCGGCCGTAGGGCAATGGCTTACGTAGCTGCTCACCTGGCAGCAGACCTGCGCGCCCATTCATAATCGAAAAACTTCCGGCTTTTTGCCGCGGTTCCAGCACTTCGCCAAAAGGTGCTGTCCCATCACGTACCATCTCCAACTTAACTTCAAAGGATCCTCCTATGCGCTCAGTCGCACGTCATATCACGCCCGTCTCTTCCCTCTGCCTTATCTCTCTGCTCTCGCTTGCCTCCGGTTGCCAAAGCCAGGCGACCAAAACTGGCGAGCCACTCGTGGCAGCCGGTTCTGCCGCCTCGACTTCGGCGCCCGCGGTCGCATCAGAGCTTTCCTCTGAGGCCATCAAGGCCGACCACGTGGTGGTTCGCGCCAACGGTCTCTCCTGCCCTCTGTGCGCCAACAACCTTGATGCCAGCTTCAAGAAGCTTCCGGGCGTTGCCAGCGTGGATGTGGACTTGGGCAAGGGTGAGATACATCTTGGTTTAGTCGGCAAGCAGCGCCCCAGCCCGCGGTCCCTCGCCAAAGCGGTCACCGACAGCGGCTTTACGTTTGTTTCGGTAAAGTAAGGAAAACCGCCATGAAAAAAGCACTACGCACCGCAGTCGCCGCCGCACTGCTTGGTATCCCTCACCTTGCGCTCGCCCAGGAGGCAACCAGCACCCCATCTCCCACTCAGCCCGCCGCGGGTCACTTTGCCGCGCGGCAGACCATGCGCTACCTCCACATGGGAACGGACCCGGCAAGCGAAGAGCGCGATGGTCACATGCTCATCAGCGAGACACGCCTTACTTATGGCGTTCTGGGCAACCTCGCCCTGACGCTCGATGTACCCGTCGTCACCTTCGATCAACGCACGCTGCCTGGGGGCGAGCGCGACACCGATTCAGGACTGGCCGACCTGAGCATCGGGTTCAAGCACCGCATCTGGCAGCTTGACAGCGGACCGCTCGATACTCAGCGGATTTCGCTACTCGGCGCTGTCGAGCTGCCCACTGGCACCGGCCCGTACACCACCGACTCGGTCGATCCATCGTTCGGCGCAGTTTACATGGGCATCTTTGATCGCTTCGGCATAACCCAGGCATTGCGTTACAAGTTCAACACTGCTGGAGAGGGACGCCCCACTCGTCTTAGCGGCGACTCATTCTCGGATGCACTCCGCCACGATACCGCCGCGCTCTACCGGCTCTCGCCAGCGCAATACTCCGCCACGACTGAGGCCGCGACGTACGTCATGCTGGAACTGAACGGCCTGTACGAAATCAACGGCGATTACGAGCTGCTCTGGGCGCCTGGTTTTCTGTATGAAGCCACCACCTTCGCGGTCGAGGTATCGCTGATCTTGCCGGTTTACGAGGCAGCCAGCCACCGCGCTCCCACCGAGTTCGGCATTGCCTTGGGGCTGCGACTTTTGTTTTAACGGCGCACAGACTGTGGGCCGAGAACGTGTAGCAGCTTGTCAATTTTTGAATTCTTAATTGTCAAACGCCACGCTAACTGCTCCGTCATCGGGTGGTTTTGGTGTCGGTCTGCACCAAGCTGTGCGCCCTCTGCCGGTTACGCGCTGCGTGCCGCCGCACCGCACGTCCCAATTTCAGTGGGCAGCATCAGATACAAACACTCCCGAAGCTAGCAAAACACACGCTTGATCGGCTTTGCCCGTGTGAATGCACCGCCTGTATCGAGCGACCGAACAACTTGCCGCGGCCGCGCCGCCCCGACAAGCCCCGGCACGTACCGGCAATTCCTGCCTGATTCTGATCTCTCTCCCTCACTTGCAACCGACATAATCAGTCATGAGCGCTCTGCACGCTACCAACTCTTGGTCTGACTCTCTCCCCTTCGGACTTTCGCACATGCGCACTGTCTCATCACACACTCGCGGCGTGCTCGCCAGGGCGGGGCTTTGCCTGGCCCTCGTCGCCTCGGTCTGTTCGTCTGCCAGTGGGGCCCAAGCAGGCACGCCGCCGACTAGCAGCGGCATCACGGTGCCAGCCAACACCGGTGGGCTTGCGGCATTGCGCAACCGCGCTGCGCAAACCAACGGGACGCTGCCGCCGGGTGTCTCGGTGCAACCACCCACGATGCCGGGTGCCATCGCCGTGCCAGTCGCCGGCGCGGCGCCAGCCGCTCCACCAGTTGCGGCCCCACCGGCTTCGCCCCCACTTGCTTCAAGTCCTCCGGCAACTCCTCCGCCCGCCGCACCACCAACGGGCATGCCAGACAACAGCGGCAGCCCTCTTTCCACAGCGCCCACCATCTCCACACCCGAGATGGCGGGCATCTCTTCGTCTGGCCTCGGCCCGATTGTGCCGACCACCATCACACGCATCACCGGCGAGCTTTTCGGCACGGGGTTCAAAATGGCAGATGCTGGCCCGCCGATGGTGCAGTTCGTCACCGGATCATCCGGCCATGTCTACGGAGACACACGCCTGGTGCCACGCCGCGATCTCACGGTGGTGGCCGATGGCATCGACATCCGACTGACGTACTTCAACAACACCGATGAGCCCCAGCCGATGGGCACCATTAATGTGGGTGATCTGCGCCTGGGCGATGTCACCGAGGTGCTCGATGCTCGTACCGGCGCAGACCGCTGGAACCGCTTTGATCGCACTACTAATCCGCAGAAGACTTCCACGCTCTCTTGGCCTGGCGACCTGTACTCACCGATCGCAGTCATCC
>Ga0105046_10017930_pt1 | contig 10804 bp, 10 predicted proteins | sample MAT03_FD_78385 | JGI IMG/M metagenome (GOLD analysis project Ga0105046, IMG submission 78385) | Freshwater microbial communities from Lake Fryxell liftoff mats and glacier meltwater in Antarctica - MAT-03 (megahit assembly) | ecosystem: Environmental > Aquatic > Freshwater > Ice > Liftoff...
CCGGCGACACCGGTTTCTCGATGCCAGGACCGCACTTGACCAGGTTCGGCTGCGTGCTCTTGCGCCATATCTGGACGAGGAGACGGTCACGTTGATTGGACGTCAACTTGATCTCATCTGCCGGATTTGCTCGGGTTCGCCGGATGCTGGTCCAATCGGACAATTGACCCAGCGGGAACGCTGGCATTGGCTCGCGGCTCCTGCCAGCACCATCGTTCAACCCGGTCCGGTTCACTCCGGACTCGGTACGGACCCGGCCGCGACGCTTGACCATTTGTATGTCGACCTCGTACAAGTCAGCGCCGAAACCTGATTGACGGAACTCACTCCCGAAACTGCGAAGCGCAGCCCGCCGAGAGTTCGGCATTCAGTTCCGTCCAGTAGGTTGGGAGCACGTGGAACGGGTTTTCCTCGGTCACATTATCGTCGGTTATCCACACATAGCCGGCATTCAATGCCCGCGTCTTCGCCAGCACTTCATCCCGGTTTTCCGCCGTGACGTGATACACGAACTGCGCGAATCGATTCGCGGGATAGTCGTAGACCCATGAGGGCAGTTCGTAATCTGCATAGACCTCGGCGCTATCTTCGAAGTCGACCACGATATCCGCGATAGCCATATAGCCAGGATGTGGGTGATAACCAAAGTTGAGAATCGCAATTCCACCCATGGCGTGCACGTAATCCGTCATCTGCGTGTACAGCGGAATCCAAACGGAATCCGTGTCCGCTTCATCCAGAAAAAAGCTGGTGACGCCATACCATTCACGGTAGCGGTCCATTTCCAGAAGTATTTCCGATATCGGCCGGGTCGCGTAGTCAGTTTGGATGTAACCAACAATCCGAATTCCCGCGGCTCGGGCTCTTGCCAGAGGAGCGTCGTAATTCGTATCGTGGGAAGTGTGCACACCGCTATTGGGATTGAGGATGATGATTCCGAAGGCGGAACCTTCGTCGATCATTGGCTCCCACTCACCCAGCGGCGGGTAGAAGTAGGCAGGCGCGAGCAGTTGTTGGCACCCGTTCGTCACCGGTGTCACGCCGGGAGTCGGTTCCGGCACGACCTGCTGAATGAGATAGAAATCATCGACCAGAAATGCGGCCGGACCGTCATTCTTCCAGGCGAAGACCGCAATGTTGGCGACTCCTGCCGGGATGGTGAACGTGAGCGTCTTTTTGACATAACCAGGATGAGTGAATTCGAGTGCACGTGGCTCGAGTTCGATCAAACGATGCCCCTCCGCATTTTGGTAGGTGACACCGGCGTATCCAATATCAATTGCGCCATCGAGTGATCCCCAAATGCTCAGGATGTACGTGTTGCCCGGATAGAGTGGCAGGTGCTGATTGGTGAAGCCACCGCCTAACTCGAGCCGCATGGCACGTGATCCACCATGCGCGTCATCGGCCAAAACCTGACCATCGCCCTCGATGTACCAGCCGGTTCGCCCCTGTTCGAAACTCGGATTCTTGAGGAGACCCCCATTGATCGGGGCGACTGTCGGCGTGATCGTGGGAGTCATCGTCGGAGTCGGTGTTCTGGTCGATGTGGTCGTTACGGTCGCGGTAGGGGTGCGTGACGGCGTGGAAGTGATCGTTGCGGTCGGCGAGGGCGTCACCGTCTCCGTGTTGGTTACCGTTGGAATGGGTGTGATCGTCGGGGTAGGCGTAGCCGTCGGCGAGGATGTGCTCGTAGATGTTGGACTGGGACTGCTGGTCGGTGTGGGCACTGGAGAATTTGTAGACGTGTGAGTCGGAGTCACTGTCAACGTTTGGGTCGGTGTCGAGGACGCGGGAAGGGTAGTCGTGCTCGTCGCGGAATGCGCCGATGTTACCGACGGCGGTGGAGTCAGTGAAGCAATGTTGGTTGGCGTCGGGGTCGCTGTCGCGGTCCAACTGGGTGTTTGAGTCGAGGTCGCAGACTTCGTTGCGGTCGCTATTGGGGTGCGAGTTGGAGTCTTTGTTGCGGTCGGTGTCCGGGTTGGAGTCGGAGATCTGGTGGGTGTCGCGGTTTGGGAAGGGGTGGTGGTAACGGTCGAAGTAGCGGTCGCGGTTGCGCTCGGAACAGTGCTCGCGGATGGCGACGGGGTAGGCTCTGCGGCATAGACTTCGATTTCCGCGATCCCGCCGAGATAGATATCGCCATTGCGGTTGTCAAAAGAGAAGCGAACGTAGCGCGCATTTGCGCTCGTCTTGACCTCCCGCCAGCTCCCTGATGTCGAGTTTCCACGTTGTCCAACCTGAGTCCAGGTCACCTTGTCAGTGGAAACCTCGATCGTCATCACGTCCGCGTATCCAGTTTGTCCGAAAACCCAGCGAATTTTCGCGAGTTGACGGGTTTTGTCCAATTTGACGTAGACGTATCCCTTTGCGGGTTTGTTACCGGCGGTGACCCATATACTCCCGAGATTACGATCGATCAGTGTGCCTGCAGGTGAACTTCCGCCGCTTTGCCCGGCGCGGGTGAGTTTGACGCCATTTGTCGCTGGAAGGAGCCCGGAGAGTTGCGACTGAATTGCTGCAGGTTCGATCTCGATGGTCACCTGGTTCGGTTGAGTGGTCCGCATGGGCCGGGTCGTCGGTTTGGTCCTGGGTGTAATGGTGGCCGCAGTCGGTGGTGTATCCGTGGCGGTTTCACCGTCAACAGTGAAGGTCCAGATATCCGACCACAGAATCTCGCCTTCGCCACTCTCCGCCGCGACGTGCCAGGCATAGGTCAGACCTGGCTGGAGAGGTTCTGAAATGGAGAATGAACGCCGGTTGGCATCGCTTCGGGCGATCAGCGGGGACATACCGGGATCGCTGGCCAGCTCGAAGTGATAACTGATCGCGCCCTTGACCGCGGACCACGTGAAGGTTGGCGTCGGATCGGTGGAACTCGAACCATCCGAGGGACGTCGCAATTCGGGCGCTGAAAATCCTGAGTCCTCCTGGGCAAGGGTGAAAAAGGTTCCGATCCGCGGTGAGGCGAGCAGAATCCCTATCAACGTAAGCGTGCCGGCGAAGGTTAGTAGCGCCATCACGTGGGGTGTATTTGAGAATCGCCGCATCTTGCATTTCCGATGGGAGCGCCGTGAGCCACTGCACGTACTCCGCGTTCCGCTTTGAATGACTCTTCAACGAGGAAGTGAATCCTCTCCTCGCTGCATCGTGCAGAGAACCACACACTAGTCCTACCAGATTAAAGCCGGTAGTAACTTCATCCGGCGCCAATCGGTACTTTTGTCTATCGTCAATCAGGACCCTGTCGGACTTATGGAAAGGGCACGGATGCCATTCCGATTGTGCCTCTTTACCTTGCGAATCCCAATTCAGGGCTGTTAAGTACAAAGAGGGAACCGGAGTCGGAGATTTACCTAGATTTTCTCCAAAACTACAGAAATCGAAACTGATTCACCTCTCCACTCTTTCCCATGAACCGAATTCACGTGTTCGAATCAACGAGATTTCGTTTCCAGTCGGGGAGCCCGGCCGGGAGAAAGGCTATCAATCGTGTTTCGCCGTTCACTTCAGTTCGCGATTGTCGCGCTTGCTGCACTTCTCATTCTAGGATCACCACTGTCGGCGATTGCGCTCCAGGACGGCGCCGCAACGCCTGCCCCCGCGCCTCAACTCCCTGCAACCGTCACCGACGTCAAAGGGAATGAGATCACGGTGACCGATGTCAGTCGCATCGTGCCGTTGAGCGGTGATGTTGCCGAAATCATCTACGATCTCGGACTCGCCGCGAATGTCGTCGGGGTGGATGTCAGTGCCGTTTATCCCGAAGGTCAATGGGACGGATTGCCGACGATCGGATTTGAGCGACAACTCTCCGCCGAGGGAATCCTTTCCTTGAATCCGACCGTGGTCATCGGAAAGGAACAGGCCGGACCAATCACCGTACTGGATCAAATCCGTGAGGCCGGTGTACCGGTGGTGATCGTGCAGGAACCCCAGACGATCGAAGCTCCGACATTGAAAATCGCGGCCGTCGCGGCCGCGTTGGGCGTCCCGGCCGCTGGTGAGGAGCTTGTCGTCAAGGCCAGGGCATCGATTGATGCTGCGATCGCCCGCGCTGCGACTTCCACTTCCAAACCGACGGTCATGTTTCTCTACGTTCGCGGCGGCGGAACTCAATTGATCGGCGGCAAGGGTTCGGTTGCGGACGCCATGATTGAAGCGGCGGGTGGAGTCGATGCCGGAAGTGCGGCAGGTATCGCGTACTTCATGCCCGTGACGGCGGAAGCGATTGTGGCCGCCCAACCCGAGGTGATCATGCTGCCGAAATCGGGAGTCGACTCGATAGGCGGTATGGATGCAGTGATGGACATTCCCGGTGTCGCCGAAACGCCAGCCGCGGCAAATAACCAGATTCTGGTGTTCGACGACCTCCTCCTGCTCGGTATGACGCCGAGAACCGGCGAATTCCTGCAGGAACTGGTGACCCTTCTTCATCCGGAGCTTCCGGCCTTCGAAGCAACTCCGGCGACCTGAGATATGTCATTTGCCACTGTGGCGCAACGGTGGAAACGCGGGATGGGAGGGACAGCCACGGTTGTTCCTCGAATCCCGGGTGCCGTTTTGTTGCCGCTGTTGGCGCTTCTTCTCATCGGTGCGACTCTGGCAGGCATCGGAATTGGAGCAGTTCGGATTGCGCCGGAACAGACAGTTGCAATCCTTCTGGATCATCTTGGCATCAAGATCGATGTCGCCTACACACAGCAGCAGGATGCAATCGTCTGGGCAATTCGCTTTCCTCGGGTGATTCTTGCGATTCTGGTCGGCAGCGCACTCGGGGTCTCCGGTGCGGTTCTTCAGGGAATGTTCCGAAATCCGCTGGCGGACCCAGGACTCATCGGTGTATCGAGTGGCGCGGCGCTGGGTGCGGTTGGCTCGGTTGCCCTCGGATTCTCATTCCTCGGTGTTGCGACGTTGCCAGCCTTTGCCTTCGTTGGCGGAGTGATCACCTCGATCACTGTCTACCTGATTGCCCGCCACGATGGTCGTACAGAGATCGTGACACTCATCCTGACCGGCATAGCGCTCAACACCGTCTCCGGGGCGCTCACCGGGTTGTTGACCTATGTCGCGAGCGATCAGCAGTTGCGACAAGTCGTCTTTTGGTCGCTCGGCAGTCTTGGTACTGCGACCTGGACGACTGTCGGTGGGGCAGCTCCCTTTATCATCCTGGGTCTGCTGCTCATTCCGCGCTGGGGCGGATCGCTCAATCTCTTTGTTCTCGGTGAACGCGAGGCGCGCCACCTCGGGGTCAACACCGAGCGGGTACGGATCGAATTGATCGTTGTCACTGCACTCATGACCGGTGCCGCGGTGGCAGTGGCCGGTGTCGTCGGATTCGTCGGGCTGATTGTTCCGCATCTCATCCGGTTGATCGCGGGACCGAATCACCGCGTGCTCTTGCCGGCCTGTGCGCTCGGGGGAGCATCACTGGTGTTGCTGGCGGACTTGGCCGCGCGCACGATTGCTTCACCGGCAGAACTTCCCCTTGGAGTGATCACCGCGCTGCTCGGTGGCCCGTTTCTGATTGTACTCATGTTGAAAACGCGACAGGCGCAAGGCGGGTGGGCTTAATGCCATCGTCACTCATCGCCGAAGGCGTTTCGCTTTCCATTCGTTCCAGGTGGCTGTTGCGAGAAGTCTCGTTCTCGGTCGAACCTGGTGAAGTGATTGCCCTGGTCGGACCAAACGGGGCCGGCAAATCGACCATGTTGCGGGCGTTGGCTGGGGATCTTACATTGACCAATGGCCGAGTGGTGCTCGACGGGCGCAACATCGACCAATACCCGCCTCGTGATCTGGCACTCAAGCGAGCGGTTTTGCCGCAGCAGACTGTGCTTCAGTTCGCCTTTTCTGTGCGCGAAGTGGTCGAAATGGGGCGTGGACCTCGTCATATCATTGACAACGATGGAGTTGTCGACGCAAGTTTGCGCCGTACCGATTCGTTTGATATTGCCGATCGAATCTATCCGTCGCTCTCAGGCGGTGAACAGGCGCGAGTGACGCTCTCCCGTGTGCTGGCGCAACAAACGCCGATTCTGCTGCTCGATGAACCGACCGCGTCGCTCGATTTGCATCACCAGCAGATGGTGATGGAAGTTGCGCGTGAACTTGCGATGGCCGGGGCCAGCGTTGTCGTGATCCTGCACGATTTGAACCTTGCCGCGACCTATGCCGATCGCATTGGCATCATGCGCGAGGGGCGCCTCGTCACGATCGGCACGCCGTGGGAAACATGCACGGAGGCATTGTTGACGGAGGTTTTCGAGTGCGAAATCGCCGTCGCCCAGCATCCGATTCGGAATTGTCCACTCGTGATCCCGATGGCCAAATCAGCGGACATCAGGATGGGTGTTGAACGTATTGCAGGTGCTGCTGGCCGGAATGGCGCCAGATAGCGCCACCGTAGCACCGGATGTGGGGATACTCGTTCATAGTCGCGATCTGGACCGTCTCGTCCAGCTTGAAACCTGCCGACCTTGCCCAAACCGTCTTGAACCGAATGGGAGTCAGGCTCTGCCGAAGGTCGACCGCATCGCGGTCGATCAGCGCGACCTTCAGCAGCACACGGCGCGAATCGATCTTCTTGCGATTTGATTCGCAACCGGACCAGATCGTGACCGTGCATTCGGCGTCTCCAGCCGATGCATGGTAATGAATCAGCACATCGAGGTGTTCCAATACCGAAAACGGGTCATCGGTCGAGTGGGAAATAGAGATTCCGAGTTGGAGATCGGCGAACGCCGAGGCAAGGTCTCCGTTCTGGATCGCGATCTCCGCGCGAGATCTGCAGGCGAATGCCTCTCCCCGCCGATCACCGATTTGCTGGTAAAGTGCGATTGCCTCATCAATATCAGTGCGTGCGCTGGGAAGGCCAAGACCGAAATGGGCTGCCGCCAACCCGCTCAGAGAGTCGGCAATTCCTTTCCGTGAATCGAGTCGCCTCCAGATTTCCAGTGCCTGCTCCGCATAGTTTAGCGACGCGGCCAAATCACCAGAATCGTTTTCCGCGGAACCGAGGCAGTTAAGCAGAATCGCTTTCTGCTCGGGAGTGTCAAAGTAGGCGATCAAACGATGGATCGCCTCATTGAGTTCGCCACGATGGTAAGCGCCCATTCCCAGATTGGTCGAAGTGACGATGACATTCGGGCGAAGCCACGTTCGATCGCAAGCTGATTTGCTTCAATCTGCAATCGCTCAGCAGTGTCAAAGTCCCCCGTGTCATGCGCCACGTTGCCCAGATCGGAGAGTACCTGGCATTTCCTGTGAAGAAGCCCGAGCGCATCGAAAAGGCGAAGCGCCTCAGCGAGGTATCTCCGAGTTTCGACACGGTCTCCTTGATCCTCAGCCAGCAGCGCTGCGTCCCGCAAACCGGTGACGCGTTCCGGGCTGTCGATTCCCTCGCTCGCAAGGAGCATCTGATTACCCACCTGCGACCTTCCTGCCGATCGCTGCGGATGCTCCAGTACCGCCAGATCGATCCAGCGGTACCCAGCGCCACGAACCAATCAACATAGGCCTCGTCAGCCAGGAGATCCCCGCGATAGAGAGTGAGCGCCTCGCCCAGCAGACGGTCCTTTGCAGGAGATTGAGCCGCTCGCGCTTGTGCGACGAGTGATTCGAACTGATCGACGTCTACTTGAACTCCCGGGAGGTGTTGGAATCGCCACGTTGGAGGCGGTGAGGGAAAGATAAGCAGAACTCTCCCGCGATTTGAGATCGAGTTTCAGAACGCGACGAAGCGAATGCACGGCGATTTAGAATCGATTTTGCGCGGTTTCTGCATCAGCCTCGGGCCAGAAATCGGCCGAGCACAACATCCCGCGTCAGATAGTGACCTGGGGGCGCAAGCAGAAGCAGAAGCAGCATTCGCACATTTCGGCGCGGCCAGACCGAAGGAGGAACAGATCGGTCACCGACAGACTGCGTCGTGCTCCCGATCAACGCGACGTTGATCGGGGCTCGCGTAGGGTCGGCCTTGGTGTCGTCCGGCATGAACGAGAACCCTTCGAGAGATCGAATGTAACGTGCCCGTGATCACACGCTATCGCTCATGAAATGCCATTGGACGGATCTGCACAGAACGGTGTCTCATTCCCGCTGAGAACGAGCCTAACCACTGCTTGTTCTGCAAAACAGAGAACTGGGAGATCAGTTTCGGCGGGGAAGAGTCCGTCCGAGCAGTACAGCGGTGAGGAGCGTGATCAGCACGCCATTCGGCCAGTGAAGTGAGGCCGCAACCTTGCTCTCCCGACCGCCGTATCCGAGCCCAATCTGTGAGGTCACCAGAATGAGTGTGATGACGCTGATGACGAGATCAGTTCGGTCGAGCGCGCCGCGTTTGTATCCATTGAACGCGATGCCAATCAACCCGATTGAGACGATGAAGGTGGCGTTACCAAGGTAGCCATGCACTTTGATCAGATCGTAGTCGATAAACCAACCACGGCCGGCAAGTGCTGCCTGAACCAAAAGCAATACTGCTGTGATGAGTGAAACGATCCTGAATTGTTTGACTACGGATTCGTTGAATGCGAGCGTGCTGGTATCAGTTTGTGACATGAACCCCATCCTGTTGCGCCGAACGCCGGAAATCGATTTTTCGCACACCGGGAGTCGAAACGACCACTTGTCGCCCAATACTGAACGCGGAGTCGTCACCCGCGCAAGGCGAACCCGGCACTGTGGCGCATTTTCCCTTCACATCGGAACATTGTGAAGAGACAAGGAATGACCATACAGAAGTGGTCCGCCAGGGCGAAGAGAGAGTTCCGTCAGGTGGTCCCAAAGGTGTTCCAGTGTTCCCCGAAGTAATTTTCGCAACGTGAACGTGCCGGTGTCGAGCACTCGAACGGCATTCCGCTGTTCGGGTGTGGTCGCGGCGATGCGCTCGCGAACCATCGGCCCCATGCGGGAGAGGGCTTCGGCCATCGGCATCTCTCCGCGCTCAGCCGCACCCCGAATTTTCCCGAATCCCGGAGCACTCCCTAACGAGATCGAAAGCGCGCTTGCCTGCGATCCCATGATATGCAGGAGCACTTCGTGGTTGGCGCGACCGCCCGCAGGTTTGAATGCGAGATCCGGGGGCAACTGCCGCTCTGCCCAGGCGATAACCTCTTCATAGAGCCAATCGACTCTGTTCAACAATCGCCCGATCTCCTCATCCGTGATCGCGTGGAGATCGGGACCAGACGTGATGTACGGCGTGCCATTGCCGATGAAGACACCCTCGGTCAGGTGTTCGATCACACGAAGTTCGATTGGATCGGCGTGATCGATCGCTTCGCCGTGGCGCGCAAGAAAGCGGTGGAACGCACGAATCGCATCCGGAGTACCCTCGATTGCGGCTTCGGTTGTTGGGCCGGTTGCCACACAACCGAGTAACTCGATCACGTGAACCATCGTCTTTTTGCGCCGGGGACCTGATTCCAGATAGAGGTCGTACATGGTCACCGTCGCACTACTCCTCTTCCGCTTCCAACTCGTCCCCAACGGGATCGGGGACCTCGTAATCGAGCGAAAAAATCGCTCCGTTCTCGTCGTGCCGGAAAGTGGCAAGACCGGTTATTCCCACAAAATCGCCAGTTCCGGAACCCGGGACGACATACCCGAAGAGGTGGAAGTGATCTCCGTTTTGGGTCGCTCCGTGTTGGACGACGAACGTGCCAGTTCGATTGCCCAGGGTGCCGGTGATGCGCTCGGACGCGACATACCCGGCCTCGGAGTCGCTCGACCGGCAGCTCAGCAGTTCAGCTACCCCGGAACCATCAAGATCGCCACTGTAGTCCTTCTTCACGGTCGCGCGACCGAGAGCGGGGCCATCCGTTGGGGTGTCGTATTCGGATTGATCCCAGCTGGTCACGACAAAATTGGAACGGGAGGGAATCTGCATCAGAAGCATCTCCTTGAACGTAGTTGAGAACATCGAACGCCCGGTGCGCTCACCTGGCGAACGAAGGATCGTTCAACCATCGTACCGGGCCTACTCGCCAGCGAGCACGACATCCGCAAGGCGCAGTGAGAGTACCTGCGAAACGCCATCGTCACGCATCGAAACACCGTACAACGTGTCAGCGACTTCGATTGTCCCGCGGTTGTGCGTAATGATGATCGCCTGTGTTTCCGCCGCGAGTGACCGTAGCTGATCCCGGAACCGTACAACGTTCGCCTCGTCCAATGCGGCGTCGACTTCGTCGAGCATGCAGAAGGGGGTCGGATTCACCTGCAAAATCGCGAAGAGCAACGCTGCCGCTGTGAGCGCCCGTTCACCGCCGGAGAGGAGTCCGAGACTTTGCAATCGTTTTCCGGGCGGTTGGGCGACGATATCGATCCCCCCGCCATCGCCGCTGTTACCGGAGGTCATCACCAGCCGCGCGGTACCGCCGCCAAAGAGGATCGAGAACATCTCGGTGAATGCAGTGGATACCCTGGCAAAGGTCTCATCGAACCGCGCGCGCATGGTGGCGTGCAACTCGTCCAGTAGTTTGTGGAGTGAGGCTGCCGCGCCCTGCACATCATCGAGCTGGGTGCGCAGAAAGATGTGACGTTCGGCTTCACGGTCGTACTCTTCGACCACGTTTTCGCCAACGTACCCGACTCGCCGGAGTCGATCCTTCAATCGCGCGATCTCCCGTTCAGTTTCGATCGGATTCTCGGCGCCCTCCGGCACGATGATGTCCTGGCTCAACAGATCATCGGGCTCGATGAGTTCGAGCTCATCGCTGATGCGTTGCCTGATCGTGGCCAGCTCACCGCGAATGCGCTCCACACCCAGTCCGCTTGCGCCGCGACTACGCTCGGCCTC
>Ga0105046_10017931_pt1 | contig 10804 bp, 9 predicted proteins | sample MAT03_FD_78385 | JGI IMG/M metagenome (GOLD analysis project Ga0105046, IMG submission 78385) | Freshwater microbial communities from Lake Fryxell liftoff mats and glacier meltwater in Antarctica - MAT-03 (megahit assembly) | ecosystem: Environmental > Aquatic > Freshwater > Ice > Liftoff...
AGTACCGCAGTACCGCAGTACCGCACACTGTCAGACCCTGGGTCTGACATTGACGCTACGGCACTGAAAGAAGAAGGAGCACCTATCAACTACCTCACTCCACGCACCCGGAACATCGATGCGGCTCAGCTCGCATCTGGCACCCATACCGCGCGCTTTGGTGAAATCGAGCAGCGGGAGATGGCTTTAACTCGCAAAGGCCGCGCGCTGTACGACTTCCAGTCGAACCTGGGTGGCGCCGAGCAGAACAGCCACGCAGCCAACGAGGCCAGATCCGCATTCGAAGTTGCGTTGGGCGCAGCTGTTCTCGTTCAAATCCAGTTAGTCGAAGACGCACAGACACGGTCCATCGCTGAGACGCTCCACCAACTGGTGGGTGGTGTTGCGGCATGAACAACGACCCTAGCTCACACGGCCTGTGGGAAGCTTCTGCACCAGCAGCGCCTTCGACCCATCCCTTAACTGGCCGCATCAACGTCGATGTAGTGATCATTGGCGCCGGTTTCACGGGACTTTCCGCTGCACTGCACCTTGCCGAAGGCGGCGCATCGGTCGCGGTACTGGAGGCTGTGGACATCGGATACGGTGGATCGGGTCGAAACGTCGGACTTGTCAACGCGGGCATGTGGGTCAAGCCGAATGCGCTACCAGGTGTTCTCGGTGACAAACATGGCCCCAGACTGCTCAAATTATTGGGAGAAGGTCCGTCACTGGTGTACGACATTGTCGAACGTCACGGCATCGATTGCCAGGCGGTGCGTAACGGAACATTGCATTGTGCGGTGGGAACTACCGGGCTGAATGACATTACCGACCGAGCCAATCAGTGGAAGGCGCTAGGTGCGCCAGTACGTCTTGTGGATGCCAAGGAAACGGCTGGGCTGACAGGCACCAACGCCTATCTTGGATCACTGCTCGACATGCGTGCCGGTACGATTCAACCATTGGCCTACGTCCGGGGATTGGCCTCTGCGGCGATCGCGGCGGGTGCGCGGATCTACAGCCAAAGCCCCGTTGCACAAGTAGAGGAAGTCGGGGAACGTTGGCGTCTACGTACCCAATCCGGTGCGGAAGTGTTTGCTAAATGGGTATTGGTCGCCACCAACGCCTACACCGGCCCAAGTGGGATATGGCCACAGTTGGCGACCGAGCTGGTGCGCCTGCCATATTTCAATATGGCAACCCGTCCTGTCAACTCAAAAGACCGTGCCTCGATTCTGCCGGGACTACAGGGGGTGTGGGACACCAAGGATGTGCTGTCGTCGTATCGATTTGATCGCACGGGCCGACTGGTTTTTGGGAGCGTAGGTGCGCTACGCGGCACGGGTCGTGCAATCCATCACGCGTGGGCTCGTCGCGCATTGGCCAAACTATTCCCGCAACTCCAAGGCATCGAATTCGAGTACGAATGGTATGGCTGGATCGGTATGACCCGTGACTCATTACCGCGCTTTCATCGCTTGGCGAAAAACACCATCTCGTTCAGTGGTTACAACGGTCGTGGCATTGCGCCAGGCACTACCTTTGGTCGCGAACTTGCGAAGCTTGTGTTGGGCCACACCACCGACGAAGACTTGCCGCTACCGGTCAGCGAAGTCAAGCCCGTTACTCTTCGGCCAATCCGTGAAGCTTGCTACGAAGTCGGCTCACAAATCGCACATGCGGCTGGAGCACGCTTCTAAGCGAGTCGACTCGCCCTTTCTCTACCTGGCCATTAATCTCGTGATGGCTGCGTAACCAGTGGCACCGTCTGTTGGCCGTCCGCCCCAAGCCATCAGCAAGTCATGTGACCTCATTTAGAGAATTTCAACAATGCCGATTTTGTCGTCGGTATCTTTTAAAAGGATCACCATGTTGTTTGTTGAGGCGGACCAAGCGCTCCAGCTGCTTGATTGCAGCTCTGTGGCAGATGCAATTGATGAGATGCTGCAAAAGCGTCGCGAAGGTCACACCAGTGCCCCCGTCCGCACCAGCGTCGCACTGGGCCAGGGTGTATTGCTGCTGATGCCGGCAGCCGATCAAACATTCGCCTGTGTAAAAACTGTGACTGTTCACACTGCCAACTCCAAGAAAGGTCTGCCTAGCATCCACGGCATGGTGCTTTTGCTGGACGCCGCCACGGGCGAGCACCTGGCATTGATTGATGGCCCTACATTAACCGCGCAGAGAACCGCGGCGTTGTCACTGCTGGGGGCAAGAAAAGTGATCGGCTGCCTGCAGGGCCAACTTTTAATCGTGGGCGCTGGCGCTCAGGCACGCGCTCACGCACGAGCCTTTTGGGCCGAAGGTAAACTGGATCGAATCTACCTCGCGGGGCGTAACCCGGAATCTGGACAAGCATTAGCGACAGAACTCCGCGCCGAAGGCATACATGCGCAATGGACGGCGAATTCGGAAGCTGTTTACAGTGAAGTCCAGATGGTTATCACTGCGACAAGCAGCTCCCAGCCCGTCATCAGCAATGCGGTGGCCAACAACACATTGGTAATTGCCATAGGTGCCTTTCGCCAGGACATGGCTGAACTTCCGCCAGAATTGGTAAGGCGCAGTCGGGTCTACGTTGACACGTTGGAGGGTGCGCGTGCGGAAGCAGGTGATCTCATTCAGGCCGGGATCGATTGGGATGAAGTCACCAGCCTTGATCAGATTGAAGCACTACCCGCAATGGACGGTCGGCCCCAGATATTTAAAACCGTCGGCCATGCCCTATGGGATCTTGCCGCCGCCGAACTGGTGTACTCAAAACTTAGCTCGATGTCTTTGAAGGACCGTAAGCGCCCGGGCAACTCTTTTTGAGCCGAAGCTGAGTTCACGGGATAGTGTGCACGATGAATACTGGGACCGGTTTTTGTCGTTGAGCCGTCTGAAAAGGTGCCACTATAAACACTATAAATGCGGAAATATTCCACATTTCTCCAAGTCAAAAAATACCTCTTGCTGTGCGGTAATGCGGTGGATTTTACCGACCGGTTTCTGACCCGGTCTCGGCCAATTGCTGCAGGGCAGAAGCCAGTGCCTGGCTGGTCCCAACAGGTACCGGCTCCAGCCTGACCTGCAGCGCTGCCAGCGCCGCCGCACCCTGGGTCTGTAGCAGCTTGACGGCCTGGGCAGCGTCGCGCGGGGCGTCAAAGCCCAGACTTTGCAGCAGCAGCCGGCCTTGTGTGTCCAGGAGCTTGAAGTGAAACTTGCCATCAGCCTCGCGATACTGCTTGAAAACCGGCAAGACGGTTTTGGCGGATTTTTGTTGGGTAGTCGGCACCTGACGGGATGACAGCGGGCGCAGCCCGACAGCCTGGCGCAACTCGCGCATGAACGGCAGCGCCAGCTCGCGGGCTTTCGCCGCGCCTGCCAGCAAAATGGCTTCCAGGTTGGCCGGGTCCTGAAGCAGGGCCTGGTAGTGCGTGCGCATGGGCGCGACCTCCCGGTCAATGCGTTCAAACAGCAGTTGCTTGGCATCGCCCCAGCCAATGCCTTCGTCGAAGGACTTGCGCAGCGCTGCGGTCTCGTCGTCGCTGGCAAAAGCCTGGTAGATCTGGAACAGCGCCGAGCCCTCGGCCTGCTTGGGCTCGCCGGGCGCGCGTGAGTCGGTGACGATGCCGGCGATGAGTTTTTTCAGTTGCTCGCGCGGCGTGAACAGCGGGATGGTGTTGTCGTAGCTTTTGCTCATCTTGCGGCCGTCCAGGCCCGGCAACAAGGCCACGGATTCCTCGATCAGCGCCTGCGGCAGCACAAAGTGTTCGCCGTACAGGTGGTTGAAGCGCTGGGCCATGTCGCGCGCCATCTCGATGTGCTGGATCTGGTCGCGCCCGACCGGCACCTGGTGGGCCTTGAACATCAGGATGTCAGCGCCCATCAGCACCGGGTACATGAAAAGGCCAGCGCTGACATCAGCGTCCGGGTCGTTGCCGGCAGCCGTGTTTTTGTCGACCGAGGCCTTGTAGGCATGGGCGCGGTTGAGCACGCCCTTGGCCGTCACGCAGGTCAACAACCAGGTCAGCTCGGGAATCTCGGGAATGTCGGACTGCCGGTAGAAGGTCACACGCTCCGGGTCCAGCCCGGCGGCCAGCCAGCTCGCCGCAATTTCCAGCGTGGATTGCTGGATGCGGGCCGGCTCGTCGCACTTGATCAGCGCGTGGTAGTCGGCCAGAAAGTAAAAACTCTCGGCGTCGGCGCCGGTGCTGGCGGCAACCGACGGGCGGATGGAGCCGACATAGTTGCCCAGGTGTGGTGTGCCGGTGGTGGTGATGCCGGTGAGAAAGCGCTGGGGCGCTGTGCTTTGTTTGTTTGTCATGATCATCATCGAACCAGCATCGCCAGCGGCGTCAACACAATTTCAATAAGTGCGTAGGACAGCGTCATGAGCGGCCGCATCCACCAGTCGGTCAACACTCCGGCGATCACCAGCGCCATCACCACAAAAAAGCCCCAGGGCTCGACGCGCGACACCGGCTCGGCCAGCCGGTAAGGCAGCAGGCCTACCAGCACGCGGCCGCCGTCCAGCGGCGGCAGGGGAAAGAGGTTGAAAACCATCATCACCACATTGACCAGCACGCCGGCCTGGCACATCCTGGTGAAAAACGGCTCGTTCACGGCCGCGCCCTGCAGCAGGTAAAGCGCCATAGCCCACAACAGGGCCTGGGCCAGGTTCGCACCCGGTCCGGCCAGGGCCACCCAGATCATGTCGCGCTTGGGGTTGCGCAGGTTGCCGAACTGCACCGGCACCGGCTTGGCGTAGCCGAACAGAAAGGCGCCCGAGGTCGCGAAGTAAAGCAGCAGCGGCATCGCGATGGTGCCCAGCGGGTCGATGTGTTTGATGGGGTTGAGGGTGACACGGCCCAGCGCCCAGGCGGTGCTGTCGCCGAAGTGCCGCGCCACGTAGCCGTGCGCCGCCTCGTGCACGGTGATGGCAAACAGCACGGGGAGCGCGTAGATCGCGACGGTTTGAATTAGTTTGGCAAAGTCCATGGGGTAATTATCGCCCCCACGCTCCGCCGCTGCGCGGGTCGCTGCCCCCGGGGGGGCCGCTGCGCCTGCGGACTGGCAAAGCCAGATCCGCGGCCCATGCTTGAAAGGGATTCCGAGATTGCCGCTTCTGCTGCGAGCTAAAGGCCCAGGGCAGCAAGGTCTCCGCGCCCTTGCCGCACCACGACCGGATCGCCGCCATGGCCCATGCCGGTCAGGTCGATCACGGTGGTGGGTTGCAGCGGGCAGGCGCCGGCGTCAATGACTGCAGCCAGCTCATGGCCCATCTGGTCACGGATGTCCCTGGCGTCGTTCAGCGGCTCGGTCTGGCCGGGCGGGATCAGCGTGGTCGCCAGCAGCGGCGTGCCGTGGATCTCCAGCAGGCATTGCAGGGTCTTGTGGTCGGGCACGCGCAGGCCGATGGTTTTGCGCGAGGGGTGGCTCAGGCGCCGCGGCACTTCCTTGCTGGCCTCCAGGATGAAGGTGTAAGGCCCCGGCGTGGCCGCCTTGATCAGGCGGAACTGCTTGTTGTCCACCCGCGCATAGGTGGCCAGCTCGCTCAGGTCGCGGCACAGCAGCGTCAGGTGGTGTTTGTCGTCCACCCCGCGAATGCGGCGCAGCCTGTCGGCGGCGGTTTTGTCGTCGAGGTGACAGACCAGCGCGTAACTGGAGTCGGTGGGCACGGCCACAATCGCGCCGCGTGCCAGCAGCGCCACGGCCTGCTTGAGCAGCCGGGTTTGCGGGTTCTCGGGATGGATGTCAAAAAACTGGGCCATGGTGTTGTTCCGGCCGGCTCAGGATTCTGCGGGCCGCACATTGAACTGGCTCAGTGCGCGGCTTTCACGCGCAGTCAGCCAGGCGCCCAGCGCGCCGCAGATGGCGATCAGCAGCATGCCGGCCAGCGACCAGCGGTCGGGCACATGGGAAAAGGCGATCCAGCCGCCCAGCATGGCAAACGCGATCTGCGCATACAGGTAGGGCGTGAGGGTGGCGGCCGGCGCTCGCATGTAGGCCAGGATCAGCAGAAAATGCCCGACCGTGGCGGCCACACCCATGAGCACCAGCCAGCCCCAGAGCGACCAGTTGGGCAGGCTCACCCATACAAAGGGCAGGGCGGCCGAGACCACCAGGGTGCCGACCCAGCCGGTGTACAGGTGCATGGTGATCGGGTCTTCGGTGCGCGCCAGCTTGCTGGTGAGCACCTGGAAGCCGGTGTTCGTGGCGACCATGCCCAGCGGTAGCAGCAGGACCCAGCTAAAGTCTTCGCCGCCCGGGCGGATGATGGTCAGGGTGCCGACAAAGCCGCCTACGACCAGCGACCAGCGCAGGGCCGAGACTCTTTCGCCGAGCGCGGTGGCAGCCAGCAAGGTGATGATCAGCGGCAGGATGGCGCCGATGGCGGTGAACTCGGCCACCGGCATGTACTTGAGGCTCAGAAACGCAAACAGGCTGCTCATCAGCAGCAGCAGGCCGCGCAGGCACTGAAACTTCGGGTGGGCCGTGCGCAGCGCACGCAGGCCGCGCAGGGGCAAGACCACCACGGTCGTGGCCACTGCCTGGAAGAAATAGCGAAACCACAGCGCCATCAGGATGGGCACGCCGGTACTGACAAACTTGGTGGTGGTGTCCAGCGTGGCGAAACAGGCAACGGCCGCGATGAGCAGTCCAATGCCCGACAGGGCAGACGGCGCCCGGCTCACTGGATGCGGCCGTCCAGAAGCTCCCAGACTGGCGTCAGGTCGCCGGGTAGAAAGGGCAGGGTGCCCAGGTCGGTGTGGCTTTCGTCGGGGCTGTGGAAGTCGCTGCCGCGCGATGCGGCCAGGCCGAACTCTTTCGCGGTTGCGGCGTACTTCACGTATTCCTGGGTGGTGTGGCTGCCCGTGACCACCTCGACGCCCTGGCCGCCGTGAGCCTTGAACTCGGTGAACAGCGCGTATTCTTCACTGGGCGTGAACTTGTAGCGGCCCGGGTGCGCAATCACGGCCACGCCCTTGGCGCTGGTGATCCAGGCCACGGCGTCGCGCAGGCTGGCCCAGCGGTGCGGCACGTAGCCGGGCTTGCCTTCGGTCAGGTATTTGCGGAACACATCGGAGGTTTCCTTGCAGACGCCGGACTCGACCAGGAAGCGGGCAAAGTGGGTGCGCGAGATCAGCTCCGGGTTGCCGACAAACTTCAGCGCGCCTTCATACGCGCCTTTGATGCCGACCTTGGCCAGGCCTTCCGACATTTCCATTGCACGCTGGCCGCGCCCGCCGCGGGTGACGTACAGGCCCTGCTTCATGGCCGCGTCGTCAGGATCGAAGCCCAGGCCGACGATGTGCACGGTCTCGTCGGCAAAGGTGACCGAGATTTCGGTGCCGGTCAGGTACTTCAGGCCCTGGGCTTTGGCGGCGGCGGCCGCGCGTTGCTGGCCGCCGACTTCGTCATGGTCGGTCAGGGCCCAGAGTTCGACGCCGTTGGTTTTGGCCCGTTCGGCCAGCGCCTCGGGGGTCATCGTGCCGTCCGACACCACAGAGTGGCAATGCAGGTCGGCGTTCAGTATGTTTTTGGAAATCACTGACCCATTTTAGGCTTTATGCCCGCCGGCTGCAGGGGCGCGGGTTCGCGCTCGCAGCGCATCCTCTGGCTGCTGGAAGAACTGGGGCTGAACTACCGAGCGTTATGGCGCGGGGCGCCTGGCACCTGCGGCCGGTACCGCAGAGCGCCTGCGCTACACCTACTGGCTGCACTATGCCGAAGGTTCGGCCATGTCGCCGCTGCTGCTCAAGCTGGTGAGCCGCTGGTTTATGCGACATGGATCCCGGATCCAGTCCGGGATGACAGCACTAATCAAGTGACAACGGAAGAAATTTCAGCGGAACCCGAAGTAAGACAGGATGAAGCCGATGATGACGATAAGGCCGACGATGTAGATGATGGTGTTCATGCTGTCCTCTGGAGTTTTTTGCGGCGCACCGGAGTGGCTTGCCTTCTGAGAACAGAGGATGGCGGGGCTTGCGGCCGCTGGCTGTAGGCAGCGCCTGCCACGCCCCGTCAGACAATCGCTACAACTCCGGCTACAACTCCGCCGCCTCCACCAGAAAGCGCACCCGCCGCACGCCCTGCCACTCATCGGCATCGAGCCGGAAGGCCAGCTTGACCCGCGCCGGCAGTGACTCGGTGTGGCCGAACCAGATGCCATCGACGGGCTGGCCCTGGTGCTTGAGCTTGAGCGCCAGGTGTTTCTCGCCGACCAGGCGCTGTGACACCACCTCCACTTCTTCGCTGAAGGTCGGTGCCGCAAAGCCCTGGCCCCAGACTTCTTTGTGCAGCGTGTCCACCAGGTCGGCGCGCCGGTACTCGGGCGCCAGCGGGCCGTCGGTGTCGAGGCGGCGCAGCAGGGTAGCGGCGTCCAGCCACTCGCGCGCCACCTGCTGTAGCGCCTGCTCGAACACCTCGAAATGGTCCTTGCCAATGGTGCAGCCGGCGGCCATCGCGTGGCCGCCAAAACGCAGCAGCACGCCGGGGTGGCGCTTGGCCACCAGGTCCAGCGCGTCACGCAGGTGAAAGCCGGCAATCGAGCGGCCCGAGCCCTTGAGCTCGTGCTCCCGGCCCGGTGCCTGGCTGGCGGCAAACACAAAGGTCGGGCGGTGCAGCTTGTCCTTGATGCGCGAGGCGACGATGCCGACCACCCCTTCGTGAAATTCGGGGTCAAAAATGGCAATCGCCGGTGGCGGCCCATATTCCCCTTGAGCGTTCTCGTCGATCATTGCGTCGGCCGCGTACTGCGCCTGCTCGCGCATGCCGGCCTCAATGTCACGCCGCTCGCGGTTGATGCCGTCCAGCGTTTTCGCCAGTTCAGCGGCGCGGCCCACATCGTCGGTCAGCAGGCATTCAATGCCCAGGGTCATGTCGCTGAGCCGGCCGGCCGCGTTGATGCGCGGGCCGAGGGCAAACCCAAAGTCGAAGCTGGTCGCCACGGCCGCCACGCGGCCTGCGGCAGTGAACAGCGCCGCCACGCCAGCCGGCAGGGCGCCTGCGCGTATGCGCTTGAGGCCCTGCGCCACCAGGCGACGGTTGTTGGCATCGAGCTTGACGACATCGGCCACCGTTCCCAGTGCCACCAGCGGCAGCAGCGCATCGAGCTTGGGCTGTGTGCTCGCATCGAACACGCCGCGCGTGCGCAGCTCCGCACGCAGCGCGAGCAGCACATAAAACATCACGCCGACACCGGCCATCGACTTGCTCTCAAAGGTGCAGCCGGGCTGGTTCGGGTTCACGATCACGTCGGCCGCAGGCAGCACGGTCTGGCCGTCCTTCAAGGCCGGCAGGTGGTGGTCGGTCACCAGCACCTGCATGCCGAGCGCGCGCGCTCGAGCCACGCCGTCCATGCTGGCAATGCCGTTGTCCACCGTGACCAGCACATCGGCGCCAGCGGCCTTGACGCGTTCGGCAATCGGCGCCGTCAGCCCGTAGCCATCGACCACGCGGTCCGGCACGATGTAGCTGACCTGCGTCGCACCCAGCAGGCGCAAGCCGCGCAAGGCCACCGCGCAGGCGGTGGCGCCGTCGCAGTCGTAGTCGGCCACCACGCAGATTTTTTTGCCGGCCGCGATGGCATCGGCCAGCAGCACGGCCGCCTCCAGCGTGCCTTTCATCGCGGCGGGCGGCAGCAGCCGGGCCAGGCCGTCTTCGAGCTCGTCGGCGCTCAGCACCCCTCGGGCGGCAAACAGTTGCGCCAGCAGCGGGTGGATGCCAGCCTGCTCAAGCGCCCAGACGCTGCGGGGCGGGGCTTCGCGTACTATGATTTTCATAGCTGCTCGCGCCCGTCCCACAAGGGTTTCAGGCCTAAAACATGCTTGACCTTCGGCCAAAATCCGGTGCGGGCGGGTGCAAAACTCTGCGCCGCCCTCTCACCGCACAGCGTCAGGCGCGCCTGGCCACCGGCACGCAGCAGGGCCAGCAAGTCGGCGCAGGCGTCGGCGTCCACGGCCTGCCAGGCCTGCGCGTGGGCGACCGCATCGCGGCGCAGTGCGGGCGCCTGCAGCCGGGTTTCCACGCGCAGGTCCTGCACTGTGGGCAGCGCGCGGTCCAGCACACCGGCGCCGGTGACCCAGAAGGAGTTGACTGGTACCAAGCCCCGCTGTTGCCGGACCTCGTTGGCGGGGTGGGTGTAAAGCAGCATCTGCATTTCGTTTTGCAGGCGGCGCAGCGTGGCCGCCGGGGTGCCGGCGCCGTCCAGCAGGGAGCGGGTCAGGTGCCGCCCCGTCAGAGTGTCCATGGACACGCTGCGCAGGTCACGGAACACTTCGCCGGCCGCCAGCCAGATACCGGGCAGTTTGCCGCAGGGGGACAGCGTGATGCCGTCTTCCAGAAAGTAGGGCGTCATGGCGGCCAGCAGCGCGCTCGAGGTGGCTTCATCGACGGCCAGGTGTTCGGGCGGTGACAACCGCACATGGTCGGCACCCACCTGCCAGTGGCACAGCTTGATGAAGGCACAGGGCAGGCCGATGGTGCCGGTTTCGAAAGCCGCCCAGGGAAGGTGGCCGGGACGGCCGGGCAGGCCGCTGGCCTGCGCCAGCGCGAGCTCAAACGCTGTCGAGGGGTCGTCCTCGCCGCAATCGATGCGCCCGTCCGGCGTCATGCCTGCCAGCAGGGCGCGCAGGTTCGGGGTCAGCGGTGGGCGCGGTGGCGGCGTTTCGCCGTCGCGCTGGGGCAGCACGGCCCCGGCAATCATCAAATGGAGTTTGTCCGGCATGGGCCTATTGTCCGGGATTGCCGTGGCGGCAGGGGCACCTGGTGCCTGATGCCACAATTGCCCCATGCAAATCCCCTACGAGCTGATTCTGGGCTGGCGCTATAC
>Ga0105046_10017932_pt1 | contig 10802 bp, 8 predicted proteins | sample MAT03_FD_78385 | JGI IMG/M metagenome (GOLD analysis project Ga0105046, IMG submission 78385) | Freshwater microbial communities from Lake Fryxell liftoff mats and glacier meltwater in Antarctica - MAT-03 (megahit assembly) | ecosystem: Environmental > Aquatic > Freshwater > Ice > Liftoff...
CAGCACGTCCAGCAACTTCTGCATGGTGGCGGCCTCGCCAGCGCTCAACTCGATCATGTTGTCCGCACGCATGGTGACTTCGGCGACCTCGGCCTTCAGGCCTGCCGCTTCCAGTGCATGTTTGATCACTTCAAACTGCGTATACGGCGTCAGCACCTCAATCGCACCGTCGTCATGGGTGATGACATCATCGGCGCCGGCGTCAAGAGCCACTTCCATGAGCTTGTCTTCAGAGGTGCCCGGCGCAAAAATCAGCTGCCCGCAATGCTTGAACTGGAAAGCGACCGAGCCTTCGGTGCCCATGTGGCCACCAAACTTGGCAAACGCATGGCGCACCTCGGCGACCGTGCGCACCTTGTTGTCGGTCATGCAATCGACAATGATGGCGGCGCCGCCAATGCCATAACCCTCGTAGCGGACTTCTTCGTAGTGCACGCCTTCCAGGCTGCCAGTCGCCTTGGCAATACCGTATTTGACGTTTTCCAGCGGCATATTGGCCGCCTTGGCTTTTTCTGCGGCCAGACGCAGGCGCGGGTTGGTGCCCATGTCACCGCCGCCCATGCGGGCTGCCACCATGATTTCGCGCATCACCCGGGTCCAGACGCGCTGGCGCTTTTCGTCCTGGCGCCCCTTGCGGTGCTGAATATTCGCCCATTTGCTGTGACCGGCCACGGAAATCCTTTGGAATTGATTTAATCTACAACGCGTATTTTACTTTTCACCCGAGGACCACCCATGGCCGAGCCTTTTCTGATTGCAAAAAACGCTTCCACCCATAGTGAGCTTCTTCCCGGCCTGGCCAACCGGCATGGCCTCATCACCGGTGCCACCGGCACCGGCAAAACGGTGACCCTGCAGACCCTGGCGGAAAATTTCTCGAAAATCGGCGTGCCGGTCTTCATGGCCGACGTCAAGGGCGACCTGGCCGGCATCAGCCAGGCGGGCAGCATCGGCGAAAAAATGGCGGGCATCCTGAAAGAGCGCGGCATCGGGACGCCCGAGCCCTTCGCCTGCCCGACCACGCTGTGGGACGTTTTCGGCGAGCAGGGCCACCCGGTGCGCGCCACGGTGTCCGACATGGGGCCGCTGCTGCTGGGCCGCATGCTGGGCCTGAACGAGACCCAGGCCGGCGTGATCAACCTGGTGTTCAAAATCGCCGACGACAACGGCATGCTGCTGCTGGACCTGAAAGACCTGCGCGCCATGCTGCAGTACGTGGGCGACAACGGCAGCCAGTTCACCACCCAGTACGGCAACATCAGCGCCGCCAGCGTGGGCGCCATCCAGCGCGGGCTGATGCAGATCGAAACCCAGGGCGGCGACAAGTTCTTCGGCGAGCCGATGCTCAACATCAGCGACTTCATGCAAACGGTGGATGGCAAGGGCGTCATCAACATTCTGGCCGCCGACAAGCTCATGAATTCGCCACGGCTGTACGCCACTTTTCTGCTCTGGATGTTGTCCGAGCTGTTCGAGCAGTTGCCCGAAATCGGCGACCCGGACCAGCCCAAACTGGTCTTCTTCTTCGACGAAGCGCACCTGCTGTTCAACGAGGCACCCAAGGCGCTGATCGAGCGCATCGAACTGGTGGTGCGGCTGGTGCGCTCCAAGGGCGTGGGGGTTTATTTCGTCACGCAAAATCCGCTGGACATTCCCGACTCGGTGCTGGCGCAACTCGGCAACCGCGTGCAGCACGCCCTGCGCGCCTTCACCCCGCGCGACCAGAAAGCCGTCAAGGCGACGGCTCAGACCATGCGGCAAAAGCCCGGACTGGACATCGAAACCGCCATCACCGAACTGGCTGTCGGCGAAGCGCTGCTGAGTTTTCTCGACAGCAAGGGCCGGCCCAGCATCACCGAGCGTGCTTACGTGTTGCCCCCCGGCAGCCAGATCGGACCGATCACGCCACAGCAGCGGCAGGCGCTGGTAACCGGCTCGCTGGTGACCGGTGTGTATGAAAAAGCCGTTGACCGCGAGTCAGCCTTTGAAATGCTGAAAACCCGCACCGAGGCCGCGCAGGCCGAAACGGCGAAAGCCGCAGGAGGCGCAGGCGGCCTGATGGGCGGCATCAGCGATGTGCTCTTCGGCGCCAAGGGGCCGCGCGGCGGGCAGCGCGACGGCCTGGTGCAGTCGGTGCTCAAGTCCGAAGCGCGGCTGCTGGCGCGCCAGGTGCTGCGGGGTGCACTGGGCACCATCTTCGGCGGCAAGAAGCGCTGAATCGGGACGGCTGTCGGCCCGCAGCGTCGGCTGTCGCAATTTAACGACCGGCGCGCACGCCGGGCTTGTCAAGCACGACACGCATCGCTACATTGGATTTTTTGAAGGATCCCCATGTCTGCCGATGTTGCCGCCAAACTTTCCGATCCTGCAGGCATCCCGACCGCCGCCCCCCGTCACATCCGCCTGACCTCCCACGCCGGGGGTTACGGTGCCCTGCCCATCCGCTGGGCTGCGGCCAGCGCCGCCGAACGCGGGCCTGTGGTGGGCACCACGACGAACAGGAGTCACCGCAACGTGATCGGCACGCACAGCGGCTCCTACAGCGTCTACCGTGCGCTGGCTGTGGCTTCGGGCGCGCTCTCTGCCAGCCACAAGGCCGACCTGACCAACACCTCGCCGACCGACATCATCGGCCCCTACCCGCAGTGGAGTGAGCCTGGCCGCATCGTCGCCATGGACCCCTGGGGCGCGACCGTGGCCGATGTGTTTGCCACCGAGCTAGCCGCCGGTTATGACATCCGCCCGACCATTGCCGTGACACAGGCGCACGTGATCCTGCCGGAAGTGATCGAGGCGCTGCAATCCGGACGCCTCAAAGCCGACGGCAAATACCTGACGGCTGGCGGCGCGGCCATGGTGACCAAGGTGGCGGTCGAGCCGGTCTGGTACCTGCCCGAAGTCGCCAGACGTTTCAATTGCAGCGAGACCGATTTGCGCCGCGTGTTGTTTGAAGAAACCGGCGGCATGTACCCCGAACTCGTGACCCGCAGCGACCTGGAAGTGTTTCTGCCGCCGATTGGCGGGCTCACCGCCTACATCTTCGGCAAGCCGCGCGATCTGGCGAATCCGGACATCGAGCTCACCGTCCGCGTACACGACGAGTGCAACGGCTCGGACGTCTTCGGCTCCGACATCTGCACCTGCCGCCCCTACCTGACGCATGCGATTGAAGAATGTATCCAGGGCGCGCAGCGCGGCGGCGTGGGCCTGGTGTCCTACTTCCGCAAGGAAGGCCGGGCACTCGGCGAGGTCACCAAATTCCTGGTGTACAACGCACGCAAGCGCCAGGTCGGCGGCGACACCGCCGACCAGTACTTCAACCGCACCGAATGTGTGGCCGGTGTGCAGGACATGCGCTTCCAGGAGCTGATGCCCGACGTGCTGAACTGGCTGGGCATACGCAAGATCCACCGACTGGTGTCCATGAGCAACATGAAATACGACGCCATCACGCGGGCCGGCATCGAGGTTGTCGAGCGGGTCAACATCCCCGACCACATGATTCCCGCCGACGCCCAGGTCGAGATGGATGCCAAGATGGCCGCCGGTTATTTCACGCCCGGCACCGTGCCGGATGCCGACGAGCTGAAAAAAGCCAAGGGACGGTTGCTGGATGCCTGAGCCTGTCAACCATCCGGAAAACGCTATCGATTCAGGAGCTACTGACGCCCGTCTGACGGGGGCTGCAGCCGAATTACGCTCTACAAGCACGATCCGCAGCCGCGCCGCGGCCCTGCTGGCCCGTGCGCGCCGCGGCGAGTCGGCCTGGTTCACGGTCCACGACGGCGCGATGATCAGCGCGGCCGCGCTGGTTGCCGAACTCACCCGCGCCCGCTACCCCGACCTGAATATTCCGTACCACAGCCGCTGGCGACATTTTGAAGCCGGCGGTGTAGACCGCCTCGCGCAACTCAATGCCTCACTCGGGCCAGCCAGCAGCCTCGAGCGGGCCCACACCCAGATCGACCTCGCGCTGGTCAGCGTGCTGCTCGACGCTGGCGCCGGTGCGGACTGGTGTTATCTGGAAGCTGCAGCAGGCGAGCGCCGCGCGCAGCAGTACAGCCGCTCCGAGGGCCTGGGCGTGGCGAGTTTTCACGCCTTTTCGGCCGGCCTTTTCTCCAGCGACCCGCACCGGCCGCTGCAGGCCGACGCCGCCGGCCTGCAGGCCGTGACCGCAGAACGGCTGGCCGAGGCGTTTCAGGTGACGACCGGCAACCCGCTGGTGGGGCTCGAAGGCCGCGCAGCCCTGCTTCGGCGTCTGGGGCGGGCGCTGCAGGACCAGCCGGCCGTGTTCGGTCAGCCCGGCCGGCCCGGCCACCTGTTTGACCGGCTCACGGGCGGCGGCCAACGCGCCATCCAGGCGCACGAACTGCTGTCGCTGCTGCTCACCGGCCTGTCGTCCATCTGGCCGGCGCAAAACCTGATGGGCGGCGAGGCGCTGGGCGACTGCTGGCGCCACCCCGCCGCCGGGCCGGATGCCGGCAACGCCAGCGCAGGCTGGATGCCGTTTCACAAGCTGTCGCAGTGGCTGACCTATTCGCTGCTGGAACCGTTTGAAGGGGCCGGTGTGCAGGTCCAGGGCCTGGACGCCCTGACCGGCCTGCCCGAATACCGCAACGGCGGCCTGTTTCTCGACGCTGGCGTGCTGCTGCTGAAAGACCCGGCCCAGGCTGGCCGGCTGCACCAGGCCGGCGACGAACTGATCGTCGAATGGCGGGCGCTGACCGTGTCGCTGCTTGACGAGATCGCGCCGCTGGTGCGCGAGCAGTTAGGATTGAGCGCCGGGCAGATGCCGCTGGCCTGTGTGCTCGAAGGTGGCACCTGGGCCGCCGGCCGCGCTCTGGCACAGCAATTGCGTGGAGGAAAACCACCTCTGAACATACAAAGCGACGGCACTGTATTTTGAAACCCGACCTCCAGAGGCACACCCCGACATGACCACTCCCAGCGCCTACGCCAGAGACAAAGTCCACCTGATCGACCACCCGCTGGTGCAGCACAAGCTCACGCTGATGCGGCGCAAGGACGCCTCCACCAACACCTTTCGCACCCTGCTCAACGAACTCAGCATGCTGATGGCCTACGAGGTCACGCGCGACATGCCGATGCAGGACATCGAGATCGAAACCCCGCTGGAGGTCACCACCTCCAAGGTCATCGACGGCAAAAAGCTCGTCTTCGTCTCCATCCTGCGCGCCGGCAACGGCATCCTCGAAGGCATGCTCAGCGTGGTGCCCGGCGCGCGCGTCGGCCATGTGGGCCTGTACCGCGACCCGAAAACGCTGACCGCGGTCGAGTACTACTTCAAGATGCCGCACGACATGGAAGCGCGCGACATCGTCATCGTCGACCCGATGCTGGCCACCGGCAACTCCGCAATTGCGGCGGTTGATCGGCTCAAGGAACTCAACCCCAAGTCCATCAAGTTCGTCTGCCTGCTGACCTGCCCCGAAGGCATTGCCGCACTGCAAAAGGCCCACCCCGACGTGCCCATCTACACTGCGGCCATCGACCGCGAGCTCAACGACCACGGCTACATCCTGCCGGGCCTGGGCGACGCCGGTGACCGGATTTTTGGAACGAAATGAGCCCCCACGGTTGCTCACTGCGTGTAGCGCCCTGCCCCCCGAGGGGGCCGCTGCGCCTGCGGACTGGCAGAGCCAGATCCGCGGCCCCTGCTGAAAAAAGCGGGGACCTGTGTCCTGTGGCCTTTTCGACCGCGTTCTAGTTTCTGTCTGTCAACTCTCGCCCTCATCTAACCGGAGAACCCCCATGCCATCCCTTCTCAAGCGCAGACAAGTTATCGCCCTGGCGGCCGCACTGGCCGTCGGGCTGCCCGGCATTGCCCTGGCCCAGACCAAAATGAAGGTGGCGGCGATCTACACCGTGCCCTTCGAACAGCAATGGGTCAGCCGTATCCACAAGGCGCTGAAAGCCGCCGAAGCGCGCGGCGAAATCGAGTACAAAGCCTCCGAAAACGTCGCCAACGCCGACTACGAACGCGTCATGCGCGAATACGCCACTGCTGGCAACCAGTTGATCGTTGGCGAGGCCTTCGCGGTCGAGGCAGCCGCCCGCAAGGTCGCCAAAGACTTTCCGAAAACATCGTTTCTGATGGGGTCGTCGGGCAAAGTGCAGGCGCCCAACTTCTCGGTCTTCGACAATTACATCCAGGAGCCGGCTTACCTGAGCGGCATGATTGCCGGCGGCATGACCAAGACCAACAAGATCGGTCTGGTCGGCGGCTTCCCGATACCCGAGGTGAATCGCCTGATGAATGCCTTCATGGCTGGCGCAAAGGAGACCAACCCCAAGGTCCAATTCAGCGTGAGCTTCATCAACAGCTGGTTTGACCCGCCCAAGGCCAAGGAAGCCGCCTTCGCGATGATCGACAAGGGCGCCGACGTGATGTACGCCGAGCGTTTCGGCGTCAGTGATGCCGCGAAGGAAAGGGGCAAGCTCGCGATCGGCAACGTGATCAACACCCAGGACAAGTACCCCGACACCGTGGTCTCGTCGGCACTGTGGAACATGGAGCCCACCATCGACCGCGCGCTCAAACTGGTCAAGGAAGCCAAGTTCAAGGCCGAGGAATATGGTCAATATTCGATGATGAAATACAAAGGCTCGGAGCTGGCGCCGCTGGGCACCTTCGAGAAGAAAATTCCGGCCGATATTGTTGCCAAAATGAGAGCCAAAGAGAAAGCCATCCTCGACGGCAAATTCACCGTCAAGGTGGACGACAACCAGCCCAAGTCGACGGCCAAATAAAGGCAACGGGAGCGCGATGGCGTTCAGGCTGTCATCCCCGACTTTCTGACTGCTATCCCGGACTTTTAGATTGTCATCCCGGACCTGATCCGGGATCCATCTCCGCTTCCTGTTCACCCATTCATCCAAGGTCATGGATTGTGGGTCAAGCCCGCAATGACAGACACTCAGCAATCGCCAGCGGTATCCAGCTTTGACACCTCCAGCCACCGCACCCATGCCCGATCCCGTCCTCAAGCTCACCGGCATCACCAAGCGTTTTGGCGCGCTGGTGGCCAATGACGCTATATCGCTGCAACTGCAGGCCGGCGAGGTGCTGGCGCTGCTCGGTGAAAACGGTGCCGGCAAGTCCACGCTGGTGTCCATCCTGTTTGGGCACTACACAGCCGACGAAGGGCAGATCGAGGTCTTCGGCCAGCCCCTGCCGCCCGGCAATCCCAGGGCCGCCCTGGCCGCCGGCATCGGCATGGTGCACCAGCACTTCACACTGGCCGACAACCTCAGCGTGCTGGACAACGTGATGTTGGGCAGCGAGCCGCTGTGGCAACCGTTCTCGCGCCGCAGTGCCGCGCGCGAGAAACTGCTGGGCGTGGCACAGCGTTTTGGCCTGCCGGTCGCGCCCGACGCAAAGGTCGGCAGCCTGTCGGTCGGCGAGCGCCAGCGCGTGGAAATTCTGAAGGCCTTGTACCGTGGCGCACGCATCCTGATTCTCGATGAACCGACCGCCGTGCTGACGCCACAGGAAAGCGAAGCACTGTTCGACACCCTGGGCCAGATGGTGGCGCAGGGCCTGTCCATCATTTTCATCAGCCACAAACTCGGCGAGGTGTTGCGCGTCTCGCATCGAATTGCCGTGCTGCGTGGCGGCAAGCTGGTGGCCGAGGCACCCGCCGCCGGCACCAGCCAGGCCCAGCTTGCGCAGTGGATGGTGGGCCACGCCGTGAGCGCTACGCAGCGCCACCCGGCCCGTGCCACCGGCATGCCGGTCTGCACCCTGGACGCCGTCTGTACCGCCGGTGGCGGCCGTGACCGTCTGGACGGCGTGTCGCTGGCGCTCAAAGCTGGCGAGATCGTGGCGATTGCCGGCGTCTCGGGCAACGGTCAGCTCGCCCTCGCCGACCTGCTGTGTGGCACCCGCGCCGCCAGCCGGGGCACGGTGACTTTTCTGGGCCAGCCCTTGCAGGCCTCGCCGGCCTGGCTGGTCACCCAGGGCGTTGCGCGCATCCCTGAAGACCGGCACGCAGTTGGCGTCGTCGGCGACCTCAGCGTCTGGGAGAACGCCGTGTCCGAGCGTCTGCGCAGCCCGGCGTTTTCGCGCGCGCTGTGGGTCAGGCGCGGCGCTGCACAGGCGCACGCAGCTCGCATCGTGCGCGAGTTCGATGTGCGCGGCGGCGGCCCGCAGTCGGCCGCGCGGTCCCTCTCGGGCGGCAACATGCAAAAGCTGATTCTCGGCCGCGCACTGGTGAACGTGGCCCCCACGCTCGTCGCTTCGCGTACTTCGCTGCCCCCCGAGGGGGCTAATTTTCCTAGGGGCGGCCCGTCGGAAAATTGCCCTTCGTCAGCTCCGGGTGCTGCGGTTCCCAAACTCATCGTCGCCCACCAGCCGACCTGGGGCCTGGACATAGGTGCGGTGGCTTATGTGCAGCAGCAGCTGATCGCCGCGCGTGATGCCGGTGCGGCGGTGCTGGTGATCTCTGACGATCTGGACGAGGTGCTGGCGCTGGGCGACCGGGTCGCCGTCATGCACGCCGGGCAGCTGACTGAAGCCTTGCCGGCCGACGCCTGGACGCGGGAAAGTGTCGGGCTGGCGATGGCCGGGGTTCATGCAGGGGAGCCAGCATGAGACTTGAGAAACGCACCCAGACCTCGAAGCTGGCCCTGGTCCTCGCGCCCATCGGCGCCATCGCCTTCACCTTGGTCATCAGCGGCCTGCTGGTGATCTGGGCCGGTGCGCCGCTGGGCCAAACCTACAGCCTGCTGTTCAAGGGCGGCTTCGGCTCGGTGTTTGCGCTGAGCGAAACCTTGACCCGCGCGATCCCGCTGATCCTGACCGGCCTGGCGGCCACCGTGGCCTTCAAGGCACGCCTGTTCAACATCGGTGCCGAAGGCCAGCTCTATGCCGGCGCGCTGGCGGCGGTGGCCGTGGGCGGCATGCACGGCGGCACCGGCTTCGACCTGCCGCTGTGGCTGCTCTTTGGGCTGATGATGCTGGCCGCCGCGCTGGCCGGCGCCCTGTTGCTGCTGGGACCGGCATTGCTGAAAGCGCGGCTGGGCGTGGATGAAGTGGTGACCACCCTGCTGCTCAACTTCATCATGCTGCTGTTCGTGTCCATGATGCTCAACGGCCCCATGAAAGACCCGACCGCCATGGGCTGGCCGCAAAGCGTGGCGCTGATCGGCGACCTGGAGCTGTCCAAGCTGGTGGCGCAGACGCGCATCCACACCGGCCTGCTCTGGGCCATCACGCTGGCGGTGGCGCTGTGGGCGCTGATGAAATACACCGTGCCCGGCTTTGATATCCGTGCCACTGGTGCCAACGCGAAAGCTGCGGCCTTTGCCGGCGTGCCGGTCACGCGCACGGTCGTGCTGGTGGCCCTGCTCTCGGGCGGCCTGGCCGGGCTGGCCGGCGCCATCGAGGTGGCAGGCCGCACCAGCTATGTCACGCTGGACATGTCACCCGGCTACGGCTACACCGGCATCGTGATCGCCATGCTGGCTGCGCTGAACCCGCTGGGCGTGCTGGCGGCGGCGGTGTTCGTCGCGGGTGTGCTGGTCGGTGCCGACAGCATGAGCCGCGCGGTCGGCGTGCCGACCTACATCGCCGATGTGATCGTGGCGACATCGCTGATTTCGGTGCTGGTGGCGACGTTGATGACGCAATACCGGGTAGTGCGGGGGCTCAGGTCATGAGCATGAAACTCGCCCTCGCCCTCTTTGTCATCCCGGACTTGATCCGGGATCCATGTCAGCGCACCTCCTTCACCGTTCGGGCTGAGCTACCTGTCCTGAGCTCTGTCGAAGGGGTCGAAGCCTGTGCAGACCCGCGCTTTCGTGGGCCCTCCTGCAAGCCGGGTCTCGCCCCGGCGGGCGAGGCACTTTTCTTTGCGTCGCCAAAGAAAAGTACCCAAAAGAAAGGCGACCCGATGGTCTGGGTCCCCTGCGCTGCGCTACGGGGCAACCTGCGGTGCTCGCCAAAAGCGGGGTCTCGCTCGAACTCGCCTTCGGCTCAGACAATCGCGAGCCCTGATCCGCTTTTGCCTGCGCTCCTCGGCCCAGCCCGACGGGTGGTGGGATCGGGCGCGGGCTCCGGCGGGGACGCGCTTCGCGCGGCCTCGCCTCTCCGAATCCGTCTTTATCCCCCAAGCCCGTTTGGCCGGGCCGAGCAGCGCAGATGGAGGCGGTGTCAAGGGCGGCAGTTGTTTGAGCCGAAGGCGAGTTCTGCCGACCCCCGCCGGAATCGAGCAGCGCAGGTTGCCCGCAGCGAAGCGAAGGGACCCGGACAGCAGGGTCGCCTTTCTTTTGCTTACTTTTCTTTGGCGAGACAAAGAAAAGTGAGTTGCCGCCGGGCAACCCCCGGTCTGCTGAGCGGGCCCACTACAGGCAGTTTTCCAACCCTGCGGAGAAATTCACAACAAAATATGCCTCCGGCCCTTGTGTGGCGGGCGCAATCAGCTATCTATTTCATAGCATCAAAGAGCCACCAGCGATGATGGAACTGCTGGACATCCTGACCGCCCCAGCCTTCTGGACCGCCGTGCTGCGCATCGCCACGCCGCTGATCCTGGGCACGCTCGGCGTGCTGCTGTGCGAGCGCGCTGGCGTGCTGAACCTGGGTATCGAAGGCATCATGGTGGCTGGCGCCTTCAGCGGCTGGCTGGCGGTGTACCTGGGGTTGCCGCTGTGGGCCGGCGTCGGTGTGGCGGCGCTGACCGGCGCGGTGTTCGGCCTGCTGCACGCGTTTCTGACCGTGGGGCTGGCGCTGTCGCAACATGTCTCCGGCCTGGGCATCACCTTGCTGGCGACCTCGCTCA
>Ga0105046_10017933_pt1 | contig 10802 bp, 7 predicted proteins | sample MAT03_FD_78385 | JGI IMG/M metagenome (GOLD analysis project Ga0105046, IMG submission 78385) | Freshwater microbial communities from Lake Fryxell liftoff mats and glacier meltwater in Antarctica - MAT-03 (megahit assembly) | ecosystem: Environmental > Aquatic > Freshwater > Ice > Liftoff...
CGTTTAGATACCGCTCGATGTCCGCCGCCAAGTTACTGGCCGACTCGTATCTTCGGGACCGTTCTTTTTCCAGCGTCTTCATCACGATCCAGCCCAACTCTTCGCGGACCAGCTTGTAGAGCTTGACCGCATTGGTCTGGCGAACTTCTGCGATCAATCCAAGCGTATTCGACGCAGACAATCGCTTGCTGGGTCGGGGCGGTTCTTCCTGGCGTATTCGACGCAACATTTCGTCGAATGCTACGGTTCGCAACCGTTCGCGTTCCGGTGGAGTGCTACCGCAGATCAATTCGTAGAGCAAGACTCCCGACGAGTAGATATCGCTACGCGTATCGACATCCAAGGGGTTGAGCGACGCCTGCTCCGGACTCGTGTATTCCGGCGTTCCGATGAATTGGCCGCGTCCAATTTCACGAACGAGCTTATAAGGGCCGATCTGCGAACCGAGGCATTCGTGGAACAGTTCGTCCAGTGCCGTGATGCCAGTGGCGGCGGGTGTTTCTAGAAATTCTTTGGCTTCTGGATAGGCTTGCACCAACTGCTCGATGCGTTTGCTTAACTGGCTATCTCCTCCACAGGCGGTTTCGAGATAGGTTGCGCGTTGGTGGGCCGACGAGCACTGCAGCGCTCGGAGGAAGATGTCGTCGATTTGTTCGCGTTTTTGAGACATGTGATTGCGTTTGCCAAAGGGTCCTACTAGACAGTGCGAGAAACGCGATGCGTTTTGCTTCAGGGATCAGAAAGTATTTTTCAACTTTCCTAATCCAACGATCGTGAACGAAGCCCCATTCTGGCGGGAAGCGATTGTTTTGAGGGTCAGTCACCCGTCGTCATTCGGTTGAATTGAATGCCTCTGGGTTTATTCCAGAGGATGGTTACCTTCACGCTAGGGCGAGGGTCAGCTACCACTGGCGTAAAGCCAGTGGCATGAATCGAATGTAAGTTTGGTGTTCATCGCGATCTGTTAGCGCACAAAAAAGGGCGGCTTTGGCATAGGCCCAATGGCGATCTGCGGTGGTACGCGAGATACTAAGGCAATCGGCAGCTTCTTGATGACTCATGCCAGCAAAATACCGCAGCTTCGCCAACTCGGCCGCAGCCGGGACTTCCAGTGCCAGGTCGGCCAACGTTTGATGAACGGCTAGGATTTCATCTGATTTGGAAATCGCGATGTCACAAGCCGAATCGAATTCGACACGTACGCGGTCACCACCACGTTTCGGGCCGCTTTTTCGAAGCGCATAATCGACCAGGATCCGTCTCATCGCTTCTGCAGCCGCGCCGAAAAAATGTCCACGACTGTTCCAATGCTGAACTTTTTCTACATCCACTAGTTGAACGTAAGCATCATGGACGAGTGCCGTGGCTTGCAAAGTCTGTCCTGGCTTTTCACTTGCCAACCGGCAGGCCGCCAGGCTTCTCAACTCGTCATACAACAGCGGAAGTTTAAACTGCGGAAAATCGACGAGTGGAGCTGGATTTCGCCATTACGGCAGCCTTAATGAAGTCACTCGCTAATATCATCGAATTTAATGTTGCTCATCGCGAAACTGAGTTGAAGTACTTCGCTCAGGACTTTTTCGAAGCGGCACGAAAGCGACCCTCGGTTGGTAGAGTTTTCAAAAAGCTGCCTCATTTCGTATGAATTTCCGTTGCGCATTTTTTAGCGTCCCACCCGCGGTTGACGTTCGGGATGTTCAAACGAACTTAGTAGAATGTTGCAATCTCACTCAATGGAAATTTACTAATATCTGGCACTCTTGCATTGTCCGCTGGATGGCCTGTTACAAGAACTACGAAGGGGCGTTCATTCTGGGGACGGCTAAGAATTGCATTGAGGAATTTCATCGGGCTTGGAGTATGTGTCAAAGTTGCCAATCCACAATCGTGCAGTGCTTGGATCAAGAATCCGGTTGCGATTCCAACTGATTCTGAAACGTAGTAGTTCTTTTTTGGCTTACTATCATCACTCAACCGCCAAGCCTGCGCAAAGACCACGATCAACATAGGCGCTGTCTCAAGAAAGGGCTTATTCGAATCGGTGCCGAGAGGAGCCAAATCGTTTAACCATTCCGTTGTTGCTCGCGATGTATAGAATTCTCGTTCCTCTTCTTCGGCCTGAATTCGAATCTGCCGCTTGATCGCTGGATCCTGCACGATGCAAAAGTGCCAAGGTTGCATATTGGCTCCGCTGGGCGCGGTCCCAGCCGCCATAACACAGTGCTCGATCACTTGTCTTGGAATTGGACGATCCGAAAATTCGCGTAGAGTTCGCCTCCGTCGAAAACTATCGTACAAATCGCGAGCGCGCTGGATTCTTTGATCGTCGCTATACTGTGGCAACGGCGGCAACGGAATGAACTCACTCTTGTTTCGCATTGCAATTTAACGATTTCGCTTAGGAGTATTTTTCAACGTTCCATGAGTGATCGCAATTCAGCGTCAACCGCCGATTCTCTATGTCAGCCATAAAGCCTTCGCACTCTGCCTGGGCTGTGCTATCTAGGATCCAGTGGCCATCAATTCTACCTCATCCCGCCAAAAGTGCGCGAGGCACAGTAAATGCGGATCGTATTGAGGATAGGTGTAAGTGAGGGACCGGCAACAAAATCCCTCGCTTACGTGCCGGGTTACGAAAGGCAGTCTATTTCACCAATCTTATTTTTTTCCGCGAACCGATTGCGATTTTCCTTCGTACCAACCTTTAGTGTTTTTCCGCAGTTCGACTTTCTGGTTACCCGACCGCACAAAACCATGCGATCCTTGGGTGCGTCTAAATTAGATTTGCGAAACTCGCTGGGGCATTTGGGAGAAGGGTCGCTCTCATCTAACCCTCCTTTTCGGTTGACACGGTCCAAACTCTCATCTCTGGAGCCTGATCATGTCCGTTTGGAACTTGATTCGAGGTCGTTTCAATTGGATTTCGTCGAATGGCAGTGCCAAGTGGGCTGCCTGTGGCGTTGTTTTTAGCGCAACCGTGCTCGCTATTCTTGCATGCAACGGGTTTTTTGTCTCGTCCGAGCCAGACGAAAACGAGTTTTTAGCTCGATTCCGAGGCGGTACGCTTTTGATAGGCGGCGGCGGCGATATGCCCGTAATCGTCAATCAACGCTTCTGGGAATTGGCGGGCGGTCGCACTGCACGGCTTGTGATCATTCCTGCCTACGAAGCTTCGCGAGAAGACACGGAACATTTAAAGGACGATTGGCGAGGGTGGCAATTCTCGAAGATGCATGTCATCCAAGCTTCATCCCGCGATTCGGCGGACGAGCCCTGTTTTTCCGAACCGATTCGACGAGCTACTGCTGTTTGGTTCAGCGGAGGTGACCAATCGTGGTTGGCAAACTTGTACGCAGGTACAGAAACCGAAGTACGGTTGCAAGAGTTGCTCGACCGAGGCGGAATCATCGGCGGCACGTCTGCGGGGGCTGCCATCATGACCAAAGTCATGATTGAGAAGGGCAAAAAAGTTCCAAAACTTTGCCGAGGTATGGATCTGCTTAAGGACTCCGTGATCGACCAACACTTCTTCTATCGCAATCGAATGCAGCGACTGGCAAAGACGCTCAAGATGGAGCCGAAATTGATCGGCTTTGGCGTTGACGAAGGTACCGCGTTGTTTGTGCATGTATCGAGCGGCCGGATCGGGGTACTTGGTCGATCCTATGTCATGGCTTGCATTCCCGAATCCGAAACCGATTCGCTACGGATGGAGGTCTTGAGGCCTGGAACCGTCATCGATATGAACGGATTGCGAGGAGTAGAGGATTGGGCCGAGGACGAATCCGAACCAACTTAGAAATGCGACCTTGACACCAGCATTCGTTTTTTGGTATCTGGTCTTTAGACGAACGGCAGAATGAAAGGTATGGTAGTTTGGAACCAATGTCCCGTCCTTTTATTCGTTCGGGACAATGGTCCCAAACAACATTGGATATCTTCTGTTGCTCGCCTTAGCGTCGTACCGATCGATGATCGCTCACTCCTCAAGGCCACGCCAAATCCAATGCTGACTCTATCTCCTCCCGTCGCAGTCAATCCGGAAAACTCTAAGTCTGACCGAAACCAACGAAATCTTCGTTTCGTTAAGAAAGTGTTGAAGCGGACAGTTCCACCAGTACTCGCGATTTACTTTATCCCGTGGATCTTTTGCGCCTTCGTGGTCATGGGATTGATTGATGTGTTGCGAAATAGCCCGCGAACACTGCGAACCATCGATCGCTACTTTGCAGGCAATGGCGTTTTCACATGGCTTCTTTCGCCTTTCAATCTCCTGATGGATCTAATCTGTTTCCCATATTGGAATCGGGGCATTTATCGAATGCAAGACATGCCGGCAGGCTACCAAGCGGAAATTCAAACACTGATAGACGCCGCCGCGGATCGCAATCTTGTCGGGCTGCTTGAGACGAAGATGAAGGAAAAGAAAAGAGGAATGATTTTCTTTAAGTGGTACGGCAAGAACATTCCAACATCCGTGGAAATGCCAGAGTACCATCAACCGTTCAAGTACATTCGAACAATCGGTGTTTCCATCTTCAACAAAAAGCAATCTACAGGCGAGCACTTCGGGCCTTTGCGAATCACGTTGCGAGTGCTGTACAACATCAACGACATCGACAACAGAAACGTTTATATTCGAGTGGGCGACAAGACGCATTACTGGCAAGAGAACAAACTGTTTATCTTTGATGACACGTTGCAGCATCAATCATGCAACGAATCCGACGCGATGCGCTACTGTCTGTTTGTCGACATACTGCGACCATCGCCTTGGCCCTGGCTCATGAGCGGCGTCCTGAACTGCATTCGGCTCGGGATGGCTCCACTGCGAGCGGTCTTTTACAAGCATTGGACCGTGTTCAAGTAGTTGCCAGAGTGTCGCTACTTTTCAACTTTCTGGACAGCGGCTTGATCTAATTGCAACAGCGCCCAGTTGCCTGCAACACCAACAGGGCTTGTCTTTCCCTCTAGGTATTTTTCTAGCATTTCGCGACTCTCTGGGTGAGCCATTTCCCCTAATGCCAAATGCGACATGAATCGGATGAGAGGATGCTCAGGATTGATCGCTGCAAAATCGCTCATTCTCTCGTATAGTTTCCGCCGCAGGTTTTCATTGTCTTTCCGTCGATTAAGTTTGCCAAGCGACCAAATCGCCGATGCACGACTGACGGCACCATAATTGACCTCTGACTTTGGTATAAATTTTTCGAGAAATTGGCTTGCTGTCTGATAGTCGTTTTTTCCGAATGCTTCAAGCAAATAGCTCAATTTGACTTGATCCTCGAAAGGGACGACAACATTCCCATAAGCCTTCAACTCTGCCGCGATCTGTTCGGCAGCCTTGAACATACTTGAAAGAACCTCCGGTTCATCTCCTAGTTCCATAAGAGCCCAGCCAGCAGTCATCTTCACTTCTGGGCGTGGGTGGAGCAACAACTCAATGAACTTCTTGCAATGGGCTCGTTCGGCAATCCCTACGGCAATCTGAATCGATTTTTCTACGCCCCGCCAACTGTCTGAGCTTAAGTGGGATGTAACGATGCCGTTTACCAATTCGCGCTGCCCTAGCATGGCTTTCTGTAGCAGGTTTTTTGCAACGGTGCTTCTCAAGTCAGGATTTCGGTCATTCAACAAGGTGGCTTGCAATTGAATGCTTTCGACGTCAGGACGCGTTTGCAAAAATTGTACGGTAATCTTGCGAACACTCGAATCCGGATGCGATGCCATCTGGGGAGCATGGCCAATGCAGTTGTCAGGCATATTCTGAATCATCGACTCATAAACGACTAACTGCGCGGCACCATCTCCATCTGCGATAATTCGTTCGAATTGGCTTGCGGTTATCGCTCCAGAATGACACTTCAGCAGTTGCGCAGCAATGAGGTGCCGTTGGGCTAGGTTTGACTCAATCACCGTCTGGGCAAATGCGTTCAATCCTTCGGTAGCTTGAGCCCCCAATGCCGAAGCGGCCAAGTACTTGTTCGCGTCGGAAGTTTGGCTTGCCCGAATCACATTTTGAAGCGCCTCGCGATCCGCCACATTTCCAACCACGGCTAGCCCCTCCAACGCCGTAGCCAATTCGGTTGGAATTGCATTGGGCTCAACGGTTCTTTTTCTCCAGTCCTCGATGGCGACTGGACTCTTCCATTCAACCAGTTTTCTCTCCACCAACGGGAGCAGTGCCGCGTCGGACTTGGCAAGGGACCAAATGGTATCCGCTTTTGATGGATCCGAAACGGATAATAGGGCTGAAACCATAGCGCGTCTTATTTGCGTATCTTCTTCGCCAGACTGCAGTGCATCCAAAAGAAATTCAATGGCTCGTGTCTTTTGGCTGAAATTAGGATTGCTGTGTTCGCGATAAATATACTGCGCTGTTTCTAGACGCTCCACAGCGAAACGCGATCTCAGTTTTTCAACGTCGAATCGAACGTTTGGCCTGCTTTGCTTCTGTTCCCAAATTTCACCGAAGGGCGGATCGACTTCCCAGCGATGTTGCAGCACTTTTGTTTGCTGACCAATAACATCCGATGCGTTCGCGACCCACAGGCATAGAAACAGGAAACTTGCTTTTCGAAACATGGCACACCTAATAGACGGATCAATTCACGATACTGCAGCGACTGGGATTGCAGCATTCAGTCGGGGCGCGTCATTCGCCAGACTCGAATAGAGAGGATTGCTAAACAAACAAACGAGATACCCAGACACAGGTACCAACAATCCGGAATTAAGCGGTACTGTTCAAAACCAGGCGTTTTCATTTCGGCGAGCGCTGCCGCTGCAGGATTCAACTGCAATGCTCTTTCAACTAACAGAGGTCCAAACGGCTTGCCTCGTGCCACCCATATCAACAGCGTGCCCGCAAACAAGGCCAGCAGCACGGCATAACTCGTTGCCGTCGCAACTGCCGTCGTCCGACAGAACCCGCTCACACAAGCACTTATAGTAGTCACCATGAAGATTGCGATCACCAAGGAGACCACGACGTTACCAACTTGACCGCTGAGCGCTGGCTGAATGTAGCCCATAACCACGTACCCGGGTAACGTAGCGAGCAACATCAACATCAATGTCCAAAACGTGCTCATGAGTTTGCCGGTCAAGATTCGGATCGGCGAAACTGGGGACGCTCGTAACAATTGCCAGCCACCGCTTTCGACCTCCGATGCGATCAAGTTGGCTCCTAAGCATGGTCCCAATAACAAAAGCAATGCAACTTGTAAAAGCACCATGGTCGGCGCAATGCGGTCCACTCCCCAACTCACGGTTCCTGTCGCGGCCACGAAGGTCAACATGAGCGAGCTCACGCCACAGATCGAAATGAGCCTGATTAACCAATGCAATCGACCAAACTTGCGTGTCCTAAATTCTTTGACCATGATCGGATTAAGCCACCACGGGATGTTGCCTTTGGCTCGCTGCGGATCAACCAGAAATGATACTCGGCGGAACCAGCCGTAAAACGGGGTTGTGGTCGCCTTGCGACCGATTACTTTGCCGGTCGGTCGCGCGCGTTCAACCAAGCGAGGATCCAATTTAATTAAGGTAATCATTGAGAGCACCAAAGTTATCACGCAGCTAGCCACTAGGAATTCCGACCATCCGGTCGCGATGCCAATTTCGCTAGCTTGAGCCTGAGAACCCGTAATGCTTTGCAACGCAGAAATAGGTGAAATGGCAGTTGCCCAATGTGCCAACAGGGATTGGATTCCTGATAATTTACCGACGAATATCGTCGGTCCTAACGACAGAAAAGACAACGTCAAGACAGCCGCATACGTCCAACGAAGACTTGCGTCCGCGGAATTCACAATCACGCTGATCCATAGTCCGACGGCAGTATACTGAATCGCCATGCCGAGCAATACGAGTAGGAGAGGCCCCAGATGATCCACAAAGGATATGCCGCCCATAGCGTAGCACGCAGCCAATGCGGGTAGACTCACCGAAAAAATAATGAAAGCCAGAATTACATTGCCAGCGAACTTACCAAGGTAAATCTGAAACGGCGTCGTCGGCGAATTGAGAAGTAGAGCCAATGTACCACGCCGTCGCTCGCTAACCAGTGCGGTCGCGGGAAACGCCGGAATCAACATCATCAAGCCCGTCGCCAATGCGAAAGCCAGTGGCCGGAAAACCTGTAACGCTCCCTGGCTCATCAAGTCGATCGATGCATCCGTCGGCCAGCGAAGCAATACGAGGAGTGACGAAACAACCGCTACCGACGAAATAGCCAAAAACGTTTTCGGGCTTCGGAGTCGCGAAAACAATTCGCGTCTTAAAATCGGATTTTCCGAAATGAACATGGACTCACTTTAACGGTGTACGAGGATCAGGACTTAATCGAAGGCGACGCTTATGCATGACCGGGACTACCCGCCGAGACCGACAGGAACGCATCCTCCAGATCGCTGGCAACCTCGCGAAATTGAGAAACAAGAATGTCTTCCGCGATCAATCCTTGTAGCAGATGCGCCAACTCATCCTCGGATCGCACGGTTGGAAATCGAATCACCCGTTCCGCACGACTCAGAGTGATGGGTTCTGAGGCCTGCAATCGTTTAGTCAGTATCGCTGCAGCCGGGTCCAACTGTTCCGGGTTAGCAAGTTGGACTTCGTAGCTGCGCAATGGGCATAGGCTTCGCATGACTTCATCGAGAGGCCCGAACGCTCGCACCTTTCCACCACTTACAATTGCGACCGTGTCGCAGATTCGAGCCAGTTCAGGCAGGATATGGCTTGTGACGATAAGCGTCTTGCCCTCGCTTGCAAGCCGGAGCAGCAATTGCCGCATATCGATGCGAGCTTTTGGGTCCAATCCATTGGCTGGCTCATCCAGGATGAGCACTTCCGGATTATGCAACAGTGTTCTGGCGATTCCCACACGTTGTTGCATACCATGGCTAAGCGATTCTACAAACTTGTCTTGCATATAGGTGGTATCGGTCAATTCCATCACATCGGCAATACGCTTTCGCCTCACGCTACGCTTCAAGCCGAATATGGCACCAAAGAAATCCAAGTACTCGTGCACTCGCATGTTGTCATACGATCCAAAACGGTCTGGCATATATCCAACCAGCCGTTTGATTTGGGACGCTTTTTCGCTGCAGTTAACCCCTCCGATAAAGGCGGAACCGGATGTCGGTCTCGAAAGACCCACCAAAATCTTGATGGTGGTCGTTTTGCCCGCACCATTGGGACCGATGAACCCAAGAATTTGACCGCGATCCACGTGTATGGATAGATTGTCTAACGCAACAAAGTCGCCATAACGCTTCGATAGGTTTCTGGTCTCTACAACGTGTTCGTGCATTTGAACCGCGATCTATTTTTAAGGTTGAATGGAGATGTTGTTTCGAGGCTGCGTTTTGCCTAACACTGTTATTCGCAAGTGCTTTATTCGCCAGCTCACAAAGTTGTCTTGCAATTCGCTAGCTGAGGCACCGGTCTTCTTGACGGATATTTTCAAATCAAGTTTGCCGTCCACTAGGTCATTCAGCACGCGAGGATCAGTGACAGACCCACTCCACGGAATGGTTGGACCATCCAAGGAGGTTAATTCAAGCGGAGACGCTTCTGCACCCCAGATCAACTTAACCGTCCGATTGGGTGCTTCGACGCTCCATTCGATCTGGATCGAGGTTGCTTCCAAGGGTACAATCTCAGGTGGCAAAACAAAAGAAAGGTCCACCTCGGCATCCACTGCCATCTCATCACTCCACCGTCCCAATCGATGATTGTACGCATTGCTTACGCTCAATGCCGCGTTTAATGGTTCGATAGAAATGAGCGAGTGCGGAATCAATACTTCCGAACCTGTTTTTGGCGTTTCGAGTTGGATCGGAACGGATACCAATGCCGCACCGCGACTCGCGAGATCGGACGACCACTTTGGCGACTGCGGCCACAATTTTGTCCAAAAGAACAGCCGGCGTCCCGGCGAACCACGCCTGCTCTCCGACGGCAGAAAGAGCTCACTGTACAGCTTTGCTCTTCGCCCCTGCTCATCGCTCACAATCGAGTCCGAAGTCCAGCGGTTCCCGTCTGTCGACAAATCTCCATTGACCAAGAGTTGCCTACTCTGCACGCGCCAAGTTCCCAAACTTGGCGAACCGCGAATAAAGTCGACAACGACGTCTTCGGGCGCGGAGGGTAAGTTGTCCGGGATCTCGATTTCGAGCCCTTTGGGTGTTAACTTTGCGTTTGCAACCAACGATTCGCCTGGCAAAGACACCTCAGATGAGTACCGCCATGTCCCCGGGGGCCATTGGCTGTTGCTCAGTTGCCAGTCATGGAGATCCTTTGTCGTCAATCGCCGAATGCCGCTCTCGATGTTTTCGGATGGAATGGAGTACCCATCCAACTTTCCAACTAACTCCATAGGGCGACTTGAGGAGAGATAAGCCGCTGATTTGCTGCGAATCAATCCGCCTCCGCTTGGCCAAAACGTAACAATTTGAAGCTCCGACCACATCGACGGGATGTCATGTCTGGACCATATCGAGGCCAAAAATAGCGGTATGGAAGCGGCTATTGCCAAGACAGGTGCGATCACGCCAACTCGAGACAAGTCGCCTGCCATCGCGTTCCAAACTCCCATGACAAACAACAAAACACAGAAACAAATCAGTGCAATCCCAACCAAGCTCCGAGACAAAACAGGGTTGCCGATGAGTTCGATCGGATAGGTTGCCTCAACAGTCTCAAGCGGTTCAGGACGCGGAGTCGACATCAACCCATTGGTTATGTTGGCTGCCCAGAGTGGGAGCGAGTAATCGGAGTAATTAAATGCA
>Ga0105046_10017934_pt1 | contig 10800 bp, 12 predicted proteins | sample MAT03_FD_78385 | JGI IMG/M metagenome (GOLD analysis project Ga0105046, IMG submission 78385) | Freshwater microbial communities from Lake Fryxell liftoff mats and glacier meltwater in Antarctica - MAT-03 (megahit assembly) | ecosystem: Environmental > Aquatic > Freshwater > Ice > Liftoff...
ACCCGAACAAATGTCGGCCCATGGGAGGCGCCAGTGCTCTCGATGACAGCCTCACCTGGGACCCTGGCCGGCGGCCATCGCCTCGGCGGTTCGCCCGCGCCTAATGGAGGGAATGTCCGGCACCCTTCCCCTCCGTCATCGTGACGCCCCCAACGGCGTTCAGCGTGCCGGCGACGCCGAGGATCCACCCCTCTACCTTGGCGACGGTACGGTCCGGGGCGCTCAGGTATGGCCGCAGGAATGTGGCGAGGCTTCCGTCCCGGTCGGCCATCGCCAGCCAGGCGGCGATGCTGAAAGCGTCGTGCTGGTCGCCGGTGCGGCCGTCCCGAGCGAAGCCGCGGCTCCAGAGGGCGGGATAGACTTCCGCGATCGCGGAACGGCCGGGCGGCACCTCCCATCCGTCGAAGGGCCAGAAGTGTACGCGCGGGCCCAGCCGCTGGCGCAGGAAGCGCAGCCAGGGGATGCCGGCATGGGTGGACTTCGTCACCGAGTCCTGCACGTCGAAATGGAACACTGATTTCGCCCTGCCCGCCCGCTGCTCGGTCAACCGGCGCCAGCGGGCGTTGCCCTACCACGCCGCGCCATGGCCGACGGCTCCACGGCGGACGAAATCGACGTAAGTGTGATCCTTGTCGGTCGGCCAGTGGCGCTGGAAATCGTCAAGGAAGGCGGGCCAGTCGGGCAGCAAGTCATGCACCTCGAAATAGCGCAGCGGGAAGGAGAATCCGTGGTCGATGCCGACCAGCGTCGGAACATCCTCGGCCAAGCGCTCGGCGACCATTCCGCAATGCCGCGCCGCGTCCAGTACTTGCGCGGCGAGGGCGGGGGCGGAACTTCCGTGGGCGTGGCGTCGCCCTCGGCCAGGTAGACCCGGAGCCCCTTCAGGCTGGCAGTCGGCGTCTCCGCGCCGGAGTAGTCGACGCCGATGCTGCGCTGGAAGGCGCGCACGATTCCGCGGACCGGCTCGTCTGCGGAATCGGGCGCCAGCGCGATCGTTGTGGCTTCGTTAGCGTAAACAGCAGCTCGAACGCGGTCCAGGCTTTGGCGCGAGCGATGGCGGCCTCTGTTCGTAGGCGGGAACCTTCGGCCCGCCCAGCATTGAGTGAGGCTATCAGCGTGCGCTGGTCAGCGAGGAGCGGCAGCGGAAAGGTAAGCGAAAGCAGAGTAGGCTTCGAAATGTTTTTCATCGTGGGCGACGTGCCCGTTAGTTTAGTTTTATCTAGCAACGAACGTCGCCAATGCGGAGCACCTCAGTCACGAACTTGGGCGTTATCGGCGAGTTGTTGCGCTAGACGATACGGAAATTCTTGTCGCAGAGCAGCAATTGAGCTCGCGTTTCGCCGATCAGGGCCGTGGCGCCAACAAGGCGGGAAATGTTCGCGCGGCTTACCAGAACCTGCGCGGGCTTCACCTCCAGTTTGGGGCGTGGTTTCAGATTTGCCGGAAGCGCTTTGTTCTCAAGCTCGTTGAAAGCGCCGAACGACACGGCTCACCTCCACCAGCTTGGCAAAATCCATCAACGAGCGGGACAGGCGGTCGATCTTATACGACAATGACATCGACAAGATGGGCCTGAATGTCTCGCAGGAGGTGCTGCAACGCCGGCCGTTCCAGCGTTCCCTCGGAGAACCCACCATCGTCATAGCGATTGCGCACCAGAACCCAGCCCTCGGCGCGCTAGCTGGTGATCTGGGCCTCGCAAGAGTCGCGCTGCGCGTCGAGGGTGATCGTCTGGTCATGCGAGTCCCTTTCTGTTGGGTTTCGCATGTAGGCGCTGCCTGGCGGTGGAGAAAAGGCGACCCTCTCCCGCCCCCCGAGCAATCTTGGCATCCCGCGCATGATCCTCGGCATCGCGGCTGCGAGTCGGTGCAACGTAGTCTCGAGAACGCGGGATGTGATGCAAGCGGCGGCAGTGTCGCGCCCAAAGTAGGCGACCTTCTTTGTTCTTGGGTGGTAGGCGATGAGGCCCCCCGTTACTCCGGGCAAATGCAGCCGCATTTCTTCCCGTTTGGGACTGCCGAGACGTAGACTGTCCGGCCGCAGTCGCCCTCCGCAAAAAGCAGCAGCGCATCGGCACCTATATAATCGAGACGACTGGAAGACCCTACACTCATTCCTCTATGATACTGACTCTTGCTGTTTTGCGCTTGGTTCGCCGAATTGGGCGCATCCCTCAGGTCAGCCGTCTCCCAGGACGTCCGGCCCGCTTTTCGTCGACGCCTAAATCCAGACTGTGAAGCAGCCGTTGGCACAGCCGAGCGCCAGTTGGCGACGAAGGATCGGTCGACTGGTATTATCCATACGGGCCCCGGGAGGTCATTGCGCCGTTGAGGTTCTGCTGGTGGGGTGCTTGGGGCAACGCCCGCGACGGCTGCCGCGGGTCCTGCCCCCGGGGAGGGCCTCCCAGAAGGGCAGAGGCGGCCATCCTGCAACATGGCGCGGCGCTATACCTGCTTCCTCAGTAATCGGATGAATCGCGGCCCGGTCTCGGTGAAGCCGTTGGCGCGACAGAAATTTTGCACGGACGTCACGCCCGATACGGTCACGACCTCCAATTCGCCGCAGCCTGCCATGCGCGCTGCCTGTGCCGCGGCCTTGATCAGAAGCCGCCCGATCCCTCTGCGCCTGTCCTCGGCGCCGACCAGCAAGGTGGTGATCTGCGCGACCGGGCAGTCCGCCTCCAGCGTCTGATACCAGTGCATGACGAGAACACCAATTGGCGGGCCCCATTGTATCGCGACCAGCGCGGTGCCGGACGCCTGGCGCAGCGCGGCCAAACGCTCGGTAAACGCCGACGCGTCGACGATCTGCCCGGCTTCAGCCAGCAGCGTTGCCAAGCCGGTGGCATCGCCGGCCGTGGCGGTGCGTATCTCAAGACCACGTACGGCCACGTACGACGTCCTTGCGCGAGGCTCAGCCTGGCCCGGAACCGCGGATCGAGAACGTTGTCTCCTCGATCGTCAGAACGCCGTAGCGCTCGAACAGGGCGTCGTAGAAGCCGTCACGCCGTGCCTCGTTCAAAGCCCCCACAACCGCCTCGGCCAAATCGCGCCTCGCAACGGCAAAAGTCGCGACCTGCGGCAGCAGGCCACTGATCACCCGAGAGAAGTCGCCACGTTGCTGCATGAACATCGCGGTTGCGTCGATGCCGGTCGCCGCATCCACTTGGCCCACTCGCAGGACCTGGAAGATTTCGCCGGAGTTGCTGAAGGTTCGGATGTCGATGGGTCGGAGTCCTTCGGTAACCAGTTCCTGACTGATCTCGCGGGTTCGCCGCTCCTCGATACCGCCGAGCTCCACGGCAACCCTGCGTCCCGCGAGGTCCTGCACCCGTGCAATATTCAGCGGGTTGCCGCGCGCTGCCAGGAACGCGATTCCAGCGCGCTCAAAGGGGATCATGTACATCAGCCGCGCACGATCCTCCGTCCAGAAGATGCCCGTGTTGATCATGTCCCAACGCCGGCCTGCCAGGCCCGGAATCATCGCGGCAAATTCGATGCGGACGTATTCCGGCATCAATCCGAGCCGACGCGCCACCTCGTTGCCGAGCTCAACTCGCAGGCCCTGCAACTGGCCCTGGCTGTTGACGAACTGGAGCGGCGGCGAGGTGGGATTGATCGACATGACGAGCATTCCCGTACGGATGATCGCGGGCGGGGCGATCGGTGGCTGTGCTCGTGCCGCACGAGATGGAATGATCGCTGACAGCGCTCCGGCCATGGCGCCGCAGAAGAAGCGCCGGGTGGCCTCTGGGCTATCGATCTCCTCATCAGCGTTTCGCTGCATCTGGTGACTCCTGGGTTATTAGGCGCGTGAGAGCGCGCGCATCGTTCACGCCATGGGGCTGGACACGGTGCGCCAGCAAGTGATGCTCGAGCAAATGATGTGCCAAAGAAAGCAGCCGAAGGCATTGAGACAATCCGTAAGACCGTGGCTACGATACCATTTGAAGTGCCTTGTGCAACGCCGTGGAACCATGCCACCTTTTTGCATGGTGAAATTTTAGCGATGTGGGCAAAGGCGGCGGGGGAATATGGACAAGACCAAAATCGTGATCGATTGCGATCCGGGTCACGATGATGCGGTTGCCATCCTCTTCGCCGCGCGCCACTGCGACCTGCTTGCCGTCACCACCACGCACGGTAACGCCTCGCTCGAGAAGACAACGCGCAATGCGCTCGCGGTGCTGGAGCTTGCGGGCATCGAGGTGCCGGTCGCGGCCGGGTACGCCAGCGCGCTGGTATACGGCACGGTCGAGGCCACCGACATCCATGGCAAATCCGGCCTCGATGGCGCCGAGATCGCGGAACCCGCCCGCAAGCCGATCGATACCCACGCCGTCGAGGTACTGATCGAGACCGCCCATCAGCACAAGGGCGAGCTGGTGATCGCGCCGATCGGGCCGCTGACCAACATCGCCGCGGCGTTGAAACGCGAGCCGCGGCTGAAGGACTGGATCCGCGAATTCTCGATCATGGGTGGCTCCACCACGCTCGGCAACATCACGCCGGCGGCGGAGTTCAACATCTATTGCGACCCGGAAGCTGCACATGTGGTATTCGAGTCAAACGTCCCGATACGCATGGTCGGCTACAACGTCACCCGCGTCACCGGCTTCGATCAGGGCGACATCGACCGCATGCGCGTCTGCGGCAAGCGAACCGCGTCGGTGATTGCGGATCTGATGGCGCATTATCTGAAGCGGCAGGGCGCCATGTTCGGGCTGAACGTCGCGCCGATGCACGATGTCTGCGCCATCACGCCCTACCTGGATGAGAGCCTGCTTACCTATCTCGAAACCTCGGTGAAGGTGGAACTGCAGGGGACCTACACGCGTGGCATGACGCTCTGCGACATGCGCGGCATGCGCGCGGGCGCCACGCAGACCATCCAGCGCGCGGGCCGTGCGAATGCGAAGGTTGCGATCGCCTCCGATGCGCGGCGGCTGATTGACCACGTGGTGGATGCGGTGATCTCCTTCCGCTGAGGAAGGGCAAGGGGGATGGATATGCTGGAACGTCGCACGCTTCTGCAGGGAACCACGGCGGCGCTCGGCGCGGCCGGGTTGGCCCAGCCCGCGCTCGCGCAAGGCCGCGAAGTGCAGGTGGTCTGGATGGGCTGGCCGGACGGCCAGGTGCTGCCGATCATGCAGGAGATCGAGCGTCGCAACGCCGGCATGCGGCTTCGCGTCGAGCGATTCCCGTTTGGCGAGATCTTCCAGGCGATTGACGTCCGCTTGCAGGCCCGCTCGCCGAGCCCGGACATCTACATCGTCGATGGTCCACTCACCGCCTATTACGCCGTCCGCCGGCACCTCGCGGAGATCGAGCCGATTATCGGGCGCGAGGGGATGCAACGCTACGCGCCCTCCGTCATCGAGCAGGGGAGCGTCGGCGGGCGGCTAATGTCGCTGCCGCTCTACACCTCCTCCTCCGTGCTGTTCTGCAACGCGCGGCTGTTCCGCCAGGCAGGTATCCCGATACCTTCCGCCGATCCCGCGAAGCGGATGACTTGGGAGGAGACGCTAGAACTCGCGCGGCGCCTAACAAACCCCGCAGCACAGACCTGGGGCTTCGTGGTGGATCAGGCGGACCGGCCCTATTCCATCCTGCCCTTCGCGCAGTCGAAGGGTGCGTCCATGCTCTCGGCCGACGGCTTCACGGCGACAGGGCACGTGGACAGCGCGCTTTTCGTGGAGGCGATGCGCTGGTACGGCGAGCTCTACACGCGCCACCGCGTCTCACCGCCTGGCCTGTTCGACACGGCGCTGGCGCGCGAGATGTTCTTCTCCGGCCGCGCGGCGATGTTCCTGGCGATCGACGGCATCCCGGCGCTGGCCGGCGGCCGAGACCTTGAGTGGACTGCAACAGCACATCCCTACTTCGCCGGTGGCAGGGCGGTGACGCCGACGGGAAGCTGGCATATCGGCGTCAACCCGCGCGGCACCAACCGCGCCATGGCGGACGCGTTCATTCGTAGCTACGCGAACCCCGAGGTGGTGGCGATGCAGACCCGCGTGCGCGGCGCCCCGCCCACCATGCCCGCGCTTTGGCAGACCATGGCGGCCGATTACCAGGGCGATTTCTGGGCCCTGGTCAAGCACGAAATCGAGACGACCGGCGTGCCACGCCCGGCGACCCCCGGCTTTCGCGAGTACGAGGACATCCTGCGCATCGCGATCCGCGAGATCGTTGGCGGCGCCGATGCCGGCCCAAGGCTGCGCCGCGCCGCGCAGGACATTGACCGCGAGTTGCAGAAGTACCGCACGTGACGGTGGCCGCGCACGGGCGCGGCGGGTGGCTGAGGGACAGCGGCATCGGCACGCAGGCTGGCACGCTGATGATCGCGCTGTTCCTGGCGCCTGCACTGCTCGGGTTGGTGGCGTTTCGCCTCGTGCCGATCGCCATCGCGCTTGTCGGCAGTCTTTTTGGCGAAACGCTGGCCGGGGACCTGGTGTGGCGCGGACTAGGCAATTTTGAGCGGCTACTGGGCGATCCGAATGTCTGGCACTCCGTGCGCGTCACGCTGCTGTTCAACCTGCTCATCAATCCGCTGCAGGTGTTGATCGCCTTCGGCCTCGCGTTGCTGGTGCTGCGACCGGCGCCCGGGATCGGGCTATTCAGAGCGGCTTTCTTCCTGCCAATGACGCTCTCCATCGGCCTGACGGCCATGCTGTGGGACATCCTACTGAACCAGCATGTGGGGCCCGTGAACGCACTCATCGCGCAGCTCGGCTTCGCCCGTCAGGGATTCTTCCACGACGAGAACCAGGCGCTGGCCACCATGATCGTCATCGCGAGCTGGAAGGGCTGCGGTTATTGGATGATCTTCCTTCTCGCCGGCCTCGCGGCCATTCCGGAGGAATTGCATGAGGCTGCGCGGATCGACGGCGCCTCGGCCTGGCAGAGGCTGCGCTACGTTACGCTGCCCCTGATGCGCCGTCCGCTCGCCTTCGTGCTGGTGGCTGACACGGCGGCGAACTTCGTGTTCTTCGCCCCGGTCTTCATCCTGACCTCCGGAGGGCCGAACGGGGCGACGGACCTGCTGATGTTCCGCGCCTACGAGACCGCCTTCACCTTCGGCGACTGGGGCCGGAGCCTCGCGCTCTCCACCATTATCCTGCTGATCGTGGCGGCGATCGCGGCGGTCGAGCTTCGCCTGCTGCGCGATGACGGGACGCAGGCCGGCTGATGAAGGGCGCCGTCGTCGCGCGCTATGTGGCGCTCTCCGTCATTCTGGTGCTGCTGGTAGCGCCGCTGGCTTGGCTGTTCATCTCCTCCGTGCGGCCGGCAAGCGAGATATTCCGCTGGTCGCACGAATTCGGCTGGCGCACCTTCGTGCCTGCCGAGCTGACCCTTCAGAACTACGCCACCCTGCATGAGATCGGCTACTGGCGCGCGCTGCGCAACACGATCTTCGTGGCGGGCGCGACGATGGTGCTGGGCGTGCTGGTCAACGCGGCCGCGGGCTTCGCCTTTGCGGTCTTCCGCTTCCGCTTCCAGCGCACGATCTTCGTGCTGGTGCTCCTGAGCGCCATGATGCCCTTCGAGGGCATCGTCATCCCGCTATACACGCTGGTCCGCGCACTGGGCCTGGTGGATACCTACACCGCGCTTATCCTGCCCGAGGTCGCCTCCGGCTTCGTCATTTTCCTCTTCCGCCAGTTCTTCGCGGGGCTCCCACGCGAGTTCTACGAGGCGGCGCGGGTGGATGGCGCGACCTGGCCGGTCATCTTCTGGCGTATCGCCATTCCGCTCTCGTGGCCGGTGGTCGTTACCGGCGCCATGATGCTCTTCATCATGCAGTGGGAGGCCTTTTTCTGGCCCCTGGTTGCCGCCCCTTCGCCCGATTACACGCTGGTGCAGATCGCCATCGCCCGTAACCGCAGCATGGAGGAGACGGCGTGGGGCCGGATGTTCTCCGCCACGACGCTCGCCTGCCTGATCGCGATCGTGCCCTTCCTGGTCTTCCAGCGCTTCTACCTGCGGGGGCTGACCGCCGGCGGGATCAAGTGACCTGCACACTCACCGTGCCGCCGAGCCTGTCGGTCCAGGCGGGGAAAAGCCGTAACGGGACCTATCGGCAGAGTGGCTGGCCGAGAGTTTTCGACCCGGCGTCGACTGCCTCAAACTGCTCAGCCCAGCCCGCTGGCAACAGGTCCAGAGGGTGGGAGAGTCCAACCCCCTCTGAGTGCCTCCCATCCAGAATCGCCCCCAGGATGTCACGCACCAAGAGGATCAGGCGCAGCAGGCTGCCGAGGTACCCGCGCTCGATTCGCTCTGCGCCTGCAATCTCGCTGATTGAGGCGTAGCGCCCTTCATCCAGCATGCCCTGGTACCGCAACGCCCTCGCCAGGGCCTTGACCGCCGTAGGGTCGGCCCGCGTCGTGATCGGCGCCACGCCATCGGTCATCGGCGTGATGATCGTCTTCCGGCCCGGCTGGTGTCGAATCGCCAGCGGCACCCGCACAATGAGACCATTGCGGCGGTGCCCCCCTTCGAATTCCTGGACTCATTGACTGTCCGCAGCCCGCCCAGAGCGGACCGCCGGGGGATAGCACCCTGATGCCAGCTTCGTCGCGGGAAAGGCGATTGCCATCGCCCCTGGTCGTGGGCCTGTCCTTGGAGCACAACGTCCCGCGCAGGGTGAAGGAGGCTTACTACGTGCACCCACTTTGGAAGTTTAAGGGCCAGTACCAGGACCTGCGCGAGGCTGTCGCTCGTGGGCCGGGGGAGTTTGCGTTCCGACATTTAGCCGCTGATCTTCGTGGCCTCTTGCTCGACGCGGCGCCAATAGTGGATGCAGCGAACCAGATGTTCCGGCTCAGCGTGTTCTTTTCAGTCCTGCCTAAGGTTGAAGGCGCTGGATTTGTTGCTTGTCCCGGCGGGGCTTGGCTGAACGGGTCGCTCCTGGCTGGGCCACCTACCTACAAGTCGCCCGGCAGCCAAGTCGAGCACGTGTCGAGGGATGCCTTTCTAGCGCTGCCTGCCGTAAGGCTTCCCGATAGATCAGCGTTTTCGTTAAGCGACGCCGTGCTAGCGGGCGCCCACCTCACGGGCGCCGTCCACGGCTCAGCGCGTGGACCCGACGGTGAACGACTCAAGCCGCTCGCGGCCATTCTCTTCGGCCCAGGCCTCAGTGCCGGCGGTGAGCTCCTGACTGCCATAGCTCGCCACGTGCTTGAGGCCTACCAGCACCTCTTCACACTATCTGAGGGCGCATCTTTAGGTCTGGCACAGCCGCGGCCCGAGCGTCAGCCCTTCCGGAGATCCAATTCTGCGCAAGGCGACCACGGCATCGTCGCGATGGAGTTTGCCGGCAATGAATTCTTCGAGGACGGCGTTCCGGATGGTCTTCGTTCGCCGTTCGCCTGGGTCGGGACGTTGGCGCTGCGGTTACAGGACGCTGGCGGTAGCGGGGCCATTTCGCCGATGGCGGACCGCCACATCTTGGATATCGGTCCCACTGGTAGTCCTCCCGGGCCGCGCTTTTCCATTATCCAGCGTGGGCGGTCCATCCTGGCCCGCTTTGTCGGGGAGGGAGGCGATGTGGTGGTGACGCCACCGGTCCGCCTCATGGATCGCCGCTTCTATGCTGTTGCCGCCGGCGTGGCCGAGGCCGGGGGAAGGGTGCGCGTCTTTTTCCGCGTGCGTGGCGGGGACCCACGCAGCGCGTTCGGGCCGCCTGGGATCGGGATGGGCACGCTGGTACCTAGCCGCATGACCCTGGGCTCTAGCCTGCAGAGCACCGAGGTGAAGAGCGGCCGTGGCGCGCTAATGCAATTTAGAAGAGTAGTGTGCCTGGCGTCCGAGTCCGAGCGCGATATCGAATCGTGCCTCGACAACTTTTCGAGGCACTGCCTCTCGCGGCGCTGGGTAGCCAGTTCGCATCCCGAATTACGTGTCACCCACCTATACAACCAGGCTCGCGACACGTCAGGAACCAAAAAATGACGGGCAGCACTCGCCCGCGCTCTTTTCTCGTGGTCGTCCAGTTGGGTGAGGATCAGTCGCGCCAGGGTCATCGTTCCGTTCATGGGCAGTGAGCGCCATCGCCATGCAACGGCCTCCTGGTTGCTGCCTGGATTGGCACCGATGGACATTTGAGGACCAGCGGTAATCTGCGTGGGAACTCCCGTGCGGGATGTCCACTTCTTGCCCTGAGCGACTGATGGGCAAAACGTCTGGCTCAGGTTCCACGCACGGTATCAAACGCCTTGCGCTGCTCGGCCCATGATACCGAAAACGGCTCCATCAGCCGCGGCAAAGACATTCCCTCTTGCTGACGTCCCCCCAGCAACGCCTCCACCAAGTCCGGCGCCAGCAGCGTCAGCCTCAGCAGGCTTCCGAGGTACCCGCGCTCGATTCGCTCCGCCTCTGCCATCTCGCTGATGGAAGCATAGCGCCCGGCGTCGAGCATGCGCTGGTACCGAAACAGCCGCGCCAAAGCCTTCACCAGCGCCGGATCGGTACGCGTGGTGATCGGCGCCACGCCATCAATCATCGGCGTCACGACGGTCTTCCGGCCCGGCCGGTGCCGAATTGCCAGTGGCACCCGGACCGTGATGCTGGTGGCGGCGGTCATGCTGTGGCCCTCAGCGCACCAGGCGAAATGGCGGTGAGATCGCGGACGAGGCCCCCAAGCCCATCCAGCCGCAGCCGGATGTCCGCGCCGGCCGGTCCCACCACCACCCGCTCCACCAGCGACCGCTCGATCCGCGCCTGCTCCGCCGGGAAGAGATGCTCCCACAGCGGGTCGAGCCGATGCAGCGCGTCCTGCGTCTCACCCTCGGTCAGATCC
>Ga0105046_10017935_pt1 | contig 10800 bp, 12 predicted proteins | sample MAT03_FD_78385 | JGI IMG/M metagenome (GOLD analysis project Ga0105046, IMG submission 78385) | Freshwater microbial communities from Lake Fryxell liftoff mats and glacier meltwater in Antarctica - MAT-03 (megahit assembly) | ecosystem: Environmental > Aquatic > Freshwater > Ice > Liftoff...
CCCGCCGACGACCGTAAACAACCCACAGAACAACACACCGAACAGTGGGCTGTTAATTGGCCGGCGCGGCGCGGAGAGCGGTTCCGCGGACGGTGGACTGGGTTGGCTGCGGCGCCACGCAAACCAAATCCCGCCGGCCCCAATGGCGACAAAGATGAGCGGGAACGGAATCGCCAGTGCAATCCACGGACTACGCAGCTCCAACACCGCTGCCGTCGGGTCGGCCGGGTTTACACGACACGGTGCCTGCGCCCCGACCGGGTAACGCTCGGCCAGTTGTGCGGCTTGGCGATAGTTGCCGTCGCCGTTGTATCCTTGCCGGTAGGTGGCAGACTCGTAGTGGCGCCCGGCGTACTCGTACCGGTAGCGGGGGATGAACTGGTAGTTATGGTGGTTCGACACGATTTCGCTGGCGAGAATCTCGGCAGTGGTGACCGGCCAGGCCCGGCTCTGCATCGCCTTCACGGCCTCGCGCGCCAGAAAAAAGGTGAAGAGCAGACCCATCAGGAAAAAGAGGCTAAAAAACAACGTCAGGCCGATCCGCCCACCGACGCCCAGTGGACGTGCCGTTACTGACTGACGTTGACCGAACTGGATTCGCATCGACACGATTTTGCCAGAGGCACCGGCCGAGTGGCGACACAAAACACGGCCGATCGCCGGTGCTACGTCACGCCGGCGACGCGGAAGCCGGCGGCTTCGAGGAGGGTGCGGATCTTGGCGGGTTGATCGCCTTGGATTTCGATTTCGCGGTCTTTCACGGTGCCGCCGCAGCCGCAGGTTTTTTTGAGTTGGGAAGTGAGCGACTCAATCAGGGAGCCGGGGATGTTCGGGGCAAAGTCGTGGATGACGATGACAGTCTTGCCGCCGCGGTGCGCGGTCTCGCGGCGCAGCACGATCCGGCCGAGTTTGGGAGTGGGCGGAGTCGGTGCGGCCGGCGGTGGGGCGTCGCTGCCGGCGGGTAAACCGGCCGCGGTGAGGCTGGTAAAAGGGGTGTTCAGACCGGGGGTGACGGTGTTCAGCGGGCGCTTGGATGACGGGGCCACGCGTTGGTTTTACCAGCATCACGAAAACAGCGCAAGGTGGCGAAAAGAAGCGTTGACGGTGGGGGTGGGGCGTGTTACAGCACGGCTGAAATTTCAAGGAGGATGGTGTTGGTTATGAAGATTCTTTCGATGCGTAACGTACTTTCCCTGATCGCAATTTGCGGCGTAACCGCTTTGATGAGCGGTTGCGCGACGAATCGTCAACCGGTCGCCCAAGGCGCTGGTCAGCCGGCCACGGCGGGTGATTTTCTGAAGGGGATGGATATTGTCGAGCAGCCGGAGTTGGAGCCGGATTGGGCGGCTTGGGTGAAGGATTATTATCCGAACTGGCGCGCGCATTATTGGGTGGATCGTGGTCAGTGGGGGAACCGTGGCTACTTGGTCGGCAAAGCGCCTTCGTCCGAGTTGGCGCCCGTGTCGACGGAGATGACACCGTTGCCGCCGGTGGCGACGATCGAAGCGCCGACCGCGCCTTCGATTGTGGAGTCCACGCCGCCGGTGATTGAGAAGGTGGATCGGCCGACCTCGTACACGGTGAAGAAAGGTGATTCGTTGTGGAAGATCGCCGGCCGGGTGTATCGCAATCCGCTGAAATGGCCGCGCATCTATCGGGCGAATCAGGACAAGATCAAGAACCCGCACCGGATCTATCCCGGTCAGGTCTTGACGATCCCGCAGGATTGATGGCGCGGGCGAGGCAGGGTAGGTTGGGGATCAGGACACACGGCTAACATGCCCAGCGAAACCCTGCATTTCGATAACGCCCGCCAAGCAGAAGCGCTCTACGCCAACGAGACCAAGAATCTGCGGTTGCTCGAAGATCTGCTCACGTTGAAAGTCACAGCGCGCGACGGCTGGATCAACATCGAGGGCGAGGGCGCCAATGTGGAGAAGGCGAAGTCGCTCTTCCTGCAACTCCAAACGGCAATCGCCCGGGGCGCGACGATCCGCCGGCAGGAATTTTCTCAAGCCGTCTCCGCTATTGCGCGGGGTGACCCGCTGCGGTTTCAGGAGTTGAGCGCGGAACGCGTTGAGGTTTCCTCGCGCAAACGCGCCGTGGTTCCCAAGACGGTTGGTCAGAAAAATTACATCGAGGCCATCCGCCATCACGACATCGTGATCGGCATCGGCCCCGCCGGCACGGGGAAGACGTATCTCGCGATGGCGATGGCGGTCCATGCGCTCCGGCAGGAAAAAGTGGCGCGGATCATCTTGTGCCGGCCCGCGGTGGAAGCGGGGGAGACGCTGGGGTATTTGCCGGGGACGATGGAAGAGAAGATTTCGCCGTACTTGCGCCCGTTGTACGACGCGCTCTACGACATGATGGATCCCGACGAGATTGCGCGCAACATGGAGCGCGGGATCATCGAGATTGCCCCGCTGGCGTACATGCGCGGCCGGACGTTGAATAATGCGTTTGTGATTTTGGATGAGGCGCAGAACGCAACCAGCGAACAGATGTTGATGTTCCTGACCCGGATGGGATTCGACTCGAAAGTCGTCATCACGGGTGACATCACGCAGGTGGATTTGCCGGGTCACAAGACCTCGGGCTTGATTGAAGTGCAGGGTGTGTTGCGCGGCATTCCCGGCCTGATGATTGTTTATTTTGCCGAACAGGACGTGGTCCGGCACGAGCTGGTGCAGAAAATCATCTCCGCGTACTCGAAGTTCAAAGAGGAACGCGAACGCCGCCGGCAGGAAGCCGCCAACGGCAAACCCACGAATTCATGACCATCACCGTCCACAATCGCCAGCGGCGCTGGCGCGTGGACGCACAACAACTGGCGCGCCTCGCCGGCCGAGCGGTGGAATGCATCGGCAACTCACAAGCGGAACTCAGTATCGTTCTCGTCAGCGACCGGGGCATGGCGCCGTTGAACGAACAATTTCACCACGTCGCCGGGCCGACGGATATTTTGACGTTTGATTATGGTGACGCCGGCGAGTTGATCATCTCGGTGGATCACGCCGTGGCGCAAGCCCGGCGCTACCGGACCAAACCCAGCCGGGAACTCGCCTTGTATGTCGTCCACGGCCTGCTACATCTGGCCGGGCAAGATGACCGGACTGTGGCGCAGCGCCGCAAGATGCGCGCGGCGGAACGGTTGACATTGAGAAAAATCGACACGGGGAGGATCGTATGGCAGCGACAGAAAACCTAAAAATCCGTGTCGTCGGAATCGGGGGCAGTTTGCGCGCCGGTAGCTTCACGCAGCAGGCACTCGCGGTCGCGTTGCGCGGGGCGGCGGAAGCTGGCGCAGAAACCAAGCTGATTGATCTGCGCGACTATCAACTTTCGCTTTGCGATGGGAACGATAACGAAGCGCAATATCCGCCGGGCGTGTTTCGGTTGCGTGAAGAAGTGAAGCGCGCTCACGGCATTCTCCTCGCCACGCCGGAGTATCACGGCAGTTTCAGCGGTGTGTTGAAAAACGCGCTGGATCTGATGGGGTTCGACGAGTTTGAAGGCAAGCTGGTGGGACTCGTGGGCGTCTCGGGCGGCCGGATGGGCGCGGTCAGCGCCTTGAATACGCTCCGCAACATTGGCCGCACGTTGCACGCGTGGGTGGTGCCGGAGCAGGCGTCGTTGCCGCAAGTGCATCAACTATTCGACGAGTCCGGCCATCTCAAAGACAAGGACCTCGAAAAGCGGGTCAAGGAAGTCGGTCGCCAAGTCGCGAAATTCGCTGAACTGCATTCCTGCGACAAGGTGAAGGAATTCCTCACGCTCTGGCAGGAAGCGCCCGCCAACCCCGGCGGCGAAGCGGAGTGACGCGAGCCGTGGTGGGCCGAGCGCACTCGCGAGGCTGGGCTTGGGTTCCCGCTCGCGTGGACGCTCGCACCACCGGGGCGCGGTCACAGGCCGGAGATGGGTTTGTCGGTGGGCCAGTCAACGGTGAAGTCGAACGTCAGTTCGCGTTTCTCGCGGGGTTTGAGTTCGATTGTCCAGGTGAGCTTGCCGGTGTCTTTGTCGAGTGTGGGTACGGTTTCGCCGGGGGCGACTTTGATGTCGTCGTTGGCGGAGACGGGGAGTTGGTCGTACACGACGACGCGCGCCGGCTTGGTTTTGTAATTCTCGACGGTGATCTTGTAGGCGAAGACTTTTTTCTGCCGGTTACGGAAGAGGCCGGCTTTGCCGGTTTTGTCTTTTAGTTCTTCGCGTTTGATGCGGATCCCTTCGTCCACGCCGAGGAACAGGTCGAATCCCTCGGTGGGGGCGACGGTCGCGATGTTGCCGGTGCCCACGAAATCGGGGCCGACAAAGATGTTCACTTGCCCGGCGAGGAACGGGGCGGTGGTGTTGTTCGTGGCGGCGGCTTTGAGATAGGCGAATGGCGAAAGTTTCGGCGTGGTTTCATAGACGAAACTGGCCGGGATGGTTTGGGTGGCAATGGTTTGCCGGCGGGGTTCGCCGTCGCTCGGGACATCCGCCGGGCGCGGGACGCGGAAGGTGACGGCGGTGGCACCTTGCTCGATTTGCATTTGTTGAGGGACGGCGGCGAAGTCAGTTTCTGCTTCGCCCGCGGCCATGCCGTTCATGTCTTTTCCCGCGCTCATCTGGCGCATGGCCGAAGCCGGTGCCATCGGCATCATCTGCATGAAATCCACGATCCATTTGCCCAGTTCCGGCATGCGCGCGCCGATGGCGGGGCGGGCGGTGGAGAGGGTGAGGTTGACGCCGCGCCAGTCTTCGCCGGTTTGTTGGCGAACGGTGGCGTTGTAGGTGAAATTAACGCCGGTGTCATCGGGGAGGGAGCGGGCATCGTAGAGGGGGACCCAATTGGCGTTGCCGAGGACGTAGGTGAGTTGGAGTTTCAGTTTGGCGGCGGCGGTCGCATGGACGGTGACGAACGCGGTTTTCTCCGTGCGATTGGCGGCGGCGCGGCGTTTGTTGAACTCTGCCTCGGCGACTTGAATCTTGCGGTCGAGATCCCGCCGGTCGGCGTTGATTTTGGCGGCGGCCTCTTCGAGTTTGGTGAACTCGCCGGCGAGATAGGCCGGGAGGTCTTTGAGTTGGGCGAGGTCGAATTTATTGATTTGGATGTCGCGTCCGGCATCACCGGCGGCTTTGACCTGAATTTGATTTAGGAGATTGCGTTGCTGGTCGAGGACGCGTTGGCGGGCGTCGAGGGCGGTGCGTTGGTCGCGGAGATCGAGGAGTTGTTGTTCGAGCTTGGCGGCTTCCTCGTCGCGGAGTTGTTCGCGGACGATGCGGCGAACGGTGACGTCTTGGATGGTGACCGGTGTGGCCGCTTGGCCGGCGGCGCGGACGGAATTGTCGTCGAGCATCAGCGGCAAGGGACCGAATTCGAGGCGGTTTTCGCCGGGGATGAGGTCGAATTCGGCGGTGCGGGTGACTTGGGCGCGGTCGGGATAGACGGTGACGTCAGTGATGGATGACGCCTGCAGGAAGGACGGATTGTGCAAGAAGCAAGCGGCGGCAAGGAAGGCGATGCGTTTCATGGTAGATCTCCTGTGGGTGGTTAGCATGCGCTAGGTCAGACACGCGTGGAAGGAAAATGTTCCGGGGTGGGTGCGTTGACAGTGCCGGGAGGGGCGACTAGGATGCGCGCCGGGAACTACGGGTGGTTGAAATCTGAGAGGAAAAATTTATGGCGGAAGAACGAGTGATTGCAGCGAAGGTGCCGGTGGCGTTGGAGTTGGAGGCGGGGACTTATTATTGGTGCCGGTGCGGGCGGTCGCAGAAGCAGCCGTTTTGTGATGGGTCGCACAAGGGGACCGGGCTGGAACCGTTGGCGTTCACGGTCGAGGCGAAAAAGAAGGTCTGGTTGTGCGCGTGCAAGCAGACGGGGAAGGAGCCGTTTTGCGACGGGATGCATAAGAAATTATGAAGAGCCCCGAGGAAGTTGTGAAGCCGGTGGCGGGGGAGGCGGAGAAGCATTGGGGGCGGGAACTGCGGAATTCGTTTTTCGCGGGGTTGGTGGTGATTGTGCCGGTGGCGGCTTCGTTGGGAGTGTTGTTTTATCTATTCAACACGTTCACCGGGTGGCTGATTCCGGGGGTGTTGCGGGAGCCGGATGGGACGGTGTCGTTTCAGTATCGGGTGATCGCGTTGGTGGTGTTTGTGTTGTTGACGATCATGTTGGGGTGGGTGACGCGGTTGGTGGTGGGGAAGGAGTTGGTGAAGTTTACGGATAGTTTGATTTTGCGGATTCCGGTGTTGAACAAGATTTATGGGTTCGCGAAAGATGTCAGCGAAACGATGTTGGGTGAGAAGAAGTCGGTGTTTGAGCAGGTGGTGTTGGTGGAGTATCCGCGGCCGGGGATTTACATGATCGGGTTTGTGACGAATGAGACGCAGGGCGAGGCGCAGGCGAAGACGCGGGAGCGGGTGGTGTGTGTGTTTATCCCGACTACGCCGAATCCGACGAGCGGGTTTCTGGCATTCGTGCCGCAGGATCAGTTGGTTTTGTTGGAGATGAGTGTGGGGGAGGGGATGAAGATGGTGATTTCGGGTGGGGCGGTCGTGCCGCCGTATCGCGGGAAGGTCGCGGTCAGCGCACCGGCGGCCGAGCGCGCGGGGTAGCGAGATGGAGGCGTTGCGCGCGGAGGGAATCGTGTTGCGGAAGCAGCCGGTGACGGAGTCGAGTTTGGTGGTGACGTGGTTCACGCGCGAGGCGGGGAAGTTGAAGACGTTGGCGAAGGGGGCGCGGCGGACGAAGGGGCCGTTCGTGGGGAAACTGGATCTGTTTTATCACGACGAGATTGTGTACCTGCCGAGCCGGCAGAGCGATTTGCATTTGTTGACGGATTGTTTTGTGGTGGAGCCGCATCGCCGGTTGCGGAGTTCGGTCCGGACGTTGACGGCGGCTTCGTACGCGTGCGAGTTGGTGGAGACGATCACGATGGACGGCGATCCGCAGCCGGAGGTGTTGGAGTTGTTGGCGGGGGTGTTGAGCGCGTTGGAGGAGCCGGTGCCGGGACTCGCGGTGTTGACGTGGCTTGAACTTCGGTTGTTGGTGGCGACGGGCTGGGCACCGCAATGGAAGGGGCGCAGCGGGGTGGAGCGGGTGTTGCATTCGTTGGTGGAGGCCAATTTGGCGGGGGCGCGGCGAGTGCGTTTAAGTGCGGCGCAGGTGCAGGAGGCGCGGGCGACGGTGTGGCGTTTTTGGGATGAACACGTGGGAAAGGCGCCGCGTTCGCGCGCAGTATTGGGGTGAATGGCGCGCCAGTAAAAATGAGGCGTTGACAGGCAGGTGGCAAAATTTGTATGGTCGCGCCCGTTGGCTAAGGCAGCCCGGCCGCAGAACGAGAGACTGCGGTGGAAAGATCAGATCAGTTCAAACTGACAGCGATGAAAAACAACGTTTGCCATGAAGCAAGCGACCGTCACCGCGACCAACCTAATCATTCTTTGAAGAGGAGCGAGTCATTTCTATGGCGACCCACAAGGTAGAATTCCCGACCCACAAACGACCCAGCACAAACGTGAGTACAGGTGCGCTGTTGGGTATTGCGGCCGTCCTCACGGCGGTGATCTACGGAGCGCTCTGGCCGATGGGCGACGAAGGCGCGGCCGGCTTTGCGCGTGATTTGTTCATTGGGCGCACGCACAAGACCGATAGTGGGGGTGAGAGCCGGTACTATGCGGATCGTCTCATTTTCTGCGGCTTGATCACCTACGTTTTTTGCTTGTCTGTCACGAACGCCATTTTGAAATCAAAGCGGGTCAAGCAGGAGCGGGGCTATCTCAATGAGAATGTGCTGACGGACGAGCTTGATTTTCATAATGACGAACAAATCCGCGGTGTTTATGACCGGGTGAAGAATCATCCCAGCTTGACGGAAAGTATCGGATTAACGCGGGTGGCGCGGGTACTGGCGGTTTGGGTGAATTCGGGAGATCCGGAGCATACGGGCGATCTGGCCAAAGAAGAGGCGGAACAGGATGCGTATGCTTCCGATTCAACCTACCGGCTGAATCGGTTGTTCATCTGGGCGCTACCGGTGCTCGGGTTTATCGGTACGGTGTACGGCGTGAGTCTGGCCGTGAGTAATTTTGCCGGGTTTTTGGCAGGCGATGTCACCCCCGAAGCGATTAAATACCAGGTAGGGTTGATCACGACGGGGTTGGGCGTGGCGTTTTATACGACGCTGTTAGGTTTGATTGCGGCGACGATTGCCGCGTTTTCCAGTTTGTTGATGGAGCGTTCAGAAGAGGGCATGCTGGACGCAACCAACGAATTGGTCCAAGACCGGATTATTTTGCATCTACCCACGTCGGCTGAACAGGCGAAGGACGAATTCCCGCTGGAGAAGATGGTGCAGGCGATCAAGGAAGGAATGGAGGGGATTCAGTCGAACCTCAAGTTCCCGGTGGATGAGTTGGCGCAGGCGATTGATGCGGGTTTCCGGCGATTGCCGAATCCCGACCGCTATGAAGAGGTGTTCACCCGAGCCATCAGCAAGGCCGGCGACATCATCAATCAAAAGTACGAAGAATTTCAGACGAACTACGAGCGGCGCGTCGGGGAGTTGGGTTCCCAACTTGGCGGCAAGCTCGAACTGGTGGCCGGCAACTTCAATGCCGGTAGCCAGCGGCTGGCGGAAGATTTCCGCAAGACGCAGGAGAAAAACTTGGAAGTATTCTCGCGCAATGAGCAGAAGCTTGCGGAGAAGTTTGACGAGTTGACGGAGCAAATCAGCACGTTGGGCAAGGAGCAGAACGAGGCATTCGGCGAAGCGCACGAGAAGTATGTGGAAGCTGTTGAGGAGCTGGATAAAAAGACCATCGCGCGTTGGGAAAAATCGGTTGGCGAGTTCAACGAGTTGGCGACGAAGTTGGCCGAGCAATTCAGCAAGTCGGTCGCCTCGATGGAAAATGCGACGATGCGGTACAGCGACCAGATTCGCTCCTCTGTGGATCAACTCGCGAAACAGTTGGAACGCGTCTCGCAGTTGGGCATTGAGATTGACAAGGTGCTGAAAACGACGGTCGCGATGGAGACGACGCTGCGCCAAGTGGGAAGTTCCGACGAGTTCCGCCAGACGTTGGCCAATCTCCGAAACCATCTCACCACCAGCGACGAGTTGCTCAAGCAACTGTCGCGACCGCGCAAGGTCGTTTTCCAAGAAGCGCGCTCGGACGAGTCGCTCTAATTCCACGGGGACGGAGAGAACCCCATGGCACGACAACGAGCCAAAGGCAAAACCGATCTGGATGTGACTGGGTTTCTCTCGGTCATGTCCATCGTGACCGGGTTGATTTGTCTGATCTTATTCGTCATCGCATTGCGCATCGCGCAGAATCCGCTTGTGTTGAAGATCGTCTCCTTCAAGCTCTTCACCAGCGTCCGCGCGGAGACCCGCAATCCCAAGGTGCCGTCCTACATTGACTGCGGGCCGACTGGGTTGGTGTTATATCCCGGTGCCAAGCACGTAAGCTGGGAAGATTTACAGCGGCCGGCGAACTCGTTGGAGCGAATGTTGGATGACATTCAAGCGAATGCTGACCGTGAATATGTCATTGTGATGGTGCGACCTCAGTCAGTGAAGTTTTACCGTCAAGTTCGCAACTCAATTGGTAAACGCCCGATTGACTGCGGGTATGATGCGGTGGATGCCGATTTTGTAGTGGATTGGGAAGCGGCACTCAAGCGGGTGGGCGGCAGTTAGGAGGGATAATTCATGGCCAGACCAAAAAAAGGCGACCCAGAATTGCTGCTGGTTTCTTTCTGCGACATTCTGACTATCTCAATTGCCGGATTGTTCATGGCAGTAATCATCACAGTTTTCGAAGCTACGAAAATACCTGAACTGCAGATGACCCCATTGGCGCGGGATACAGATAAGCGGCCCGTTTTTTTCGAGTGCCGGGGAAATGAGTTATTTTTTGTGGACAAGGATGGTCTCGATGAGCAGGTGCGTAAGAAGCTATCTACGCTCAATCCCAGTGTGCGCAGTGGTGATTTCACGCAATTTCTGAAAGCTATTCAGGGTGAAGAGATTGGCAATCAATACTACAAGGTTGACCCCAAGTTTCTGTTAGTTGGTATGATGGCGTTGGATGCGCGTGCTGGTTCGAGGGGAGAAACAAAACAGGGAATCCAAGCAGCCAACAGCATGTTCAAGACGGTATTGGCGCAACTTGACAAAGAAACGCAATATATTGCTTTTTTGGTGAGAGATGATAGCTTTGACCTGTTTCGTGCAGCCCGTGTCGATGCCGACAAGGCGGGTTTTGACACGGGTTGGGAGTTGCTCGGGATTGATGAACCAATTAAATTCGGGCAAGGCGGATCAGCGATAGCGCCGCAGTAGGGAATAAGTAGATGGCTGTCAATAATAAACCTAACGGAAGCAAAACCACGATCGTCAAGAAGAAGGGTACGAAGGCGAACGTCGTGGTGTGGAGTTTATTGGCAGTCCTCGTTTTGGCTGCTGGCGTCCTCGCTCTGAACGTCACGCAGCGGTTCCGCCGGGTCGTCTTGGAGACCAACCAAGTCAGAAAGGTTGTCCAGGAGGCCGTGCGGCGGCAAGAAATGGTAGTGAAGGCACCGGCTCGGAAAGAATTTTCGCCAGCATTTTTGCAGATGGCTTTTGGTGACAATCCGCCGTTGCTTGAACAGATTAAGAATGCGCTATCCCAGGCGCTGGGTTCAGATCCTCGTTTGTCGCAGGGCGACGTGGCCATGATGTTGGTTACGTATCGGGCGGAGGGTGAATTGCGTGATGTGGCGATTCATGTGTTTGGGAATCTGATTCCAGAACGGTTGCCCTCTTTCAGTTC
>Ga0105046_10017938_pt1 | contig 10799 bp, 10 predicted proteins | sample MAT03_FD_78385 | JGI IMG/M metagenome (GOLD analysis project Ga0105046, IMG submission 78385) | Freshwater microbial communities from Lake Fryxell liftoff mats and glacier meltwater in Antarctica - MAT-03 (megahit assembly) | ecosystem: Environmental > Aquatic > Freshwater > Ice > Liftoff...
GGTCTGCTTTTGTTACGATCTTCTGCAATCCCAACCATGGAGACCCCGATGCGCTTAGTCCTTTCGACCTGGCTGGCCGGTACCTGTGCTCTCGCCTCGGCGAGAGAGCCGCTACCGCACTTCGACCTCGACATGACCGGACAGGAATACCAACGGGCGCTCGACGACGATTCGCAACGGAATGTGGATCGCGACGCCGCAACGGATCGAATTCTGGCGGCGGGAAATCGGCTGTACGGCTGGATCAAGAAGGTCAATGCAGCGCGCCCCGCAGAAAATCAAATTTCGTTGAGCAACGCGGGTAACGTCGCAGGCATTCCAATCTCCAGTCCGCGATCGTTGAAGCTCGATATCGTGAAAGCGGAGTTCGAGCGTCTCGCCGACGACCTGCCGGACGAAATGCGGAGCGTGCTCATCGATGGGACGATCGGGCCAACGGTGCTCGATATCTCCGACGCCGCCTTTCTCTATTTCGCTCGTCGCCTGGATTACGCCTACCAAAGTGCCGCGCGTTGGCAGCTACTGATTCCGTACCTAGCGGCGTACCGAGAACGGAAGAAAGACGACGTGCGCGGTTACTACCATCTGTACCTAATGCCGAATCTCACCACGAAGCTTTCGCAATTCGCGAGTCTTCCCGCCGACGAGAAAAAGGCGATGGAAGGCTGGTTGGTCGGTCTTTGCGGGAACAGCGGCTTTGGCGAAACATACTGCCGCGACCGGTATCAACGCGACATGATCGGCAACAACCTGAATGGCTTTTATTCGACGATGCGGCCCTACGGCGAAAAGTCGTGGAACACGTTCTGGAAATCGAAAAATCCACGACCCGACATGGTTTGGACGTCGCTGAATCCGACACAGCTCGTTGCGGGATTTCAAATACCGTCGGATCCGAAGGTGGTCGCGTTTCTGCGCGACAACATCGAGGACGAGTGGCGTTGGCAAAACTGGTCGTTGAAGATCGACTTCCGCAGCAACCTTGGCCTTCCGCATATCGTGTTCGAAGCCGGCGCGACGCCGCACGTGAACGCGATCGGTGGTTCGACTATAACCATGGACGCCAATCAGGGCATCGAAGAGTACTCGGTGCGTTGGACGATTCGTCACGAGTTCGGCCATGTGCTGGGCCTTCCCGATTGCTACATGGAGTTCTACGACGACACCGAGCAAGCGTTCATCAACTACCAGCTCGATACGACGGACTTGATGTGCAGCCGCGCGGGCAAGATGAACCAGCGTCTCTACGACGAACTGCGGCAGGCGTATTTCCGTTAAGGCTTCTAGCCTACGCACTCGATGGAGGGATCGATGCGTAACGCTCGATATTGGAAACTCGTCTTGGTGGCCGCTGGTCTGGGAACGGGTGTCTACGCGGCGCCTGACGCGGAAGGTCAATTGCGGCTAGAAGCCATCGGCAAAAACGGCCGGGCAGACTACGTGTGCACGTTGCAGGGAGAAGGCAACACGTACACGGTGAAGGTTAGTTATGATCCGGCGTCGAAAACGATGTCGGCGGAAGTTGCCCATCCGATCGTTTTCACGAAGGGCCGCAGCTACACGTACACCGGCGGATACATTGCAGTCGAGGAGCGCAACGAAGGCCAACCAACTCAGACCACCTACAGCATGGGTAGCCCCGGCACCCGATTTAATTTCAACCTCACCTACACCGACGGTGTGACGCTTCCGTACTTCGCCTTTGGTCTCGGCCTTAAATCGTACGCTTGCCAGTAACGCCAAAATGAAAGCGGCGCGGAAGGAAATCCTTCCGCGCCGCCTTCCCCCCAACCCAAAACTAACTTACTGACGGATGCCGTACAGCTGATTGCGGTACACGTTCAGCAGCGCAACGATTTCCGCCGACGAGCGCGTGTCGTTGTAGCTGATGGCGCCGCAAGGATTCGTGTTCTGCTCGAGCACCAAGTTGAAATGCGGCGCACGATAGACGTCTTTGTTCATCGGAACGGCCGCGCAGTTGACCGTGATACCGACCGGCGCCACGAGATGCGGAAGTTTCGCGGCGCGCGTGATTAACGTGCGGAGGCGCGCGACCTGTTCGGCCGGCAACGTCGCAAGCTGACGCCACTCCCCTTGGCCGATGCCCCTCGCGCGGTAGCCGTGCACTTGGCCGTTGTTCAGAACGCGAATGCTCGCGATCTCCGAGCCCAGGTTATTGATCGGCGAGCGATCGTATTCGAGCAGCGAGAGTTGAACCGATGTCGCACTCGCCACCGTCGAAACAGCAATCATTCCCATCAGAGCAAAAAACTTCTTCATCGTTGTCGTAGCCTCCATGCACCAGCCATAGAGCAATCGACGTGCCACGCCCGTCACGCACGCGCCCCAACGATCGGAGCCACCTCGGCACCACCGCCAAGGCACCGACCACCCATTTTGGACCCGCGTCCAATACCCCACGATCCGAAAGGTGCCGGGCACCTTTCGGAACCTTTTGGAGCAGGGGGCCTTTGGGACTACGTCTTTGGGGATTCGTAGCTGATGAGGGCGTCGGAGACGGCTTCGAGCATGCCTTGTTGGAAGAAGGCGTTGCGGCCTACCGGCGACGCCACTTGGACTTTGGCTTCCGGGTGCTTCTTTTGGAATGCCTCGATCAGCTCTGGCAAATCGTGGTTGATGTGGGTGCCTGCCGCGAAGAAGCACGGCACCACCAGCGCTTCCTTCACGCTGTCGTCGAGGAAGATTTCTTCCAGCGCTGACTCTAGCGTCGGCGTTGCTCGCTCCAGAAAGGCCAACGCCACGCGGGTGTGCGTGAAATGGCGCTGGCACTCCGCCAGCAAACGATCGAAGGGAATGCGCCACGCCGGGTCTGAACTGCCGTGCGCGAAAAGGACTAACGCGCGCTTCTCCGAAATCGCGTGTGGACCCGTGATCGGAACCACCGGAATGAAAATGGCCTCGAGGTTGTTCCCCTCGGTGTCCTGGAAATAGAAACCGTAGCTCTTGTCGCGATGCCAACGCGGTGCCGACGTCACCACCGATTTTCGCGCGGTCAGTTGCCGATGAAATGTGTCGACGCTCTGCGGCGCGTCGAACGTCAGTCCCAAATGCGCCGGGTGCGAACCGTCCGTCGGCGCCGGCTTCACGTCCGACGCGAGCACCAAACTTACCGAGGTGCTGCCATGACGAAGCATCGTCCAGTCCGCATCGCCGTCGTAATAAGGCGCGAAACCCAACACATCGCGATAAAACGTGGTCGCGCGTTGCAAATCGGCCACCGCCAACGCCGCGTGCCGCAAGCCCAACATTCCAGCAGGTTTTTCCGCCACTACATCTCCTTCGAACAATTCCGTTGCGGGACATCTTGCAACGGGGCCCATCTTTAGCAAACATCGTTACGCATGCAGCCAGAAACAACGCCCACTGCCGCCGATGTGCTTATTGTGGGGACCGGTATCGCCGCTCTTGCCGCGGCCGAAAGGCTGCACTCCGCGGGGAAATCCGTCGTCCTCGTCGACAAAGCCCGCGGTGTCGGCGGCCGCATGGCCACGCGACGACTGAGCGAAGGCAACTGCGACCACGGCGTTCCGTCGTTCCGCGTCGAAGGCGAAGACTTCCGCCACGCGACACATCCCTGGCTCAAAGAAGGCGTCGCGAAAACTTGGACCCGCGGCGCCGGCATTGCAGACATCGTCGGAACTCCTGGGATGACCGCGATCGCGAAAGCCATGGCGCGCCCACTGCCCTCCGTTCACCTCGACGCGAAGATCGACAAGCTTTCGGTACACGACAACCACTGGACCGCCGAAGGCGTGGGCCGACGCTACGTCACTCGCTCGGTCTTGCTCTCGCCGCCGGTCCCTCAAACGCTAGCGCTCCTCGACACCGGAAGCGTGGGCCTGGTGCTCTCCGACAGCGCCACGCTACAAGCGATCCGTTACTGGCCCACGTTTGTCGTCCTCGCCCGTTTCGCTTGCGACTACGCCTTGCCAGCGCCCGGTTGGGTCTCCTTTGAGAAGCACGCGAAGCTTTTGACTATCGTCGACGATCGCCGCAAAGGCGCGAGTCCGATTGCCACGGCGACTATTCGCTCCACCGCCGACTACGCGGAAAAGCACTTTGAAAAGTCCGACGAAGCGGTGCTCGCCGAACTACTGGCCGCTGCCGCGCCCCATCTCTCGGGGCCGCCCGTCGAAACGGAAATTCACCGCTGGCGCTTTGCGACCGTTCGCGAGGGTGCTGCACCCCCTTGGCTTTTACTCAAGGGCACACCGCCCGCTTACTGCATCGGTGATGCTTTCGGCGGTGGCTCCATCGAAGGCGCTTGGCGATCGGGCCGCGCCGCCGCCGAACATCTTCTCGCCGGAGGACACTCCTCTTGATTCTCCTAGCCAACACCGCGGCGACGTTCTTTTTGCTCGGCCTCATTTGGTTCGTACAGCTCGTGCACTACCCGGTGTTCTCGCTGGCAGGCCCGGAAACGTTTGGCGCGTTCCATCGCAAACACACCCGACGCACCACTTGGGTGGTCGCGCTTCCGATGATCGTCGAAATGGTCACCGCACTTTGGTTAGTTGCGCAGCCCCAAGGCCTTTCGCGCAACGAAGCTATTTTGGGTGCCGCCCTCGTCGCGATGCTTTGGTTCACCACACGCGGTTTGCAAATACCGCAGCACGAACAGCTCGCTCGCCGTTTCGATCACGCCGTGGTCGATGCACTGGTGCAAGGCAACTGGATTCGAACGGCACTGTGGACCGCGCGGGCTGCGCTTTGCGCCGTCGGTATCCTCCGCCTGGTCACGATTAGGCCGTTATAGTCGGATCTAGTTCAGACCAGTTCAGTCTGGCCCTATCTAGTCCATCGTCACCGCAACACTCTCCATCATTCCGCGTGGTGACGCCGCCACCATCGCGACATTTCCGCCCGGCATTGCAGCAACGTGCCGGCCTACGTTGAAAGAACGGGGGGAAAGCATGAAAACGAAAACATGGCTTGGAAGGGTTGCTCTTGCCTTGGTGGCAACCAACACCGTGGGGGCGTTCGCCGAAGTTCCGGTACTCATCGGCGGACAAGCGGCAAATCCGGCGCAATGGCCGGCCAGCGTCTACGCGTCGATGAACAATTCGCGATGCTCGGCGACGGTCGTTGGACCACGTACACTCATCATCGCAGCACACTGCGTTTCGAACGGCGGCTCGGCAGCATTTAGCGCTGGTGCCAATCGCTACACCGCTCGTTGCAACCATCATCCGGAGTATGCGCGCAACGCAACGGCCGACTGGGCGATGTGTCTTATCAACGCGCCGGTAGCCGGAATCGCCTACGAAAACCTTCTGCTGCAAAGCGGTGTCGTGAAAGCAGCTATTGACGTCCAACTCACTGGCTACGGTTGCACCAATCCGAGGGGTACCGGTGGTAACGATGGTATCTTTCGCATCGGCATCGGGCGGGTGAACCGTCTGCCGTCGGGAATGAACTACGACACCGTGACGACCGGTGGTGCCGCCTTGTGCTTCGGCGACTCCGGCGGCGCCGCGTACGTGCTGGAGGCCAATGGAGCGCGACGTGTCTTTGCGATCAACTCGCGCGGCGACATCCGCACGACGTCTTATCTCTCGAGCACTTACACGACGTCGTATCGCAACTTCGTGAACTCCTGGGCGCAAGCGAACGGCCAACGAGTTTGCGGTGTTCACGCCGATGCGCAGGGCTGCCGCGGCGGTGGCGTGATTCCTGGTCCGACGGAGTTCGTCGTCGATACGGCGATTGCCACGGTGTCCGGAAAGATCAAACCCGGCTTCGAGGCGCTCTACAACGACGTGAGAAACGCCGTGGAAGACGCGCTCAAATCGTTGGAATAGATCGGCGTAAAAATAACGACGGGAGCCCCAGAAGGGTTCCCGTCGCCTTTTTTCATTCCATTAGCGACTGAGCATGCGCTCGAATCGCGACTTCGGAACTTCCGGCGCTACAGGCGCAGCTGGCATCGGGAAGGACTCGAGCGCCTTGTCCAGACCCTGCTGAATCGCGCAGGTCGCCGTGTCGGCGGCCACAAGCAACGCATAGTCCGGCAGAATCGCATCGTCCTGGCCGTCGGCGAATATTTTCTTCGCCTGGCCCTGCTTCACAATGCAGCTGTCTAACTTGCTGATCACTTGCGGACGCGGCTGCTTCCAGGGCGTGCCAAGTGAAGGCAGCGCCATATATTCGTCTTCCTCGCGGAACGCTACCATCTCGTCGGCGGTGGGCTTCGGCGACCGGTAAGCGGTCACGTCTGGCAACACGCCTTCAATTTGGTTCGTCCGACCCGAAGGCAAGTAGAAGCGCGCAATCGTTCGGCGAAGGACGAGGTCGCCCTTCGGTTCCGCACGCTGCACCGTTGCCTTGCCGAAGGAACGCTCGCCCACGAGGAACGCACGGCGATGATCCTGCAACGCGCCGGAAACAATTTCCGAAGCGCTAGCCGAGCCGGCATTGATCAACATTACCACCGGCAACGCCGTCACCGGCGCCGACGTGGTCGACAGCTTCGACATTTCGCCACTGTCGTCGGACAGGTCCTTCGTCATCATCACGACTTTGCCCTTCGGCAAGAACGCGTTGGCAACGCACACACCTTGCGTAACGAGACCGCCGCCGTTGTCGCGAAGATCGAACACCACGCCCTTGGCGCCGTCCTTCTCGAGTTTCTTCAACACCGTACCAAGTTCCGCGCAGCCGTTCTGCTGCATGAACGTACGAAGCTTCACGTAGGCGAGCGGAACCGGACCGTTCGTCAGCATCTTACTGGCGACGTTTTGGTTTTTTATCTTCTGGCGACTGATCGTGAGGACGATCTTATCTTTGCCCTTGCGGAGCACCGTGAGCTTCACCGTCGTGCCTTCTTCACCACGAATCAGCTTCACCGTCTCCGAAAGCGTGAGGCCTTCGATGTTCTTACCGTCGACTTCTAGGATGACGTCGCTCGCGCGCACGCCCGCGGCCAACGCGGGGCCACCTTCGGTCGGCGACGAAACGATGAGCACTTCTTTTCCGCCTTGCTTCAGTAGACGCACGCTAATGCCGATGCCGACGATATCGTCACCGTCGGGCGCCATTTCCACTTCCGTCACGTACGCTTTCGGCACGTACATCGTGTGCGGATCCGCGACGATGCCCAAGATCGTATTGATCGCCGTGGCGGTCAGCACTTTCTCTTTTTCCTTGAAGCCCGGCTGCGTTCGAATCCAGGCAAGCACCTTCGCCACGGCAACCTTGTCGCCTTTGAAGAGCGCTTGCCACGAATCGCTGACGCGAACGCGTTCTTTCTTCGTCTCCGCGTACGTTACCGCCACCGATTCGGAGGCGAACCGTTTCGCGCCCACGACACTGACGGAACCGAAGTCTTGAATGACTTTGCCGAAGGCCGAGTCCTGCTTCAGACGAGTCGTTGGAACGAGCGTGGCGCCCTTCACCAACCGCGCGATCGTCGCGTCGAGTGCGTACGTGCACGAGAGAAAGCTGCGCTCGTCTTCGTAGCAGCCTTCTTCGGTGACCAGCTTTTCGATTTGTTTGAAGTCGATGGAGACTTCATTCCAGTATTCGTCGATCGTCTTCTTCGCGCCAAAGGCGCCGACGGTAACTAGGCATAACACCACGACCGACGAGCGCAACGCGCCCGTATTCGAATTCCGCATACTACCCCCCTGTGAACCCGACCGACCCGCAATCACGTGAGCGACGAATCTCTCACCTCGGTCTTCGTACAAAACTTCGATATCTAAATCCGTACTCTTCGCGGCGCATCCCCTGCTAGGCGCGTCGCGTCAGCAGATGCCTACCGACAGCGCGTGAAGCAGCCGAAGGATCCGCACGCTTGTTTGCACGCGCGCCGAGGAAACCGTCTCCCCGCTGTCGGCCGCGATGACCGACATGAACGGCGTGTTCTCTTCGACGACGTTGCCACTTTCGTCGACGTGGCTGCCGGTGCACCGATTCACCGCGCAACGGCCGTTGATCGCGCGCTGCTCGCAACCATTCGCGCAGGTGATCTTGCCGCAAGCGTTGTTGTAGCAAACGACCACCGCGTTCAACGTCGACGTCCATGCGCCGATAACCAACGCCAGTGCCATCATCCATGTTTTCATATCCGTTCCCTCGCCAGGGTTTGCTTGCAAGGCTCGCGCGGTATCGCAGTCGACTCTGAGCGAAAGAGAAAGTCGCGGTGCGTGGCGAGTGGGATTAGCAATCGGTCGAGGCGCGGGACGCCCAGAGTTTGGCGTACGCGTCCTGGGGGCCCGACCGGCCCGCGACGATATTTTTTTTGTCGTTTCCTCCTTCCTTAGGAAGGTCTTTTAGCCGTCGAATGGGCGGCGGGATAAAATCCTTAAATGCTCACTAATCATATGTTTAGATGCGTTATTTGTGATATTCATTGTTCATGAATTTGCACGAACGCGCGCAGTTTCTCGCCAAGACTCACAAGCAAACGGAAGCGGAGTTGGTTTCCGTTTTGATTCAGATGGTGCGGCTGAAAATGTTCGTCTCGCTCGGTTACACGGGCGTGTTCAACTACTGCCAGCGAGTGTTGGAGTTCTCTGAAGCGCAGTGTTCTTACTTTCAGCGTGTCGTGAGTGCTTCGATTGAAGTGCATACTCTCGAAATCGCGGTCACCTCCGGTGAATTGTCGCTTTCACGCGCGAGACGCATCGTTTCGGTCGTGACCAAAACCAATGCGGCGCAGTGGATTGAGAAAGCGAAGACGCTTCCTCAGCGAGAACTCGAGAAGGCCGTTGCCGCGGTGAATCCGGAAGCCGCGAAAGTCGAACGCATTCGGCCGGTGTCGGAGAAGCAAGTCGAGTTACGCATGACCTTGTCGGTTGAGGTGGCGGACTTGTTTCGTCGGGTGCAGGATTTGGAAGCGCAACGAACGAAAGGTCCTGTCTCACTGGAAGACACGCTGAAGGCGGTTCTCTCGTTGCATCTCGAAAAGAACGACCCGCTGAAGAAAGCGCTTCGGGCGAAACCCATTGCGAAAGACCTTCCTAAGGAAGGCAAACGCGCACTCCCGAAACCCATCAAGCATGCGGTGGTTCGTCGCGACGAAAACAAATGCGCGCACATCGATGTGAAGGGAACGCGCTGCAACGCCACCCGTTGGCTGGAAATTCATCATCGGTTGCCGTTGTCGCAGGGTGGGTCGAATGCCGTGGAGAATCTGGTCACGCTATGCGGCGCGCATCACTCGCACTGCCACCATCCCGACGGGCAACAATCTCTCGCCGCGTAGGCAACCAGACGGTCCCAGGAGAGACGAGCAAAGTGCTCGGCGCTAGAAGGGGCAAGAGAGCTCATCGCTGCAAAATAAAACCCGTCGTCGCAGGGCCGGCTGGACGCCCTGTCCAGTCCGGACGGCCCGGCGCCTCGGACCTCTCTTAAGGCTTCGCCACCCGGAGATGCCCGAACTCGAAGCCTTCCGGCACCAGCGCCTTGACCGCGGTCTCCAGTACTTTCTGATCCGCTGCGGAAACTTCGCCGGCGACGATCAGGCAGACTTTGCCCTTACGCAGATCGTTCACGTCGAGATCGATGGCAAAACCCATCTTGACGAGTCTGGCGCGCGGAATCGCCCCGGTGGCTTCTAATTGCACCCTAAGGTGCTTCTCCACCGCTTCGCCGAATGCCGAGAACGCCGCCCGGCGGTCCTTCGGTAGCTTATCGGAACGTTCGCCGGTGTAGCGCGCTGGAATAAACGACATGCGGCCGTCGTCCGCGGGACCGGATTCCACTTGGTACGCCAGCAATTTTGCCCGTTCGTCCGGGGTCAGCGGACGATCCGGGATGAACATTCCTTCGTCGCCAGAGAAAATCTTTTTGCCGGGCACACCCAGCCGATCGACCGCTTTGTTGAACCGCTCACGTCGCGCCATGAAGCGATCCGACGCCGCCGACTGGCCTTCCTGAGCGGCCTTGTTAGCAGCCGCAACGAACTCCCCCTGCGACGTGGGATTTTCGGTGCCTTCACGCACCCGGCGTGCTGCCCAGACTTTCGCAATCTGGGTCATGTATGTTGCTTGGTTGTCGCGGTTGGCGCCAGCAATGTCGAACGCGACGAAGCCATGCTCCGCGTCGCCGAAACCAAGGTCGAGCACTTCTTTTCGCTCGTAAATTGGCGGCATGAATTTATCGAGCGCCACGTAGTAGTCCCGAAGGCTATTCAACGCCTTCGCCCAGTTCAAGTCCGAGGCGGGGTCCGGGAGACGTCGTCCGAGGCGGCGCTCCAGTAACGCGTTCACTTCCTTGACGTAAAGTTCGCCAGCGACGCCGTCGTACTTCTTCAAGATGTCGAGAATGTCTTTCGACAGGACGACCATGTCCGTTCCCGGAACTTTTTCCAAAAACCTCGGAGTGCCGTCAGGGAACGCCGTGCTCACGTCGGTCTGCATACGACGACGCAATTCTTCGAGCGTCTCAAGACGACCTGCGAACAACCGCTCATGCTCCACCGTGCGACCATCTTCGATCTGCGGGACCGCGCCCGGTTCTACTTTTCGGAATCGCGACGAACGAGCGCCGTTCGCGGCGGAGATCGGTGTTGAGCCCCAGCTCGCGCGATGCCACTGGTACGGCTCAGAGACCGGAAAGCCCGCCCGTCGAACCAAACCATCCACGTACTCGTAGCCGCTCAGCTCTTGGCCAAACTTCTTTGAGGCGCGGTCGTAAACCGTTTTCACCCACGCTTCGAGTTCCGGGGTGCTCTTTTCAAAACCAAGCCGAATCGCCTTGTAATCCGAGTAAGTAGCGAACGCTTTACTCGAGCCCGGAGTGCCAGCAGCAATGTCTACGTTCATCGTTTCGAA
>Ga0105046_10017940_pt1 | contig 10797 bp, 11 predicted proteins | sample MAT03_FD_78385 | JGI IMG/M metagenome (GOLD analysis project Ga0105046, IMG submission 78385) | Freshwater microbial communities from Lake Fryxell liftoff mats and glacier meltwater in Antarctica - MAT-03 (megahit assembly) | ecosystem: Environmental > Aquatic > Freshwater > Ice > Liftoff...
AGCGCCGCGTCCGTCCGTCCGCAGGCAGTACCAAGCAACGTCCGGATCAATGAGATAATCCGCTCGGAGTGTCTGACCGACCCAAAGATCGCGCCGATGATGCGGATCGCGGCCGAGGTAAAGAGCCACATCCGAATTAAAGGTAAATCTCTTCAACCCCGCGACGGGCCTCGCGCTGGTGCTGCGCTCAGGCACCGCCTCAGCGCTGGGAACTGTGCTGGCTGCGCTGCGATACGTGCCAAGGCAGGGCCACGCGCTCGGCGGCCTCCACGATGTAGAACAGCAACGTGCCGATCACGCCCAGCACAAACAGCGCCGCGAAGACCCGAACGGTATCGAACTGCCCCTGCGCGATCAGGATCACGTGGCCCAGTCCGGCGGACCCGCCGACGAACTCGCCGACGATAGCACCGACCAGAGCGAAGCTGATCGCCACCTTCATGCCGACAAAAAGCGCAGGCAGTGCGTTGGGAAAGCGCACCTTCCACAGAATGCGCCATCCGGTCGCGCGATGGACGCGCGCCAGGGCCAGCGCATCGGGGTCCACGGACCGCAGGCCGAGCGCCACATCCGCCACGATCGAGAAGATAGCAAGCATGACCGCAATGGCGATCTTTGGTTCGGCGCCCGTGCCCATCCAGATCACAAAGAGCGGCGCAAGCGCCACCTTGGGCAGCGAATTCATCACGACGAGGATGGTGGTGATCACGCGATCCGCCCAGCGTGACGCGACGATCGCGACGGCCAGCGCCACGCCCAACACGACCGCGAGGCCAAAGCCAGCCAGCGTGGTCCAGAGCGTGAAGCCGGCGTGGCGGAGGAAGTAGCGCGGCGAAGACCATAGCTCAGCCATGATGGAACTGGGCGGCGGAAGCAGGATGGGCGCCGGCGCGAAGAACCAGACCGCCGCCTCCCAACATAGCAGCAGCACGAGGAGAACGGCGAAGGTGCCGCCGATGCCTGGCGCGTGGGAATCTCGCGCCATCGCCTATTCCTTCACGATGCCGAGGCGCGAGAAGAGCCCCCGGATGGCCGCCACGTGGCGCGCGAATTCCGGAGTTTCGCGCAGTGCCAGCGGGCGCGGGCGTGGCAGATCGATATCGAACACCTCGACCACACGCCCGGGCCCCGTGGACATGACTGCGACGCGGTCGGAAAGATACACTGCCTCGGCGATGGAATGCGTGACGAAGACGATGGTGCGCGCGCCATCCCGTTGGATGCGCGAAAGTTCGAGGTTGAGATCGTCGCGTGTCATGGCATCGAGTGCGCCGAAGGGCTCGTCCATCAGGAGGATCTCTGGCTCGCAGAGCAGAGCGCGGCAGATCGCGGCGCGCTGGCGCATCCCGCCCGAAAGCTCCCACGGGTGGCGGTCGGCGAAGGCGCCCAGGCCGAAGCGCTCAAGCAGCGCCATGGCGCGGGCTTCGTGCGCGCGCTTCGGCAGGCCCTGGAATTCGGCTGCGAGCAGTACGTTGTCGCGGATGCTGCGCCAATCGAGCAAGACGTCCCGCTGGAAAACCATACCCATGCGCTCAGGCGGTTGATTGATCGGCTTGCCGCGGAGCGTAATGGCCCCGGCGGTCAGGAGGTCGAGGCCGGCGATGGCGCGGAGCAGGGTGCTTTTGCCACAGCCCGAAGGCCCGAGCAGCGCAAGGAACTCTCCCTCGTGCACGGACAGGCCCACATCGGCCAGCGCGATCACCGGGCCGCGCGTCGAGGCGTAGGTTTTCCCTCCGCCCTGAACCTCGATGCAGACGCCCATGCCGGCGTCAGCCGATCAAGTCATTGGTGTAGTAGTTCGCGGCGTGCCAACCGGCGCGGATGGCGCCCGCCGCTTCCAGCGAGCGCAGTGCCGCCGTCCAATCCGCCTCCGCCTGCCATCCGATGGGCTGGCCGGCGCTTGCCGGTGTGTCGAAGAACTCAAGCGTCAGGCGGATCTGTTCCTGCGTGACGGTGCGGTCGAGGCGTGCGTCCGGGCGCTGGCGCAGCATGGCGTCCACGCCTTCATCCGGATTGGTGCGCAGGTGCGCCCAGGCGCGTTGTTGCGTCTCGGCCAGCCTGCGCAGGGCCGGGCCGCGCGCGCCGAGGGTCGCTTCCGTCGCGATCAGTCCGTAGCTCGGGAAGCTTATCCCAGCAGCCTCGGCCAGGATGGAACGGCTCGGGCGCGGGCGCTCGGCCACCGGAATGGCCGAGGGCGTGGTAGACATGAGGCCATCCGCGCGCTTGGCCGTGTAGGTGCCCCAGAGCGCCGAAGGGTCCACGAACATCACGTTTACACTGCTCCGGTCGAGGCCACCGGCGCGCAGGAACGCGTCAATGAAGGGCGCCCAAGGGCTTGCGGCGAAGACGACCAGGCTGCGTCCCCGGAAGTCCTGCACGCGCTGGATCGGGCCGTCGCGATCGACCAGCACGGCGAGATCGGTGCGGCGGCCAAAGCCGGCGAAAGCGCGCACGGTCGCTCCCTGCTGGCGCGCCTGCGCGATCAGGCCGACCTGGATCTGCCCCACATCGGCCTGGCCTGCATTGACCAGTTGCAGCGTATTGCCGCTGCCGCGTCCATCCTGCACATCCACCGTCAGGCCCGCTTCGCGGAACCATCCCCGCGTCTCCGCCAAATGCATTGCCGCGTGCACGCCCCAGGGCGAGAAATCTAGACGCACGATGAGGCGCTCGCCCTGCGCGCGGGCGATGCCCGGCACCGCCAGCGTGCCGGCCGTGATCATAGCGCCACGGCGCGAAAGCCCGAACTCCTTGGTCATGTCTGTTCTCCCTGCTGTTGTCCGCGCAGCCGCACGGTTTCGATCCTGTTGAGTGTGCCGTCTTCGATGACCACGCCGTACTTGCGCCGGGCCGCTTCGACCGTCACCTTGCCGTTCCATACATCGAGCGCAACCGCCTCCGCATCGCGCGCGATCGGCGCCCCATGGCCGCCGCCGCCCGCCTGGTGATGCGTGAGCAACTGGCCGCGCCGCATCCGCATGGTGACTTTGCCCGGAATGGCCTCCCGCGCATCGCCATCGCCCAGCCAATTGCCCGCGGTCCCGCCAGGTTGGCCGCCGTCCAGGCCATAAGGCGCGAATCGAAGGCGGTCGGCGCGAAGTTGCAGCACCGCTTCCTCGGCCAGGAGGCGATAGCTGCGCGACAGGCCCAAGCCCCCGCGGAAACGCCCGGCACCGCCGCTGTCAGGCACGAGCGCGTATTCCTCGATTCGCACAGGATGCTGGCGTTCGAGCACTTCGACGGGCGTATTGGAGAGGTTCTGCGATGGGTTGGTGATGGCCTCGATCCCGTCCTGGTCGGGGCGCCCGCCCCAGCAACCGCTGATCATATCCACGATGATGAAGGGCCGATTGTCCGGGTGGCGGCCGCCCAGGCACACGACGGTGTTCCCGCCTTCTCCGGCGGCGGGGATGATGTCCGGTACGATCTGCGCAAGCGCCCCGAACATCGTGTCCATCACGCGGTATCCGGTCAGCGCGCGTGCCGCAACCGGCGCGGGCGCAAGAGGGTTGAGCACGCTACCCTCCGGGGCGGTCACTTCGATGCAGCGGAAGACCCCGGCATTGTTCGGGATGTCGCCGCGAAGCGCGCAGCGGACCGAGAGGAAGCTGTTGGATTTGGTAAAGGAGAGCGTGGAATTGATGGCGGCCCGCACCTGCGGCGAACTGCCGGCCCAGTCCACTTTCAACGTGCCGTCGCCCACCACCGTGATAGCGACGCTGAGCGGCACGGGCGCGTCGGAAAGCCCGTCGCTGTCGATGTGATCGGTGAAGCGGTAGGTGCCGGGCCTCCATGTGGAAATCTCGGCTCGCGCCATCCGTTCGGCATAGTCGAGCAGGCCGGCCAGATGGCCACGCATGCCCGCAGCACCGTAGCGGCGCACCAGCGCGCCGAGCTCGCGCGCACCCACCTGGCAAGCAGCGTATTGCGCACGCAAATCACCCAGCACGATCTCGGGCACGCGCACGTTGAGTGCGATCATCGCCGAGAGCGTCTCGTCCATGCGCCCCGCTTGATAGAGCTTGAGCGGGGGGATGCGCAGGCCTTCCTGGTAGATCTCCGTGCTGTCAGCGGCGTTGGAGCCGGGTACGCGCCCACCCATGTCGGTGTGGTGGCAAATCACCACGACCCAGGCCAGCAACTCGCTCCCCTCGAAGACCGGATAGAACATGAAGATGTCCGGCAGGTGCATCCCGCCCGAATATGGGTCGTTCATCACCACTGCGTCACCGGGCGAAAGCTGCCCGCCCCAGCGCGCCTGTACGGCGGCCATCGCCTCGGGGATGGCGCCCAGATGCTGTGCGATGGTCTTGGCCTGGGCCACCATCTCGCCCTTCGCGTCGCAGATCGCGGCGCTGTAGTCCATCACGTCCTTCACGATTTCGGACCGTGCGGTACGGATGACCGTGTAGGCCACCTCGTCAACAATCGCGTCCATCGCGTTCTTGATGACGGCAAAGGTGATTGGATCCTCAGGCATCAGCGGTCTCCATGTCGATGGACACCGTGCCAGATCCCGCGGCGCTAGCCGTGCACCCGGGTGGGACGATGATCGTCGTGTCGTAGCTTTCCAGGATCGCCGGACCCTGCACAGGGCCATTCTTCAACGCGGCACGAGGCAGCAGGCACGTTGGCACCGGGGCTGCGCCGCGCGCGAAGGAGACAAGGCGCTCGCCCGTCGCGCCGGCCAACGCCCGCGCGTCGAGCGAGAGGGAGGGGAAGTCGATCCGGCCATCAGCCCGGCCGATGGCGGAAAGGCGCAGGTTCACGAGCTCAACCGCTTCGCCGGGCGTGGTGTAGCCGAAGGTTTCGCCATAGAGGCGCTCGAAGCTCGCATGCAGCGTGTCGGCCGCGAAGTTGCGTAGCGGCACTGTAAGTTGCGAGGATTGCCCAGCGTAGCGCAGGTCCGCCGCGAAGCGCAGTTCCACCGCGGCGGACGCATAGCCTTCATGGCCAAGGGCCGCATGGCCCGCGCGCGTCAAGCCCTCTTGCGCGGCGTCGAGTTGTGCCAGCGTCACCTGCTCGAGCGGGATGAGCAGCGGATGAACGAATTCGTGCACGGCCTCTGCCGCCAACATCCCGGCGGCGGAGAAGACACCCGCCACGGGGCTGATCAACACGCGTCGGATTCCCAGCAGCCGGGCCACGTCCACCGCGTGCAGCGGGCCGCCGCCGCCGAAGGCCATGAGTGCCAGATCACGCGGGTCCTTGCCGCGCTCGACCGTAACGGCCCGGATGGCGCGGGCCATGTTGACGTTGGCGATCTGGCGGATGCCATGCGCCGCCTCCTCCACCGAAAGCTTCAGCGGGCCTGCGATATGCATGGCGATGGCCGCGCGAGAGAGCGCGGCATCGACGCGCAGCGAGCCACCGGCAAGCGCGGTCGGATTAAGGTAGCCCAGCACCATGTTGGCATCGGTGACGGTCGGCTCGGTATTGCCGCGGCCATAGCAGGCCGGGCCCGGAACGCCCCCCGCACTCTGCGGTCCCACGACGAGGAGGCCGCCCTGATCGATGCGGGCGATCGATCCGCCGCCCGAGCCGACCTCGGCGATGTCGATGGCCGGCACCTTCAGCATGTAGCCCGCCCCCTTCACGAAGCGTGATGGCGTGCTGATGCCGTCACGGAATTCGTATTCGGTGACGAGCGATGGTTGTCCGCCTTCGATGATCGCGGCCTTGGCGGTGGTGCCGCCCATGTCAAAGACGATCAGATCGGGTGCGCCGATGCTAGCGCCTAGCCGCGCGGCACCCGCGACGCCACCCGCTGGGCCGGAGCCCACAGCGAAGACGGGCCGCTCGCGCGCTGCAGCAAGCCCGATCATCCCGCCATTCGACGCCATGACTTGTACCGGAGCCGTGATGCCGATGGCGGAAAGGCGCTGCTGCAAACGAGAGAGATAGCCGCGCATGGCAGGGAGCAGGTAGGCGTTTACTACGGCGGTGCTGGTCCGCTCATACTCTTTGATTTCCGGCAGGACCTCGCAGGAGGCGGTGACGAGCAGATGTGGCGCGGCCGCCCGCAAGAGTGCGGCGGCCCGGCGCTCGTGCGCGTCGTAAGCATAGGAATTGATGAAGCAGATCGCCACCGCCTCGACACCTTCCGTGACGAAGAAGGCAGCCGCATCGCGCACGCTGGTCTCATCCAGCGGTAACACGATACTGCCGTCGGCTGCGATGCGTTCGCGCGCCTCCAGCCGCCAGCGGCGCGGCACCAGCGGGTCGGGTTTGCGCCAGGACATGTCGAACATGCCTGGTGTCCGGATCCGGCCAATCTCCAGCACGTCCCGAAAACCCTGCGTTGTCAGCAGGCCCGTCCGCGCGCCAGTCTTTTGCAAAATGGTGTTGGACGCGACGGTCGTGCCATGCACGATCTCTGACACCTGGCGCGGATCCAGCCCCGCCTCGGCGATCACAGCGACAATGCCGGCGGCGACGCCTTCGCCCGGATCCTGCGGCGTGGTGGTGGTCTTGTTGACGACGATCCTGCCGCTTGGAAGGGCCAGGACGACATCCGTGAAAGTGCCCCCGACATCCACGCCGATGCGTGACTTCATTCCAGTGCGGCTCCTGGTGGAAACGTTAGTATTTTGTTGACTGGTTGGTCAATAAGGAGAAGTCTGCCCTCAATGATCGCTCTGCGTCAACGTCGAATCCGCGGCACGCGCGATGCCGATGCGGCAAAGGCCGCAATCCTCGCCTCGGCGGTGCGCGAGTTCACCGCCAAGGGCCTGGCCGGCGCGCGCATGGAAGCGGTGGCGGGCGGCGCTGACGTCGCGAAGGGGTTAGTCTTTCACCACTTCGGATCGAAGGAGGGCCTCTGGGTTGCTGCGCTTGAGCACGTCTATGCCCTCCTGCGCGCCGGCCAGGACCAGGCGGGTATTGATGCACTAGGGCCGGTGGAAGGCATCCGACGTCTCGCGCAGGACACCTTCAGGCTGTTCCTGGCGCACCCGGAGATCGTAGCATTGATGAACCAGGAGAACCTCCACCGCGCCCGGCACCTGCGGGTGGCAAAGAGCATTCCCCAGCTCTACAATCCGCTCTTCGCGACACTCGAACGCCTGCTGGCTGAGGGCCAGGCGCAGAAGCTGTTCCGTGACGAGGTGGATGTGACCGCGCTCTACGTCGCGATGTCCGGACTGGGTTATTTCTACTGCGCGAACCGCTGGACGCTTTCAGCGGCCTTCGCGGGAGACTTGTTCCGTGCCGACCGTGTAAGCGCTTATGAGGAAATGCTGGGCGAGATGGTCGTCGCTTACCTCCGGGCACCCGTGCCACAGCGATGAAGCTGCTTGCATTGAATACAGTCTTGCATAATGCTTCATGAAATGAATGCCGCGAAACCTCTGCTGATCGACGCCGAAGCCGCCAAGGGCAGCGCCGTGGAAACCGCCTATGATGCGCTGCGAGGAATGCTGCTGCTCTTTGTGTTGCGCCCCGGCGAGCGGCTGAATGAGATGCATCTGGCAGACCGCCTCGGCCTCTCGCGCACGCCCCTGCGGGAAGCGTTGAACCGCCTCGCCGCGGAGCGGCTCGTCCTCCAGCGCAACGGTCATGGATTCTACGTGCGCGACCTCGACCTCAAGGAGGCGATGGATCTCTACGAGCTTCGTACCGCGCTGGAAGTCACGGGTTTTCGCCATGCCTGCGGGCGATCCACCGCATCGGGCATCGCCGCGTTGCGACGCGCCTGGCGAACCGCACTGCGCACGACCGGCGCCAAGAACGACCGCGCGGCAATGGTGGCCGAGGATGTGCGATTTCACGAGGCGCTCTGCGCGCTCGGCGGCAATGCGGAATTGCTTCGAATGCTGGCCGAGGTGAATGCGCGCACCACCTTCATCCGCTGGGCCTACACGACAGGCCCGCGACCCGAACTGAACTTCGATGAGCACGACATGCTGCTCGATGCGCTCGTCGCGCGGGATGCGGCTGCGGGCGAGGCCATCATCTCGCGCCATATCGGCCGGCGTGCCGATGCCCTCACCACGCTGCTGGCACCCGCCCCCAGCTTCCTCTCCACCCCTCGAAGGAAGATCGCCTGATGCCAGATACGCCCATGCCGCGCGCCCCGCTTCTCGTTGTGCAGCCTGACGACGCACGGTCGTTCTGGCAGCCGGTGCCAGCCAACGGCTTCGTACGGTGCATGCTTGCCTCCAACGAGCTTGGCAGCGAGACGCCCTTCTCCATGGGCACGCAACTCGTTGACCCCGGCTGCTTCGTACGAGAGCACATCCACCCCGACAATGAGGAGGTGATCTTTGTCCTGGAAGGCCAGGGAGAGGCGCTGCTCGACGGCGTTGACAAGGTGCCCATGGTGAAGGGCACCTGCATCTTCCTCGGCAAGGGCCGCTCGCATCGCTTCCAGGCCAGCGATGACGCGCCGATGACTTTCATGTGGCTGATGATGCCCGGCGGCCTCGAAACCTTCTTCGCCCGAATCGGCCGCGCGCGGCAGCCCGGCGATCCGAAGCCCGAGCCCTTTCCGCGCCCGGTCGACGTGCTCCAGATTGAGGCGGAGACGGTGTTCGGCACATTGCCGGCGAAGGCCTGATCGCATGATCGTCGAGGAGCGCGACTACCGTCTGAAGCCCGGCAGGCTTGGGTCATTCGTCGCCACTTACGAGAAGCATGGCCTGCCGCTGCAGGTAAAGCATCTGGGCCGATTCCTCGGCTACTTCACCACTGAAATCGGCGAGCTGAACCACGTGGTGGCGCTCTGGGGTTATGACGGGCTCGATGACCGCGCGCGGCGCCGTGCGGCCATGTTGGCCGATCCACAATGGCAGGAATACCTCGGCATGGTCGCAGATCATCTGGATGTGCAGAACACGCGCATCCTGACGCCCTCCAGCTTCTCGCCGATCCATTGAGCGCGCTGCCGAAGGTCGCGCTGGTCGGTGCTGGCACCATTGGCACGGCCTGGGCCGTGGTGTTTGCGCGGGCCGGATGCACAGTCCGCGTCTGGGATGCCGACCCCGCGGCGCTGGAGCGGTTCCCTGCCCGTGTTGCCGCGATATTCGAGGCCCTGGAGGGCACAGCGATCGCGGGCTTGCCGGGCGGGGCGGCGCGCATCACGGTTCATGCCGACATCGCTGAGGCGGTGGGAGAGGCCGACTGGGTGCAGGAACAGGTCTTGGAAAACCTGGCTGTGAAGCAGGAAGTCCTGCCGCGCGTCGAAGCCGCGATGCGGGAGGATGCCATCCTGGCCACCTCCACCTCCGGCCTCTCGCAGGCGGCGCTTGCTTCGGTGCTGGTGCGGCCGGAGCGCTTCATCGTGGTCCATCCGCTGACCCCGCCCTTCCTGCTGCCGGTGACGGAGATCGTGACCCATCCGGGCACGTCGGAAGCCACGCTGGCCGAGGCCTATCGGGTGATGGAGGCGGTGGGCCAAAAGCCCATCCGCGTGCACGGAGAGATCAGCGGCTTCGCGATGAACCGCATCCAGGCCGCCATGCTGAACGAGATGGTGGCATTGGTGCGCGACGGCATCATCAGCCCGGAGGATGCGGACACCACCCTGACCCACGGCTTTGGCCTGCGCTGGGCCGTCATCGGCCCCTTCGCCGGCGTGGACCTGAATGCCGTGGGCGGCATCCGGCAATACATGGACCTGTTTGGCTATATTCTGAACGATGTCGCCGAGGATCGCGGCGCAGAACAGGCCCTCACACCGGCCGGCGTGGATCGCCTCGAAGCGGGCCTGCGCGCGCAATTGCCGCTGAGCGAACTTCCCGCCCGGCTCAGGCGGCGGGATCGCGCCATCGCACAACTGCGCGGCCATCTGGCGAAGGAGGGCCGCCCGTGAGGCCCATTCTCCGCGCCATTGATGGCGTGAATCTGCTGCTGAAATACGCCCTCGCCCTGCTGCTGATCATGATGACGGTGGGTGCCCTGGGACAGGTCATCGTGCGCTTCGCGCTCCCCTTGGTCGGTCTCAATGTTTCCGCTGCCTGGACGGAGGAGGTGGCGCGCTTCTCGATGATCTGGACCGTGTTTCTCGGTGCGGCCTGGGCGTTGCGCCATGGTGAACTCATAGCACTTGATCTCGTGACGCACGCCGTACCGGCAAAGCTTGGCATGGCCATCAAGATATTCGCCTACCTCTCCTGCGCCGCTTTCGCCATTCTGCTCATCGTGATCGGGATGGAATTCGCCGAGATCGGCGCCATCGAGACGAGCCCCGTGCTTGGCCTTGCCAAATGGTATGTCTTCCTCTCGCTGCCGGTGGGGGCCGCGCTGATGGTGATGAACATCGCGGGCTTTCTTCTCGCCTGCTTCCTGGATGGCAGCGACCCGCGCGGCGCGCTTGATGCTGTGGGGGACTGAGCCATGATCGGAACCGCAATCGCCCTGTTGGTCATGTTCGCTGCGGCCGTGCCCATCGGCTTCGCGCTGGGGATGGCGCCGCTGGTCGCGTTGCAGGCGCAGGGCATTCCGCTGATCGTCATCGCGCAGGCCGCGCTCGAAAGCCTGGACAGCTTCACCCTTCTCGCCATCCCCTTCTACGTCATGGCCGGGCGCATCATGCTGGCGGGCGGCATGGCCACGCGCCTGATTGGCCTGGCCGCCGCTCTCGTCGGCTGGGTGCGCGGGGGGCTGGGTGCGGCCGGCGTGCTGACGGCGATGTTCTTCGCCACCATCAGCGGCTCCTCCTCGGCGACCGCGGCCGCCATCGGCTCCATCCTCGTGCCCGAGATGACCAAGCGGAACTACCCCAAGCCCTATGCTGCGGCCATTGTCGCGGCTTCGGGTGAGATCGGCGTCATCATCCCGCCCTCCATTCCCATGGTG
>Ga0105046_10017943_pt1 | contig 10796 bp, 15 predicted proteins | sample MAT03_FD_78385 | JGI IMG/M metagenome (GOLD analysis project Ga0105046, IMG submission 78385) | Freshwater microbial communities from Lake Fryxell liftoff mats and glacier meltwater in Antarctica - MAT-03 (megahit assembly) | ecosystem: Environmental > Aquatic > Freshwater > Ice > Liftoff...
CAACACATTGACTCCGACAACGTGCCACTACACAAATTCTCGCTGGAAGCAGCTAAGTCCTTGATTCAATTGGCCGCAAGGTCGCCAATCGACCGAAATTCCGAGATCCGTGTCGAACTCCGGGGTGCGCGATCGGCAGCCCGTCGGCCGTCTGCACCAGCTACAACACGAACTGCCGGGCCACTCCACCTTCCTTGCTCCGCCCGAACTCGCGCACATCCCCATCGACCACTGCCTCGCCATGAACCCGCACAGTGGTCAGGTCGTAGAACACCACCGACAGCTCCTGGTCGATCAGCGGACGCATCAAGAACGCCAGGCGCTCACCGATGGCGTCGGCGTGGTCGTCGATGACGTCCATCGCGCGCAGCAGGTGTTGGTGCCCGGGCAAGCCGGCATCGAAGCCGAAGCCTCGCGGCAGCGCCACCGTATCCAGCCAGCGCAGCACGCCCAGCTTGGAGGCCGGATCGCACAGTCGGTTGAACACCATCGCGCGCAGGCAGCCCAAGACGTCGAGCTCGGACTTGGAGCGGCTCCACGCCAGCGAAAGGCCCTCAAGCCCGAGAGACAGCCACAACTGCCACAGTGCCCAGACGTCACCGGCGCTGCGGCTGTCCAAAAAAGCGCAGCTCGGAAATCGAAGCCGAGCGTGCGCCCTGGGGCGACGCCTCATGGCCCTGCCCCCGGCCCTGGGCGCGGCTCAATGCGTTGATCAGCCGGTCGACATCGCCGCCGGGTTCCAGGCGGCCCAGGGAAGCCAGCGTGCGCTGGCGCGGTGAGCCCGCCTCATTGCGGAACGATTCCACGAGCTGCGCGCAGCGCCGACCGCCGGACACGGCGACCTGGATGAACATGGCCGCGAGTGTAGCGCAGCATCACCATCTGTGAAACTACACGACATACTCAACGTGCCACTACAAGCATTTCTCTGAAATGGTCGTAAATCTTCGGTAAGTTATTGATTTGTCGTGCCACCCGACCGCTCAAATCGCCGGAATCGGGCGAAAGGTGTCGAACTTGGGCGGCAAGAAGTCCCGTTGCAATCAGTTTTTTGCGAAATACTCGCTAGCCAAGATTTCCTCTCTGGCCGCAATGGTAGCCAGGAAACCCGGGCTGTCGCGAAGCTGAGTGAACGCATCGAGGCCAGTCTCCAGAAACGATTGCAAGGTGCCTAGGCCAGCAGCCACCGCTGGGCCGCGCATCAGGCGCAGACTGGTGCGCAACCCGCGGCTTTGGGTGTGGCCTTTCAGGTCGCTGCCTATGCGAACCATCCAGATGATCTGTTGGTGCCTGGCACTGACCTGGCCGACTTCGCGCCACGCTTCCCGATAGATCTCATGGTTGATATGCGCGCTCTTCAGCGCCATGCCCATCTCTGTGTCGAGTTCCTCCGACAGCGCGTGTAGCCTCGCCAGGGTCAGCACCATGTCCATCAACTCGCGCGGCATCAACTTGGCCATGATGGGGACCACCCGAGCGAACTGAAAATCACGGGCGCTAAAGTCCTTGGGTCCGTACAACTCATCAAGGAAGAATCGGGTTGCGGCTGAAGTGTCCTTCGCTGTCAGAAGATCCCTGTAGGTACTCTGAAAGCGTTCGTGTTGAAAGCGCTTGACTGCATCGACGCGATCTGCGAATTCTGGATTTTGGCTCCGACGCTTTCGCTCCGTCTGAACGCGATTCAAGAGTTGTAAAACTTCCTCGGACGCTTCAGACACAGATTCCTCGCAACTGGCCGAACAAACCTTGATTGTTCATGAAGACTGTACCCCTGCAACGCCAGTTGGCCGTGCTGACCATCGCAGTAATGGCTACGTGGATGGTCGTGTGTCTACTTTTGAGCCGGCCAATGTGGGCTTTGCTGTTGCCGATGGCACTGGCGTGCTTCTATGCCGCCGCGCTGGCTGCTGAGTTCTGGTTGCTGCGCCGGATCGCCGGGCTGAATGGTGCATCAGTGCCGACGATTGGCACCTTGGCGTTCGCGCTCTACCGGGAATACTGTGCCGGGATCCGGGTTTTTTGCTGGCAGCAGCCGTTCCGGTCGCAGCGGCATCCCGACGTCCTACCCTCCGCTGCGACTGCGACTGGGCAGCGGGGGGTCGTGATGGTTCATGGCTACCTTTGCAATCGAGGCCTCTGGAACCGGTGGCTGGTGACCTTGCGCGCCGCCGAGATACCCTTCATCGCGGTGGATCTGCAGCCGACGTTCGCATCGATCAGCGACTATGCGCCCTCCATAGAGGCTGCGGTTGTGCGACTGCAAGAGGCTACCGGTCTGGCTCCACTGCTGGTTGCGCACAGCATGGGTGGGTTGGCTGTGCGCTACTGGTGGACTCAGACCACCGCCACGAGAGGAATTCACTTGGTGACCCTCGGCACACCACACCGGGGCACCTGGCTTGCGCGTTGGGGTTTCAGCACAAACGCGCGTGAGATGCGCATCGGGTCCACGTGGCTCGCAGACTTGGAACGTCGTGAGACCACTGCGACGGCACTGCCGGTCACTTGCCTTTTCAGCGTTGTAGACAACGTGGTTTTCCCACATTGCTGCGCGCTGCTTCCCAGAGCGTCCGCACAGCAGATGAGCCCCGTCGGCCACATAGCGATGCTGGATGATCCAGCTGCATTTCAGTTGGTCTTGAACCTCCTTGGCGAAGGCGCGCAGCTGTCGACTCGATGTGAGGCTTCACACACCCACTGAAGGGCCGAATTGCTAGAACGGTTCGGCGTCGATTTCCAGTGCCAGCCGCTGTGCAGCTTCAGGAGCCAGGTTCAGCAACAGTCCGATCTCTAGAAAGTCGTCGGGTAGGGCCGCGTTGTCCCAGCCGCGTGCGCTGTGCCTGGCTAGGCGGATGGCCAGTTGCACGTTGCGAACCTGCGGCGTGAGCTCGCGCGTGTGTTCGTCGGTGATCTGCACCAAGAGGGCGGGTAGCCGCCAAGCCAGCATCAGTGCGTGTTCCAGCTCATCAAGTTCAATGTGCAACACCTCGCGTTGTACGACTGCTGATCGCAAAGTCGGATCGGCCACTTGACGTGCTGATATCTGCTGCGCCAGGCCAGGGGCGCGCAGCCACAACAGCAGTTCGGCAAAGTCGTGCAACAACGCAGCTTGGTGGATAACGGGTGCGTCGTAATCCATGCGGTGCACCGCGAAACCCATGGCGAATTGAGCAGCACGTCGCGAGCGGCGCAGTACCCAGTGAAATCCTTCAAGGGCGGGCGGTGAAGACGCCAATCGTTCCTCGACCGAAGATTGGGGGCCAAAGGCTCGGAAAAACGGCGAGACACCCAGCATCACGAGCGCTGCGGTGACGGTTTCCGTGTCGCTGCCCTCGCGCCCGCGGCGCAACGTGCCCAGGTGCGCCAGCAGCTTGAGAGTCATCAGTGGATCTGAAGCGATTGCATCCGAGATCAACTTGGCATCGCAGCAATCTTCGTTGGTGCGCATCAACTCGATGTCGGACGCCGTGCTGCTGAGCACGGGCAGTTGCGCGTGATCGAACAAGCTCACCCAAGCGGCCAAATCGCGAGGAGCTTGGTCAGGCGTTGCGAAGTCGGAAGTGAATTCGGCGTGCAGCATGGCGGTTGCGCAAACGGCATGTCTGCGGCGTTTGGATGTTTATCGGACGATTTGAGGGTTCACTTGAGCAATGACCGCGGCGCGGCACATTGCAGCGATGCTTGCCGAGTCCGCGGCGCGGGTTTGGTGCAAACGCGCGGGCCTGTCGGCCCGCGCGCCGCATCAGCGCCAGATTTACAGGCGCTGCACGCCTGTTACGCGGCCAACCAGGTGGCCATCGATGTACAGCGCTCCATCTGGCGCGCCGGCTTCGGCGTGGAACTCGATAAGCCCGCCGCTGGCGGCACGACTATCTTCGGGCGCTAGCCTTGCGGCCAGCGCGTCTAGGGTGCGGCTGGCGGCACGCAGTATTGCGATCGCCAGTACGCGGGTGCCGTATCTTGCGGTTCCCGTCTGGCCTGGATGGGTGTCTCTGGTCAACATGACATTGCTCCGTTGGAGGCCGCCTAAGCTGGATTTCTGACGGCATTCCGAGTGGGTTCAGGGGCTGGCTCTGAGGCAGTAGCTTTCGCCTTGCAGTTCGTTTCGCAATTCGCGTTGCGCTCGTTGGCGCCGGCTGCTGGCGTTGCCGCCATGTGCGCCGGCGACGCGGCGAAGGCTGGCCGCAACAAAAGGATTGCGGGGCTTGGTGGTCTTGAGTGCGATCTTCATGGGCATCTGTCCGGTGATGAACGTGATGAGGGTCGATTCGGAGCCGCAGCAGCAGATGACGCTGCAATGCGAACGGCCCGGGATGCTGGTGCAACCCGGGCCGTGTGGACTTGACTTGCCCGCGCACTTCGCGCGGCAAGAGCTTCAGCTCACGGTAGACCCGGGCAGGGCACCATCTGTGTGAACAACCATGGCGGCAACGGCTGGCATCGGCTTGGCATCGATAGCCTGACGGCGGCTCGGTGCGGGTACGGGGCACAACAGTTTCAGGCGCATGGATTTCGGTGTGGGGTTGATCGTCTGTGCGTTTGGCAGCGTAAGCAGCTCGTCGCTACAGTCTTGCGCAAATGATAAAGACATAGTTATCAGAGCGCAAGCGATATTGATCACATCGAGCCTGAAGGCGCTTTCGCCTTCATCGCTTCATCGCTTTATGGCTTGCGCTTCAGCGGTGCAACACCGGTTTGCGTACGCAACCACAGGTCGCGCGGGTCCTCGGCGGCTGTCTTTTCGGTATCAGGGGCGGCAGATTTCTGACTGCGTGCGGCACGCGCTGCGGTTCCTGCACCCGTTGGCGCGAGGGCAGCCGCAGGAGAGGGCGCTGGCCCGCTGCTCAGCACTTCCCCCAAGAGGTCCAGCAGCCGCGTGCGGGCACGCTGTGGATGGCGGCGGTAGTAGGTCAGCACCAGGCCGACGATGAAGCGCTCATCGTCATCGCGTGGGCTGGATTCCGAGGCGTTGTCAAGGGTTGCAGCCTGGGCAACGTTGCGGCGAACAGCACCCGCCGCATCGGTCTGGCCTGCAGACGGGTTGCCATTTGCACCCGTACTGGCACCGTGCGGTGTGTCCATCCAGCCGTTAGGCTTGTTGCACAAGGTCTCGAACTGCCGGGCCAGCCGTTCCCCAATCTGCCTCGAGCGGCTCTTGATCTGACTCCAATAGCTGGGCTGGATCTGGATGCGTTCGGCGAATCGGCCCTCGAGCCCACGCAGCGTAGCGGCGTCGGCATGTCGCGCGGTGGCCCGCACGAACTCTTCGAAGAGGGCCAGCGCGTTGTCCAGGCGAACCTGGGCTAGGTCTTGGGAACTGGCGTGCATGAGGCCTGATGATAAATCCACGTTCATCAGGTGCAGGCAGACCAACTCGATTCAAGAGCTTGATGTAAGAGTTCAAATAGGACTGATTCGCATTTAGTTTATTGTGCTGGAATGCGTTTCGCCACCACCCATGGGCCCCGATCGTGACCGCCACACCCGACTCGGCCGCACCCATGCGGACCCTGCTTCCCTTCGCCACGCAGCCCGGGTTTTTGCTCCTGAATGACGTGGCGGTCCAACCGCGCGGCACGGCTGTCTTTGCTCTGGTCGTAACGCACCTGCTGCTGGCCTGGGGATTGATTGATGGGCCTGAACATTGCAAATCACCTGCTGCAAGAAGCCACAGCCACGCCGCTGTTTGTGGCCGTTCTGAGCGCGAACCGTGAGCACCGACAGCTTGAGGCGGAGCCTGCTTTGCTGGTGCCGCGAAAGGCGGTCTTGCCCACTTTTGCGCCTATCCCCTTGCCGCAGACCTTGGGCATGGACGCGTCGGTGCCAGCACCGCAAGTTCCGCTGGCGGTAGCCGCCGAGGCTGTAACGCCAATAAGGTCTTCTTCAGCAGCCCCGCGGCGGGCGGAGGCGGACGCGACGATGGTGTCGACCGCACCGCCACCAGCAGTTGCAGCAGTCGCGCCACCCGTGCTGTCCAAGGCGGGTGTGCAGTTCACTGAAGCGCCCGGGGGCCGACTACCCAAGGGAGAGTCGCCGCAATGAAAAAAGCGGCCTGGTAGTGGTTCGCACCTAGGTTGACAACGCTGGCGGCCCGCCGCGCAGTGTGCAGATCGAACAGTCCAGTGGCTTCTTTCGACTGGTCGAGGCCGCATTGGCTGCGGTGCTGCGGGCCCGCTTCAGGCCGTACCTGCGCCACCGCCGGCCGACCGAGGATTGGGCCCTGATTCCGATTCGCTTCGAGTTGGAGAGATAGCCGCCGCAGCCATTGACCCTACACAGCAGCCCTCGAAACATGGACTGCGCCCGCGCGTTTCGAACGCGCCGGGCACGCCCCCCCTTCTCCCCAAAAAACGACTTGGCACCGCAATGAATCCGATCTTCGGGCCGGGTCAAGCCGCTGCATGGACCAAGCCAACCAGCACCACCCAACAAGCCGACCTCTGCCATGTCCGAACCCACTCCATCCCGCATGATCTCAATAGGCGCACTCACCGTCAGCCTGCGCGATCCGGCGTTCTACGATCGCGACACCTTCAGCTACGAACGAATCGAAGTGCTTCGCGGCTCGGCCTCGATGTTGTTTGGGCGTGGCTCTACCGGGGGTGTGGTCAACCAAGTCCAGAAACAGGCCGTCCTGGCCGACTCGAACGACGCCAGCTTCACGGCCGGCAGCGGTTCTTTCCTGCGCTTCGCCGGCGACTTCAACGTCAAGACTGGCAGGACCAGCGCGCTGCGCTTGAACGTCATGAAGACCGACGCCAAAAACGCTGGCAACCACGTCGACAAACAAGGTCTGGCGCTGAAGTACCGCTGGGGCATCGGCACCGACGACGAGGTCTCGGCTTCGAGCTATCAACTGCGCAACAACAACGGCATCAACTACGGCCTGCCTTGGCTGCGGCAGGCCAGCAGGCAGCCAGGCGCCAATCCATCCGGCATGATCGCCATCGACCCACGCAACCACCACGCGGCGGACAGCAATTACAACGTCGGCGGTGCGACTTACGGAACCATCAGCTGGACCCATCAATTCGACAATGGGGGCGAGATGAAGACCACGCTGCGACACGCCGCCTGAAAGCAGTGAAAACCTGGAGGTGGGTGCCAAGCTTGACCTGATGAGTGGTCGGCTCGGCACCCGACTGGCGCTGTTCAAGGCCACCAAGACCAACGAGCGCAACCGCGACAGCCCTAGCGAACAACCGCTTACGGACTACTTGCTCTCGGGCCGCCTCCATGCCAGTGGTTTCGAGATTGACCTGGCGGGTCGCATTGCGCCGCACTGGGAGATTTTTGGTTCGTACGCTTTCATCTTCGACGCCAAGATCGACAAGGGCAACGCAGACGGCACGGCGCTGAGCGGTGAACAGGTGGGCCAGTGGCCTTCGATGACGCCACGTCACAGCGGCACCATCTGGAGCATCTACCAAGTGACGCAGGCCTTGCGACTTGGGGCGACGGGCGCACGACAGCGGGTCGGCAGTCGGCCCAGGTGAAAAACAACGAGCAACTGCCGCAAGACAGCAGCCAGGCCCATGCCTTGCGGCAACTGATGCTGGGTGCGCTGAACCGGCACATGGTGTTCTTCTCGGCCGTCTTGCCCAAGCGGGTATTCACACCGACATCAGCTGCACCCTGTTCCTGAGCGAGCCTGATAGCTATGACGGCGGCGAACTGAGGGTCGAAGACACCTTCGGCACGCAGTCTGTGAAGCTGCCCGCAGGCGACATGGTTCTGTGCCCCGGCACCAGCGTGCACCGCGTCGAGCCGGTGACCCGCAGCCACCGCATGGCCCGCTTTTTCTGGGGTGAAAGCATGGTGCGCAACGAAGAACAGCGCCGCCTGCTCTACGACATGGACCAGCATCTGATGAGCCTGCGCAACCGCGTTGGCCAGACCGATGCCGCCGTCATCGGCTTGCACCTTCGGCGTTCAGCCGCCCAGATCCTGCAGCCGCTTGCGTGCGTCTTCCAGCGAAGCTTTGTTGCCCTTGCCGGCGCTGAGATAGCGCGTGTAGGCCGCCCGGGCTTCATCCTTGCGCCCCAGTTCTTGCAACGACTGGCCGCGCCGGTAGTCGATGGGCAGCATCGCCGCACCCTTTGCCGAAGTCGCCTGCTCGTACAGCTTCAAGGCTTCGGCATGTGCGCCTGCTGCAGCACGCACCCGACCCATGCCGTACGGCCCCTGGGCGCTACCAGGACGTTCGCGCATCAGGCGTTCCAGGAAGGCTTGAGCCAAGGGCGCTTTGCCGTCATTGACGAGCCTGGCGGTGGCACCAAAACCCCAATCTGCCGCGTCCTCGGCGACGGCCGAATCGGCACTTTCCAGCAAGGCGGTGAACGACTGCAAGGCCGATTCGTTTTGGCCTGCCTGCAGTGCGACGAGCGCTTGCAAAACGCGAGCCTGCGCGGGATTGGGCGCGGCTTTCGCCAACTCTTCCGCACGCGTGCTGCTGCCACCCATCAAGCCCGGAGCCAACAGATAAAACTCAACCAACGCACTACGCGCTGGATACCAGCTGGGTTCCAAGGATTGAGCCTGCACCAGTGCCGCCTTCACGGTTGCAGCGCTGCGGGCCGCCTTCATCATGCCTTCAGACATGGCCTGCACGCCCAAGACCACGCCCAGCGCGTAATGGCACGCCGCGGCTTGCGGCTGCTTCTGCGTGCAGGCCTCGGCCTGGTTGATGGCCGACTGGCGCGCCGATGCGTCATTGCCGTTCAACGAAGCCACCGCCAAAGCCAGCACGGCCTGGGTGTCGTCAGGTTGAGCAGCCAGACGTTCGCGCGCAGTGCGTTGCAGGTCGGCGGTGCGTTCCTGCTGAAGCAACGATTGCAGGCTGGCGTCCTTGAACATCTGCGCCTGCACAGGCGAAGATGCGAATGCAGCCAGCCCTGCCAGTGCGACCGCTGCCCACCGCGTAAAAAACTGGGTTCGCAGTTGGAGGCGAGAAAGGTGAGAGCAGCGAGGATCCATCAGTCGGGCACCATGTCAGGTGAGGGTGTGCGGATGATGCCCAGTTGCCTTGCAGAACGTGCTTCCTTGCGACGGATCGCGCACTCCGCGCGACCGTCTGCATGGATGAACCCTCAACCGGTTCACTTGTGAGGTGTTCAGCCCTTCGGCTCTGGCAGCTTGGGTGCCGTGCGCAGGCTCCAGACCATGGTGATGGCCAACACCGCCACGACCACACCCAGCGACACCCACACAGGGATCTTGAACACGTCAATCAGCATCATCTTCGTGCCGATAAAGACGAGCACCACGGCCAGGCCATAGCTGAGCAGGTGGAACTTCGAGGCCATGGCCGCCAGCAGGAAGTACATCGCACGCAGACCCAGGATGGCGAAGATGTTGCTCGTCAGCACGATGAAGGGGTCCATCGTGATGGCAAAGATGGCCGGGATGGAGTCGACCGCAAAGATCACGTCGGTCATCGCCACCAGTGCGATGACCAACATCAAAGGCGTCGCGATTTTCTTGCCGTTCTCGACGGTGAAAAACTTCTCTCCGTCGAAGTTCTTGCTGACCGGCAAGATCCGGCGCAGCAGCTTCAGCGCGGGGTTGCCTTCCAGGTCAGGCTCTTGGCCGGCGGCCCACCACATCTTGACGCCGGTCAGCACCAGGAAGGCGCCGAACAGGTACAGCACCCAGTGGAATTGCGCGATCAACCATGCACCCACCAAGATCATCACCGTGCGCAACACGATGGCCCCGATGATGCCGATCATCAGCACCCGCTTCTGGAATGCCGGCGGCACCGCGAAGTAGGTGAAGATCAGCAGGAACACGAAGATGTTGTCCACGGCCAGGCTCTTCTCGATGAGATAGCCGGTCAGGAACTCCATGCTCTTGGTGTTGGCCAATTCCGCACCGTGGTCCTGGTAGACGGCCCACCAGAACAGGCCGTTGAAGGCCAGGCTCAAGCCCACCCAGACGAGCGACCAGTTGATCGCCTCCTTGATGCTCACTTCATGGGCACCCTGCTTGCGCAAGACGACGAAGTCGACGAACAGGGCGACAATGACGCACCCAACAAAAAACAGCCACAGCCATGTCGGCGCGATGGTGTCCATGGACACTCCCGTGAATGTGTCCGCACGAAGCGGACAGAGTTGAAGTTCGCGCCGAAAGGTCTTGCTGTCCACACCCGCTGCACTGTGCAGTGAGGGGATCGCGGCCCCGGGCTACAGACTGGCGCCTGCAACCGGATTGACGGGGTGCCGCCGCAGCAGGGCGCTGCGTGCTACTCCCCTTTCGACGGGCGCGAGTTTGCCCAATCAGACAAGGCCTTTGTCGTGTAGGGTCCATTTTCGGTATCGAAGCAGATGCATGGTGGCAGCATCTGTCTTCAGTTGACGATGCCCTGGGCCTTGAGCTTGCCAATCTGCTCAGACGTCAGCCCCAGTTCGGCGAGCACTTGCGCCGAGTCCTGGCCCAGCCTGGGCGCGTTGCGGCGATGGCTGCCGGGCGTGGCCGACAGCTTGGGAACGATCCCTGGCACGGCCAGCACGCTGCCGTCGTCCTGCGTCACCTCCTGCAGCATGCCGCGTTCGCGGTAGTGCGGGTCTGCGGCGATGTCAGCCACCGTGTAGATGCGTCCGGCGGGCACCGAAGCGGCATCGAGTGCGGACAGCACCTCGTCGATGCTGCGCGTGGCGGTCCATGCACCGATGACTGCGTCGATCTCGGTCACGCGGGCCACGCGGCCGGCGTTGTCGGCCAGCGCCGCGTCGTTGGCAAGGTCCTCGCGGCCGATCAGCTTCATCAAGCGGCGGAAGATGCTGTCGCCGTTG
>Ga0105046_10017944_pt1 | contig 10796 bp, 10 predicted proteins | sample MAT03_FD_78385 | JGI IMG/M metagenome (GOLD analysis project Ga0105046, IMG submission 78385) | Freshwater microbial communities from Lake Fryxell liftoff mats and glacier meltwater in Antarctica - MAT-03 (megahit assembly) | ecosystem: Environmental > Aquatic > Freshwater > Ice > Liftoff...
AACTTAAGCGCCTTCGTCGCATTTTGCAGGCCGATCAAGATTTTGCCGACATGCGCACCGGTGACTATGGCATCCTGATGGCAGATGGGTCAGTAATCGATGCAAATTCATCTCAGTAGGCGCGTTCTATCTGCCTGGCGAACGTTGCCGGCAGAGGTTCGCCAATTCGTACAGTCGCTTCGAACCAATCCACGGCCACCAGGTGCGCTACAAGTGCCGGAGCGACCGCATGAGGATGAAGAATTCGTGGCAGGGTTTTGGGTTATTTGGCATGTTGACACTTTAGGGCGTGAAACAGTCGTTAGAGTCACGACCATTTCGGAATAGGTTGTCCTTGCTGGTGAGTGAGATTGAAACTCTCACCAGCAAGTTGCCCATACTCCGTCAAGCATAAGCTGTAGTAGGAACCTGAATGTAGCCATCTGGTTTTTCCACGTGCTTTTGGATGGCAAAGAAGCGTCGCTCAACTTCTTTCAAGGCCGCGGCCGCATAGTAGACCATGCCGCAATCGAGGCAGACTTCTACCGGCAGATTGGGCACAATCAGATACTTGCCTTCATGGCTATACAGATATTCGGTGCGGCGCAGGACGAATCTGCTGCTGCCACAGAAATTGCAATTGTTTTTCTTTCCTTGTTCACTCATTATTGCACGTCAATATATAATGCCAACCCTGCCCCGCCAGGTGCATACAATCCACGATCCGATAGCCGGCAGCGAAGGCTTTTTCTAGCACATCGCGCACATAGAGCCGCCAGGCCAGCCCCAGTTCGCTGTCCGCCCTGCGGATGGCGGCGATGTCGTCGGGAATCGGCACGGCCAGCGGTGCGCCATCCAGCGCCAACGTCTGCTCAACCGGCTGGCGAAAATCTCCTGCTGTGGTAGTCGGTAACACTTGCATCCCCCTCCCTTCCTCCCCCACTCCCCCATTCCCCCGCCCCTCACCGCCAATCGCCTTCCCCACATGCTCGCTCTGCACCGACCAATCAACTTGGCAGCGGTCACTGGGCGTGCCAGCGTTGAGCGCATCGGTCATGATGCCATAGTGGTTGCGGTAATAGGTGTTGCAGGTCGCACCCAGACGGTGAATATTGAAGACGGCATTGGCACGATAGAGGGGATCATAAGTCCAAGTAATCCAATCGGTGAGGCCCTGCGCTAAGATCGCGTCGCGTTGTGCCAATTTTAACTGGAGTCCTACGCGTTGGCCCTGCCACTCCGGCAGGACGCCGGCCATGTGGCTACACAATTTGACTTTAGGTTTGCCTGTGGTTGGTTCTTGGCCGGCGCCTAACCAGCCTAACGCGGCCCCAACAAGACCGTCTAGTTCACGTGGTCCCTCTTCTGCATAGGCGCCAAGCAGTAAACCACCGTTTTTGGCCACGGTGATCAGCACATGCACCGGCATGATGTCTAAATCTTCGCTGGACCAAACGCGCCGTTCCAGTTCTTGAAAATGCGCACAGCCTTGGACGGTATTGATCGGACGGATTGTGATGCTCATGGCGGGATGCTCTATGGTTGGAGATTGGAGATTGGATAATAATTGACATTGTCGGAATTCACAAAGTTCGGTAGACAGGGAGACAGGTAGATAGATAATATCTACTTGTCTACCTATTTACCTATTTACCTGTCTCCCTGTCTACTTAAACGCAGCGATATCATCACTCTTCAGCGCCACGCCAGCGCAGCGTGACCTGCACCCCCAGGTGGTCGGAAAGATAACTTTGCCCGCCCCCGACCAGTGGCAGTTTGTCGGTGAAGCAGAGATCGGCTTCCATCTGCACGTTGAGATCGGACGGTGGACGCAAGAAGATAAAGTCAATCGGGCGCGCATAACGGGCTGGTACGCCAGGGAAGGGTCGGTAAGTGGGACGAGAATCGCCCGCCAGCGGATCTTGCGCGCCGCTCAAGGCTAAGAACTCATCGTAGAGCCAACTGCCGCGCGGAATATTGAAATCACCGGCCACCAAGACCAGGGCTTCTGCGGGCAATGTATGCACCAACGTTGCCAACTGGCGGAGCTGACGTTGTTGGTCGAGCGCGGCGCGACTCCCCGGCTGCCAGTTGGCGCCATAGTTGGCAACCAGGTGCGTATTGATCACGATCACGTCGCGCCCGGCATAGTGTAGGGATGTGACGAGCGCCCCTTTTTGGGTAAGCCGGTCCATCAAGGTCGGGGTATACCATGCGCCCTGCGTGTCGTAGCGGGCAAAGGCTGGTGCGTTGATTGGCGTGCGGGCCAGGGTTAGCAGCGATCCACGTGGCGCACGGCGACCCGGCACATAGGCGCGTTGTGGGTGGCTGGTGCAAGCATGCAAGAGGAGCCGTTGGGCCACCTGGGTTTGCACCTCTTGCAGACAGACAATCTCCGGTGCCTGCCGCTCTAGCTCGCGGGCTAGGGTAAGCAGACGCCGGGGCGTCGTCCAATTGAGTCCTCCAAAACAATTGAAGGTGAGCAGAGAAAAAGTGGTATCTGTTTGCATCGTTTTATAACAAGGGTGAACCAAGCCGGAAGAGGGAGTTCCGCGCCCGTTTCAAGATATTGGTACGCCTATAGGCCCTAAACGTAAACTCTGTGCACTGCTTTAGATCGTTGTCGAAATCGGCTTCCAACGCGCGAGTTGTCTTTTCGTCGTAAATAATCAGGTTCGATTCATAGTTGATGCTAAAGCTGCGAATATCCATGTTGGCCGACCCAATCGAGCAGATTACTGAATCCACACTAATCGTCTTCGGATGGAAATATTTGCCGTGGTAAAAATAGACTTTCGCCCCGGCTTTGGCCACATTCTCAGCATAGGTTAGACCCGCCCAATACGGAAACTGGGGCGAGGGACCCCTGGGCGCCAACATAATCTTGACATCGACGCCCGACCGCGCCGCGCCGGCAATCGCTTCCGTCAGGCCTTCGTCCAGAATAAAGAAGGGCGACTGAATGTAGACATGCTTTTGCGCGGCCGTGATCAGCGCAAAGTAGAGGCTGCGAATCGCCTTCCATTCGGCATCGGGACCCGAATTGACAATCTGAAGCGGCAAATAGCCATGCTGCTCGGTGATTGGGGGATAGTAATCTAGGTCGCTCAGATCTTCTTTGGTCGTGTTGAACCACCGGACGGCAAAGTTGGCCTGCAACCCAATTACTACCTGGCCGGTAACCCGCACATGGGTGTCGCGCCAACCAGTAAACTTGCCACTGTGCGGTCCCTTGACATACTCTTCGGACATATTTAAGCCACCAATATACCCGATTTTACCATCAATGACCACAATTTTGCGATGGCTACGGTAGCTGATGGTATGGATAGCGAGCAGCGATGACCAAGGCAGCATCTTGGCGCCACCTGCGTTCATTTCTCGCACATAGCGCCGCTTCAGCATTAAGAGCGATCCTAGCGGATCATATAGCACGCGCACCTGAACACCAGCTTTGGCCCGCTCGATCAAGATCTTTTTGAACTCTTGCATCACTTCATCCGAGGCCCACTCAAAATACTCCATATGAATAGAATGCTGGGCGGCTTTCAGGTCTTCGCACAGCCGAGGATATTTTTCGGTGGCGTCTTGCAAAATTTCTAGGCTATTGTAGAGAAAGAGCGGGGTCTGGACATTGCGCCGCATCAATTCCAACGCCCGATCATAGACCAGCGGCTTCTCATCTTTAAGCTGCTCAATTGCCTTGGGTTGTTCGGCTAAAAACTCGGCAATGTGCGGGCTGCTTCTTAACTGCCGACTGAGCTCCTGGCGCAACAACCGATCTTGGCGGCTAAAGGCGCGATGGTCACGCCCAAACATAAAGTAGATGATCACACCGACCAGTGGCAATGAGAAAAAGAGCAGGAGCCAGGCAAAAGTCTTTTCCGGGGTCCTGTTTTCCAAAATCATAAAGACTGCAACCGTCACCGCATAGATCGCGGCGCCCCACCAAAGCACGGTAGGGGCTTGGTCGATGATATCAAAGATGGGTTTCATAGGCTGAGATCGATAGTAAATGTTACTGCCATAGTTTCGTGATTTCGTCGCTTGCAAAACAGGGGAATTCCACCCGCTCGCCCTGGCGAATAGCTACCAGACCTGCCGCTTTGGGCAATATCTGCCCAATAATCGTCCCTGCCCAACCGTGTTGACGCCAACTTTGCAAAATGGTTTCCGCGTGTTCAGGGGGTGTTGTCGCCAACAAGGCGCCGGATGCAATCACACCCAACGGGTCTAAACCAAACTCGGCACACAATTGTTGCGCCAATGCCGGTATGTTCACACTATCTAGACGGAATTCAAGGCCAACATCCGCCGCCAACGTCAATTCTAGGATCGCCGTGGCAATACCGCCTTCCGTCGGGTCGTGCATCGCGGTGACCAGGCCGGTTTGCGCGGCCAGCCGCGCCGGCGTCATTACACTGATGCCCGGTTCATACAGATAATTGGCGGCCAGTTCGATCTGCTTGGCTGGCCAGCCACGGTGCAATAGTTCGGCGCGTTTTTCGCGGGCAATAATGCTAATCCCTTCCACCGGCGCCATACCCGCCATCAACACCAGATCGCCCGGTTGACAGCCACCGCTGTGGATTACGTGGCCACGCGCCACATCACCCAGCATGGTGCCGGCCACCACTGCTTGATTCACGGTTGGCGTCACCTCGCTGTGGCCGCCAACGACCACAATGCCCAGACTCCGACAGGCTGCGCCGATCTGATGGAAAATGCGCTGTGCTAACGCTTCATCGGCCTGGCCAGCGGGCAACAATACGGTTGGTAAATAGAAGCGGGGCGTTGCACCGGTGACGGCCAGATCATTGGCGCAGACGTTGACTGCATAGTAGCCAATTGCATCCGTGGCGAAGGTAATCGGGTCACTTTTGGCAACCAGGAGTTGATCCTGACCAGGTGCAAAGTCGATCACAGCCGCATCTTCCCCTACGGCTGGCCCTAATAATAGCTGTGGATGAGAGGTTGGCAAGTTGCTCAGTAATTGCGTGAGGAGTGATGCAGGAATTTTACCAGACGTAAGCATAATATTCGTAGGTTGTTTCATGTAGGAACAAGATCAATAGAGAAACAGGCGTGCACCTTTCGCAGATGAGCCATTGAAAATTACAATTCAGTCGCATTTTCATAAACTTTCGCGACGGCTTGTCGCTTGGGGCGAATAAAACGCACATAGTGAACAAAAGAAAAGTAAGAAACACCTAAGACGCCAAGCAAGGTGGCAGGGAAATAAATCGCTTCAAAACCAAAGTAGGTCGACAGCCATACCCCGAAAATCCCGCCGGTTAGAAAGCCAAACAAAACCGCACCATACAGCTTAAAGCGTAACGTGTCGATGGGCCAACCACGCAATAAATGGCCGATTGCGATCCCAAAATCATTGATAAAACCCGTTAGATGGGTGGTGCGAATAATCGCGCCGCTATAGGTCGTGGCCATTGCATTTTGCAATCCGCAGGCCATGGCCGCCAAATAATAGCCCATATCCATATTACGATTGAGGAATGGCACGGCGCAAAAAAGCAAGAACGACTCAATGATTAACGTCGCCCCGTAACGTCGCCCTAGTTGTAGGCTGCTTTGTTGGATCACTAGGCCACTTAAGACGCTGCCACTAAAAAATGCAAAGATCACAGCACCTAATTGAAGTGCCCGCCCAAATTCGCCCTGTTCAATGCCAATCGCCACCTGAGAAACCAATCCCGTCATATGCGTAACCGCATGATTATGCAGGAAACCAATCGCGTTAATATATCCAGCAATAAAACTGAGACCAACACCACCCAGCAGCACCCAAAAAGGAAGTTTAGTGACCATAGGTTAATTTAACTTGCAGATTGATTTGCCAATAAAACCAAAAATTCTACTGATATAAATAAACATACGCGCTGAGTTACACAGGCAAGAGTGCTACTGCTAAGAGCACCATTGCTTAATCTCCAGCACATGTCTAAAACAGATGCTATGTAGAAGTTCTATGCCAGATAAAAATAACTAGGCAATTATACTCGCTTCAGAATGAAAGCAATACTTTGACAAATGACGAACAAGCAACGACCACTGACAATAGATGGGGTCGTTGGTTGTTTGTCCCGGGTTGCTTGACATAACTTTGAACGTTGAGAAGTAGTAGGGCAATAGTACCGCTAGCATGGTTTTCTGGTTAACTGCACGTCAAGCAGGCGGGGCGGCGCTGCGTTACACTTAGCCTGCATCTTCCACACAATAGGGACTTATGCAGGGCGATTTGGGTAACAGAGATGTTCAATGATGAGATCATCTGCGACTTCGCGCCAGGCATAAGGGATAACTTCTTTCCAACCGGCTGTTCCATATAATTTCAATCGATTGTTATTGCCAAGCGATTCCAACCACCCTGAAGCGCAATCGGACATGATTTTGTACGTCAACCCAATCCTTTGGCGTCAAGCCCAGGATGCACTGTTTGTTGCCGTATAGAGCATGCTGTGCAGAGCATATTGTCAGTGCGCCACTCGTTTTGGCCAAAGACAGCCACCACTTACCCACATCATGGAGGTATGGGCATTGTGATTTATCAACGTATAACTCGTCGCACTCCTTTTCACTGGTCTTTGCTGGCAATTGTGCTCTTTGCGCTTTGTGCGACACCCGTTCCTGTACGTGCAGAATCTGGTAGCAACAACGTTTATCTGCCGCTCGTAACTACAAGCCCACCCGCCTGGCAACCAAATACACAAGAACTAGAGCTAGAAGCGCTCTTCCGCGACGATCCGGATCAGCAACGCTCATCGCTGAGCCGCAATGATACCCTGGCCCAAGTCGCCCGCGCCCGCGCTGCCGATATGGCAAACCGTGCCTACTTTGGCCACGAGACGCCCGAAGGTTATATGGCCAATTACCTGGTGGAAAGCGCTGGCTATCTCTTGCCCAGCTACTACCCGGATAACGGCAATAATGTTGAATCGATTGCCCTGAATTACCCCACTGCTGCCGATGTGTGGGCAGCCTGGAGCAAATCGGCCGGCCATCGACCCCATATCATGGGGGAAGAAACGTTTTATGCCGAGCAGAATGAGTATGGCATTGGTTATGCAGAAAATGCCGACGGTCGTTACTGGGTGTTGATTACAGCAAAACATGGGCCGTAAGTACAGGAAACGGGAAACGGGAAACAGGAAACAGGAAACGGGATACAGGAAACGGGATACGGAAAACAGTGAACTGCCGTTTCCTGTTTCCCTGCTTTACCTATCATTTGACAATTGATCTGAATCCTATATAATCGCAAGCGGTTGCAGACAAGATGCAATCGCTTTTTTTGTGCCATTTCCTTTCATTCTAGCTGAACTTACCACTTATGACAACCATCCGCGATGTGGCCGCCCGCGCCGGCGTAAACCCTAGTACCGTCAGCCGCACTTTTTCCGGCCAGGCTAAAATTAGCGAACGGACACGCCATCGCGTCTTGATCGCAGCCCAAGAATTGGACTTTCAGCCCAATGCGATTGCGCGCTCGCTCAGTGTGCAGCGCACCAACACCATTGCTGTGATCGTTCCGCACATTTTTCCTGGCTATTTCGAAGACTGTTTCTTTCCCCAAGTAATGCGCGGTCTGCTGACGGTTGCGTACCAGCACGGTTTTCGTGTCTTAGTCGGGGGCAGCAATAGCCATGAAGACAATATTACCCAGACCTTTCAAATCTTGGGTTCACGCCAGGCCGATGGAATTCTGGTCTTAAGCAACCGGTTGGATGTGGACACCGTGGGCGCGCTGCGCCGGCAAACGACCCCTTTCGTCTTGATCGGACGTCCGCCTGCCAATTATGCCAATGTGCCTTGGGTGGACGCCGACAATGCTCGCTACACACGCATCGCCGTTGAACACTTGATCGAACTCGGCCACCAGCGCATTGCATTTGTGGGGGGTGACCCCGAAGTAGCTGTCACAGGCGAGCGTTTGCAGGGCTACACTCTGGCAATGAATGGGGCTGGCTTGCGTCATCGTTCCGCGTGGATTGATTATGCCTACTTTGCCGAGGAGGGCGGTTATAAATCTGTCCAGCGGATGTTGCAACTGGGCGAGGATGCCCCCACCGCCTACTATGCAGCCAACGATTTGATGGCAATCGGTATTCTGCGCGCGCTACGCCAGGCCAATATTGCCGTGCCAGACGCGGTTTCGGTGATCGGCACGAATGATTCACCCGAAGCCCAGCATGTGTTTCCTGCGCTTACAACGCTGCGCGTGCCCTATGCCGAGATGGCCGAGGTGGCCACCGAGATTTTGATCGCCGCGATTGAAAACAACGCCCCTTCTGCCCAACGTTATGTCGACTGCGAATTGCTCATCCGCAATTCCACCGGCCCTTGCCCGGCTTAATCAAATAGCAACAAATTAATTCAGTCACGCGACGGGAGCATTCTAAACTGCTCCCATCGTACCGCGCTGGCCAGGTTCATTTTCAACGTGCCCGCGCTTATAAACGAAATCTATCCAGCCAGGTTACGCAAAATTGACCGCAGATTTATTTGTGGGTAGTAAAATATTTGCCAATAGTAGATAAGCCTTACATATTTTTTACACGGCCTTTACCAACTATGGCGACGGTCATCTGTTAACAAAGGCGGTTGCCATTCGCCAGCTGGAACGCGAGGTATACCTGGCGGAGGACGCGATTGTCTACGACTGGACGGCCTTTGTCTCGGCGACGGGCGAGTACTTGTTATGGTTAGAGTCGCCGGATACGGGCGAAAAATTTTTGGTGCGGCCCGGCGTCGCACCAGAGCCAATGGAAGGTAAAATTCCGGCGGAGATCGACGGCTATCGCCAATTGAGCCGGGTTGAACGTTTGCGCCATACGGCGAATCTAATTCGTATGCAGTTTGGCGCAGCGCCGGATCTATTTCAGGTCAGTGAGCGCCAAATTGGCAAAGCAGCAAAATATCAACAGCGCTACCAATATGATCCTGAGCGCGATATCATGCTCGACCAGCAAAGCGGCCAGGAGTATCGCCCGGTCGTGGGCACCTTTACCGCCGACGATGGCAGCACCTTGCGGCCAGGCTTTCGTGTGGTCATTGGGCCTGATAATTTTCTGCGGCTGATCAACAGCCCCTCATTGCGTGGTCCCTTTCTGCTTGTCTTCCTGTGGACCATCGTCTTTGCGATTTTGAGTGTGCTGATCACATTCGCCCTGGGGCTCTTTCTCGCCATCATGTTTGATGTGCCGGAGATGCCTTTGCGCCGCGTAATCCGTTCGCTCTTGCTGCTGCCCTATACGCTGCCCGCCTTTGTCAGCGTTCCCGTATGGGTGGGGTTGTTGAATCCGCAATATGGTGTTATTAGCAATGCGATTGTCAATATCTTTGGCGCCGCGCCGCCCTGGTTTGCCGATCCAACCTGGGCGAAAGTGGGCATTCTGCTGATCCAACTGTGGCTTGGTTTTCCATATATGTTCGTGGTGGCCACGGGCGCCCTACAGGCGTTGCCCACCGATATTTATGAAGCGGCCGATATTGATGGCGCCAGCCCTTGGCAGAAGTTCTGGAGTATGACGTTGCCGTTGCTCATGATCACCATGGAGCCACTCTTGGTCGCATCGTTTGCTTTTAATAATGACCCGTTACCGGTACTGGTAACGGGTCATTATTTTATTTATACGTACAAGTAAATTCCCAAGGCCAATTCAAAAATAACGATCCACGAAGACACACAAAGTTTCGCGAAGAGAAGCCAAAATTCGTGTGTCTTCGTGGATCGTTATTTTTGAATTAGCCTAATCTAACGGACTGCGTACGCCGAGTGGACCTTTGTTGAGCACATGGGTGTAGATCATTGTCGTTTTGACATCCCTTCGACAGACTCAGGGCAGGCCTTGTGGCTAAGAAGCTCCTGGACCGTGCGGATATCGTAGCCAGCTTCGAGCAAATGCGTGGCGAAGGAGTGACGGAAGGTATGACAACTGGCAAATTCCAGGTCTTTGACGCGTAAACGGAGACACTCCAACAAACGCAAACCACTGCCGTACAACAATTTAGCCATCAACTGATAATCCGCAGCGAGCCGATCCATGATTTGGCCGACTTCTGCCTTGGTCAAGACAGTGGGCAGGCGTTCCGGTTTTTTGGCGCGCAAGGCATCGATCGGGCCGGTTAGTGCTTGGTGGAGCACTTCGCGATAAAGAAAAAGAATCGCATGCATCGCTTGATTTTGGGTAGAAGCCGCCACATTTTGATCGACCGCCAGATAGGTGAGAAAGGCTTCAATTTCTGGCACATTCATCGTCTCTGGATGACGCTTCTTGTGAAAGAGAATATAGCGCTTGATCCAATCGACATAGGCTTGTTCGGTCCGCGCCCAGCGGGCTCCCGAATCGTGCTTCAACTGGATGGCATCGCTGACACGTTCTAGTAGTTTTCTGGGCTGTTTTTGCATAAATTAAAGAAACTGATGGTTGAAATTGAGGAAAAGATAGTATAGACTGATGGACAGCCAATGTCATACGTTTTGACAATTTAAATGGGTGTGGCGTGCTGTCTAGAAAGTTAGATGACAAATTTTATGATCTAATTCTACCCTATCCGCAGATTAGATGGCAAAAACGCAGCCTACTAAGATTTTTTGACAGATTAGGCCGCAAATTTGCGATATAACACGATTTATTGGCAATTAGGGTAGATAATTGGAGTCTAATAAGTAGTTCGGTGGCCTCAGCTACGTCAGAGGTAGGCCCATGTAGTTGTCTGGTATATAGCGTGTACAAAATACCGTCAGATAATCCGAAGTAATAATTTTGATGGAGGGTATGATGAGTGATGCAAAGTCG
>Ga0105046_10017945_pt1 | contig 10795 bp, 8 predicted proteins | sample MAT03_FD_78385 | JGI IMG/M metagenome (GOLD analysis project Ga0105046, IMG submission 78385) | Freshwater microbial communities from Lake Fryxell liftoff mats and glacier meltwater in Antarctica - MAT-03 (megahit assembly) | ecosystem: Environmental > Aquatic > Freshwater > Ice > Liftoff...
AACGCCGAACCCGTGGGGTTCGCCTTTCTGTTTCGCCCGCGGATCTTTCTTGCGGCGCCCCTTGTCGCGATACCACTGGAAGACGCCCATTTCCTCGAGCCGTTTCTCGGCCTCTTGGGAGCGCTGTCGAAATAACTGGAGACGCTCGGCCCTTCTGCGGAAGCGGGGCCATGGGCCATCGGCACGGTTGAAAGTGCTTGGAGAGAAAACAAGGTATTCCGACATTTAATTGCCGTTCAACTTCTTCAATTCCGCTTCCGCGGCTTTTACGTCCGCTTCCGCCAGCTTCAGAAGCGCTTTCATCGGAGTGCTGGTGGGGTCGGCGTTCAGATTCTTTTGAGCGAGGTCACGGGCTTCCTTCGCTCCCTTCAGCCGCCCCTCCGCCGCCTGGACTTCGGCCGGGTCTTGCTTGGCCGCTGCCGGTGGCTTGGGTGCGTCTGCCGGAGCCGGGGTCTGTGTGGACGGTTTCGCCGACGGCGGGACCGGATTCTCCTTGAACTCCGCTGCCAGACCAATCGCCCGCTTAAAGTCCGCCGCCTTGAAAGTAATCCCGACGCCCCAACGCGTCGTCCAACGGTTGACGCCGGTGATCGGATTGGCGATGCCGTCCGGGAGGCGGCGTGACATTTGATTCGTGAATCCCAGCGGCATGTCGGAGAACTCGCCAATATGAACGCCCGGCGTGATCCAGAGACGCTCCCAAAGATGCAGCGAGACGCCGCCAAACAGGCCCCAGTTCGACGCCGTGCTGCCCACTTGGCTGGCGCTGGTACGAAACACCGGACCGGCCGTGAGCGCGATTCCCCAATCGTTCTTCATCAGTTTTGCGATGGGCAGCTTGTAGTTCAGTAGCACCGCTGCCGCCGGCTGGAATGTTCCCGTACCCTGCACGCGGAGTTCTTTCACGCTCGCCGCCCCTTCCTTGCCGACGTCTACGCTGTCATAGGAGCGGTTCTGCACCTGCGTCACGAGGTAACCGACAGAGAGGAATAACTGGCTGGACCGGGCATAGAACACAGCCACGAACGCCCCGTCCATCGTGACGGATTTCACTTTGCCGTCGTCGTAACGCTCGGTGATCGTCACCGTGTACTTGCCGTCGGCGGGCAAGACATCGTCGAAGGTGAACTCGTGGTCGCCCGCAGCCACCCGCGCGAGCTTGGTGAGCTTGGAGCGCAACTTGGCTTGGTACTCGGTGGCATAAGCTGGGCAAGCCTTCTGCGCCTCGGTCGCGCCTTCCAGGCGAACGTAGAAGACGTTGAGCTTCGACCAGGCTGCCTTGGAGTCAGCCAAGGGAACGCTCGGATACTTGTCGCCGGCCAGCTTTAGCGTAAAGTCATCGTCGATGGCTTTGGCGGCGTCCTCGATGTCCTTCTTCACGAGAGCGCACGGGTCTACGCTGGCGGGATTTACCCCTTTCTTAGACGAAGCCACCGCAGCGACCGCCTCCGGTTGATTCGGCTCGTAGGTGATCTTGCCCTCGTAGCCGTAGAGGAAATCGTTGACGTTGCGTACGCGGATCTTCACCTGCAGTGGCTGATCCACGCGCGTCGGCGCGTTGGCGAGCGCCTTGGGCTTCCCGGCCCAATCGATAGTGATTTCGTGTTGAGCCCAGCAAGAGCCGACGAAGAGGGCGAGTACGGTAAAACGATTTAAGTGATTCATGTGATTCCGACCTTTCCTGGTGAAACGCGAGTTCTACTCGCCTCGCCTTCGCCGAAAGCGAATTTTTCTTCGCCTTGCCGGCTAGGGCGCGGGGAAGCCGCGAACGCCGAGGGCCTCGCGCGCAGATTGCTGGTCGACGGTATCGCGTACCGAGGTAACCATCCGATACGCCAAAGCCGCGCCGACCAAAACCACCACGCCCTGTAGAATCCAGAGCGATAGTTCCGGGAGTTCGCTCGCGCCGGCTGTCACCAGGGTGTCGTGCAGAATGAAGACTTGGCCGAACGCAGCCAGCCCGGTCATCACCGCGGAGCAACCAAAGAAAATGACCCGGCTCTTTTTCACGTCATTCTCCGTGCGCGTGGTCATGTTGTACGCAATGGGCGCCGCCGCCGCGATGAAGGCGAAAATGTTCGTCAGCGTAGTGTACGGTACGTTCGAGCCAGGCAGCAAATTCAGCAGGTTCACACCGAGCCCCACCGCGAGGGCGGCGTTAGAGGCAAAGCTCTCGAACGTCCAGCCCTGCTTCCCTAACTTCGTCCAGAGAGACTTTCGCGCCCAAATCAAACCTCCGACCACCGTGACCAAAGCGGCCAGTAACGCGAGCCAGACAAACCGGTCCGCGCCAATGGGACTCGGCGCCGGCAGCGGGATCTCCAGCCGAACTGGCCCACCTTCCAGTCCCATTAAGTAAATGGTTTGGGGTAGTGGTGTATTGCCTTCGAGTGTAAGCGTGAGGAAGCGCGGATCGCCAGAATGCACCGGTGCCGGTGGCTGCTCTTGACAGGTGAGGCTCACTTTCTCTGGGGTGACCACGCGTAGGACAGCGCATCCGGCCTTCTCGGCCTCAAGCCGCCAATTGGACTTCCACGTTCCGCTTACCGTTGTCTCCACCGACAGCCAGGTGCCAGTCGGCCAGATTTTCTTTGCTACCGGTCGGAAGATCTCGAACCTTGGTGAACCGGTTTCCAGGCCCCCGAGGTACACCGTCAGGGGTAAAAGCCTCGCCCCCTTTAGTTTCACGGTGAGCCAAGAAACACTCGGCTTGGGGTCCGGCGGATTGGGCGCGCACTCCGTCGATGTCTTCTCAACGTCGGCGGGCGCGATAAGTTGTACGTCGCAGGTGCTGCCTCCCGCCAAGTCGACTTTTAGTCGGATAGTTGCGGTCCACGACCCGGGGGCCACCGCAGCTACTTCGATAGATTCTTCGGTTCCAACTCGCTTCATGGCACCATCCAGGGATGGTAATGTGGCCGCGAGCATGACCACGATGAGTGAGGTTCGCATCGCAGGAGAAACGCCTTCTGCTGCCGTTTCCCTTCCTGATTTCTTAGCCCCGGCCAGATTGGTCGCAGGATCCGCTAACGACGTCGTTCCTGACGCTAATCACGAGATTACGTGCCAACTTATTCAATGGCCCACACGGCTCAGACCGATCCTCAATAGTTTTGTCGGTGTAGCCCTGGTGCGTGAAGCGGACCGAAGTGCCGAGAATGCTGTTGGCGCCTGGTCCGCTATGAACCGTTACAGGCGTTGTCTCCGCCGTCACGAGTACCAGCACGCGGCGTCCGTTCCAAATTACCGATTCAAAGCGGTTGCCTTTAGCGTCCTCGATCCAGGGCACGGCAGCTTTTGAATACACCCAAGCGGCGGTCTCGCAAAGCCAGTAGCGACCCGAAGCATCTGGCGGGCTGGACACCGTGTTTGGCGTCGTCGAACCCAAGAACGACGCCCCATTTAAGTCCGCCTTCGCAATCCGCCCCAGTAGAAAGTGAATGAAGTTTGGGCGCGGCAGATCCAGTTCGGCCCACGTGTTGTGCTGATTGCTGGCGATTGTGGTCTTGCCGGGGTCCAGCAAAAAATGGCCGTCCCGCGCCGTTGTGGGCACACCACCGCTGTCGGTGACACCGTGAAGTAGAAAGCTGGCCCTTGGGCATCGCGTACGCTTTCAACCCTCTCTGACCCTCAGCGAGGGTTGAAAGCGTACGCGATGCCCAAGGGCCAGCTTTCAACCCTCTCTGACCCTCAGCGCCAATGACGTATCGATGCTCATCCAAAATCGGCACATAAATCTTTGCCTGATCGGCATGGGTCCAGTCGATCAAGACGTGCCCGCTTACCACAAGGACGAATTCCAGGTTCTCGATCTGTCGCTTATTTGCCATAGTTCACCTGATCGCAGGAGCCGGTGCGAACGTCGATGTCCTTGACCGCTAGCCCTCGCACCAACGCGAGCCAATCGCTATAAGGCTTTGTCAGCTTCTCCATTGTCAGGTCAGTATAAGCCGGATCGGTGAGGTAAAAGTCCGTGGAGAGGAAGTCGTTGGCCGTAGTACCGGTGTGGGACCTTAGATTGCGGTTGACCTCGACGGTGAGCAACACGATGATGTAATGGCTCCCGATCTGGGCAGCTTCGTATGAAATGTCATCCACTGTCACCATCGGAGGCGCGGACACTTCCGGATACACCCAGGCAGAAGTCTCGGAGAGGATGAATTGGTCGTCGCCGTATTTCGGACTCGATATCCACTTGGCTTTCGTGTTGCCAAATCCTACCTTGGTCAATCGGCCCAAAAGCGAGTGGATCTGGGCCGGGCGTGGCACGCCTGTCACAATGGCCTTTCGCGGCTTACGAGCATCCAATGCGGTTTTCGATGCGTCGATCCAGAGATGGCCACTCTTCTGCGGAAACCCGCTGTTACCCGCTTTGATATCCAGTTGAACCGTCTTTGTCGGGTCCTTGACTGGAACACCATCGAGTTTACCCCCGACATCCACGCCGACGGTCATCTCGTGGTCACTCGCTGCGGGGGCGTACATCGTAACCGAGTCGCCACGCCAATCGATTAATAGGTGACCACTGACTAACAAAACGAAATCCATAGAATCCTCCTAGATTGCAACCACTCTCATTACACCCGCCCAATAATACGGATGAGAAAACTCAGCCTTTTCTGACATGCTTCGAGCCGCCCGGCGTAAGGCCTCGCCTAGGTCGTCCGATTCTCGTAAGGCGCCATACATCCTTTGCATCAGGAACCCGGCGGCGCGGTCATCCAAATCCCACGACGAGGCCACTACTTCCGTAGCGCCCGCCGCAATGAACGCCTGCGCCAGCGTCTCGGCGCCCAACGTGTCTTCCTCTTCTTGATGGCGCCTTCCCGTTGAACAAGCCGAGAGCACAACGCGCCGGGGAGCCCGCCCCCCGGCCGCAAGAGAACTCGGCTGAAACAGCCCGTCCCGCAGTAGCAATCCTTGGGGAAACGCGTGTCCCGCAAAGTGGATCAGATTGGCGCGGCGAAACCACTGCGAAAAGTCGTTCGTGGAAAGCTCTCGCCCATCGAGCACACGAGCGGAGGGGATGTACTCCCGCAATGCCGCGGACTCTTCTAGGGGCGGCGGCAGCGGAAGCGCGTTCCAACGTTCCAGACCTGGCACCCGGGTGGCGTCCACTAACACCGCTGTGCGGTCCGGCTCTACAGCAGCCGGCTGAGGGGTGGTGTCCCGGATCGCGCCGTAAGCGAGCGCAATCGGGTGCCTGCTTCCAATCGGGCCGTCTTTTGTCATCAGCAGAGGAAACGGAATCGCGGAGAAGATCCCTTCGGCTTGAAACAAGACTGTTTTTCCCGATGGCAGATCGTCGAGCCAAGTTCCAAACAATGCGTTGGTGAGTTTGCGGCTGGTGGCAAAAGCGGCGGCCGCGTCTGACCGCGAATCCGAGGCCTGCCGCAGCAACAGGCGGATCAGTCTCTCCAGACTGTCGGGATCGGCGGAAGAACCCCGCACCGCGACCGAAGCGCCATCGCGGCGCCAAACATACAAGCCATTGGGCAAGCGTCGTAAAGTGAAATCGACATGCGCGCCAAGGCCTGGCGAGCGCGGCGAAGCTAAGCCGGCTTCACCCTCGCGAATCTCTTGCAGGATGGTCCACGCCTTTGCCGCCTCGTTACGGCTGATCAACAAACTCAAGCGCTGATTGGAAACGCGCTCCAGTTCCCGGTACCAAGCGATGCGCTGACCGCTTGGCTTGCTTTGCAATAGCTCGCGAAAGGATTCCGCCAGGATTTGCTCCGCGCCCGCCAGATCTCCTTGCCCCGTGCGTTGTCTGGCCAGTAGACGGCGGTAGGGCGTGCGAACCAACGGATCCTTCGTCGACTTGAGAAACTCCGCGAAAGGCGCTAGCCGCCGCGAATCGCTGCTGTCTTCCATGCGGATCAGTTCCATCAGCACCCGGCCACTGCGCAGGGACGCTTGGCCTTGGGATTCGTCATAGAAACGCGCGGCGGCTTGGTACAGACGTTGAGCTTCGGCGAAGTCGCCACAACGTTGCGCAAACCCGGCCGCCGCGGCCAAGTCGTTGAATTCGGCGTTGCGTAAACCTCCGGCGCGGGCCGCAACGGCAGCCATTTCCGCAGCGAGCCGCGCCGCGTGAAACCGCCCGAGCGCCTCGGCTGCGGCCATCATCAATAGCATCGGCTCATGCAAGCGAGAGGCCGGCAGCCGTTGCGCGATGATGCGACCGGCCAGATCGCGCTGGCGACCAGACGCCTCGCGATAGAAGCCCTTCCTGTACTCCAGGCTCGCCACCGCCGCCTCGGCGCGCGCCGCGCTGACCGCGAACCCCGCCCGCTCGGCCTTGCTTTGCGCTCTGGCCATACCTGCCGCTGCTTTGTCCACGGCTTGGTGTTGGGTCGCACAAGCGGCACGCTCGCGCTCGTTCTGAACATCAAACCAGCGGTAAGCCGGGAGCACCGTATCGGGCACGGCGCAAGGGAAATCGCCGCCGCTATGTGTACTGCGGTACCCGAATTCGAAGTCTCTCCAGGCCGCTAGCGGCGGCGGCAGCGGCATTCTTTCAAACCGAGCCGCGGCGTCCTTCTCTTGCTGGTAGCGTCCTCGCTGGGCGGTTAGGCGAGTCTCCGCGAACCACGCCAGGAGTCTCACCGCGTCTTTGAATCGCTCCTTCCGGGGAAGGGCGAGCATTGTGCGGAGCCAAAGGTCGCCGTGCTCGGTGGCGAGGCGGCGGCTGAGACTCGGTAGTTGGGCTGCGTTCGGCCCCAGCCAAAGGCCCTCTTTCAACCGGAGGTCCAGCGCAACTTCGGCGAATCGCTCCTCGTCGTCTCCCGGCCGCCTTTGCAAAAAGCCAATGAGTCTATTTCGCACCGACGCTAATTGGGTCTCCGCCTCACTGCGCCAAGCCGGATCTTTTTCCACGCGCAGCAGCCGCTCAAGATCCTGCACAGCCGGTGCCAATTGGTAAAGCTCAGAAGAAACAATGGCGCGGTTGAACAACGCCTCGGGCAAATCAGGATTCGCGGCCAGAACTCGACTCAACGTCTCCTGGGCCAACATCAGGTCTGACGTGCCCACCGACCCTCGCCGCAACCCACGCTGATAGTAGGCAGCGGCCAAATCGAGTTGGAGCGCAACGGAGGGAGGCCCTTGATCGCGGCTAGCCAACAAGGCTGACAAGGCCTCATCCGCTTTCCCCTCCATCAGCGCCAGCCGGCCGCGCGCATGCAGCAAACCGCCATCCTCGGGATTTCGGTCCAACCCGGCTCGAATCCTGGTGGCAGCCTCCAGCATGGCCGAAGAACGGGCGACCAAGTCTCCAGCCCCCGATCGAGTTCGATCGAATCGTGCATAAGGGGCGCCGAGGAGCCGGAGCTCAATCGTCCGCTGTTGCCCGTACGCTTGCGCCAACAATACCAAGGGATCGGTCGCCTGCCGCCATCTCCAGACACCTAGCGTGCCGATCAGAAGCGAAGCCGCTAAGCCGGCCCACCACCATGCCCGGCTACGTCTGGGGACGGCGCGCAGCGGCACAATCGCACTTTCTGGCCGGAAAATGCGCAGGGACTCTCGTAGCCGCCCGGCACAGTCAGCACACCAAGAGGCATGCTCTACCGCGGCATCCGCTTCGGCGCCCCGCAGTAGACCGGTGGCCAATTCGTCCCAGACCCGCTCTGGTAAACAATGCTTCACGTCTTCACTCATTGAGACGCCTCCACCCTCCGGTTCCCTGCAAGTCGTTCGCGCAATCTCCGCCCCATGCGAAGAAGAACGCTCTCGATACCCTTAACGCTGAGGCCCAAAGCCGGAATCTGGGCAATCTCGTTGGCGGTGAATCCCTGCTGGTAATAGAGCCGGAAGATACGCCGTTCCTGTGCGTCCCCATCGAGCTTCGCCTCAATCTCCCGGAGAAGTACCTCGCGCTCCACGCTTGGCTGGTGTCCCAAAACTTCCGCCAGGTTACGGGTGGAGTCGTCAAAGCCACCCGTCACTGTGTGGCCGCGCTTTTTCGCGCCACGCGCGCGAAACCAATCACGCGCTGTGTTGGCTGCCATTATCGCCAGATATCCTTGCGCCGCGAACTCCTCAGCCGGTAGGGCGTTCGCGATCGACTCCCGATTCTCCAACAGCTTGGCATAAATCTCTTGCACCAGATCCTCGGTTTCGTCCGGCGATTGAAATTCGAAGGCGACGCGACGAGCCATGCGCGTAAACAAGCCTGCCAGAGAGGCGAACGCTTCTTCGCAGGCGGCAGCTGAACCCTGAACGCAATCCTCCCATAGCTGCTTGGTGACACTTGGCGAATTGCCCATGATCGATAGCTAGTAGTGTTGCACAATCTTAAGATTGCCTTGCTGGCGCCAAGGTGCTGGCCAATCGAGTCGGCGGCGCGACTAGCGGCTTCTATGTTTTCAGAAAGGAAAGTTTAGGAAATGCACGATCAATAGTGGGACGCCCTATCGATTTCGGTGTCGGTGGGCAGATTCTCATGGGTGGCGAACCACCGGCCCGCAGCCAGAGATCCTCTCGCCTGAGGGTCGGAGACGTTGATTCCAGGATCGATAGCCGGTTCAGGTGCATCACGGCTAAAGACCGTATCCAGCGACCCTAAACGTTTGAAGGGTTGTCGGCCTATTCCTCGTTTCAAGCAATGAGGAGAAATCAAGCATGCCTTCTTTGGATGCATCCATGCAGCCGGTGGGTGAAGCCGTGGCGCTTTTGGCCGAAGTGGGTTCTAACGATTCACTTGAATGTGCTCATGGCTCCGTAACGGAGAATTACAGCGAATTGAAGAGATTGGCCGCGATCTATTTGCGGCGGGAGCGTTCTGGTCATATTCTGCAAGCAACGGCACTGGTGCATGAAACGTATCTGAAGCTGGCAGCTCGTCCACCGGACCATTGGCACGACCGTGCCCACTTCCTGGCCAGCGCCGCGAAAGTAATGCGCTGGATCCTGGCGGACGATGGCCGCCGGCACCGGGCCTTAAAGCGCGGTGCCGGCATGGGCGACTTACAATACGATGACTTTTCCTTCGCGGATAGCCGGGGACACGACCAAATGGGCCAATTGAACGAGGCGTTGACGCGGCTGGCGAAGTTCGCCCCGCGGCAGGCGCAAGTGGTGGAACTCCGTTTTTTCGGCGGCATGACCGAAGACGAAATCGCCAATCATCTTGGGCTTTGCTCTCGCACCATCAAACGTGATTGGACGATCGCCAAGGCTTGGCTTTACGGAGAGTTGACGCCGAAGCCGGTTCGGTAGCCATCCAAGACCTTCCCTGATTGTGGAAGCTTCGCGATGCCGTTCCGCCCGGGAAATGCCAAGAACTTGATGTGTGGCGAGCGAACCACTGGGGCCGGAGCCGAACTGGACTGGACACCATGGCGACGCGGACCGTCCACGTGTTCTGTTGAATGCTATGGTGCGATGGGTTCGTTCCCGGCTAGCCGAAATGGCCGGATGGCGTAACGGACTTTTCTGGACGGTGCGCATCGGGGTCCGTAACCTTTGGGAGCAAGTCACGGCGGCTACGGCAAAGTACTCTCCCTTGCCGTCCGGCGGTGTGAAAAACCTAAGTAAGTTCTCGGTGTCGTTGATGGCTTGCGTCGCAACGGTAACTTGTTCGCTTGGATTACCCGAGTATTGAACAGCGCCAAAAGTTGATCTCGCCATTAAAAAGATAGAACCTCACCCATGGAAGCGCGGGTGCAGCCGATTTCGTGACAATGTGACGTGAATTATTTTTCCGTTTAGTAACGGAGCGAATTCAAGAGTGGTTATGAAGGGATCAATCTCGGGAACTGGATCATTATCTTCCCCAAAAAATGTGGAATCGTGTCACGATTCGGCGGATTTATCCGCTATGTCTAAGCACGTACCTATGGCACATTGCATCGATTCGTCCGCTCCTCAGCGACATACCGCCTACCTGACTTCGCCGTCCGCCGCCGTTCGATGGGGTGGGCGATGAATGGGGTTCTGGTCTGCGCAGCCGTCGGTTGCTTTGCCAGTTTTGGCTGGGGGATGGAGAGGTTCTTTACGAAGCCCGGCCCAATGAGCTCGGGGGAACGGCTAATCCGCTTGCTCGGCATCCTGTTTGGCGGGCTGCATCTTTGGCAACTCGTTTCGGCTCGCCTGGACGGGCCCGGCTTCGGTCTCGCTGGAGTGGCACTCTATCTGTTGTCGCTCGGGTTGTTCTGGTGGTCCATTCAGGCGAATGCTCAGCGGCCGCTGGCCTGGGCTTTCCGAGATTGTCAGGCGGAGCACCTGGTGCGGCAAGGGCCTTATCGGTGGGTCCGCCATCCTTTCTATAGTTCCTATGTGCTGGCTTGGTTGGCTGGCGCGGTGGCTACCCAAAGCCTGATTTTGCTAGCTACGGCACTCACCATGGCGGCTATCTACGCTAAGGCAGCGGCGCTGGAGGAACGCCGGTTTCTCGAAGGGCCGCTGGCTCGCAGTTATAAGGAGTACCGGCAGACGACGGGGCGTTTCTGCCCGAAGGTGTGGGGGAGTTACTCATGAGTTGCTTTCAAATTGCTACCACGGCTGAGGAGCGGGACGCGATCTACCGTTTGCGTTATGACGTGTATGTGCGCGAATTCAATTACCCTTTCCCGGCCAGCCCGGAGCGGCTTAGAGATCGCTGGGACGCTTCGGCGGTCCATTTCGCGCTGAAAGACGGCGAGCCATTGTTGGGCGCGATGCGGGTGAACTGCGCGGTATCCTTGGCGCATGATGAGGCGGTCGTGGAGCGATATCAGCTAGGCAATGTTTCGGGTTGCCCGCTCGAAAATCTCTATCTCGCGTCCCGAGCAATTTTTACGCGCGAGGCCCG
>Ga0105046_10017950_pt1 | contig 10791 bp, 8 predicted proteins | sample MAT03_FD_78385 | JGI IMG/M metagenome (GOLD analysis project Ga0105046, IMG submission 78385) | Freshwater microbial communities from Lake Fryxell liftoff mats and glacier meltwater in Antarctica - MAT-03 (megahit assembly) | ecosystem: Environmental > Aquatic > Freshwater > Ice > Liftoff...
CAGCTGCCGACCCACGCGAGCATTGACCCGAACCAGCGCTTTTCATGAAATAGGCAATTCCGGTTGCCTGTTCATCCAATGGCCGGGAATTGCTGAGATTCTCCGCACGTATTACTACGATTGCCTTCCGTACCAATCCGCACGCCCCACGGCTGAAGAACGAGATCGGTTTTCAAAGAAACAGAAGTTCTTCTCCGCATTGGATTTGTTTCCTCGGTTTGAAGTAAGGCAGGGGCGGCTTGAATTTCGCGGAATTGATCAGGCGACACACAAGCCAATTTTTGACCAAAAGCGGGTCGACATCTTAATGGGCGTCGATTTGGTCTTGCTTGCCGCCAAACACCGAATCAATGATGCCGTCATCGTTGCTGGCGATAGCGACTTTCTGCCCGCAATCAATGCCGCGAAAAGTGAGGGAGTTGTGGTCCATCTGTTTCACGGTCAGAATCCGCATAGAGACTTGATCGCTGCTTGTGATGAACGCACGCAAATCGATCAGGACTTCATCAGTTCCGTTTTAAGGAAGTCGTAGTTTTCGCGTCAGAATTACTTATCGTGTAACAAGCGTCGAGTTGTCAACCTGATTGCCAGTAAAACCCGCGTTTGCCGAACGTCTCGACGCTTGCCCAGAAAAAGAACATCCATGACCTTCTCCCCTCGCCTCTGTTTCCTCACCGCATTGATCATTTTCCAGAGTGCCCAAGCGGAGGCCGAGCCGCCGGTGATCGAGGTGAAAGGCATGCTCATCAAGGAGTGTTCCCTTCCCGGCGAGACGCGTAAGGACGACGTCGTTCCCCGGCACGCCAACGCCATTCAGATCGCGTCGGATCGCTGGTGCATTCTCTATTCCACCCACGGCTATCGCGGCGTTGATGACGAGCGCAGCATCGTTTATCAGATTCGTGAAGCCAGCCCGGATGGCAAAGTTCTGAAGGAAGGCTTCCTCGCTCAGACGACGAACGATTGGAAACCAGAAGGCGTTCCGCCGGCCGCGGAAGGGAAGAGTTATGTCAAGCAACATGGCCATATGACTGCGTTCGGCGTGCCGGCGGGCGCCGTCGTCGCGGACAAGCTTCCTGAACATGGCAATCTGTTCGTCGCCACGTGGCGAGTCGTCGGCGTGCCGTTAATCGTTGCCGAGAAGAAGCTCGAACGGGCCGCCAGCGACCCGGTGCTGTTCGCCAAGACCAAAGCGGTTGAGTGGTGCCAGTTCCGCTTGAATCGGGAACGCAACGACATCGACATTGTTCAGCCCGTTCAACGACTGCGACAGAAAGGCTTCGAGGAAGGCGAACGATTCTGCGAAGCCAAGGATATCGCTTTCATGAACGCCAGCTTCTGCCCGGCCGTCCCGTTCAACGATGCCCGGTCCGAATGGGTGATCGCCAATCACTTCGACCAGAACAAGATCGGCGTTCTCAAGTTCCGCTTCAACCCCAAGACAAAGCTCTACGAATGGGTCGAACTCGGCCCAATGGTCGGCGATGCCAAGACCCGCTGCTGGGAAGCGAGCCTGCTGCACACAACCAACGAATGGATCCTCGCGTGCCGCAGCAACGGCAAGGTCGCCTGGGCAAGAAGCAAGGATCCGCTGAAGACGTGGTCCGAACCCACCTTCTCGGCCGAGCCGCTCGTTAGTGCCCCGCTGACGTGCTTCACGTGTGCCGATGGCGTCGTGCGCCTCTTCACCGGAGATAAAGCCGCGTCGCCGCAGAAGTACGACCGCGACCCGCTCTATTGCTGGGAGATGACGACCGGCGTTGAAATCACCGCCACCAATCGACGAGTCATCTTCGACAGTGTGGTCGCCAAGCTGCCGATCCGCGCCGAGGTCCGTTCGAAGGTCGATTTCTGCGAACTCTTCCCACTGCAAGGTAAGAGCCAACTCATCGTCTTCGGCGTCAGCACCCGCGGCTACAACTTCCCCTATGGTTCGACTGGCATTCCCGTGATCAACCAGGCGGAGAAGGACGCCGCGGGAATCTACTACGCGACGATGACGTGGAAGACGGCGCCGCCGGCGGTGTACAATTTGTTCAAGGGTGGGGAGTGAAGGAAACGTTTCGGTCGCATCGAAAAGTCAGAGTTCTAAATGATCACATTCCATCTCACCGGTGACGCGTTGTGGCAACGCGTGGAGCGAGCGGAGCAGAAGGTCCAAGAGCGGTTGAAGCGAACGGCGGGGACTCTGGAACAAGCCTGCGTTCCGCATGCCATCATTGGCGAAAGCGCGGTTTGTGCTTGGGTCGCCCAGGCGGAAGAAGCAGCGGTTCGCACCACGCGCGATGCGGACATTCTCTTGCAACGGTCGGACTGGCCCGCGGCGATGGCCGCGATGGAAGGGGCCGGGTTTGTCTATCGGCATGTCAAAGGGATCGACATGTTCCTCGACGGCCCCGACTGTAAAGCACGTGATGCCGTGCATGTGCTATTCGCGGGCGAGAAGGTCAGAGCGGACGACCCCGTGCCCAACCCCGACGTGTCGGAGGCGGACGAGATTCAGCACCACCGCACTTTGCGATTAGATGCACTCGTAGTGATGAAGCTGACGGCGTTTCGAGACAAGGATCGGATGCACCTGCGCGATCTGATCGACGTCGAACTGGTGGATGAATCCTGGCTCGAGCGCCTGCCGCCCGAACTGGCAACGCGGCTGAAGGAACTTATTAAAGATCCGAAAGGATAGCTCTTGGGTCCGACCCGAGATCACCGTCTTCCGCATGGTGCAAGCTTCGTGGAATGTCTCACCAGGGTCGCGAATTGGTTAATTCTCTTTCGTTCTGCTTAGGCCAATGAACTGAAGGATGCCGGCACCGCGGACCTCTTCACGGTCATTTCACGCGATCTCGACAAGTACCTCTGGTTCGTCGAGGCGCACTTGCAGGCGGCGAAGTAACCGATTACGCTGACAGCGCCCAGACTCGAATTAAGGACGATCCCATGACGAACACCCGTGGCTTGCTGCTGGCCCTGGCGGCGCTTCCCTTCTTGGCCCTGACCGCCCGCGCCGATGATTGGCCGCAGTGGATGGGGCCGCAACGCGATAGCCACTGGCGCGAGACCGGCATCCTTGAGACCTTCCCCAAGGACGGCCTGAAGCCGCTCTGGCGTCAACCGATCTCCGGAGGCTACTCGGGGCCGGCCGTGTCTGGCGGGAAGGTTTACGTGACCGACTATGTCACGAAGGGCGACGTCACCAAGGAGGTCTTCGATCGCACCGACTTCAAGGGACAGGAACGCGTCCTCTGCTTCAGTGCTGACAAGGGCGAAATCGTGTGGGAGTACAAGTACGATTGCAACTACACCGTTTCGTACCCCGCCGGTCCGCGGGCGACACCGACGGTTCACGATGGCAAAGTCTACTGCGTCGGCGCGGAAGGCAACCTCGTCTGTCTTGACGCCGCCAAGGGAACGCTGATCTGGTCGAAGGATTTCAAAAAGGACTACAACGCCAAGACGCCCATCTGGGGCTTTTGCGGCCATCCGCTCATCGATGGCAACAAGGTCTTCGCCATCGTCGGCGGCGAGAACGCCTGTGTCGTCGCCTTCAACAAAGATGACGGCAAGGAAATCTGGAAGGCGCTCAACGCCGTGGAACCCGGCTATTCATCCCCGACGATGATTGAAGCGGGCGGCGTCAAGCAGCTACTCGTCTGGCACGCCACGTCGATCAACAGCCTGAACCCGGAGAACGGCGCGAAGTATTGGTCGGTGCTGCTCAAGGCCGAGTTTCGGATGTCGATCATGTCGCCCCGGCAAGCGGGCGAGTTCCTGTACACCGCTGGCATCAACGATGCCGCGGTGCTCTTGAAGTTGGCCTCCGACAAACCGACCGTCACCGAAGTCTGGCGCGGCAAGAAGAATAACGCCGTCTATCCCGTGAATATGACGCCCTTCATCGAGAATGGCACCATCTACGGGGTGAATCAACCCGGCGCGTTCACGGCCGTCGATCTCAAGACGGCCGAGCGAAAATGGGAAACCACCGATCCTGTGACGGGCATCAACAGCACGCTGGCCGACTCCGCGACCGCGTATCTCGTCAAGAACGGCGAGCGGTTCTTCCTCTTCAACGAAATGGGCGAACTCGTCATCGCCAAGCTGACCCCGCAGAAGTACGAGGAAGTTAGCCGAACCAAGATCATCGCCCCGTCAAACAAGGCCTTCGGCCGCGAAGTCGTCTGGAGCCACCCCGCCTTCGCGAACAAATGCATCTACGTCCGCAACGACAAGGAGATTATTTGTTATTCGCTGGCGAAGTGAAGTGAGACACGCCGGCCATCCCGTAGCCGTGTTCGCCAGAACGCGGGGTGAGGCGAACGGGGTTCCCCGCGTTCTGGCGAACGCGGCTACTTCACTTCTTCGGCTCAATCTCCACCGCCTTCGGCACGGGCGGCTTTAAGAGTGCCGCGTTGGCGTAATGCCACACCGCCGTGACCATGTCGTAGCGTTCCTCCGCCAGAAAACCCAGGGCATGTTGCTCCCGAGAACGGTGGAACGCAGCGGCGTAGGGCGAATCGTTCTTCTCCGCCAGTTCCGCCTGCTTGCGGTGCCAGAATAGGTCGGGGCGGGCCTTGGCGGATACAAGTTCGCGATCGACATTTTCATCCACGCTCCTGCCATCCCAGACACGCAGAGTCTTGTCATCACTGCCGGAAACCAGCCGGCCGCCGTCCGGGCTCCAAGCCACGCTATTGACCTGATCGGTATGCCCATACAGCGCGGCGCACGAGCCTTCGAAATGCCGTTGCAGATAGTCCCACTCCCAGCCGTGGGCGCGTTCTGGAATAGTGAACAACAACTGTTTCGCCTCTTGAACTTTGTTCTCCTGAAATCGTGACTGGGCGAGATCCCGTGCGGCTACGATTAACGAATCCTGGGTGCGTTCCGTCTCTTCCCGCGCTTCCTTCTCGGCGTTGGCCCGGTCGTTCGCCAAGTTGGTCTGTTCGTTTGCAAGTGCCAGATTACGACGCGCCTCAATGGTCTGCGCGTTGGCCCGAAACATTTGCGACAAGGAAATGCTCGTCCCGACAATCAGCGACACCACCACCGCCGCCATCAGACCCGCCACCGCCGGGTTCCGCCGCGTCCACTTCACCCCGCGTTCCGCCCAAGTCAGCCGCCTTGCCACCACCGGTTCGCCAGCTAACCATCTCCTCAAATCTTCGCCCAACTCTTCGCAACTCGTGTAGCGTTTCTCAGGTTGCTTCTCCAAGCACTTCAAGCAAATGGTCTCCAGGTCCTTGGGCACTTCCCGATTCACGCTGCGCGGGCGTTTCGGTTCCACCTGCATGTGGTTGAAGAGGATGACTTCGAGAGAACCCGCGAAGGGGACTCTTCCTGTCAGCATCTCGTAGAGCATGATGCCCAGCGAGTATTGGTCGCTGGCGGGGCCGGCTTCGTTGGATCGACCCGACGCTTGCTCGGGACTCATGTATGACGGTGTTCCCATGATGGCGTTGTCATGGGTCATCTTTTCTTCGCCAAGGCGCCGGGCGGCCAGGCCGAAGTCGGTGAGCATGGGTTCGCCGTCTTCATCAACCAGCACGTTGGCGGGCTTCACGTCGCGGTGGATGATGCCTTTGGAATGGGCGTAGGCGAGCGCCGCGGCGATTTTTTTCACGACGCTGGCGGCGTCGCGCTGGGGCAGAAGGCCTTTCTCCAGGAGCGCTTCGAGGGTTTGCCCCTGGATGAACGCGCTGGCGATGAAGTAGCGATCGCCATCACGGCCGGTCTCGAAGAGGGGAACGATGTTGGGATGCCGCAGATTGGCTGCTGCTTTGGCTTCGCGCAGGAAACGCTCGACGCGATCCGGAGTCGTCAGCGTGCCCGGCTTGGCGACCTTCAAGGCCACTTCGCGATCGAGTTGCGGATCGTAGGCGCGGAAGACTTCGCCGAAGGCGCCTTCGCCTAGTTTGGTGCGGATTTCGAAGCGGCCGATTTCGTCGCGCGACGCCGCAAGCGGCGGAGGGGGGGGCTGCCGACGAGGGTTTGCTGCGCGGCGCTGGGGAGCGGAAGCGTCGCGGTTTCGGGGGGTGTCGGATCAGCGGCGGTACGTTGAGGCTCGTTCATCGGGGCAACCTCGGAGGACGGGTAGTCTGTTTTTTAGAGAATGGAATGTGGAAGCCCTTCGAAGACCGGCTAAAGCCGGGACTCCAGCGAAGAGGGTGTCTTCGTTGGAGTCCCGCCTTTAGGCGGTCTTGCCTGCGGGATGGGGAGGTCACACGAAGACCGGCTAAAGCCGGGACTCCAGCGAAGAGGGTGTCTTCGTTGGAGTCCCGCCTTTAGGCGGCTTCTCGCGCGCCGGCCATTTCTCCGTTTGCTCCTGCGCGCTCGATCCCTACACTTCGAAGTACACGACGGCTGGCCCTCGACATGGCGGATTTTCATGGCTCTTCCCCGGCAGACGGTCGCGCTGCTCGACGCGGCGCGGGAACTCGTCAAGGATCAGATTGCCGAGATGGTGCTCCTTCTCACGGAGACCAATCTCGATTGGGACGAGGTGCGCTCGCACCTGCGCGGCTGCCAGATGCTCGTTGCCGCCGAGAGTTCAACCATCACCAAGGAGATCCGCGAAGAGACGAATATCGACATCATCGAACTTGATCCCGAACCGGTGCCAGCCCAGGAGCGGATGAGTCTTGCCCTGCTCAAAGCGATCGCCATGGAGAAGGTCACGCCCGGCGAGCATGTCGTCGTTCTCTACAACGGCATCGCCACGCAGGAAAACAAGCCGGAGCCGATCGACAGCCTCAGTCTCGTCCACCTGGGCGAGCACCTCGAGCGGATGACCGCCCAGGACTTACGGCGGCTCAACACGACGATCCCTCATGAAACCCTGAAGCTCGTCGTCGACCTGGCGTCCGAGATCGGCCGCGAGGGCCGTGAAGGCCATCCGGTCGGCACGATCATTGTCGTCGGCGACACGCGCAAAGTGCAGAACATGTCGCAGCCGATCAATTTCAACCCGTTTCGGGGCTACAGCAAGGAAGAGCGTGACCTGCGCGACCGGCGTGTCCGCGAGCAGATCAAGGACCTCGCGCAACTGGACGGGGCGATCCTCGTCGACCGCGATGCCTTCGCCATTGCCGCCTGCCTGCACCTGAACGTGCCGGCCGAGGGCGTGTCGGTGAGCAAGGGCTTCGGCAGCCGGCATCGCGCCGCCGCGGCCATCAGCCGCAAGACAACCGCCATTGCCGTGTGCATCAGCCAGTCGTCGGGTACGGTGCGTTTATTTCAAGATGGCGCGGTCGTCCTGCACGTCGAACCCCTGGCCCGCCCTCACATCTGGCAGCCATTCCGGCTCGAGACACAAGAAGACGGACCCCCGGCGCCGCGAGAAGAATGATTCCCCCCACAAGCCCCGATGTTGCGCTTGAGACTCAAGAGTAAACAATCATTTCCGGGCGACGACTTTCAGTTTCACTTTCTCGGCCACGAATGTCTTCTCGCCCTGGGTGGCGAAGCGGATCTTGAGTTTGCGAAGAGCGCCAAAGCCGCCGACGCTGGTGATTTGGCCGATGCCATATTGCTCGTGCTGGACGATCTGGCCTTCGAAATACTCCACGCCGGCATCGGTCTTGATCGTATTGACGACCGCTCCGCTCCGCGACACGCCGGTGTCGTCCCAGGCGTCGTCGGCCTGCTTGCTGCCGCCCCGGTACATGTCGTGCGACAGGGTCCGATTCGCGTGCCGGGTCTCCGCGTGATGCTCAATCTCGTCTGACGGGAGTTCGTTGAGGAATCCGCTGGAGACCGCCAGGAGAAACTGCCCACGGAAGTCGCGGTTTCGCGCGTGACTGAGATGCAACTGCTTCTTCGCCCGCGTCATGCCCACGAACAACAGCCGGCGTTCTTCTTCAAGTTCGTCGGGTGAATCCGAGCGCATCGAGCGCTGATGCGGCAAAATCCCTTCCTCCACCGCCAGGATGTGAACGATCGGGAATTCGAGTCCCTTAGACGAGTGCAACGTCATGACGGAGACGCAATCCTGTTGATCATTCCAGCCGTCGACATCGCTGGCCAGCGTGATCTGTTCGAGGTAATCGCCCAGCGTCCCGGCCGCATTGCCTTCGCCGTATTCACGGGCGGCCGAGATGAGTTCTTCGATGTTCGCCAGGCGTTCTTCGTCTTCCGGGTTCTTGCCGGCGTGGAGCATTTCGCGGTAGCCGCTCTTGTCGATCACTTCCTCGATAATCTCGTGGGGCTGTAGTTCGAGCTTAGTCTGAAGTTGGGCGATCATCGCGGCGAAATTCTTGAGTGCAATGGCCGCCTTGCCCTTGATCTCCGTGATGCGGGCGACGTGAGCGCACGCTTGCAGCATCGAGAGTTGATTCTCCTCGGCGAATCGGCGCAGGTGTTCGACGGAAGTCTTGCCGATGCCGCGGGCCGGCTCGTTCACGATGCGCGTGAACGAGAGATCGTCGTGCGGATTGACGATGACGCGCAAATAGGCGAGCACGTCCTTGTTCTCTTTGCGGTCGAAGAACGCGAAGCCTTTGACAATCTGGAAAGGCACGCCATGCTTGGCGAACGCCTGTTCGAGCGACCGCGTCAGGGCGTTGATGCGAACAAAGACCGCGACGTCGCCGTAGCGATACTCGCGATTCGCGACGGACTGTTTGATGCGCCCGGCAATCTGGTTCGCCTCATCCAGCCCCGTGTCGTACGACCAGAGTCGCACCGGGTCGCCGCGCTCGTTGTCGGTGATCAGTGGCTTTTTCTTGCGATACTTGTTATGGGAGATCAGCGACCCGGCGGCCGAGAGGATCGCTTGCGTGCTGCGGTAGTTCTTGTCGAGCAGCACGACTTTCGTGTCCGGAAAGTCGGTCTCGAAATCGAGGATATTCTTGATGTCCGACCCGCGCCAGCCGTAAATGGATTGATCGGGATCGCCGACCACGCAGAGGTTGCGGAAGTCCATCGAGAGCTTGCGGGCGAGTTCATACTGGGCCTGGTTCGTGTCCTGGTATTCGTCGATCAGCACGTAACGGAAACGCGCATCAAGCTCGGCCCGGAGCTCGGCGTTTGTCTTCAGGGCCAAGGCGGGGAGAAAGAGCAGGTCGTCGAAGTCCATCGCGTTGGCGTCGCGGAGTTTCTTCTGATAGATCGGGTAGACCCGCGCCACCGTCTGGGTGAAGAAGTCGGACGACTCACGGCCGTATTGATCGGGGAGGATCAACTTATTCTTCGCCTTACTGATGGCGCCGCCGATCCGTTCCGGCGTGAACGATGTGTTGTCCATCCCGGTCGCTTCGAAGGCCTGCTTGACGATCTTGTTGCGGTCGTCGCTATCGTAAATCGTGAAGTTGCGATCGAGCGACAGGCGGTCGGCATACTGACGCAACATGGTGGCGCCAAAACTGTGAAACGTGCGGATCATGACGCGATTACCGGGGACGAGGTCCTCGACGCGCTGCCGCATCTCGCCAGCCGCCTTATTCGTAAAAGTAATGGCCAGAATGTTGCTCGCCCGCACCCCCTGTTGGAGAAGCCAGGCGACACGGCGGGTAATGACCCGCGTCTTACCCGAACCGGCGGCCGCGAGGATCAACAACGGGCCGTCCATGTGGGAGACCGCTTCACGTTGGGCGTTCGTCAGGTCGGCGAGGAGATCCGGTAGTTGCTGATCCATGCGAGCCTCGCGGTTAATCCTGGCGTCTCGTCCCGTGGTAATAACGATATTATAGAAGTGGGAGGCAGCCGTCCGAGCCAGCGAAGGGGTTCGTCATGCGCATTGTCGGACTGGGGAGCGATATTGTCGAATGCCTACGCATTCGGCGGATGATCGAAGAACATGGCGAGCAGTTCCTTCTGCGTGTCTTCACGGCAAAGGAAATTCGGACGTGCCAGGCGAAACGGCACACCACGGAGCATTTTGCCGCTCGCTGGGCCGCGAAGGAAGCGGTTTTGCGCAGCCTGGGCACGTCAGGCAAGAAGTCGACGATCTGGACCGACATCGAAACGGATCTGGGTGAAGCGGGCAATACGATCGTTCTTATCGTAGGCGGTCTCCGCGAGCTCATGGACCGCCGCGGCGCCAACGATGTCTTGGTCACCCATGCCTTCTGCCGGGCCTACGCGACCGCCACCGCGCTGGCGATCGCGAATGGATAAGGCTCTATCGTCTTCCAGTTTGCCTCTTCGGTTGGTAGGATAGGTAAAACGAATTTGTGGCGCCCCGGGAGCACCCGGCGAGGGAAACCCATGCGCGATCCGTTAAGCTGGTCGATACCGCTGTTTCGCGTCTTCGGGATCCAGGTCCGCCTGCACATCCTCTACATAGTCATTACGCTCGGACTGATTCTTCGGAAGGTCGTCAAGGCGCCGGATAATTGGTTCGAATACACCATGATCTGCGTGGTGATGCTCTTCGTAGTCGTGCTTCTTCACGAGTTCGGCCACTGCTTCGCCGCCCGCCGGGAAGGGGGCGACGCCACCGAGATCCTGATGTGGCCGTTGGGCGGTCTGGCGATGTGCGAAGTGCCGCCTTCGCCGCGAGCCCACTTCAACACGGCCGCGGGCGGGCCGTTCGTCAATGTTCTGATATGCCTCGCCTGTGCCGCGGTTTTGATACCCTTCGGCAAAGTGCTGCCTCCGCTGAACCCGCTCAATTCCGAGCAACTATTCCAGCCTCGCCTCTACTGCTGGACCGACGGGACGACTCAGTACGCGGCGGATGCGGTCACGTTTTATAAGGAAGGCTCGACGGAAGCCGTCGATTCGTTCAATCAAGTAATTCATTTCAAAGATGGCCCGACCTTTGTGATGGTGGAAGGGAAGAAAGAGCCG
>Ga0105046_10017951_pt1 | contig 10790 bp, 2 predicted proteins | sample MAT03_FD_78385 | JGI IMG/M metagenome (GOLD analysis project Ga0105046, IMG submission 78385) | Freshwater microbial communities from Lake Fryxell liftoff mats and glacier meltwater in Antarctica - MAT-03 (megahit assembly) | ecosystem: Environmental > Aquatic > Freshwater > Ice > Liftoff...
ACGCTCTGAGGTACGAAGGGCGTGTGAGGTGCTAGAATCATCTGCCAAGCATCCCTCGCCCATCGCATTCGCTCTGAGAGGCTGTGGATTTTTTGAATCCGAAGAAAGTACCCATCACACTCCGTTTGATGTTGCCTCAAAAACCAAAGGTTTTTGAACTGCGGCAATCACACGGAGTGTGATTGGTACTATAAAATCACAGCCTCTGGGCGTGCCACCCGTACAAACCCAATCAGGCACGGCTTTGCCAAGGACTTGTTGGCTATTGGCTTTTTACGCAGTCTTAATCTTATGACGACTTTAGAAACTTTGATGACCGCTGTTCCTAGCCTCGCCTTGACTCAGCCCTGGTCTCATATGACGCCACGTTATTTGGTTCCGATTGAGCCCAAGCGGTGCGGCCATTTCTTTACGGATGTTCTCATCATAGGTGGTGGGTTAGCCGGGCTTCGCGCTGCTCACGAAGTCGACCCGTCGTTGCGGACCTTGATTCTCACGAAAGATAAACTCGAGGAATCCAATAGCACTTATGCGCAGGGCGGAATTGCGAGCGTATGGGATCCCGAAGATCGATTCGACAATCATGTCCAAGACACGCTGGTCGCAGGCGTTGATTTGTGCGATTCTAATGTTGTCGATCTGGTTGTACGCGAGGCTCCGGATCGAGTGGCGGAATTGATCAGGTGGGGCACTCGTTTCGACCAACAGGATGGGCAGCTGGTCCTTGGACGTGAGGGAGGGCATTCGCATCAACGCATCATCCACGCGTTAGGGGACGCGACAGGAAAGGAGATCATGAGGGCGATGATTGCACATACACGCGAACGCCTGCACACGGAGATTTGCGAAGAGACCTTTACAATCGACTTATTAACACATGAAGGTCGATGTCGCGGTGCAGTTGCGTCCTACCGCAATGGAAAGCCGTATCTGATCTGGGCCAAAGAAACCATTTTGTGCACCGGGGGTTGCGGGCAGGTGTTTCGCGAGTCGACAAACCCACTCGTTGCTACGGGCGACGGGCACGCGATTGCTTTTCGAGCGGGCGTAGCGATGCGAGATATGGAATTCATGCAATTTCATCCAACAGTCTTGTACATCGCCGGCAGCTCGCGAACTCTTATCACAGAGGCCGTACGGGGCGAAGGTGCCTACTTAATTGATGCAACGGGGCATCGTTTTATGGGAGACTACGATCCAAGATTGGAGTTAGCACCGCGCGATGTCGTAAGCAAAGCCATCGTAAACCAAATGGAAAAGACCCAGTCACCGTGCGTGTATTTGACGATGAAGCACTTGGATTCGGTGCATGTGCGTGACAGGTTCCCAGGAATTGCCAGGGTGTGCGCCGGATTCGGACTGGACATCGCGACGGATTCCATTCCGGTTCGGCCAGGTGCGCACTATATGATTGGCGGCTGCGAAGTCGACGGGAACGCGAGGACTTCGCTTCCAGGGCTTTGGGCCGCAGGTGAGGTCACCAGCTCGGGGCTGCATGGTGCAAATCGATTGGCGTCCAACAGCCTTTTAGAAGGGCTAGTCTACGGCGCGATCGCGGGCCGAAACGCATCTCGATCTGCCTTAGACAACTTGAACCTCGAATTGCGAGTCCTGCCGATTTCGAATCAGGCAAAACGGCAGTCCGTTCAGCCAATCGATTTGGCTGACATTCGCAATGCGGTTCGTGCCTTGATGTGGCGAAATGTTGGCGTCCAGAGGCGAGAAGAGCGACTAACCGAAGCGGTTCATGCGATCCAGCAGTATTGCAGTTACGTTTTGGCACAGGATCTATCTGGCGTGGACGGATGGGAATTGCAAAACATCCTGACCGTCAGTCTACAGATGGCGATTGCAGCTCTTGCCAGAACTGAGTCGCGCGGGGTCCATTTTCGAACGGACTTTCCGTCGACGGATAACGTCAACTGGCGTAAACACTTGGAAATAGTTCGTTAGTAGGTAATGGGAACATAGGTAATCTGGGCAATATTAAGGGAAAAATGTTGCCTTTTCCTTGTGGTCGGGTTTTGATAATTACAACAATCTTGGCGCAGCTTTGCTAAACTTCGCTTATTCCTCTCGCTGCATTGATTGATTTCACACCTAACCACCGACGCTTTGAGCCAAAGGGCTTTTGCAATGACATCACAACGAAATTCATTTCGCAATCGTATTAAGCCGCAAATTGAACGTTTAGAGCTGCGGCAGATGCTCGCTTCGGACGTAATCGATCCGCCATTTGGAAATTGGCCTCAACTAAAGGCCGAGTTCCATATTTCTGTGGACGGAGAGGAGGTCGGGTTTAACGACAGCCCTAACCGAATTGCGATCGGGAAAAAGGCGGGAGCGTCAGTTGTACTTCCGGCTGAATTGTCCTTTGTTCGGCCGATCAACGACCAGGTTAGTGTTTATGAAGCAACAGCTCCAATCGATGATGCACTTCGAGCTTTGATTCGTGCGTCCGAAGGTGTTGAGTTTGCAACGAATGTTTTCGTGAATGCGGTTTCGAATAGTGAAGCAGTATTGATAAACGAGATCATCGTGTCCTTAGACACAACGCTAGATGTGGCAGATTTTTTTGCGAGGCATAACGAGTTCAGTAGCTATCGACCGCTGGACGGGACACCGGACCAGTTCATCGCAACGGTTAGAGCCGGATACGGTGAAGTCGCGCTGGCTGTTGGAAACGAAATAGCCAAAGCTCCAGGCGTAAACTGGATGTCACCGAACTTTTACCAAACATGGGAGAAGTTCTTTACACCTAACGATACCTTGTACACAAATCAGTGGCATCTCCATAATACGGGGCAAGGCGGCGGGACAGTGGATGCCGATTCGGATTTGCCAGAAGCATGGGATGTAATCCAAGGTGGTTCGTCAAGTATCGTTGTGGCTGTCATTGATGACGGCGTTCAGTCAAGCCATCCCGATTTGAATGTTTGGAGCGCCCCTGGCGAAATCGCGGGCGATGGATTGGATAACGACGGCAATGGTTGGGTGGATGACGTTCGCGGATGGAATTTCGTTTTGAACACGAACAATTCCGAACCCCTAGGAACTGATAGGCATGGAACGTCGGTGGCTGGGGTCGCAACCGCCCGTGGCAACAACGGCCTTGGAGTTGCTGGCTCCGCTTACAGATCGCGTGTAATCTCGATTAAGATGTTTGATGGCAACCTAGTTGCGAGCGATGCCAATATCACCGCTGCGTTGAACTACGCAGCTGGCAGAACACGCAACGGGACTGGGACCTGGAGAGCAGGGGATCTTGTCAATAATTCTTGGGGCGGCGGAGCAAACAGTGCGGCCATCAACGCAGCTCTTACCTGGGGCACAACAAGTGGCAGACAAGGAAACGGGGCCACCTATTTGTTCGCCACCGGAAATGGTTTTGCGTCTACCGTGAGCCAGCCAGCTGCTCAAGCGGCAAACATTCCTGGCGTGATCGCTGTTGGAGCAACAAACAACAGAGCGGAGCGCTCGAATTATAGCAATTTTGGACCGCCGGTAGATATCGTCGCGCCTAGCAGCGATACTCGTGGCGGATACCTTGCGATTGAGACCACCGACCGCACGGGAGTCGACGGATACGCTGCTGGTGATTATACGGGAACTGGTACTACCGGCTTTGGAGGCACATCCTCTGCCACGCCACTTGCTGCTGGTATTGCAGCTCTCGTGCTTGCCAGAGCCGAAGTGGTCGGCGTGAGTCTATCACCGGTAGAAATCCGCGGGTTAATGCGAAATGCAACCGACTTTCTCCCCACCCACTTGCAGGACATTGTAACAGGCAAGAACATGGAGCTTGGCTTTGGACGCATCAACGCGTTCACCGCTGTGAGTGGAGTGGACAAAGCTGAGATTTCCGTCGTCTCAACGACGAGCGAAATACTTTCAGGCTCGACGGTTAACATCGGCGCCGTAAATATTGGTCAGTCGATTTCGCTTACGTTGCGAGTACGCAATCAAGGCACCCGGAGTTTGGACCTTAGTTCGTTAACGGTGCCAGCTCCTTTTTCGATTGAAACCGGTTTCGGTGATGCGAATCTTGCGGTCGGTGAGTCGACTACGTTTACCGTAAAGTTTTCTCCGACCATCCCCGGGGCTGTAACAAGCATCGCCACAATTGGTTCGAACGACTTGGACGAGGCTTCGTTCCTCATCAGGTTCGCTGGAACAGCAATTCCAGTTGCCGTTGCGGGCACGTTCTATGAAGACTTTGTAGGAGACGGATCGCGATCCAATTCGGATCTTGGTATCAACTCAACGGGAGTAGCCTTCGCGTACCTTGACGCAAATAGCAACGGGATCTGGAATACGGGAGAGCAAAGAGTCTTTGCCGACGCCACGGGTTACTATGCGTTCGTTACACTAGCGAACGGTACCTACTCGGTTCGTTCAAGTCTAACTGGTTGGTCACAAACCGGACCTTCCGGCGGCTCGTACACAGTAACCATTACAAGTCCCACAGACTTCAATCTTGGAAGAGATTTTGGCTACGCAAAGAATGGACGACTTTACGGATTTGCTTTCAACGATGTGGATTCTGACGGCATCGTCGACGCTGGGGAAACGGGAGTCGCAAATCAGTTGATTTTCTTGGACCAGAACAACAATCTCGTGTTCGACGGACCGGTGGTTGGGACCAATAATACGCCGGTTCCGATTGTGGACCTTGCCACTTCAACATCCACGATCGCGATTGCAGCCATTCAAACAATCATCGATGTCAACGTCACCGTCAATATGCCACATACTTGGATGAGTGATATGATTGTGACGCTGATCGGACCCGACGGCACCCGGGTTTTGCTGGCTTCGGGACTTGGCGGTAGCGAGGACGGATACATCGATACCACGTTCGATGATGAGGCAGCCACTGCAATCGCAGCGGGGGCGTTTCCGTATACAGGTTCATTTAGGCCAGCAGCCTTGCTGTCGGCTTTCGATGGCAAATCGACGCTTGGTAACTGGGTTCTCGAGGTGCGAGACACTTTCGGAGCTGATGAAGGCACAATTGTTTCTTGGTCGCTCAACTTTGATTCTCCCGACCGTGGTCAATTTACGAATGCCGAGGGCTTCGTCGGTCTGGATCTTAGTGCAGGAACCACGCAAGTCCCGTTGATTCCATTCGGAGCCTGGGATTACACACTGCCGTCGGACGGAGTAAATCAAGTAACCAGAATTACAACCGCTCCAGTTCGAGGAACCAACTATGGATTACTTTTTGGGAACTTTGCCCCGACCGCGATGGCAATTACGAACGGAAGTGTTCCAGAGAATAGCGCAATTGCAACACTCGTTGGCCGCTTCACGACCACAGATCAAAACCGTCGTGATACGTTTACCTACTCGTTGCAATCCGGAGTCGGTGACAACGATAATGGAGCCTTCTTTATTGTCGGTGACTCACTGTACACTCTCGCCATTTTCGACTTTGAGACCCAACCGCCGCTCTCGATTCGTGTTCGAACGACCGATTCAGGGGACCTGACCTTCGAACGGCCATTCACGATAAATGTGGGCGATGTCAACGAGTCACCGACTGGCTTGACGTTAACACCGTCGACCATTCCAGAAAATGAGCCGACGGGATTTACGATTGGAACACTTAGTGCAAACGATCCTGACGCTGGCGATACCATCCTTTATCAAATGTCTAATGGTTTGGGCGCGTTAGACAATGGACTTTTTCAGATTCAGGGAAATCTACTGAAGTCAAAAGTGACCTTGGATTTCGAAGCTCGAAGCGTCTATTCGATACGCGTCCGCGGTACGGACCTAGCGGGCTTGAATATTGAAGGCATCTTGATCATTGATGTCTCCAATGTGAACGAAAAACCGACCGAGATCACGCTGACTGGATCGGAGCTTTTCGAAAATGCGACTGTCGGTACTTTGATTGGCAACTTCCGGGTTTCGGATGTGGACGCGAATGACTCCAGCGTTCTAACATTGGTGTCGGGTGCAGGGTCGAACGACAACGCTAAGTTTGCAATTGTAGGGGGCGAATTGCGGAGTAATGCATCGCTCGACTTTGAAACGCAAACGGCTTACTTTATTCGAGTACGAGCAACGGACTTAGGCGGATTATCGATAGAAAGGCAATTCAGTGTCTCCGTGCTGAACGTAAACGAAGCACCTGTTGGAGTCACAGTGACGCCATCTTCAGTGAACGAAGGGCTGGCAGTCAACTCAACAGTCGGTAGTTTTGCCACTTCAGACCCAGACGCATTTGGCACCTTTAAGTATGAACTAGTTACGAACGCCGCTTTTCCAGGAAACCAAAGGTTCACGATATCAGGAAGTCAATTGAGGACCGCTGCGGTCTTTAATTTTGATGTTCAGAGTTCTTATTCCGTTTTGGTTCGCTCGACGGACCAAGGAGGGCTCTCTTTTGACCAAGTTCTTGTGATCGGAATTCTTAACGTAAACGATCCGCCATCGGATATCGGTCTTAGTAACCGAAGCATTGCAGAGGATAAGCCAACAGGTAGTTTGGTTGGTAACTTCACGACCGTGGACCCCGATGGTTCAGACACCTTTACCTACAGACTCGTTGCTGGCAATGGCGCGCTAGACAACGCTAGTTTTGCGATCGCAGGAAATCAACTTCGAACGAACACTTCTCTCAATTTTGAGCTCAAGTCGAGCTATTCGATTCGGGTTCAGAGCAGGGACTCTGGCGGTGTCGCAATAGAAAAGGTTTTCGTAGTTGATGTGACCAATGTGAATGAAGTACCAACTGGTCTTACATTGACACCAGCAACGATTCCGGAAAACAGCGTGCTCGGCACAGTTGTTGGCGCGTTTGCATCGCAGGATGCGGATTTGGGAGATTCCTTTACATACAGCTTTGCATCGGGCACAGGCTCGGCTGACAATAACAAATTCACGATTGTTGCAGGTTCGCTTCGGGCCAACGCTTTGTTTGACTTTGAATTGGTCTCCAACTATTCGGTTCGAATCCGAACGACAGATGCTGGCGGCCTGAGCACGGAGAGCCCATTTATTGTTTCAGTCACAAACGTTAATGAAGCCCCATTCAATCTGAGCTTGTCCGGTGTTCTACCGGAGAACACTCCTCTCAATGTGGTCGCGTTGAATGTAAACGCGTCAGATAACGATGCGGGTGACGCGTTGACTTTCTCCTTCGTGAATGGTCCTGGAGCGATTGACAATGCAAAGTTTGCGTTGAATTCGAGTGGTGGACTCCGTCATCTAATGCCAGTTGACTTCGAGCAACAATCGTCTTATTCCATTCGTTTGCGGGCGACTGACCTAGGTGGTCTATTCGCCGAAAGCACTTTCACGATTGGAGCTTTGGACCAAAACGAGGCTCCTACAGCGATAAATCTAAACCCAAATAGCTTAAGTGAGAATGCAGCGGCGGAAACGTCGGTCGGCTTCCTTTCTACGATTGACGAAGATACGTCAGACTCGTTTGCATACAGTTTCGTTTCAGGTACTGGCTCGGACGACAATACCAGCTTCAGCTTGGTGGGAGGTGAGATTCGCTCGCTAACCAGTTTTGACTTCGAAACCAAGAGCGCCTACAGAATTCGCGTCAAGACGACCGACCTGGGCGGCCTTTCAATCGAAAATTCGTTTTCAATTTCCATCAAAGATGTGAACGAAACTCCACTATCGATAAGCGTTTCGAATTCGTCGATTGTTGAGAACTCGACAAACGCTCTTGTTGGTTTGCTTTCAACCTCGGATGTGGATGCAGGAGAAACGTTTGTTTATTCTCTTGTGTCCGGCGTCGGCTCAACAGACAACGGCAGCTTCGCTATCCTAAACAACCAGATCCAGGCCACTACGCCTTTCGACTTTGAAGCCAAGAACTCTTACAGCATTCTGGTTCGCAGTACAGACCGAGGCGGTTTGTTTACTGAAACTCCGTTTGTGATATCCGTAACGGATGTCAATGAGTTGCCAACCAACCTACAGGTGTCTTCGAGCAGCTTGTTTGAAAACCTAGCTGTCGGAACGCTGATTGGTACTCTCAGTGCCGTGGACCCCGATGTCGGAGATAGCGTATCATTCCTATTCGTTACCGGTAGCAACGACAATGAGAAGTTTAGTTTAAGCGGCAACCAACTTCGCTCGGCCGAGGCCTTTAACTTCGAGGCAAAGGCGAGCTATCTGGTCGACATCCAAGTAGTCGACAAGTCGTTCAATGGTCAGATCCGGACCTTTACAATCTCGATCAACGACGCGAATGATCCAATCATTGATCTAGGTCTGTCTGCAACAATCGTAAATGAAAACGTAGCAGCAGGTAGCCTTGTTAGTCTGCTGACAGCCGTTGATCCAGATGCGTCTGAAATCCACCAATTCAGTTTAGTTGATGGAACAGGCGCGACGGACAACAGCAAGTTCTCGATCGTTGGAAATGAGCTTAGTCTCCTTTCTTCACCGAATTTCGAATCGCAGTCCAGCTACGCCATTCGTGTTCGAGGTATTGATCGCGGAGGCCTGTCGTTTGTCAAGAGTTTCGTGATCAATGTTAGCGATTTACCTGAAGCCCCCACCAATCTTTCGCTTGGCAACTTCCGAATCAATGAGAATGCTAGCGCGTTGTCGGTAGTAGGTGCGTTTAGCGCCACGGACCCAGACGTCAATGATACGTTGACCTATTCATTTGTAACCGGTGAGGGCGCGACGAACAACAACTTGTTCAACTTGACCAGCGGTAACTTGGTCGCAAAGTCAGGCTTTGACTTTGAGGCAACACCGAATCTATTTGTTCGAGTTCGTGCGACCGACTCGACTCAGCGTTTTACAGAAGACTTCTTTGTAATCGTGGTGGACAACGTCAATGAAACGCCTACTAACATTGTGGTACCGAACAAGTCACTAGCGGAGAACCGACCGGCTGGCACACTGGTCTCAATCTTGTCAACGATCGACTCTGATGTTGACGAGACCTACACATATAGTTTGGTACCAACGCTTACAACCGGCGACAATATTCGATTTGCGATTGTTGGCAATGAACTTCGCACGAACCGCAAGCTGAATTTCGAAGCTCAGAGCTCACACGCGTTGCGCATACGAAGTACGGATTCGACAGGTCTGTTCGTCGAGGTGCCGGTTACGATTATAGTTACGGACGTGAATGAACTGGCGATCATTGCAGCCACCGACGCAGCAAGTACGCCGACGGATCTTAAAGTTGTCATTGATGTCTTGGCCAATGACCGCGACCCGGACGGCGTGATCGATCCAACGACGGTGAGGATTGTGTCCGCTCCGACTGCAGGCTCGATACTAGTTTTATCGGATGGCCGGATCGAATTCACTCCGCCGGCGGGTAGACGGCAGTCACTGACATTTAGCTACTCCGTGATGGATAACGATGAGGTCGTTAGCAACACCGCATTGGTAAGCGTAAAGGTGTTCTCTGCCTTCCAAAACCAACGAAATCCACTAGACGTGGACGACGATGGCTCGATTACCCCGCTAGATGTCCTGGCACTTGTTAACGACATCAACGCCAACAAGATTCGTGAATTGCCTACCGGTGTTCCGTCTAATGCTCCGTACCTGGACACCAATGGAAACGGCCAAGTGGATCCGTTGGATGTTTTGGAAATCGTCAATTTCATCAATGCGAGCAGGGCTGGTGGAGGTGGAGCCGAAGGAGAGTCGAGGATCGATGCGAGCAAGGTGGATTATGCATTTGCCAGCACAGATCTAGAATCGCTGGTAGATTCCAGCAGATCCAAGCTCACCAAGTTGGACCGTATGCTCTTTGTTGATGACTACTATCAGAATTTGGATCAAAAGCGAAGCAGACGACGATAGGGCATTCAGCGAATCGTGCGAGACAACCATGGGCTTGTTCAATAAGTCACTTCGAGTGAGTGACTCAAAGGTCCGGCCCATGGTTGTCGAATCAGCTTGCCGATGCAGGTTCCTTTTTTATTGTCTCATTGTGGAGTACCTTCACACATAAGACGTATCCCAACCAGAGTGTATCGCGTAGCTTCGTCGTTCCAATTTCGATAGGTACTGCGTGCGTAAAACGACCAAGTATGCCAGGAACCGCCACGTCGAATTCTAACGGAACCTTCCTTTGGACCGGTTGGGTCCTGGAGTGGAGACTCCGCGTAATAGGTATCTCCATGCCAGTCCGAACACCATTCCCAAACGTTTCCGTGCATGTCGTAAACTCCGAACGCATTGGGCGCGAATGAGCCGACAGGAGCCGTGAAGGCAAAACCGTCTTTCTTAGCCAATGCAAATTGTTTCCATTCGGGCCAATTCGCCTCGCAATCTACATCGAAGGTATTCGCGATTTGAGTAAGCGCTTCTGGATCTTGGCCATTGTGATATCGCGTTTGTGAACCAGCGCGGCATACGTACTCCCATTCTGCTTCCGTGGGCAATCGGTACTTTTTGCCTTCTTGCTTACTTAGCCACTTGCACATCCGATCTGCATCATTCCAAGTAACATTGAGAACAGGATGGTCGTCCCCCTGCGGAAACCCAGTGTTTTTCCAAGAGTATTTTGGATCGCGTCCTGCAAAGGCATCGCCTCGCTTCGGTTTTTTTGGATCGTAACCATAGCCACCGGTTTGATCGGAAATAGATTCGGGTATGGCACCGGATAACGCTAAGTAATTTTGGAACTGGCCGATGGTTACCTCATGTTTTCCAAAATAAAAGGGGCGAGTGATCTGCACTTTGTGAGCTGGAGATTCATCTTTGATATCCAATAACCGCTCTCGAGCGTACTCAGGATAGGCAGCTGCCAACGCATCAGTCGTCTCGCTACTACCCAT
>Ga0105046_10017954_pt1 | contig 10790 bp, 9 predicted proteins | sample MAT03_FD_78385 | JGI IMG/M metagenome (GOLD analysis project Ga0105046, IMG submission 78385) | Freshwater microbial communities from Lake Fryxell liftoff mats and glacier meltwater in Antarctica - MAT-03 (megahit assembly) | ecosystem: Environmental > Aquatic > Freshwater > Ice > Liftoff...
AGGCGATGTCGCTGCGATGTCGTCGCGGCACGTTGCCGCAGGAGCGCGAGCCACTGCTACGGCTTTCAATGCGTGACATCCTCGATCAGTCGTCGGGTGTCTCGCAGAAGCCGCACAGCATCCCGGCCCTGACGGAGTCGCGGGGTGTAGCCGCGGGTGAAGCGCAGCGGAACCCGTGGAAAGTGTGACTCACGTGCCCGCCGCCCCCGCAGGGGCGGAGGAATGTTTTCGCGACAGAGGCAAGGCGCGCTGGCCGCAAGCCAGCGTTGGAATCAATCAAGCCGGGCAAGTTGCGATGTCGCTCCTGCATGCTCCCACCTCACTCACCCTCTCTCCCCCGCAATCCACCGATCCACATGCGCCTCCAGCACGGGCAGGGGCACCGCGCCCGTGAGCAGGATCGCGTCATGGAAACGCCGCACGTCGAAGCGGTCGCCCAGGGCCTTCTCGGCTCGCGCGCGCAGCTCCAGGATCTTGAGCTGGCCGATCGTGTACGCGCAGGCCTGGCCGGGCATGCTGATGTAGCGATCAATCTCGCGCTCGACATCGACCTGCGCGAGCGCGGTGTTGGCGAGCATGAAGTCGATGGCGCGCTGTCGCTCCCAGTCCATCGCGTGCATCCCGGTATCAACAACCAGGCGGCACGCGCGCCACATCTCAAACGACAGCCGCCCGAACTCATCCATCGGCTCCGCGTACAGGCCGCGGCCGCCCGCGCTGCTCGGCGATGCGCCCATCTCCAGCCCCAGCTGCTCGCTGTAGAGCGCCCATCCCTCGACATAAGCCGTGTACGAGGAGAGCGCGCGAAACTCGTGCTGCCCCTCGAGCTCGCTCGCGAGCGCGACCTGCAGGTGGTGGCCGGGCACGGCCTCGTGGATCGCCAAGGCGAGCATGCTGTACTTCGGGCGCTGGTCGAGCCGGTACGTGTTCACCATGAAGTAGCCCGCGACGCCGCCCTTGAGCGAGCCGGGGTAGTAGTACGCCGTGGGGCTGGAGATCGCGGCGAATCGCGGGATCTCTCGCACGCCATACGGATTCCGCGGCAGCGTCGCGAAGAGGCGCGGCAGTTCCGCATCGATCATCTTGCACATCGCGCGATAGTCGCGGATCTTCGCCTCGGGCTGGGTGTAGTAGAACGAAGGCTCGCTGCGGCACCACGCCAGGAACGCCGCGAGGAGCGCATCGCCCGCGAGCGAAGCACGCTGCGGAAACTCAGTCTCGGGAATGAGCGCGATCATCTCGGCCCGCAGCCGCGCCACCTCACGCACGCCGATCGCGTGGATCTCGGGCGCCGAGAGGTCCAGCGTGGTATGCGAGCGCAGCGCGAGGTCATAGGCGCGAGGCCCATCAACCCCCTTCGCATACCCGATCGTCTCGCGGCACGCTGGCGTGTACTCATCACGCAGGAACTCATGAAACTTCTGGAACGCAGGCACGATCCCCTCGGCGATGGCGCGCCGCGCGCGCACCGCGATGAGATCGTTCTTCGCGAGGCCGCGCAGCGGCGCGAAGAAAGGACTCTTGGCCGGATCGGCGATCATCGAGGCGTCCGCCTGCGACGCCGCCGCGTCAATGGCGTGGCCCATCACCACCTTCGGCGGCACGCGCCCGGCCGCCATGCCCAGGCGCATCTGCTCGGTAATCTGCGCCAGGTGCTCGGGGACTGCTTCGAGTCGAGCGACCCAATCCAGCCGGTGCTGCTCGGTGCGCATCGGCACACGCTCTCCAAGCTGCGGCAGCCAGATCTGCGGCCCGTTCAGGCTCTCAACCGGCATCTGCTCCTCGTGCAGCGCGGCACGCTCCACTCCGAGCGAGAGCTCATAAATCAGAAGATCGGCGTCGAGCTGGTCCGCCGGCGTGAAGGCGCTTCGATCAAGCGCACGCAGCCGCGCGAGGCGGTCCTTGATCTCCGCAAGCCGACGCTCCCCCGCGGCAGGGCTCTCATCGCGCAACTGGTCGTTGAAGCGCAGGTCGCCGCGAGTGCTCGCGCCGACTGGATCCTCACGCATCGACCAATCCACGTGCTCATCGAGGATGGCGATGAGCGCGGGGCTGCGAGCCGCGAGCGTCCGTGCGGGCATCTCTGGCGCGCCCGCGCGGGCGGATGGCGGAGCACCCGGAAGCGTGCTCTGCTGCGCAAGAAGAGCGGTCGGTGAGACCAAGAGCGTCGCGGCGAGGGCCGCGTGTTTGCAAAGGTGTGGGTTCATCGCCGCAACGATACCGGCCCGGCGAGATCGTCGCACGCCCTACCGAGCGGGACTTGATCCCGGCCCGATACGCGTGGTCGCGACCGCGGCGGCGGTGGGGGTGGTGGGGGTGGTGGGGCTGGGAACCGGGGTGCCCGGGAGGGCCGTGGTATCCGGGCGCGACGGCGTGCCACGCGTCGAGGCGCCGCCCCCGGGATACGCGATGCGCCCGTGGTACATGCTCGTCAGCGTGCGAACCACGCTCTCGCAGATGGCGCTGAGCTCGCGCAGCGTGAGCTCGCAATCGTCGAACTGGCCGTCCATCAGGCGTTTGTTGGCGATGGCACGAACCAGCGCCTCGATCTTGCTCGGGCTCGGGTCGCCCATCGCGCGCGTCGCGCTCTCGACGGCATCGGCGATCATGAGGATCGCGACTTCCTTGGTCCTGGGCCTGGGACCCGGGTAGCGATACTCGAACTCGTCGGGCACGTACGTGTCGCGGGTCGCCTCGGGATCGAGCTCGCCGTCCTTACCGCGAATGACGCTCTCAAGGGCGCGCTGGCGTGCACGGTGGTAGAAGAACTCAACCAGCGTCGTGCCGTGATGCGCCTCGATGAAGTGCTGGATGTTGGTGGGAACGCCGAACTCGCGCGCGAGCTCCATGCCGTCCTTGACATGGCCGACGATGATGAGCAGGCTCATGGCCGGGCTGAGCTTGTCGTGCTTGTTGATCCCCGCGACCTGATTCTCGACAAAGTACTCGGGCTTGTTCATCTTCCCGATGTCGTGATAGAGAGCGCCGACATACGCCAGCAGCGGATCGGCCCCAACCGAATCTGCCGCAGCCTCGGCGATCGCGGCGACATTGAGCGAGTGGTTGTACGTTCCGGGCGCGCGCTGCTGCAGCTCGCGCAGCAGCGGCTGCTTCGGATCCCGCAGCTCAATCAGCGTGAGTCCGGTGGTGACGTTGAACGCCTTCTCAACCAGCGGCAGCACGAAGAGCGTCGCGCCGCCCGCACCAACGGCCCCTCCCGCCGCGATCAGCGCGTCCGCCAGCGACTCGCGCGCCACCGTGACCCAGACGTCCGTCGTCAGCGGGCGTTCCAGCATCGCAAAGACCAGTGTCGCGACAGAGAGGCCCAGCGCCGTCGCAAGGCTCGCGCGCATGATCGCGCCGCGGTCCCTGATCTCGCGCAGGGTCCACACGATGCAAGCGATGCCGGTGATCGTCACCGCCATGGTCCCCACACTCTCGCGCAGCGCAAGGCACACGAGCACGGCGTGGAGCAGGCCATACGCCAGCGCGCTGCGCCGGTCATAGCCGATCACAACAAGCACCGCCGCTAGAAGCGTCGGCGCGGTCGCAGTCGCGGCCGTCAAGCCCGGCGACCAGACCGAGGCCAGGCACGCCACCGCCAGCATGGTGAGCAGGATCGCGGCAAGTCCAAGCGATCGCGAGCCATTCTGAGCGGCACGCGGGCAGAAGAGCGCGGTGTACCCAAACATCGCCAGCGTCACGCCCGCGCACGCGCCAAACGCGCCGATCATGCGAAAGAGCCACTCGCGCCCGCCGCCTGAGCGTGTGTGCTCGCGGAGCTCCGCCGCGAAGAGCGCCGCCTGAGCGGCCGTCAGCACATCGCCACGCTCGAAGATGACCTGCCCCCGGGGACTCTCGATGACAACCGACGCGACTCGTGACGCTTCCTCGTTCTGCGCCGCCGCCGTCGCAGCCGCATCAAATGTGTACGTCGCACGAACGCCCCGCGTCAGGCGACTCACCACGATCTCGCGCAGGAGCCCCGTGAACTCCGCATCGCGCGCCACGTCGCGGGCCGCCTCAGCCAGCGTCACCTCATCGTCAACGTTCAGAGCCTGGCTTCGGAAAACCGGCGGCAGGTTCCGCCCTGCATAGACAAGCTGGATCGTGACGTTCCGACCATCCGTCACCGCACGCTGATAGGTTGGCCCATCAAGGATCGGTCGCAGCCTCATGATCGTGCGAAGAGCCTCGACACGCTGCGTCCAGGCCAGCGCCAGCTTGCCGTCGCGGGCCTCGGCCTGCACCGCCGCGAGGCCCTCGCGCGAGAGGCCAAACTGTTCGCGAATGCCCGCGTCCACAGTCTCGATCCCCGAAACGCCCGCGAGCGCCACGGGCAGATTCTCCAGTGATTGCACGATCGCCTCAAGCACTCCCGAATCCGCGACATACACGCGAGGCGTAGCCTGTCGCGCCGCCTCACGCTGCTGCTCGGTCTGCTGCAGGTCGATCGTCCGCACCGGAGTACGCACGAGCCGCGTTTCGTCCATGACCCGCCCGACCGTGACCAGCGGCTGCTGACGCGTCCAGTTCACAAGCAGCGTCGCGAGCGATGCAAAGACCACCGCAACCACAATCCCGGCGCCCAGCGACGGCAGCGCGGTCGCAGTCACGAGCCGTGCCAATGCGCCCAAAATCGGATGACGACGGCGGTCCCGCACGCTCCGACTGAGCGACTCGACGCGGCCACCGGGAGTTGAGTTCCAGTCTCGGCCCATAGTCTTGGTCTTGATCGCTCAGCAGGGCACCAAGCCCTCTGCAAACAAAACCCACCAACCCAAGCCACTCCAGCAAGGCGTCAACATCGACGCACACGGGCCACGACCCGACATGACTGTACATGATCGGTCACGAACCGCCATGATCGTATTGAACCATCGGCAGTCCTGCGAGGAAGTCATTCCGATCAAAGCCCAAAAATAGTGACTCTTCCGGGCTTTCTACCAATATTTTAGGGCCTTGATCGGTCCTCGGATGGGTTCAGACGCTCCTCAGGCTCCGGCCCGCGTGCCTGTGGCCGACGCCGCCCGCCCCGCATGCCCGTCGGAGCCGTGCTCGAATCATCATCCTCATACGCGTCGATCACGCGTTGCACCATCTTGTGTCGCACCACGTCGCTTCGATCAAACGAGACAAACGCAACGCCCGGCGTCTTCGAAAGGCGACGGCACGCATCGACGAGCCCACTCTCCGCGGGCTCGGGCAGGTCCACCTGGCTCGGGTCGCCCGTTACCACAACCTTGCTCCCCTCACCCATGCGCGTCAGGAACATCTTCATCTGCCCACGTGTGGTGTTCTGCGCCTCATCAAGGATGATGACCGCGTTATTAAGCGTCCGCCCGCGCATGAACGCCAGCGGCACAACCTCTACCACATCACTCTCCATGAAGCGGCGCACCGTGGAGTAGTCCATCATGTCCGAGAGCGCATCAAAGAGCGGACGCAGGTACGGGTTCACCTTCGCACGCAGATCACCCGGCAGGTAGCCGAGCTTCTCGCCAGCCTCAACCGCTGGCCGCGCCAGGATCACCCGCTTGGCGCGCTCCTGCCGCAGCAGATGGACCGCCGCGGCGACGGCGAGATACGTCTTGCCCGTGCCCGCGGGCCCGACCGCAAAGACAAGGTCATGCTTGATGATGGCCTCGAGGTACAGCTCCTGATTCGGCGTGCGCGCCTTGATGGGCCTGCCACCGGAATAAACGTTGAGCCGCCCCTGCCACGTTGATTCTTCCTCGTACTCATCGTCGGTCATGGTCCCGTCGGTGGGCGCGCCCTCGATCGACCAGCCCGCGCGCTTGCGCCCGATCAGCGACGCCTCCGCCGCGATCATGTCGAGAACCTCCTGGCGCCCCATCGGCTCCTTATCCGCGGCGTCGAGCAGCGCCTCGAGCACGTTGCGAGCCACAATCACCGCGGGCTTTGGACCACCAATGAAGACCCGCCCTTCGCGCGCCGTCACCTGGATGCCCAGCGCCTCGCGCAACATCTTCAAGTTGCGCTCCGACGGCCCCAAGACCGCAACGCGATCCTCGCCTGATGGAACCTTGATGGTGATGTCCAAACCAGAGCCTCCAGCCCGCGCGAACAAGTGCCGCGGGCAAGGAGCGTAGTCGGCAGAGCCACGGACTATCGCGTCCCCTCGCGCCTCAGCATCCAGACCAGCATTGGCCCACCGACCAAGCTCGTGAGGACCGTGATCGGTATGCGTCCTGAGCCAAGGTCGATCACGCGCACCAGCGTGTCGGCCCCGACCACCAGCGCCGCGCCAGCCATCATCGCCCGCGGCACAAGAACTCGGTGCGATGGACCCGTCCATATCCGCACCAGATGCGGGCAGATCAGACCCACAAACCCAACCGGCCCCGCAAGCACCACGCTCCCCGCCGCGAGAATGCCAGAGGCAATGAACAGCGATGTCCGCACCAGACCCACCGGAACCCCGACGGACCGCGCCTCATCTTCACCCATACTCATCGCGTCCAGCGTGCGGCCGCAAAGAAAGGCCGCAATGCCGCACGCAACAGTCGCGCCCCCAACCACGCCAAACTCGCGCGCGGTCACGTCATCGCGAAGCGCACCAAGCAGCAGTCGCCCCGCCGCCACGCCCTGATCGGGAAGCAGGTGCTTGACGACCGACATGATCGCAGAACAGACGATGCTGACAACCACACCCACCAGCACCAGCATGATCGGATCAAGCACGCCGCGCCGCTGCGCCGCAATCCACGCGATGGAGAGCGCGGCCAACGCACCAACCACCGCCGCAAACCCGCCAGAAAGTCCACCCGGGTCCGCGATCCCCAGGCCCATCAAGAATCCGGCATACACAGCGAGCATGACGCCCAGCCCAGCGCCCGACGCAAGCCCAAGCAAGTCCGGCGATGCCAGCGGGTTGCGAAGCAAGCACTGCAGCAAGACACCAGCAAGCGCGAGTGCCGCCCCAACCACAATCCCAACCCCAACGCGCGCTCCACGGTCGAGCAGCACATCTATAGAGATGGCAGCCGGCCCCACAAGCAGCCGAGCCAAGCAAACCGCGAGCAGCACCGCCCCCACAACGGAAAGACTGATCCACGCCGACGATGAGGGCTTCCACGATTGCACCAGCCGGAGCGTACCCGCGCGGCTGCAGTCTCGCGGCAATCCACCACACGCAACACCGCGACAGCACCACGAAGCGAAAGAGTCGTTCCAGCACTCAACGTCACCGCAACACCTCATGCCCAACGCGCGAATCCTCGCGCGCGATGCTCTGTGCCCCGCCGTTCAGCCGTCGACCCCCAAGATCTCGCGCTCAACCCGCCCAAACGCGCCCAACCAAGCACCGTTCAGATTCTGATGGTCAACCGATGCTTTTGCTTGACTGTTGGTTCCCGATAGGCTATCTTCTACCAAACAGTGTGAGAGAAATCTGATCGGGTCACTGAACGAAGCCCGATACGATCAGAAGCCCGGACCGAGCAAGCACAGAACGAAACGCCAGTAGTCACCATCACCCTTCACAAGATCAACAAACTCACGACACTTCCCAACCCTTCCGAACCACGAATCGCCTCGCCTCTCCCGAAGTTGTCCGCCGTCTTCCGCAACCCCGAACATGGATGTGAGGGACCACGTCATGGCAGAGCAGACCCTGACAATCCGAACGTTTCAAGGCGACACCGCTCGCCGCTCGAGCTCGATGCGAGGCTCGATGCACACGTCACTGGGTGCAGCCCTCACGGCGGGTCTCGTTTGCCAAATCGCGCTTGCCAGCACCGAAGGTGAGCATGGCCGCTGGAGCCGCGGCTCGGGCAGCAGTCTTGACCACAGCCTCGACAACACCACCCAACACATGCTCCGCGGCATCGATCGGATGTCCGCCGCCGCCGCCTCCGCCGCTTCCCAGCTCCTCGATCATGCTTCAACCGGGTCCCCCCTCGTCAGTCTCGGGCCCGGCGGCGACTACACCCTTGAGTTCAGTGAAGCCGGCGACTGGCGAGCCGCTCGCGCTGTGGCACCAAGCCAGGACGCTCCTTCCCTTCCGATCCAGAACCGCGTCCCGCCGCATGGATCTTTGTCGCTGCTCAGTCGCGTCCTCTCGGGCATCGCCGCGCAGCTCTTCAGATTGAATCAGTCCGAACCCTCCATCGCGCCCATCAGTTCACGTGGATTCGCGGCATCACAGGTACCACCCCCCGAGAGGGCGGCCGAAACGTCGGCCGTGTCGGAGTCCGTGCCAGCAATCAAGATAGATGTTGAGATAGAGCCAGCGTCCCATCTCGTAACCCGATTTGCGACCCCGCCCGGCGGCGAGGGTCCGACGTTTCACGCCCCGTGTTCACCCGTACAGGAGTCCACGCATGAACCTGACCCCAAAGCAGTTGCGCATTCTTCAGCTCATCCGGGATTGGCGCGTGAGGCGGGGCTATTCCCCGACCATGCAAGAGCTCGCGGACGAGATTGGCGTGAGCAAGGTGACGGTCTTCGAGCACGTGGAGGCGCTCATCAAGAAGGGCGCGCTCGTCCGCGAGCCCAACAAGGCTCGCTCTTTGTCGATCGCTGAGGGGGTCGCCGTTCCCGATGAGGCTCGCCCGCTTCGCTTTCCGCTTGTGGGCAAGATCGCCGCGGGCAACCCCATCGAGAAGGTCGCCGATACCGACGAGATCGACCTCGCCGACATTCTCTGCGGCTCCAGCTCGGGCAACAGCACCTTCGCGCTCAAGGTCGAGGGCGACTCGATGCGCGATGAGGGCATCTTGGACGGCGACTTCGTGCTGATCGAGCGCACCCAGGTCGCCGCCAACGGAGATCGCGTCGTGGCGCTCCTGCCCGACGGCTCAACCACACTGAAGACGTTCTATAAAGAGGACGACCACATCCGCCTCCAGCCCGCCAACCCCGCCTTCGACCCCATCCGCGTGAAGTTCTGTCAGGTGCAGGGGATCGTCAAGGGCGTCGTGCGTCGCTACGGCCGTTAGCAATTCGTCAAGGTAGAAGGTTCCGCGCGGGACGCGTCACCTTGTCGCGTGCCGCCGAGATCAGGCATGCATGGCCAGCTCTCGAACGGCCTGCGTGCGGTCCTGTCGTGCCTAGGCACCCGCACGCGCTGGGAACTTCCGCGCAACCTTCACGCTGGCGTTGTCTCCCCCTTAAAGTTTCCCACCACACGCCCAACTACAACGGTGAACGACAGCCCGCCAGCATCGATGTCGACTCCGGGCAAGAACTCATCATCAAAGCTGCGTAGCAGCGCCGGGAATTCCTCATCCTTCCATCTCGCTGCCTCGAGCAGAATCACCGTTCCCGCGACCTGGCCGCCAGGCAAGAAGTGCACTTCAACGCCCGCCGCGTCCGCGCCGCCGCGCGTACCGAGGAATCGCTCCGAGCTCGACGTGCGGAGCATTCGTGTCCACTTCAGTTCGCGGCCGTGATCCATGGGCGCCGTTCCATCTGCTCAATCTGCTGACCCCGGGCGCGGCCCGCTCTGTCGCCGAGGCTGCCATGCGCGAGTGTGGCCAAAGCCTCTGAAGACGTGACGCACGTGACGCACGTGACACGCGTGACGCACGTGACGCACGTGACACGCGTGACACGCGCGTCGGAAGTGCCGACGAAGCAGCGATCCTTGCTTCACGCATGAGCCGTCATCGCCACACCAGCCGCGATCGCTCCAACACCAATCGCCACCGACGCCGCCAAGAGAAACGCGCCAGCGCACCCGCTCCGGCCAAGCGAGTGCGACAGCCGCAGGCCTGTTCCCGGCACACCAAACGTCGTGTAGATGCGTCCTGTCGCCGAGCGCCATACCCGAAATCCCTTGGCGCCAACCGAGTATCCGACGCCGCCGCCCGACAGATTGACCCTAAATGGGCCTGTTCCGACGGATTTACGGAAGTGGAAAGACATCGGCACCAAGCGTACCGAGTTCGGAGTCGGATCGGGGATCAAATGTGCGTTTTTGCGGCGTAATCGACGATTTCGGACGGAGAACGTTCGGTCGCGGATGCCTATGCGAGGCAGGTATGAAGAAAGCTTCCCCTACTTCGGGGAGAACACGCACTTGCGATCAGGGAAGATCTCGCTATCTTCACAAGGTGGCGGGTTGAGAGACACAGACCATGCAAATTCGTACCGTGTTCGCGGCACAGTCGCGTCGTTCGTCTCTGGCTCTGCTGGCCGCGTGCGCCGGGGCGGTTTCTGCCCTCGGCTCGAGCGCATCTGGCCAAGCGCCATTCCAAGTGGCTGACTTGGTCACGGTCGCCACCGGACAGCCAGCCTCATCGAACCCGCGCTTCGCCCGCCCGCTGGCAGATGGCACGGTGCTCTTCACCGCCGCGGACTACGAGGGCGGCCGTCAGGGCATCCTCTTCCGAACCGACGGCACGACCACCGGCACGCAGCTCGTCGACACCTCGCTCTCGATTCGATGCGCTCTCAGCGCGACGTCGTTCCTTGATCCGTGGAGCCGCGGCGCTGGTCCCGTCTGTTTCTACAACGATCTCGGCGAAATCTGGCGCACCGACGCGACCAGCCGCGGCACGATCCGCCTCGGGCCGCAGTCCACCGAGTTCGGAACGGTGATCGCCGCGCCGCAAGGTTCGCCCTCGGTCGTGACGACCGCCAACAGCCGCGTCTTCTGGCTCTCCAACTCCGCGACGCCGCGGCTGATGTTCAGCAACGGATCCGCGATCGACGGCGCCACAGCCGTGGTCACGCTCCCAGCGCCATATCCCGCGCTCACGGGCTGGAATCTCGCCACCCTCGGCAACCGCGTCGTCTTCGCTGGAGTAGGACCCTCCGGCGCG
>Ga0105046_10017955_pt1 | contig 10790 bp, 8 predicted proteins | sample MAT03_FD_78385 | JGI IMG/M metagenome (GOLD analysis project Ga0105046, IMG submission 78385) | Freshwater microbial communities from Lake Fryxell liftoff mats and glacier meltwater in Antarctica - MAT-03 (megahit assembly) | ecosystem: Environmental > Aquatic > Freshwater > Ice > Liftoff...
ATTCGCCCTGCTCGTGGTGCTGTGCGGCTTCCTGTTCACCCGCATGCCCAGCAGCTTCCTGCCGGAAGAGGACCAGGGCTACGCGCTGGCGATCGTGCAGCTGCCCCCCGGTGCAACCCTGGAACGCACCCAGTCGGTGTTCAAGCAAATGCGCGGGGTGCTAGCGCAGCAGGAAGGCTTCGACGGGATCATGCAGATCGCCGGCTACAGCTTCATCGGCTCCGGCGAAAACGTGGGCATGGCCTTCATCAAACTGAAGCCCTGGGACGAGCGCAAGATTTCCGCACCCGAGTTCATCTTGCGCGCCAATGGCGCCTTCTATGGCATCAAGGAAGCCAGCATCTTCGTCATCAACCTGCCCACGGTGAACGGGCTAGGTGCGTTCGGGGGCTTCGACATGTACCTGCAGGATCGCAGCGGCGCAGGCCATGAAGCCCTGACCCAGGCGCGCAACACTCTGTTGGGCAAGGCTGAGCAGAGCCAGGCAGTCACTGGCGTGCGCCCCAACGGCCTTGAGGACGCTCCGCAGGTGAAATTGAACGTGGACCGCGTGCAGGCCAAGGCCATGGGCATGTCGGTGACCGACATCTATGGCGCCGTGCAGCTGATGCTGGCCCCGGTCTACGTAAACGATTTTTTCTACGAGGGCCGCATCAAGCGCGTGAACATGCAGGCCGACGCGCCATACCGCATGGGGACCGAGGCGCTTGGGCACTTTTTCACCCCCAGCACGCTGGGCACGGGCGGCAACCAGATGATCCCGCTCAGCAACGTGGTCAAGCCGGAATGGGTGACCAGCCCGCCGTCACTGACCCGCTACAACGGCTACGCAGCGGTCAACATCGTTGGCTCGCAGGCGCCAGGGCGAAGTTCGGGCGAAGCGATGCAGGTCATGGAAGCCATCGTGGCCAACGACCTTCCCCCAGGTTTCGGCTATGACTGGACCGGCCTGTCCTACCAGGAAATACTGGCGGGCAATGCCGCAACCCTGCTGTTTGCACTGTCCATCGTGGTGGTGTTCCTATGCCTGGCCGCGCTGTATGAAAGCTGGTCGGTACCGATTGCGGTGCTGCTGGTGGTGCCGGTGGGGGTGCTGGGCGCGATCCTGTTCTCCATGGCGCGCGGCTTGCCCAACGACATCTATTTCAAGATCGGCATGATCACCATTATTGGCCTGGCCGCAAAGAATGCGATCCTGATCATCGAGTTCGCGGTGGCCCAGCGTGCCGAGGGAAAGTCCTTGCGCGATGCGATCACCGAGGCGGCCCGCTTGCGCTTCCGCCCCATCCTGATGACTTCGTTTGCCTTCATCATGGGGGTGATGCCTATGGCCCTGTCCACGGGTGCCGGCGCCAATGCCCGCCACGCCATCGGAACCGGGGTGATCGGCGGCATGCTGTTCGCCACCTTCCTGGGCTTGCTGCTGATCCCGGTGTTTTTCGTGGTGGTACGGCGCATGCTGGGTGACAAGCTGGACGAGCCCTCGAAGGAATATCTGGAACTGGCAAGCAGGCCCGCGCCACGCTGACCGGCATAGCCTGCGTAAACGAAAAAGCCCCGGCACTGCCGGGGCTTTTTTTTTGGCCGGTTCACTCGCGGGTACGCGGAATTGCTTCAGCGCAGGCCGGTTTCGTTGCGAGCTATGACCAGACGCTGGATCTCGCTGGTGCCCTCGTAGATTTCAGTGATCTTGGCGTCGCGGAAATAGCGCTCCAGCGGCATTTCCTTGGAGTAACCCATGCCGCCGTGGATCTGCACGGCCTGGTGAGTGATCCACATGGCGGCCTCCGATGCGGTCAGCTTGGCAATGGACGCCTCGGTGACAAAGGGCTTGTCCTGGCTTTTTACCCAGGCCGCGCGCAGGGTCAGCAGGGTCGCGGCATCCAGCTTGCACTTCATGTCCGCGATCTTGGCCTGGATCATCTGGAAGGTGCCGATGGGCGCACCGAAGGCCTTGCGCTCCTTCACGTACGCGATGCTTGCCTCATACGCCGCACGCGACAGGCCGATGGCCTGCGCAGCAATACCGATGCGACCGGCGTCCAGCACGCCCATCGCAATCTTGAAGCCCTGGCCGTCGGCGCCCAGTACGGCGTCGACCGGCACCACGTAGTCGGTGAACTCTATTTCACAGGTGGCCGAGGCGCGGATGCCCAGCTTGGGCTCGGATTTGCCCCGACGGAAGCCCGGCTGCGCGGTATCGACCAGGAACGCGGTGACGCCCCGGGCGCCTTTTTCCGGATCACTCATGGCAAACAGCACGATGTACTTGGCCACCGGGCCTGATGTAATCCAGCTTTTCTTGCCGTTGATGACGTAACTGCCGTCAGCCTGCTTCTGCGCGCGGCAGCGCATCGCGGTTGCGTCCGAACCGGACTGCGGCTCGGTCAGGGCAAACGCGCCAATCTCCTTTCCCTCGGCAATTTCACGCACGTACTTCTGCTTCTGCGCTTCGGTGCCGAATTTGAGGATACCGTTGCAGAACAGCGAGTTGTTCACCGACATGATGGTGGAGTGCGCCGCATCAGCGGCGGCGATCTCGATGATGGCCAGCACGTAGGCAATCGGGTCCATGCCCGCGCCGCCGTAATCGACCGGCACCTCGATCCCCATCAATCCGTTCTCGCCCAGCAGGCGGATGTTTTCCAGCGGGAACTCGCCCACCCGGTCGAAATGCTCCGCGCTGGGCGCGATCTTTTCCTGGGCGATGCGGCGGGCCACGTCCTGGATCATCAACTGCTCTTCGCTGAAACCGAAATCCACGGCAAACACCTCGTGACAGATGAATAAGGGTGCGATTGTACCGGGCCACCATGCGCAGGCGTATGCGCTTGACCCGCCCGCAGGGTAGGCGGACAATATCTCTATATCGCGATGGGAAGATATCATGGATCTTGAGGCCTGGTCGAACCGCCTGAAGGTATTCGCCGACGCCACACGCGTGCGCCTGCTGGTGCTGCTGGCGGGTGAGGAGCTGACCGTGGCCGAGCTGTCCGCCATCACCCAGCTCGCCCAGCCGCGGGTATCCACCCACCTGGCCAAGCTCAAGGAAGCCGGGCTGGTCCGTGACCGTCGCGCAGGTGTTTCCGCTTATTACCGCTTCGACGAAGCCCACCTGGACGACCACCAGCGAGACCTGTGGCGCAGCCTGCGCGACGGCAGCGACGATCCGCTGCTGCGCCAGGACGCCGAGCGCGTGCCCTCGGTGCTGGCCGCCCGTGCCGCCGTGCAGAATTGGGCCGACAGCGTGGCCGGCGACATGGAGCGCCACTACTCGCCCGGTCGCACCTGGGAAGCGCTGGCCCGCACCGCACTTCCGCTATTCGAGACCGGTGATGTGCTGGACATTGCGTCCGGTGACGGCGTGTTGGCCGAGCTGCTTTCCCCGCATGCGCAGCGCTACGTATGCATCGACACCAGCGCACGGGTGGTCGCGGCGGCGGGCGAGCGGCTGCGCCGTTTCCCCAACGTGGAGGTGCGCGAGGGCGATATGCATGACCTGCCGTTTGCCGACCGCAGTTTCGACCTGGTGGTGCTGATGCATGCGCTGACCTATTCGGTCAGCCCGGGCAAGGCAGTCGCAGAAGCCGCGCGGGTGCTGCGGCCCGGCGGCAAGCTGCTGCTCAGCAGCCTGGCCAGGCACGAGCATGAGGCCACAGTGCAGGGCTACGGCCACGTAAACCTGGGCTTCACCGACCAGAACCTGCGAAAGTTTGCCGAGAAGTCAGGCCTGCAGGTGTCCAACCTGGGCACGGTGACACGCGAGCGGCGTCCGCCCCACTTTGAAGTGATCTCACTGATCGGGGTCAAACCATGAAAACCTTGCCCTGGCTGCATCCCGCACGTGCCGAGGCGCTGCAACAGGCCCTGCGCGAACGCATCCTGATCATCGATGGGGCCATGGGCACCATGATCCAGCGCCATCGGCTGGAGGAAGCCGACTACCGTGGCGAACGTTTCGTCGATGGCTTCGACGGCGCGCACGTCCATGACGGCCAGTGCGGCCACGACCTGAAGGGCAACAACGATCTGCTGTTGCTCAGCAATCCGGAAATCATTGCCGGGGTGCACACCGAGTACCTGCAGGCGGGCGCCGACCTGGTCGAAACCAACACCTTCAACGCCACCTCGGTCAGCCAGGCCGATTACCACCTGCAGCATCTGGTGTATGAACTCAACCGCGAGGGCGCACGCGTGGCGCGGGCCTGCTGCGATGCGATCGAGGCTTCCACCCCCGACAAACCCCGCTTTGTGATCGGGGTGCTGGGGCCGACCAGCCGTACCGCCTCCATCAGCCCGGCGGTGAACGATCCTGGCTACCGCAACACCAGCTTCGACGAGCTGCGTACAACCTATCGCGAGGCCATCGAAGGCCTGATCGACGGCGGCGCGGACACAATCATGGTGGAAACCGTCTTCGATACGCTCAACGCGAAGGCCGCGCTGTACGCGATCGAGGAGGTATTCGAGGCGCGGGGTGGCCGCCTCCCGGTGATGATCTCCGGCACCATCACCGACGCGTCGGGCCGCACCCTTTCCGGGCAGACGGCTGAAGCCTTTTATGCGTCCGTTGCCCACGGCAGGCCGCTGTCGGTGGGCCTGAACTGCGCGCTTGGCGCCAGGGACCTGCGCGAACATATCGAAACGCTTGCGCGCATTGCCGATGGCTACGTCAGCGCACATCCCAACGCCGGCCTGCCCAACGCATTCGGCGAGTACGACGAGTCACCCGAAGAGATGGCCGCCACCCTGCAGGAGTTCGCCGAGTCCGGCCTGCTCAACCTGGTGGGTGGCTGCTGCGGCACCACCCCGGCGCATATCAAGGCGATTGCCGAGGCCGTGGCGGGCATTGCACCGCGCCGGCTGCCGGCGGAAACGGAGCTGGCGAACGCCGCATGAGCAGCCCGATACGTCCTACCCGCCTGTCCGGCCTGGAGCCGCTGGTCATCACCCCGGACCTGCTGTTCATCAACGTGGGCGAACGCACCAATGTCACCGGCAGCGCCCAGTTCAAGAAGCTGATCAAGGAAGATCGCTACGAGGAGGCCGTGGAGGTCGCGCGCCAGCAGGTAGCCAACGGCGCGCAGATCCTTGACGTGAACATGGACGAAGGCCTGATTGATTCGGAGAAGGCGATGACCCGCTTCCTCAACCTGATCATGTCCGAGCCCGATATCGCCCGCATCCCGGTGATGGTGGATTCGTCGAAATGGAGCGTGATCGAGGCCGGATTGAAGTGCCTTCAGGGCAAAAGCGTGGTCAATTCGATTTCACTCAAGGAGGGCGAAGCCGCCTTCGTCGAACAGGCGCGCAAGGTGCTGCGCTACGGCGCCGCTACGGTGGTCATGGCCTTCGACGAAGGTGGCCAGGCCGATACCTGCGCGCGCAAGGTCGAGATCTGCACCCGCGCCTACCGGATCCTGACCGATGAGGTCGGCTTCCCTGCAGAAGACATCATCTTCGATCCCAACGTCTTCGCGGTGGCCACCGGCATCGAAGAGCATGACAACTATGCGGTCGACTTCATCGAAGCCACCCGTATCATCCGGCGGACCCTGCCGGGGGTTCATGTCTCCGGCGGCGTTTCCAACGTGTCGTTCTCGTTCCGCGGCAACGAGCCGGTGCGCCAGGCGATCCACTCGGTGTTCCTGTACCACGCGATCAGGGCCGGCATGGACATGGGCATCGTCAATGCCGGCGGCATGCCGATCTACGACGATCTGGACGCGGACCTGCGCGAGCGCGTGGAGGACGTGATCCTCAACCGGCGCAGGGATTCCACCGAGCGCCTGCTTGAAATTGCGGAGAAATACCGCGGCAAGAAGGGGGAAGTGCAGGTCGTGGACCTGGCCTGGCGCGACAAACCGGTGCGCGAGCGCCTGAGTCACGCGCTGGTCCACGGCATCGACCAGTACGTGGAAACAGACACCGAGGAAGCGCGGCAGATGTCCACGCGCCCGCTGGATGTGATCGAAGGGCCGCTGATGGACGGCATGAACGTGGTCGGCGACCTGTTCGGCGCCGGCAAGATGTTCCTGCCGCAGGTGGTCAAGTCGGCGCGGGTGATGAAGAAGGCCGTTGCCTACCTGCTGCCCTACATCGAGGCCGAGAAGCTGCGCACCGGCGAAGTGGGGAAATCCAACGGCAAGATCATCATGGCCACGGTGAAGGGCGACGTGCACGACATCGGCAAGAACATCGTTGGCGTGGTCCTGGCCTGCAACAACTTCGACGTGGTGGACCTGGGGGTGATGGTGCCTACGCAGAAGATCCTGGACAGCGCCCGCGAACACAATGCCGACCTGATCGGCCTGTCCGGGCTGATCACCCCTTCGCTGGAAGAAATGACCCATGTGGCCCGCGAGATGCAGCGCCAGGGCATGACCGTGCCGCTGCTGATCGGGGGCGCGACGACCTCACGCGCGCACACAGCGTTGAAGATAGACCCGCACTACAAGTCGCCGACGGTCTGGGTGAAGGATGCCTCGCGCGCGGTTGGCGTGGCCCAGTCGCTGATTTCCAAAGAGCTGCGCGGACCGTTCATGGCCGCTAACGACGCCGACTATGCCGAGATCCGCCAGCGCCAAAGAATCGCGGTGACGCCAAGCGGCTGGTATCGCTGGAGAAGGCGCGCGCGCAGAAATTCAACGGAGGCTGGGACCAGTACACCCCACCGACGCCGAACAAGCCCGGCATCACCGTGTTCGACGACTATCCGCTGGCAGAACTGGTGGAGTTGATCGACTGGACGCCGTTCTTCCAGGCCTGGGAATTGGCTGGCCGCTATCCTGCGATCCTCACCGATGCAGTCGTCGGCAAGCAGGCCAGTGAATTGTTCGCTGATGCGCAAGCGATGCTAAAGAAGATCGTTGACGAGAAATGGCTGAGCGCAAAAGCCGTATTCGGTTTTTGGCCTGCCAACAGCGTGGGTGATGATGTCGAGGTTCAGCTGCTTCCCCAGCCTGCGGGCGAAGGCTCGGATGGTCGCAAGACCATGCTCCACTTCCTGCGCCAGCAGGTGGACAAGCCGGTTGAGCGCCCTGATTTTTGCCTAGCTGATTTCATCGCGCCGAAAGACAGCGGAAAACGGGACTGGATTGGCGCGTTTGCGGTTACCACAGGCATTGGCATCGACGAACACGTGACCCGCTTCGAGGCAGACCACGATGATTACAACGCGATCCTGCTGAAAGCGCTGGCCGACCGCCTTGCCGAAGCGCTGGCAGAGCGCCTGCACCAGCGCGTGCGCAGGGAATTCTGGGGCTATCAGGTCGACGAGGAGCTGGACAATGAGGCCCTGATTGCCGAGCGTTACGTAGGCATCCGCCCTGCCCCGGGCTATCCAGCCTGCCCCGAGCACAGCGAGAAGGACACCCTGTTCCGGATGCTCGATGCCGCCACCAATGCAGGCATGCGCCTGACCGAAAGCTTCGCAATGCTGCCCACCGCAGCGGTGTCCGGCTACTACTTCAGCCACCCGCAAAGCCAGTATTTCGTGGTTGGCCGCGTGTCTAGGGAACAGGCACAGGATTACGCCAGGCGCAAGGGCGTGAGCTTGTTGCAGGCGGAACGCTTCCTGGCTTCCAACCTGGACTATGATCCGGAATGATCTGCCCCATGGAATGCCGATGCATCACGGCGCGTTGCGACGCGCTTGGCCCGTGGGCCCAGCATTGCATCGGGGCGCGGCTGGCGTTGAACCTGGATCGTGATCCGGAATAGCGTGCAGTCCAGCACCCGCACATGCAGGTAGCAGACCACCCGCTACCGCCGGGCGACGGCCGGCCGGTTCGCAGCGGTCAGCCGCTGCCTTTCGTGCGCTTGTCCGGCTTCTATTTTGCCTACTACGCGGCGCTGGGTGCGTTCACGCCGTACTGGGGCCTGTACCTGAAGGCGCGCGGCATGGACGTGGCGGCGATCAGCGTGCTGATGAGCCTGTGGTACGCCACGCGGATCGTGGCTCCCAGCACCTGGACCACGCTGGCGGCGCATTCGCCCGCGCCCATCAACTGGCTGCGTTTCGGCTGCTTCCTGACCCTGGCCAGCTTTACAGCCTTCCTGCTGCCGCTTGGGTTTTCCGGGCTGTTCGTGGTGATGTGCGTGTTCTGCTTTGCCTACAACGCGGTCATGCCGCAGTTCGAATCGATCACCATGTCCCATCTGGGCGTGCGCAGTGATCGCTACGGCCTGATCCGGGTGTGGGGATCGGTCGGCTTTATCCTGGTGGTGGCCCTGTACGGGATCCTGGTGGATCGCATCGGCATCGCTTCGCTGCCCTGGCTGATGCTGCCGCTGTTTGCCGGCCTGCTGGTCTCGGCCTATTGCAACCAGTACGCGCGCCTCACTGACGAAGTGCATGACCCGGACCCGCACAGCTTTCGCCAGCGCCTGAAGCGACCGCAGGTAATTGCGTTCTTCGCCGCTGCGTTCCTGGCCCAGGTGTCATTCGGCCCCTACTACACGTTTTTCTCGATCTACCTGACCGAACATGGCTACTCTGCCAGCATGCTGGGAATGTTCTGGACGGTGGGCGTTGTGGCCGAAATCGGCGTGTTTTTCCTCGCCAGCCGCATCTTCCGTCGCTGGGATGCCGGCAAGGTGATGGTGTTCGCGCTGCTGAGCGCGGCGCTGCGCTGGTGGATGACGGCCATCTGGCCGGACAACACCGCCGTCCTGCTGCTGGCCCAGCTGACCCATGCGCTGAACTTCGGCGCATTCTTCGCCGCAGTGATGCAGCTGCTGGTGCGCTTTTTCCCGGGGCGCATGAATGGGCACGGGCAAGGGGTGTTCTACGGACTTTCATCCGGTGTGGGCGGTGTGGTCGGCGCCCTGGCCGCGGGCCAGCTCTGGCACCTCGGCGGCCACTTTGCGTTCCTTGTGTCCAGCGGCGTTGCGCTGGTGGCTGCTGCGATTGCCTGGTACTGGCTGGTCAACGGGCAGTCCAGTAGAGGGTGAATCCGGGGCGCAGCGTGCGTTCCGACGCGCCACCCGCGGCATGTGATTTACCAGACCAGGTCGTCCGGCACCTGATAATGCGGGTCCGCATAGGGGTCCTCCCCGGCCGGCGCGTTCGGGTCCACTTTCAGGGCAACGCAGGCGGGGTGCAGGCGTTCGGCTTCGGCCAGCACCACGGCAGTGACCAGCAGGTAGCGCCCGTTCTGCTGCAGCACGCCCAGCTCGCCGGCGTTCAGCTGTTTCAACTGCAAGCCATTGACGTGGATGCGCTTGATCTTGGCGCCGTACGCGAAATGCCTGGCGATATCCGCGGCGGGATCATTCAGCACGTGGTCCTTGACCAGGGCCTCCACCTGCAGCTTGGCTTCCCGCCGCAGCCGCGCCTGCTCCTGGTTGTGGCGCTCGGCCTGGATACGCTCATCCTTTTCCTGCTGTGCACGCAGCGCATAGGCCTTGGCCAGATCCATTTCCGCACGTGACCTGGCGGGCTTTGCAGGGTTGGAGGAGTCCTGCCTCGATGCGCCGGCAGCGTGGACCGGCCGCACCTGGCCGCCAGGCTTGTGGGCTGGCTGCGCGGTCGGCTTGCCTGCGGAAGCCCTTTCGCTCTTTTTTCCGGAACGTCTCTCGGGCGTGCGCTCAGGCTTCGGCGCTGGCTTGAAGCCCAGCCCCAGCAGCTGTTCACGGAGTGAATCGGTCATGCGCGTATGGTTCAGTAGTGCGGAGGCGGTGGTTCGTCGGCGACGTCGGCATACAGTTCGGTGCGCACCTTGCGCAGATCGGTGAGCATACTGCGCAGCAGCTCGGCGGTGCGGCTACCTTCGGCCCGGGCATCGGCCAGCGCCTCGCTCAGTTCGCCCAGCGCATGTTCCTGAAATGCAAGCCGCGTTTCCAGCTCGATCAGGCGCTGTTCCAGCCTCGAATCCATGGCGTGTACCTCATCCTGCATGCAGCGACCTGCCGCGGCCTATGCCGTAGTACGCCAGCCCCGCGGCTTCCACTTCAGCAGGCGCGTAAAGATTGCGTCCATCGAAGACCACCTTGTCCGCCAGGCTGGATGCAAGGCGCGGGAAATCCGGGCTGCGGAACTGCTTCCACTCGGTGACCACAGCCAGTGCATCGGCACCATTGACTGCGTGTGATGCGGAGTCGCACAGCAGCAGGTCGTCACGCTCGCCGAAGATTCGCCTCGCTTCGTGCATTGCCTCCGGATCATAGGCGCGCACGCTAGCGCCCGCTTCCCACAGCTGGGCCAGCAGGCGCCGGCTCGAGGCAGCGCGCATATCGTCGGTGTTTGGCTTGAAGGACAGGCCCCAGACCGCAAACGTCTTGCCGCGCACGTCAGGGCCGTAATGGCGCTGGATCAATTCGAACAAATGTCCCTTCTGCGATTCGTTGACCGCTTCCACCGCGTTGAGCAGGCGCGCATCGTAGTCGTGCGTTTGGGCCGTGCGCGCCAGAGCCTGCACGTCCTTGGGGAAACAGGAGCCGCCGTAGCCTGCACCCGGGTAGATGAAGTGCCAGCCAATGCGGGGATCCGAGCCAATGCCGTGGCGGACCTGTTCGATATCCGCGCCCACGCGTTCGGCGATATTGGCGATTTCGTTCATGAAGCTGATCTTGGTCGCCAGCATGGCGTTGGCGGCGTATTTGGTCAGCTCGGCGGAGCGTATATCCATCACCACGATGCGCTCGTGGTTGCGATTGAACGGTGCATACAGGCGCTTCATCGTGTCGATGGCCTTGCTGCTGTCGGCGCCGATCACGATGCGATCCGGACGCATGCAGTCGTTGACCGCATCGCCTTCCTTCAGGAATTCCGGATTCGAGACCACGTC
>Ga0105046_10017957_pt1 | contig 10789 bp, 7 predicted proteins | sample MAT03_FD_78385 | JGI IMG/M metagenome (GOLD analysis project Ga0105046, IMG submission 78385) | Freshwater microbial communities from Lake Fryxell liftoff mats and glacier meltwater in Antarctica - MAT-03 (megahit assembly) | ecosystem: Environmental > Aquatic > Freshwater > Ice > Liftoff...
AGCAAGCGATTAACGCGTGCACGGCAGTCCATCCCAACGTGACGCTTCACGTCAATACTGAGCGTGGCACCGCCTCAAGCGGGCGCAGCTACACGCGCACCTTTTACGCCGAAGCGACGGGCGCAAACCGAATTGAGTTTTGGACTGTGCATGGTGCGGGGCATGCATGGTCAGGCGGCGATGCCAGCGGGACTTACACTGATGTCAGTGGGCCAGATGCGTCAGCGGAAATGCTGCGGTTCTTCCTGTCCTTAGGCTAAGCAATTGCTCTTGCCGTTGTAGGCGCAAGCTAAATTGTCTAGCCAGGCCCATTGCTCGGCCCATTGCTCGGCCCCCATTGCTCGGCCCGGCCCATTGCTCGACGCTCGCCCGCGTGTGACCTCACGTTCGCCAACGTACAGAGCCCAGGATCGTATAGCCCTACAGTGTTGCCATTAAGCGGTAGTCCAACTGTATCCAATGGTTAGCCATGGAGTGCAATGATTATCGCGCCCTTATCTTGAGGTTTACCCATGAATATCACTATCCTAGTCGTCACCGCTGCGATTACTCTGCCTTTAGCTGCGTTAAGTGTGTGGGCGTGGATCGCTACCAGGCGATTACAAGAAGCACTTTCCGCTGGCTTCGAAGGCATTCACTTTGAGTACTGAAAACAAGCGCTAATGCGTCGTCGAACAGCCGCCGTCGGGCCGTTCAAATGCGGTATCCAAGTTCCTGCAGCGTATCAACCGCGCCAACAAAGCGATGCAAAGCGCCCTGCAACTGGGACAATCTGGTGATGAATTCAAAGTTTTCGCAACGCTTTCGTAAGCGCTACAGCGTGAAGCTCGACCGTCTCAGTGCGAACGCATTTGTAACCTGCCATCAGTAATTTTTCGCAAATATCACTTTAGATCGCACTCAGCATCTGCGGCAAGGGCCGGCCGCAAGCGCAACTCGACGCGGTCTGCGGTGTGCGTTAGCGCGATGGACTCAATAGCTGCCAGCGCCCGAACATCTTCCCATTCGAGATTTCGATAGGTTGCTAGAGCGCCCGGCACTAGTTCGCCCGGAACTAGAGCGCCCGGCACTAGTTCGCCCGGCACCGCAGCTGGTGCCAATTGAAGCGATATCGTCAGCACTAGCTCGCTGTCAATAAGCTGCGCTTCTAGCACCACATTGGCAGGTGCGGTAGCGGCATCTGTCAACGTCAACAGCGCTGCCATGTAGACCGTGCGCGTCAGTTTGCGCGGTAGTTCGGCTTGCAAGGCGCCAATTTTGTTGACGACGGTAAATCCCTTGAAAGAAAGCTCCGCCATGACCAGCTCGGTAGCGTCCTCAACACCCGCCGCCACTGCCAGCAAATCGCAGGTATCGGGGCTCAGCCAGGTCAGCAGCGCCATGCAAGCGCTGGAGGCGTCACGTGCCTGCGTTTTGAGCTCGCGACTTTTGCTCGCCAATGCGCCGAGGTCAGGGCTAGGATTTTGCAAACGTTTTTCAATGATGGTCGCCATCATCGTCAGTGGTTGCAGTGCGCCTGCCATGTTGTGGCGCAGCATTGGTGCTAGCCGCATGAGTAACGCATAACCTGCCGCTTCCGCTAGCCGTTCCTTGGAGTGTAGCGCTGACATAATCGGGGCCTCGGGTTTAATTTTTGAAACACATGATCCGCCATAACAGCCTCAGCGTTTTAGGCCGGGAAGATAATTGGATGTTCGATGCAATCTTTAAGTATGCCCCAAGCGCTGGATTAGCGACGCTTTTGCAGCCCCGCCAGCATGCTCAGCAGAGCCTGCGGGTCCACCGGCTTGACTAGGTGGTGATCAAACCCGGCTTCGCGGGTTCGGTCGCGGTCCTTGTCCTGCCCCCAACCGGTTACGGCGATTAGCACAATGTCCTTGCCCCACGGCTTTTCACGTATCAGGCGGCAGGCCTCGTAGCCGTTCAATTTCGGCATGCCGATATCTAAAACAATGACGTCGGGCCGATACGCCCCTGCCAACTCCACGCCCTTTTGACCGTCGTAAGCCGTGCGGGTGTCATTGCCCATCAGGTTCAACAGCTCCGACAGGCTATCCGCGCCATCGTGATTGTCGTCCACGATCAAAATGCGCAGCGATGGGCTTACGGTTATTGGTCTTTCATCACGGCCCGAAGCCTCCGGCTGCGACGCCTCGATCACCAGTGGCAAACGCACCACGAACTCGCTGCCTTTGCCTGGCCCATCGCTCTTGGCTACAACGCTGCCGCCGTGCATCTCCACCAGACGCTGCACCAGCGTCAGCCCAATCCCTAAGCCGCCTTGAGATTTTTCCAACGACTCGTCCACCTGCGTGAACATCTCAAAGATGTGCGGTAACTGATCCGCTGCGATGCCGATGCCGGTATCCCTCACCGCTACTAAAACGTCGTGTTCTTCAAGCTCGACATGCACTTGGATGCGGCCGCCCCTCTCGCTGTACTTGGCAGCGTTGTTCAACAGGTTCAGGAACACTTGCGCCAGCCGTGTCATGTCGGCATCGACAAGCACCGACAGATTCGGCGGCGTGAAGGTCAGTTCCTGCCCCATGTGCTCGATCAACGGGCGGCTGGTTTCCACCGCACTGCTTAATACCGTCGCCAGCGGCAGCCGCTCCTTGCGCAGTTCGAGCTTGCCTAGTCTGATTCTGCTCACGTCCATTAGGTCATCTACTAAGCGCACCATTTGCGCCAGTTGGCGCTCCATCATGGCGCGGGCCTGCTCCAAAGGCTCTTTTTGCCCGCCCGCATGCTTCATCAGCTGGAGGCCATTGCGGATCGGGGCTAGCGGGTTGCGCAGTTCGTGCGCCAAGGTCGCTAGAAATTCATCTTTACGGTGGTCAGCCTCGGATAACTCGGCGGCGAGCTGGCGCAGTTCTTCTTCCAATTGCCGTTCCCTAGTGATGTCGGTGTTGGTACCGAACATTCGCACCACCGCCCCAGATGCGTCGCGGATACAATTCATACGGGAAAGGAACCAGCGATACAGGCCGTCCGTGCCACGCAACGGGAAGGTGTCCTCCCAATCCAGACAGTGCTTAACGTGGAACTCGAATTTCTGCGCGACGCGCTCAAGGTGATCGGGATGATGCACTGATTTCCACCCGAAGCCCTGCATTTGTTCAGTCGTGGTGCCGGTATAGTCGAGCCAGACTTTGTTGAACCAACTGGTTTTGCCATCGCTTCCGGGCTCGGCGATCCACGCCAGTTGCGGAATGTTGTCTGCCAAGTTGCGGAAGCGTTCTTCACTTTCGTTCAATGCGGCTTCGGCGCGCTTGCGGTCACTGATATCGTTGAATAAGCATGCGACCTTGTCGCTACCCGGCTCGCCGAGCCGAAACGCATAGACGTCAAACCACCGGCCCATCGATTTGACTTCATCAACGAAGCGAACCGGCTCGCCGGTTTGGACAATCCGCCCATAAATATCGAACCAGCGCGTTTCAATGTCCGGAACGAGCGCGCGCATTCTCTGGCCGGTTGCCCCAACTAAACCGGTGTGTTTCTCAAACGCTGGGTTGACTTCTAGGAAGCAGTAGTCGATTGCGTTACCGGCTTGGTCAAATAACAACTTGATCACGCAATATCCCTCGTCCATTGAATCAAACAATGTGCGATAGCGCTCCTCGCTCGCGCGCAAAGTCCTCTCGGTTTCACGCCGCCCGGAAATATCCAGTCCAGAGGGAATCAGGTGGGTGATCTGACCCTCAGTATCGCGCAGCGGCGCGAGCTGGAAATCGATCCAGACGCGCGTGTTCCCAGCCAAGCGCACCTGCACATCGCAGCGAATGATTTCGCCACCGGCAGCCTGTTCACACCAGCCCTGCAGCTGCGTTTGCACCTCCACCGAATAGCACCACCAGTAGCAGTCCCAGAATTTTTTGCCGCGCACGTCATCGGCGGAAATACCGGCCGCCTCCAGCGGTGCGCGATTGACATCAATCAAGGTTCCGTCCGGCGTTAGCACCGCGACGAAGGCAAAAAGGTTATCCAGCACATTGCGGGTGAATTGCTGGCTATCGCGCAGCGCGTCCGTTGCTTGCTTGCGATCCGTTACGTCCACGCCTACGGTCACGATGCCGGTGATGGTGCCCGTGGCGTCGCGCAGCGCTTGGTAAACGACATCAATGTATCTCAGCTCGGACGGTTGACCCGTCTGCTGTGTAAGCAGCACCGGGATACCCGTGCCGATGAACGGCTCGCCGGTTTGATAAACCGTGTCTAGCACTTTAATGAACCCTTGCGCCTCGAATTCGGGCAGCGCCGCGTGCACAGAACGCCCGATCACGTCGCGGTGGCCGACGAGCTGGCAATAGCGGTCGTTCGCCATTTCGAATTTGTGATCCGGCTCGCGCACGACGCACATGAATGCCGGGGCCTGGCGGAACACCTCGGCCAGCCTCCCACGTTCTGCTTCAAGTTGTTGCAACAGCTGATCGCGGCCGGTCTCGCCTTTTCTCATTTCCGTAATATCGCGCGACACGGCGAGAATGCGCACGACCGCTCCGCCCGGTGCGTCGCGCACGGGGCTTACCGCCACCTCCCACCATTTCGGTGTGCCTTTGGCGGTCGGGCAGTGGGCCTGGAACCTGGAAACCTCGCCACTCGCTGCCTTAAAGATAGAACGCTTGATATCGCCCCTAGCCTCTGCAGGCCATGACGCCTCCCATTCCTGCCCGCACACCGCGCCGAAGTCTTCAATCTCCATCGCGCAAAGACCCGGCGTGTTCATATGTAACAGCCGCCCGTTGATGTCGAGCACCATGACACAATCCGGGGTCGCGTCCATCAAGCTGCTGTTGAACTCTTGGCTTGCTCGCAACAGCGCCTCGGCATCTTGGCATCCTGTAATGTTGCTGATGGACTCAGGCGCTGAAAGAATCTGGCCTTGGGTTTCTTCGTGATTTGGCATAGCGACTCCTGCAATGAGCTAAGGGAATGAAACTAACATCCCGGTGCCCAGTGCGCTGCGATTTGTAGGAATTTGCGTCTAGAGACACGATCAACATTATTGTCGAACGAAGTTATCCGGACAAGATCGCATCGCTGCCATGAATGGCAACACTGTGCGCACGCGAACAGACGCTGCGCGTTTATATCCGCAAGATTCAACTCAGTCGTCGGCGTCGGGACGATATATCAGGAACGTATCAGCTTCGCTGTAGGTTCCGTTATTCCCCTGGCAATTGTAAATCTGCTTTGTCGCGGCTCAAAGCGCTGATCCATCCACTTTTCTTAATCACTGAAGGACATCAAAATGCAAAATACGGACAACAATCTTGATCGCGATGCGAACCGCGATCCTATCTCCGGTGCTCCCGGTGCGCACCCAATCGGTGTTGGTCTAGGTGCGGCGCTCGGCGGCGCAGCAGCTGGTGCGGCAACAGGCACGATGGCAGGCCCGGTTGGCACCATCGTTGGCGCAGCGGTCGGCGCAATCGTCGGTGGACTCGCTGGCAAGGGCGTGGCGGAATCGATCGATCCAACTCGCGAAGACGCCTACTGGCGCGAGAATTATACGACCCGCCCGTACGTGAGCACCGGCGCTGGCTATGATGATTACGGCCCGGCCTACAACTACGGTACGGATGCGTATGTTCGTCAGCCAAGCCGCAGTTTCGCGGACAGCGAGGCTGATCTGGCCAGTAACTGGGACAAAGCGCGCGGCAAATCAACCCTTAATTGGGACCGCGCGAAGAGTGCCACCAGCGATGCTTGGCACCGCGCCAGCGATTCGGTCGAGCGCGCAATACCAGGTGACTCTGATCGCGACGGCAAGTAAGACAAAAAGCAGGGTTTAAACGAACGGGCGTCTGAGATCAGACGCCCGTTTCGCGTTTACGATAAATATTGCCTCGCGCCTACAGCCAGAATCTGGCGTCACGGTTAGCCAACGCACAGACCGCGTGAGCTGATCGCGACAGAGTGCGAACGTTAGTTTGGACACTGCCTATGATCACGGTTTGGCCTCGATTACGGTGAGCGTCTTGCCCTTTACTTGAGGTTAAACCTGTGAATCCCGATGCTGTAAAGGCCACCGTTCAGAGCGCCCAGCTGCCCGCCGCGCCAGGGCTCGCGTAGAATGAAAGGGGCGACGACCCGCTGGCTAGCGCACGCAAGCTTTTGGCTCGCCACCCTGGGCATTGTGACCATGGGCTGGACTTTGTACGTGGCATCGACCAACGAAGCGGAATCCTCGCGTCGCGTTAGTCACAGCCAAAACATACGTCAGCGGCTCGTTGGCATTGAGGCACTGATTGAGCGTAGAGAATCCGTACAACGCGGCTACTTGCTCTCGGGTGTTGAGGCTTTTCCGGTTGAGCGGAACAAAGTTTTTGCCAAGCTTGAAAAAGCAATCTTGAGTGTGCGAAATCTGACGACAGAGGATTCGCAGCAGCAGCGTCTGCGCACACTGCAGTCACTAAATTTGGCGCGTCAAATACGTATGAGCGCGGACGAAGGCAAACGCCGTGCCGGTGCCATGCAGGTGAGCGATATCAATGACGCCAGCGCTGCGGGGCGCGAAGTGCGCAGACAAATGCTCGCGCTGACTAAGGCGATGAAGCGCGAAGAATACAGCTGGCTTCGTGCGCACCGAGTAGCGGCTTCGCGCCGCCATAACTCCGAGCTGTCTGTGCTCATCGCCGCTGCGTTATTTGGATTAATCGTGCTGATTCCCGGATATCTAGGATTCGTTTTGCAGTCGCGCGCGCGCGAGCAGACCGAACAGCGCCTGCAACTCATGGCTGACAGCCTGCCAGGCGCGATCTATCAACTGCGACATCCGGCGCGCGGGCCGCTGCGGATGGTGTTTATGAGTGCAGCGGTCAGCAGCATCAGCAAACAAGCGCATCCAGATTGGGCGGCATTGCTCGGCGATATCGACGCACGCGACCGCGCAGCGTTCACCGATGCACTGGCTAGCTGCAAACAATCATTTACGCCCTTGCGCCAAAGCTATCGCGTCTTGCACAGCGACGGCACGACACAGTACTTACGCCACGAAGCCACCCTGCACAAACAAAGCGACGGCAGTATTTTGCAAAATGGCTACATCGTCGATATCTCCGAACAACGGCGGCTAGAAGAAGCGCTGATTGCGGCTAAGGAAAGCGCTGATGAGGCGAATCGGGCGAAGAGCGCGTTCCTAGCCACAATGAGTCACGAAATCCGCACGCCAATGAACGGCGCGCTCGGCATGCTCGAATTGCTTAGCCTCACGTCACTCGACAGCCAACAGCGCACCACGCTATCTATCGTACGTGAATCGAGCACATCCCTGCTGCGACTGATCGATGACATTCTCGATTTTTCGATGATCGAAGCAGACAAGCTGCAGCTGCGGCCTGAAGTCGTATCAATTCGCGATTTGATCGAGGCCGTCCGCGATATTTATTCGGGTGTTGCCAGCAGTAAAGGCTTGCCCATTTGGCGCTGTATCGACCCAAGGATCAGCGCTGCGGTCAAGGTTGATCCCATGCGCTTGCGCCAGATTCTCAATAATTTGGTGAGCAATGCGCTGAAATTCACCACCCAAGGCCATATCGAGATCAAAGCAGAATGGATTGCGCACAGCGACGGCGAGGATCACGTGCGCTTTTTGGTTTGCGACACCGGTATCGGCGTGTCGCCAGAAAATCAGCACCGCTTATTTCAGGCTTTTAGTCAGGTTAAAGGCGATGCGGCGCACCAGTTCGGTGGCACGGGCTTAGGACTGATCATTTGCCGTCGACTTGCGGGCCTGATGGGTGGCACGGTCGAGATGCAAAGCGAGCTCGGTGTCGGCACTACGATGATTGTGACGCTGCGTTTGCCAATCGCGGACCCTTCGCAATTGCCCAGTGTCGCGGCGATGCACGCGCACGAACGCTTGACGCAGATCATGCGCGCCCGCCCGCCGGCACCCAGCATTGCCGATGCCGAGCGCGAGGGGACGCTGATTCTGATTGTGGATGATCACCCAACCAACCGGATGTTGTTATTGCGACAGGTTCATACGCTGGGCTACGCCGCCGAGAGCGCTGAAAACGGCGTCGAGGCGCTGGCACTTTGGCAAAATAAAGGCTTTGGACTAGTGATCACCGATTGCAATATGCCGGGGATGGATGGCTATCAGCTCACCGAAAGTATCCGCGCCATCGAGCTTGCGCGTAGTGTCAAACGCGTGCCGATCATTGCTTGTACCGCCAATGCACTCGGCGGCCAGGTGGAAAAATGCCTGGCCGTCGGCATGGATGACTGTCTGGTCAAACCAGTGACGCTGACGCAATTGTTATCCAAACTCGATCAGTGGCTGCCGCTTGCAAATCAGCTTGCCAACGCTGAAGCCGACCCGATAGCGCCGTTGCAGGCGGCCACTGATGCATGGTTACACAACGTATTGGACCGCTCGGCGCTAGCGGAAATTTCAGGCGGCGATGTGCTAGTCGAAAGCAGCATCCTCAGCGCATTCCGGGAGGCTAACGATGCCGACGTCATCAAACTGAAGAAGGCCGTGCTCAAGCTAGATTTTGTGCAGATCACGCGCATCGCGCACGGCATATCCGGTGCCAGCAAGATGATTGGTGCGCTTACGCTGGCGGCTGTGTGCGAACGTATCGAGCACGCCGGGCGCGCCGCTGATGCTAAGGCGATCGCTGCCGAGATGGATGCGCTGCACACGCAGTGGCAGCGTTTGAATAGTTATTTTGATTCGATTTACTCCCCAACCCAACCCAGTCCCATTGCCTAGCCAAGGAAACACCATGCCCTGCGCAAATCTGCGATTTCTAATTGTCGAAGACCACGCATTTCAGCGCCGCGAGTGGCAGCGCACCCTTGAGGGCCTAGGTGCGCGCACCGTGTATCAGGCCGCAGATGGTCAGGGCGCCTTGGACATACTACGAGACGCCAGCCCGCCGGTCGATATTGTGATCAGTGATCTAGACATGGCAGGCATGGACGGCATGGAGTTTGTTCGTCACATTGGCGGCAGCGGTGTCGCTATTTCGATCATTCTGGCAAGTGCGCTTGACCGCAAATTGTTGGCCTCGATTGCGACTATGACAGAGGCTTACGGCATACGCTTGCTAGGTGTGCTCGAAAAACCATTGACGCCACGTAAACTGCTGCCGCTGATTAGGCTGCACAAGCCTAACGTCGCTTTACCGAGCGTGCCGTCGGCACCCGTATTTACGTTGGCGCAAATCGCAGAAGCGCTGCAAAACGACGAATTTGAACCCTACTTTCAGGCGAAAATTGACTTGGCGACCGGCCAAGTAAAAGGTGCGGAAGCGCTGGCGCGCTGGCTGCATCCGCACCATGGAGTGATCGCGCCAGAATCGTTTATTCAAAGCATGGAATCGGGCGGGCTGATCGACGCGCTCACTTGGGTCATGCTAAAAAAATCCGCAGCCAATTGCCGCGCGTGGCGCGCGACGGGCATGAATGCCACGGTCTCGGTCAACCTCTCCATTGTGTCGCTAAATGATGTAAACATTGCGGAACGGGTGACGGAATTGGTTCGTAGCCAAGATCTCAATCCAGCACATATGATTCTGGAAGTCACCGAATCCGGTGCAGTCACCGACGTCGGTAAAGTGCTCGAAAACCTCGCCCGATTGCGGATGAAAGGATTCGGCCTGTCAATCGATGATTACGGCACCGGCTATTCATCGATGCAACAGCTGTCACGTATCGCATTTACCGAGCTGAAAATTGATCGCTACTTCGTCATGAACGCATACAAGGACGCAAGCGCCAGAGTGATTCTGGAAGCGAGTCTGAAAATGGCCAAAAAGCTCGGTATTCACTCGGTCGCTGAAGGCGTGGAAACGCGAGCGGATTTCGATTTGTTAAGCCGCATGCACTGCGAGATGGCGCAGGGTTATTTCATCGCCAAACCATTACCACTCGCCGAGTTTCTTCTCTGGAACCGCAGTTGGACGCAAGGCCATGATCCCCAACCGCGACTGGAGTCGGCAAGTTTTACCTCGGCAGCACGATCAAAAGCAACAAGTGCGTAGCGGCCTGCCCAATGCCGATGGTGCAGCGTATAGCGCCAGCGTGCGTTTGCGAACAGACGTTAGGCATCGCCAACCGCAAGCTTCGGTTCAGGTGTCGGCGTCGCCGTTACAAGGCCCATCCGGCTCAGCCGTTCCAGAACGGTTGGGTCGTCAGTTGGTTCGGTGAGCGCTCTGACCGTCGCCTATTATTTTCTTCACGGCTCGAAGCGTTGATTGATCAAGTTTTCTCTTCTACAAGGAAACCACCATGCAAAGTACTGATAATAATCTTGACCGCGATGCGAATCGCGGTGTCATTCCCGACGCTGTAACTGCCCACCCGGTCGGCGTTGGCGCGGTGCTCGGCGGCGCGGCGGCAGGCGCTGCCGTAGCCACGATTGCGGGGCCGATTGGCACAGTAATCGGCGCTGCGGTGGGCGCGATCGTCGGCGGACTAGCAGGCACGAGCACTGCTGATCCGATCGATACTGCACGCGAAGACGACTACTGGCGCGAGAATTACGCTGCACGTCCTTATGTGTCCTCTGGCGAGCACTATGATGACTATGGCCCGGCCTATCGATATGGCACCGACGCTTACCTGCTTCAACCGAATCGAAGTTTTGCAGATTCTGAGGCTGAACTCGCACGCGCCTGGGACAAAGCGCGCGGCAATTCGAATCTTAAATGGGAACGCGCAAAGATTGCCACCAGCGATGCTTGGCATCGCGCAAGCAATTCAGTCAACCGCCCCTTGCCGGGCGACTCAGGCTATGGCGACAAATAAAGTCTGCCAAAAAAGTCTAATA
>Ga0105046_10017959_pt1 | contig 10788 bp, 9 predicted proteins | sample MAT03_FD_78385 | JGI IMG/M metagenome (GOLD analysis project Ga0105046, IMG submission 78385) | Freshwater microbial communities from Lake Fryxell liftoff mats and glacier meltwater in Antarctica - MAT-03 (megahit assembly) | ecosystem: Environmental > Aquatic > Freshwater > Ice > Liftoff...
CGCCATTGCCTGCTACAGGGCGTGGCGGGCCGAGGGTGGCCAGCTGCCGGCGGCAGTGGCGGGTCATTCACTGGGTGAGTACACGGCGCTGGTGGCTGCGGGCTCCCTGACCCTGGCCGCAGCCTTGCCTCTGGTGCGCTTCCGCGCTCAGGCCATGCAGCAGGCTGTGCCGGTGGGCGCTGGCGCAATGGCAGCCATCCTGGGCCTGGAGGCAGAACAGGTGCGTGAAGGCTGCGCCGATGTGATGGCCAGTTCGGGGCAGCTGGTGGAGCCCGCGAACTTCAACGATCCCAAGCAGACGGTCATCTCCGGCAGCAAGGCCGGTGTGGACCTGGCTTGCGAAAGGCTCAAGGGCATGGGCGCCAAGCGCGCACTGCTGCTGTCTGTGTCGGCGCCGTTCCACTCGTCGCTGATGAAGCCTGCTGCCGATGCCTTGCGCGAGCGACTGGCGACCGTGCCCTTCGCGTCGCCGCAGATCCCGGTGGTCAACAACATCGACGTGGCCGTGCAGACCGCGCCCGAGGCCCTGCGCGAAGCCCTCTACCGCCAGGCCTTTGGCCCCGTGCGCTGGGTCGAGCTGATCTTGGCACTGAAGGCGCGTGGCCTGACGCATGTGTTCGAGTGCGGGCCGGGCAAGGTGCTGTCAGGGTTGGTCAAGCGCATCGATGGCGAACTGGTGAGCACCACGGTGCTCGACCTCGCCAGCCTTCAGCAAGCGCGGGAACTGCTGGCATGAGTGAAAGCAGGGTTTTGACGACTTCGGCGCCAAGCGCTGCTCAGGGTGCGGCGCCAAGCGCTGGGCCAGGCGACGCACCAACCGCCGCATCAAACGCTGCAACGAGCGCTGCAACGAGCGCTGCACTGAACGCCGCACCGAGCGCTGCACCAAGCGTCGCACCAAGCGCCGCGCCCGTTCAGGTGGCCCTCGTCACCGGCGCCTCGCGCGGCATCGGTCGCGCCATCGCGCTGACGCTGGCGCAGGCTGGCTACAAGGTGGTGGGTACCGCCACGACTGAGGCGGGTGCTGCCGCGATCGGCACTGCGCTGGCCGCGCACGCGGGGCTGGGCTGGGTGCTGAACGTCAATGACGCGGCTGTGCTGGATGCCACCGTAGACCGTGTGGCCAAAGAACTCGGCGGCTTGCACGTGTTGGTGAACAACGCCGGCATCACGCGTGACACGCTGTCCATGCGCATGAAGGACGACGATTGGGACGCCGTCATCGACACCAATCTGAAGGCCGTGTTCCGCGCCTGCCGTGCGGCCACCAAGCCGATGATGCGGCAGCGCTATGGGCGCATCATCAATATCACATCGGTGGTGGGCGCCAGCGGCAACGCCGGGCAGGCCAACTACGCGGCGGCCAAGGCGGGTGTCGCCGGTTTGACGCGGTCCCTCGCGCGCGAGCTGGGGGCACGCAACATCACCGTCAATTGCGTGGCACCCGGCTTCATTGCCACCGACATGACCGATGGCCTGCCCGAAGGTGTCAGGACGGCGCTGCTGGCCGCCATTCCTTTGGGGCGGCTGGGGGCGGCAGAAGAAGTGGCGCACGCGGTGGCCTTTCTGGCCAGCCCGCAGGCTGGTTACATCACAGGCACCGAGCTGCACGTCAACGGCGGCATGTACATGGTCTAGGTCACCCCAGGGTATCCAGAAAATCCGGTACCAGCCCGGCCGGTAGAATCGCGGGCTGTTTTTCCGATCCCACTCCAGGAGGAGTCATGAGCGATATTGAAGCCCGAGTCAAGAAAATCATTGCCGAGCAACTCGGCGTTCCAGAGGCAGACGTCAGCAACGAGAAGGCCTTTGTCGGCGATCTCGGCGCCGACTCGCTCGACACCGTTGAACTGGTGATGGCACTCGAAGACGAGTTCGGCATCGAGATCCCCGACGAAGAGGCGGAGAAGATCACCACGGTGCAGTTGGCCATCGACTACGCCGTCAACCACCAGAAGGCCTGAACGCCGATGTCGCGGCGTCGTGTGGTGGTCACGGGCCTGGGGCTCGTCAGCCCCGTGGGCAACACCGTGGCCGACGGCTGGGCACAGTTGGTGGCCGGCAAGAGCGGCATCGCGCCCATCACGCGCTTTGATGCTTCGGCCTTTGCCTGCAACTTCGCGGGCGAGGTCAAGGGCTTCAAGGTCGAGGACTACATGCCGGCCAAAGAGGCCCGGCACATGGACACCTTCATCCACTACGGCATGGCGGCATCCATCCAGGCGGTTCAGGATGCGGGTTTGGCCGTGGGCGATGCGCTCAACGAAGAACAGGCCGAGCGCATCGGTGTGGTGGTGGGTTCGGGCATCGGCGGCCTGCCGATGATCGAGCAGACCGACGGTGAGTACCGCGAGCGCGGGCCGCGCCGCATTTCGCCTTTTTTCGTGCCGGCTTCGATCATCAACATGATCTCCGGCCACGTTTCCATCCGCTTTGGCTTCACCGGCCCCAATCTGGCCATCGTCACGGCCTGCACGACCGGCTTGCACTGCATCGGTGAAGCCGGCCGGCTGATCGAGTACGGCGACGCCGATGTGATGGTCGCTGGCGGCGCCGAAAGCACGGTGTCGCCGCTGGGTGTGGGTGGCTTTGCGGCCGCCCGTGCGTTGTCCACGCGCAACGACGACCCCGCCACCGCATCGCGCCCCTGGGACAGGGACCGTGACGGTTTTGTGCTCGGTGAAGGCTCTGGCGTGCTGGTGCTGGAAGAGTACGAACACGCCAGGAAGCGGGGCGCCAAAATTTACGCCGAGCTGTCTGGTTTCGGCATGGGCGCCGATGCCTTTCACATGACAGCGCCCAACGTCGACGGGCCCAAGCGGTCGATGAGGGCTGCGTTGCGCAACGCCGGTGTGAATGCCGATCAGATTCATTACCTGAACGCCCACGGCACCAGCACGCCGCTGGGTGACCTGAACGAAACGAATGCCATCAAGCTGGCGTTTGGCGACCATGCGCGGTCGCTGGTGGTCAACTCCACCAAGTCGATGACCGGGCATCTGTTGGGTGGCGCCGGCGGCATCGAGTCGGTCTTCACGGTGTTGGCGCTGCACCATCAGGTGTCGCCGCCCACGATCAACATCTTCAACCAGGACCCCGAGTGCGACCTGGACTACTGTGCCAATGTGGCACGCGAGATGAAGATCGACTACGCGGTGAAGAACAACTTCGGGTTTGGCGGCACCAACGGCACGCTGGTCTTCAAGCGCTGCTGAACGCCTGTAGCCACCGCACAGGGCCGTGCGCAGCGCACCTGCAGTGTCCGTGGGCTGTACCGGCGGCCTGCTTTGGAGGGGCCTGCTGTGGCTGTTGCCCGCGGTGGCGGCGACGGCGTTCGTCTACTGGGCCGGTTTGCGCGCCGGCGTGACGTCGGCCTGGCTGCTTCCGGTGGCCCTGTCGGCGGGCGCTGTGGCGGCGCTGGCGGCTTCGCGAAGCCTGCCCGCCGGCCAGCAATTGGGCTGGGATGGTGCGCAGTGGACCTGCGACGGCAAGGCCGTGCATCCGCAGGTGCTGATCGACATCGGGCCCTGGCTGCTGATCCGGTTGTGGCCTGGGCCGGGCGTGTCAAGTGCAGCGCCGATAGCCGCTGCCCTGCACGCCCGCAATCGGGCCTGGTTGGCGGTCTCCGTGGGCGACGCCGGACCTGCCTGGCACGCCTTGCGTGCAGCGTTGTACAGCCGCCCATCCGCACCCCACCCCAGCGACAACGCGCGCCCGACCCCGTGAATTCAGGACACTGACGCAGATGCAAGACACTGACGCAGATGCAAGACGCTGACCCAGATGCCTTGCTGGTCGAACGGGTCAAGCAGGGGGACAAGCGGGCCTTCGAGATGCTGGTCGTCAAGTACCAGCGCCGCATCGAGCGGCTGATCTCGCGCATGGTCCGCGACAGTGACCTGGTGCAGGACATTGCACAAGAAACCTTCATCAGGGTCTACCGGGCACTGCCGCAGTTTCGCGGCGACAGTGCCTTTTACACGTGGTTGTACCGGATCGCCGTCAACACCGCGCGCAAGGCGCTGATGGACCTGAAGCGCGATCCGCTGGTTCTGGCTTCGTCCAGCACGTCTGACGCAGAAAAAGACGAAACTTCTCGCGCTGGAAGTGAACCAAGCACCGGTGAGACGCCAGAAGCCTTGCTGGCCAGCAAAGAAATTGCCGCAGCCGTGAACGCCGCCATCGAGGCCCTGTCCGAAGATTTGCGTCAGGCCATCACGTTGCGCGAGATCGAAGGGCTGAGTTACGAGGAGATCGCCGAGTTGATGAACTGCCCGATAGGAACCGTTCGTTCGCGAATCTTTCGTGCGCGCGAAGCCATCGCTACCCGCCTGCGTCCTTTGCTCGACACCCGCAGCGGCAGTCGATGGTGAGACCATGGAACCTGACCAGCAGCCCGACTGCCCTGCCAACCGACCCGATCAACCTCTTCATGCCACTTGCACACCCCCGGTCCAAACGATGACACCCTCGAACCTGCCGCCTGAAGCAGCGCCTGCCCAATCCGCAGGGCGCGAACAAATGTCGTCCTTGGCTGACGGTGGCCCGGCGGGCTCGAGCGACGAGCTGTCGGCAGCCCTGTCGGTGTGGCGCCAGGATGCCGACGCGCGCCAGGCCTGGCACAGCTATCACCTCATCGGCGACGTCATGCGTTCCGAAGACCTGGCCCACGAGCCCGGGCGTGACCTGGCGCTTGTGATCCGGCTGCGCGAACGGCTGGAGGCCGAGCCGGTGCACCTGAGGGTTGCAGCGGCTGCGCCTGGGCCTGCGCCCGCTGAGCTTGTGCACAGGGAGCCCGTGCCCATTCGCACACCTGCGCTCTTCACGCCTTCGCGCCCGGCCTGGGGCAGCCACTGGCGCGCAGGCGCTGCGTTGGCTGCAAGTGTGGCCGTCGCCACGGTCGTGTTGCTGGTCAGCCGGCCTGGCGCGCCTGGCGCCGATGCGGGCGCACCGGTGGTGGCCAGCAGTGGGGAGTCCACCGTTTCAGTCCTGCCAGTGGCCGCTGACAACGCCGGCGTGCTGCGTGACCCGCGCCTGGACGAGTTCCTGCGGCTGCACCAGATGGCACGGGGCGGTTTGCCGATGGGCGCACCGGGCGGTACGTTGCAGCGCGCTGATCTGCAGATGCCGGTGGGCAGCGGCCGGTGAGCGTGGCTGCGGGCGCCAGCGCACCAAGGGTGGGAGCTCGCGCGTCCAGGGGCGGTGCTCGCCTGTGTGCGGCGGTGTTCGCCGTGGTTTGGGCCGTGGTTTGGGCCCTGGTTTGGGCTCTGGTGCTGCCGGACGCTGCCCTGGCGCAGCCGGGCACCGAGAAGGTCGACGCCAGGGCGGCCGCGTCGCCGCCGGCGGCGGGCATGGCGGTCAACGCCAATACCGAAGCCCGCACCTGGTTCCTGCGCATGCAGGCAGCGGCGGCACGGTCCAATTTCACCGGCAGTCTGGTGGTCAGTTCGGGTGGCGTGGCCAGCAGTTCGCGCGTGACGCACTATGCGGTGGACGGTCAGGTCTACGAGATGCTGGAGGCCATGGACGGGCGCGCGCATCGCGTGCTGCGGCATAACGACGTCGTGCATATGCTGTGGCCGCAGACCCAGGTGGCCGTGATCGAAAAGCGCGAGATGCTGGGTGCCTGGTCGACCACGCCGCTGGCGGTCGATGCCTTCGCGCTGGAGAACTACGAACTGCGCCGCGAAGGCGTCGCCCGTGTGGCGGGCCGCGAAGCCGTGGTGCTGTGGCTGCAACCGCGTGATGCGCTGCGCTATGCGCAGCGGTTCTGGGCCGACCGCGATACCGCGCTGATGCTGCGCGCCGACGTGTTGGCATCGGCAGCACCCATCACCGGTTCGGCCCTCAGCAGCACGCCAGCTTCAGGACCACCGCAGTCGCAGCCGGCCGCAATCGCCTGGCAGGTGCTGGAGTCGACGGCCTTTTCGGCGCTGGAACTGGGCGTGCCTGCAAGGCCGCAGGCCGTGCTGCAGGCCATGCAACCGCCAGCCGGCTATCGCGTCACCCGGCCCCAGCAGCAGGTGACCACGCTGGATGCGCAAGGCTGGGCGCTGGTGCGGCCGGTCAAGGGTTTCAGGCTGGCCGGTAGCGTGCTGCGGGGCATCGAGAACGCAGGCAAACGCAGCCCGGTGCTGCATGCGGTGTTCACGGATGGCCTGGCGCTGGTGTCGCTGTTTGTCGAAAGTTACGATGAACAGCTTCATCGCAGTGAATCCCACAACCAGCAAGGTGCCACTTCCAGTCTGTCGCAGCGCCGCGGCGAACACTGGTTTACCGTCGTTGGCGGTGTGCCTCCGGCGACTCTGCAGCTGTTTGCGGCCGCGATGGACAAACGCAGCCCTTGAAGGCGTGCGGCCTTGCGAGTCGCGCGTTCGCCCCCACTTGAGCTTCTGGCGGGGCACGCTGGGTCCAAGCAGGGCGCGTCTGGCGTGCCGGCCGCCGGAATCCTTGACTCCCGCTCCACCACGCTGTGCCATGCCGACGCTGAAGCGGCGCGTCTGGCGTTTGTCCTGTTCCCATTTGCAACCCTGGCCTGTGACATGAAGACTCCCATCAAGAATGTGTTCCTGAACTGGACCAGCAGCGCTGCGCTGGGTCTTGCAACACTGGTGCCCCTGGCTGGCGTGGCGCCGCAGGCTGTGCAGGCCCAGGCCGTGGCGCTCCCCGACTTCACCGAGCTGGTTGAACGGGTGGGCCCGTCGGTGGTCAACATCCGCACCACCGAGCGGCGCGCCAGCAGTGGTGCGCAGGGGGGCGGTGACACTCAGCAAGGCATCGAAGAACTGTTCCGGCGCTTCGGCATCCCGATCCCGCGCCCCGACCAGAGGCCGGATCCACGCCGCGGCCCGCGCGAGGGCGATGACGAGCCCCAGCAGCGCGGTGTCGGGTCGGGCTTCATCCTCAGCGCTGACGGTTTCATCATGACCAACGCCCATGTGGTGGACGGCGCCGATGAGGTGATCGTCACGCTCACCGACAGGCGCGAATTCAAGGCCCGCATCGTCGGCCTCGACAAGCGCACCGATGTGGCGGTGGTGAAGGTGGACGCTACCGGGTTGCCGTTCGTGAAGATCGGCGACGTGAGCCGTTTGAAGGTGGGAGAGTGGGTGATGGCCATTGGCTCGCCGTTCGGGCTGGACAACTCCGTCACGGCCGGCATCGTCAGCGCCAAGCAGCGCGACACGGGCGATTACCTGCCCTTCATCCAGACCGACGTCGCCATCAACCCCGGCAATTCAGGCGGTCCGCTGATCAATCTTCGCGGGGAAGTGGTGGGCATCAACTCGCAGATCTACAGCCGCTCCGGCGGCTTCATGGGCATCAGCTTTGCCATTCCCATCGACGAAGCCACGCGTGTGGCCGATCAGCTGCGTGTCAACGGGCGCGTCATCCGCGGACGCATTGGTGTGAGCATCGCGCCGGTGACCAAGGAAGTGGCCGAGTCCATCGACCTGGGAGCGCCGCGCGGCGCGCTGGTGCAGGCGGTCGAAAAAGACCAGGCGGCCGACAAGGGCGGCGTCGAGGCAGGAGACATCATCCTGCGCGTGGATGGCAAGCCCGTGGACAAGTCGTCCGACCTGCCGCGTCTGGTGGGCGGCATCAAGCCTGGCGCCAAGGTCGCCTTGCAGGTGTTCCGCCGCGGCACCACCAAAGACCTGAATGTCGTCGTCGGTGAGTTCGAAGCCGACCGGCCGGCTCGTCGTGTGATGGGCGAACCCGGTGTGGTCACTCCTCCCGCTGCCGTGAAAAGCGCGCTTGGTCTGTCGGTGTCGGACCTCACCGATGCGCAGAAGAAGGAGCTGCGCGTGCGGGGTGGCGCGCGTGTCGACGCCGTCGAAGGCGCGGCTGCTCGAGCGGGCCTGCGTGAGGGCGACATCATCCTGGCAATGAACAACGTCGATATCCTGGACAGCAAGCAGTTCCAGGCTGCCTCGGGCAAGCTCGACAAGGGCAAAGCGGCCACCGTGATGGTGCGTCGGGGCGAATGGGTGAACTACATCGTCATCAAGCCTGGCAAGTGATCGGCGGCCTGGGCTGGTCCCCCAAGGTCGGCCCGGCGGCCGCAGACGCCGGCAGGGGTGACAGGCAAAGCACTTGCTGGTCGAGCGTGATGCAGGGTCTTTTCGTATTGCGAAACACCAATACGGAGCGTCACATGATGAAATGTGGCGATCTCGCCGCCGCAAGTTAGTGGTCTTTCACTTCGCAGCGCTGCAATGTTTGATTACTCACCTGGCGGTCTAGAATCAACTCTGGGTCGATTGGTTTTACCCTCTCGACACCACCGTAGAGCCGCTGAATCTGTGGTGCCAAACTGACTAAGCCGATCAACAGAGGGATGTTGACAAACTGTGCATAACTTTCTCCTGTCTGATCCCTGCAACGGCCGGAAATCAAGCAATGGCGCGGGTTTCCGGCCGGCGCTTTTGGATAGAATGAATGCCCAACAAGCAGTTGCCAAACGTTCTGTTGGAAGGCGCGTCACGCATTTGGACGCGCCTTTTTTTTGGTCCTTGCTGAAGTCTGCGGTGCTTGTCCCGCACGACTCAGGACCGCGCGCAAAGGGGCCTGCAAGGCCTTGAGCCAGCCCTGGTTTGCAGTTCTCATTTGCCGCCCTTTATCGCCGCCCTTTATCGCCGCCCTTGTTTGCCGCCCTTGTTTGCAAAGCGCAGCACCTGACAGCTGCCGTCCCCTAGACGCGCTCCCCTCTGCATGAACCACATCCGAAACTTCTCCATCATTGCCCACATCGACCACGGCAAGAGCACGTTGGCCGACCGCATCATTCAAAGGTGCGGTGGCCTCTCCGACCGCGAGATGGAAGCCCAGGTGCTCGACTCGATGGACATCGAGCGTGAGCGCGGCATCACCATCAAGGCGCAGACGGCAGCGCTGAGCTACACCGCGCGTGACGGCAAGGTCTACAACCTGAACCTGATCGACACGCCGGGGCATGTCGACTTCTCATATGAAGTGAGCCGGTCGCTCAGTGCCTGCGAAGGCGCGCTGCTGGTGGTGGACGCGTCGCAGGGCGTTGAAGCGCAGACCGTCGCCAACTGCTACACCGCGCTGGACCTGGGCGTGGAAGTGGTGCCGGTGCTGAACAAGATGGACTTGCCGAACGCGGACCCCGAGAACGCCAAGATCGAAATCGAGGACGTCATCGGCATCGATGCCGACAACGCCATTCCTTGCTCAGCCAAGACCGGCATGGGGCTGGACGAGATTCTGGAAGCCGTCATCACCCGCATGCCGGCGCCGCGTGGCAACCCCGATGGACCGCCGCGCGCGATGATCGTCGACAGCTGGTTCGACAACTACGTGGGTGTGGCGATGCTGGTGCGCGTGGTCGACGGCAGCCTGAGCAAAGGCGAGCGCATCCGCATGATGGCCACCAACACGGTGTACGGCATCGAGAGCATGGGCGTGTTCTCGCCCAAGAGCACGCCGCGTGACAGCTTGAAAGCCGGTGAGGTGGGCTTCATCATCTGCGGCATCAAAGAGTTGCAGGCGGCCAAGGTCGGCGACACGCTGACGCTCGAAAAGAAGTTGCCCAACAACGCCGGCCCGGCCAAGGAGGCCCTGCCGGGCTTCAAGGAAATCCAGCCCCAGGTGTTTGCCGGGCTCTACCCGATCGAGGCGAGCGAGTACGACCAGCTGCGCGACGCGCTTGAAAAGCTCAAGCTCAACGACAGCAGCCTGCGCTACGAGCCCGAGGTCAGCCAGGCGCTGGGCTTCGGGTTTCGTTGCGGTTTTCTCGGCCTGCTGCACATGGAGATCGTGCAAGAACGGCTGGAGCGCGAGTTCGACCAGGACCTCATCACCACCGCGCCCAGCGTGGTGTACGAGGTCGAGTTGAACGACGGCACGGTGATCAAAGTCGAGAACCCGAGCAAGATGCCCGACCTGGGCCGCATCCGCGAGATCCGCGAACCCATCGTCACCGTGCACCTGTACATGCCGCAAGACAGCGTGGGCCCGGTGATGACGCTGGCCAACCAGAAGCGCGGCGTGCAGCTCAACATGGCCTATCACGGCCGCCAGGTGATGCTGACCTACGAGCTGCCGCTGGCCGAGATCGTGCTGGACTTCTTCGACAAGCTCAAGAGCGTGTCGCGCGGCTATGCGTCGATGGACTACGAGTTCAAGGAATACCGCGCCGCCGACGTCGTCAAGGTCGACCTGATGATCAACGGCGACCGTGTGGACGCACTGTCCATCATCGTGCACAAGGCGCAGAGCGTGTACCGCGGCCGCGCGGTGGCGGCCAAGATGCGCCAGCAGATCCCGCGCCAGATGTACGACGTGGCGATCCAGGCCTCCATCGGCGCCAACATCATCGCGCGCGAAGACATCAAGGCGCTGCGCAAGAACGTGCTGGCAAAATGCTATGGCGGCGACATCACGCGCAAGAAAAAACTGCTCGAGAAGCAGAAGGCCGGCAAGAAGCGCATGAAGCAGATCGGCTCCGTCGAGGTGCCGCAAGAAGCCTTCCTGGCCATCCTCCAGGTCGAAGACTGAGAACCCCCTCCCACATCACACATGAGCACTCTCATGAGCAACCTGACCGCCGCCCTCTATGGCGCCCTGATCATTTTCCTGGGCGGTTGGTTCCTGGGCTACTGGACCGGCAACTTCTCGGCACTGCTGTTCGTGCTGGCCGTGGTCACGCTGCTGTACTGGTTGGCCGAGCGTTTCAAGTTCCAGCCCGCGCGGCAGGCGGCTGCGGCGCAGCTGGCGCAGCAAGACGCCACGCGCCGTGCCGACCTGGCCAGGATGGGCATC
>Ga0105046_10017962_pt1 | contig 10787 bp, 6 predicted proteins | sample MAT03_FD_78385 | JGI IMG/M metagenome (GOLD analysis project Ga0105046, IMG submission 78385) | Freshwater microbial communities from Lake Fryxell liftoff mats and glacier meltwater in Antarctica - MAT-03 (megahit assembly) | ecosystem: Environmental > Aquatic > Freshwater > Ice > Liftoff...
ATAGTGAGTGAACCATTGATGGTGGAATTTTGAGAGGTTGCGGCTAGAAATGCTGGTGCTGCGACATCTACATTGTTCACACTTCCTTGAAAATCTGCAATGTTGTGCAACACCATCACATCGGTATTGGCAGAAGGAACGGCGTTGTTTGACCAGTTGGCTGCGGTAGTCCAGTTTCCGTTTCTTACCGTAAATACAAATGGAAACGTAGCCAGGAAAGCAGATGGTTGCCCAAATGTATAATCCCCATCAATGGCACTGTTAGTCGAATCAACAATTAATTGATTTGTACCTTGATTTATGGAACTACCCATAAAATCAACCTGCCATCCGGTTCCACGCAGTCGTGATGTGGCCGTAAGCGTCGATTCAACAATGGGTGTTTCTACATCGGCATCGGCATAACCAAAAGAGGCTGCAAATTTGGTTACCACGGTAATGTTGTTGGTTCGGATTCTCCAGAATCGTTTGGCTGCATTATTTGCACCAGCTCCAAGTGGATGCCGGATCCCAAATGTTTTGATTTCCATGTTCCTTGCACCGGCTGTACCAGGAAAATTGGCTGCCAGCTTTGAAATAAATACCGGGGTGTACTGGCCATTGGCTCCTATTGGAAATGTATTAATATATCGGGAAGCACTGTCACCTATGATCTGAAGAAATCCAGTTCCATTCTGGTTGAAATGGTTTGAAACTCCAAAATTTCCAGAGAGCGTATAATTTCCTCTCAGGATTACATTGAAGGCATTCTGCCTGATTACAGAGTTATTGAAAATAACAGAATCCCGGAAAGCCATATTTCCATTGAGTGATAGTACAGAACCACCACCCAAATGAGCCGATCCATTAATTACTGAGGCTCCTATCGTTTTGGTTCCGCTTGCGGTTACATATAAATGATGATAATCGGCGGTGAACAATGGATAATCACCTGAAGCTATGTATGCCACAGTTGACCCTGATGAGGTAGAAAGGAAAGCAGGATTGACAACAATTCCACCAAAAGAAACCGTTCCACCATTTGTAATTTCAAGTCTTCTGCGGTTGTAACCATAATTCTCCGAAGACATATCAAAAGTTCCGGAAACAGTCATGTATCCTATACTCATGCGGATAATATTCCGTCTGAAATCAGAGCTCGAACTCTGGTAAATGACAGTATTCACCTCAGCACCACCAGAATCTAAATCTAAGACAAACTGACGATTGTCTCTTGTGGGTATGCCTAAAAATAAAAGATCAGTTACCCTAATCTGGCTTGGTCCAACCAATTTCACAGAGCTTGAGGCGGTATCGTCTACAAACCGAAGTTGCTTTACAGTTACAAAGCCTGAAATTAAAATGTTGGAACCGCCCGAAATCCGGACGGTATCGTTCGCTTCCGGAATGATTCCACCAACCCAGCTGCTGGTTTGGCTCCAGTTTCCGCCCGGTGCCTGACTTGTGATGACTGCCGATTGTGCTTCCTTAAACAGGGCAATGCAAAAAAGGCAGAATAATAAAAATCGAATTTTCATAAGTGTTTGGTTAAACATATTTTAATAGCATGCTGGCAAAGGTAAAAAGCTTATTTTGAATGAAAAGACATTTGGATCGGAATGGATAATTTTCATTCACATTCTCACCCATTCATTTAAATTAAAAACAAGCCACTGCTTCCCGGTTTCAACTTGATTTACTTCCTTTGTTCCATCAACCTATGGCACAACAAATTGACCTCATAGATCTTTGTCCGGATACTCTTCCACTGAGTGCCATGGACTATTCCCAGGTATGGAATCAGAAAATACAGATTAAAAAAGGAGAGCAGGTTCTTGTGACGGCCCCTTCCGGAAAAGGAAAAAGTACCTTTATTTCTTTGCTGTATGGATTGCGAAAAGATTTTACCGGCCAATATAAGATTGACGGGATGGACACAAAATACTTTTCTGCACCTCAATGGTCGGATGTGCGGGCCAAAGACATCAGCATCGTGTTTCAGGATCTCCGGTTATTTATGGATTACACAGCCTGGGAAAATCTGGCTCTGAAAGGAAAACTGGAAGGATCGGTATTTGATGAAAACACGATTTTTACCATGGCCGAAGTATTGGGTGTCGAAAACCTTCTGAAAAAAAAGTGCAATACGCTTTCTTATGGTGAAAGACAAAGAATAGCCATCATCCGAAGTCTTCTACAACAAGCTGATTTTCTCATTATGGATGAACCTTTCAGTCATCTGGATGATAAAAATTCAGACAAAGCCTTGCAACTGATCCAGAATGAAGCAACCAAAAACGGTTCTGCTCTGGTGCTCACCAGTCTTGGTACGGATTATGGCTGGAATTATGACCGGATTATCCTTTTGTAAAATGCGGACAGCATTTCTTCTGCTTTTCCTTTTCCTTCAATCGGTTCATATTCAGGCTCAAAAAGTAGTGTTTCAAACCTGGAATACCCGTACAGCCTGTGCCTGGGTAGATCCGGTTTCCGGTTGGAACGCCCAGTTGATGTTCAAAAAAGTACATCGAAATCAGGAAAGAGTCCTCCAGGAAGTCAGGATAGGAGCCAGAGAAAAAGAGGCGGAAATCGTCCGCCCTTTGGGGCACTCTACGGACGGACGCTATACCGAACTGGAGATGGATTGGGAAGGCGAAAGCCTGAAGATCGAATCGGCTCAGGATGCAAACATGCTTGCCGTACGGGTAATCCGATTAAAACCCCAATCTCTGCCTTTACGACTTTTATTTTCTTTCCAAACCATCTGGAACAGAGAAGGTAATTCTATTAAAAAAGGTAACCGGATAATCGGTGGTGACTGGGAAGTTGGATCAACCGGAAAATTGGATGTGGATTTCTGCCTTCCCGCAACCGGACCAACTTTGATTATAAAAGCCGGAGACACCACATTTTTCCGGGTTTCAAAAAAGAATATCCCTTTGAAATTCGGTTTTAATGATTTGATAGAGAGAGAGAAGAAAAGATACTACCAGGAATTCAATCTGAAAGACGACAAAGAACTGGCCCGTTTTGCGGTACAAACCTGCATGGCCTGGAATACGATTTTTGATCCTACCAAAAACCGGATTCTCCATACTGTAAACCGGATCTGGAATGTGAACCGGGGTGGCTATGTGATTTTCTGTTGGGATAATTTCTTCGGTTCGCTCCTCAGTTATTATGGCTTGAAAGATACCAGTATGGCTTTCAGTAATTTCAGAGCCGTACTTGAAGATGCTACACCGGAAGGATTTCCATCCAACAACAGCCAGGGCAACGGACGTATTGCGTACGACCGCTCTCAACCACCCGTTGGCGGTTTAGTGGCTTTGCTGTTGTACAAACAAACCAAAGATAAAGCGTTCATCCGATCTGTTTTTCCGGCATTGTATACATGGAACCGATGGTGGCTGAAAAACCGAATGAATGGAAAACTGCTTTCATGGGGCTCTGATGCACCCTTAGAATCCATTGCCTGCAACCCGGAAATGGGTTTGACAACCGTAAAATACAAGAATCCTTTCGATGATCCGGCCTTTCACACTTTACTGGGTGCAAAACTCGAATCCGGGCTGGATGATTCACCAATGTACGATTCCACACTGTTGGTTTCCAAAACCATGAATCTGCACGATGTGGGATTGAATGCACTTTTCCTTTCAGATTGTGAATCTCTCTCAGAATTAAGTTTAATTCTGGGCAAGGATGGTTTAAAGCAAAAAGCAGAACTGGATAAATCCTTTGAATTCTTAAAAACAGAATTTCAGACGCTGTACATTCAAAGAGATGGACTTTTCCTCAACCAATACACACCTTCCCACATTCCTAGTCGTATCTATTCGCCCACTTTGCTTTATCCTCTACTCACATCTGCACCCACAAAAAAGCAAGTTCAGTCTATGATTGACAGCCTTTTGCTGCATCCTCAACGGCTTGGTGGTGAACCCGGACTTCCTTCCATTTCCCGTAACCATCCCGATTATGGAAAACAACGCTATTGGAAAGGTTCCGTTTGGCCACCTTTAAATTATCTGGTTTTCAGGGGATTGGTAAAACAGGGCCAAATGAAAGAAGCAAAAAAACTGGCAGAATCTTCTTTTCGGCTTTTTATCAATGAATACAAAAGAGCGAAAGTAATCTGTGAAAATTACTCAGGTATGAATGGCCGCTGCGATGATCCACTTGTGAATTCAGAACCGTATTACTTTTGGGGCGGTTTGTTGCCTATGATGTTGGCCGAACTAGAATCCTCTTCTACTGGAAAACCCTGAAATTCATTTTACTATGAAAAAGACTGCATTCCTCCTCCCTTTTCTTTTCTTGCTTTTTTGCTTTTCTTCCTTTGCTCAGTTCGGTGACCGCACATTTAAACCATTCAAGATTGTTGCTTCCATGGGGTATGTTCGGCCATTGGATATTCCCTATCAGTATGCCCTGGATTTTCAACTGGAACCCAAATATGCTTTTACCGATAATTTCTGGTTGGGGCTCCGCCTGGAAACCGCTGTTCTGGTTCAAAAATCACTTTTGGCCGATGATTATCAAGCCATTGCTCTGTTTTCCATCTTACCGACCTTCGATTATTCGTATGTCATAAATGAAGAATTCCGCCCTTTTATTGGCATAGGAGCCGGAACCTATACGTCCCAGCTTTACTACGATGGCTCTGAAAAAGCCGGGGATAATAAAGCCATTACTAAATTGGGGTTTTGTCCGAGGATTGGCCTTGATTACAAGCATTTCACCCTCAGTTTTGAGCATAATTTTGTTCCGGATGGCATCAGTTATTCCGCCATCAAAGCCGGATTTTGCATGGGCGGAGGTACCGTTGATTAAGACCCGGATTTCTCCCGAAAAATATCCAATCTTTGCCGGCTCATTCTTTTGGAATTCTACCCAAACCGGGTAAACAAAAGAAGATCTAAGGCACATGAAAAAACTATTCCTGATCGACGCCATGGCCCTCATTTACAGGGCCCATTTTGCATTCAGCAAGAATCCACGAATCAATTCCAAAGGGCTAAACACCAGTTCCGTATTTGGATTCACCAATACACTTCTTGAGGTTCTGGATAAAGAAAAACCAAGTCACATCGGCGTTGGATTTGATCTTCCGGGTCCCACCTTCAGGCACGATAAATTTGAAGCCTATAAAGCCCAGCGGCAGGAACAACCGGAAGACATTACCCTGGCCATTCCCTACATCAAGCAACTCCTCATCGGAATGGACATCCCCATTCTGGAAATGAAAGGATTTGAGGCGGACGACATCATCGGAACCATTGCCAAAAGAGCTGTAAAAGAGGGTTTTATTGTCTACATGCTTACTCCCGATAAAGATTATGCACAATTGGTAGAACCCGGTATTTTTCTGTACCGACCCTCTTTTTTAGGGAAAGGATACGATGTGCTGGGTGTGGAAGAAGTTCTGGCCAAATTCAATATTAAAAGAACAGAACAGGTCATTGATATTCTCGGACTTCAGGGCGATGCATCCGACAACATTCCCGGCATTCCCGGCATTGGGGAAAAAACGGCTCAGAAACTGATCGAAGAATACGATTCCGTCGAAGGAGTAATTGCCAATTCGGATAAGCTGAAAGGCAAAATGAAGGAGAATGTGGAGAATTTTGCTGAACAAGGCATCTTGTCCAAGATGCTGGCTACCATTCACATAGAAGTAGATGTGCCATTCAAACCGGAAGAGTTGGTTATTACTTCTCCCAAAAAGGAACTGCTTCAACCTTTGTTTATAGAACTTGAATTCCGGGCTTTGGCCAAACGAATTCTGGGTGAAGATCTTCCCGGTGCACCTTCAACAGCAAAACCCATTCCTGCCGTTTCCAACGGAGGGCAATTGTCGATTTTCGGGAATCCGGAGGCCATCGAAACTCCCAATCCTGAAACGAAAACAACGGTTTCTGAAGAATCAGCACCCGTTTTCCGGAATACCATTGAAACCGTTCCGCATCATTACCACATTGTAAAGGAAGAAGAAGACCTTCGGCTTTTGGGAGAATCTCTTTCCTGCCTCAAAGAGTTTACCTTCGATACAGAAACCGATTCGTTGGACAGCAGTTTCACCAATCTGGTTGGATTGTCATTCGCGTGGCAGGAACGCATCGCCTATTTCGTTCCTTGCCCGCCCGATTTTGAGAAGACCAAAACGATTCTCAAATGGCTTAAACCTGCTCTGGAAAATGAGGAAATTGTGAAAGTAGGACAGAACCTTAAATTCGATATTAATGTACTTGCACGATACGATGTAGCTGTAAAAGGGCCGATTTTCGATACCATGCTTGCTCATTATTTACTTCATCCCGACCAAAGGCATGGAATGGACAGTATGTCGGAGAACTACCTCAATTACACACCCGTCAGCATCGAAACTCTGATCGGAAAAAAAGGAAAAGCGCAGGGAACGATGGCCGATGTAGATCTGGTGGATCTGGCCGAATATGCGGCTGAAGATTCGGATATCACCTATCAACTGAAGAAAGTGCTGGCCCCTCAGATACAGCAACTTGGTCAGGAATCTTTGCTTACCGATGTGGAAGGAAAGCTGATTTATGTGTTGTCTGATATGGAAAGGGCCGGTATCCGTATTGATACAAATGCGCTCAGCGGATTATCGGTAGACCTGGCACAGCAGATTGTTCAGATTGAAGGAGAAGTATATGAATCGGCCGGAGAAAAATTCAACATGGCTTCCCCGCAACAACTTGGGAAGATTTTGTTTGAAAAGCTGAATCTGAATCCGAAACCAAAGAAGACCAAAACCGGTCAGTGGGCTACGGGAGAAGAAGTTTTATCCCGGTTGGTGGATGAGCACACCATTGTTTCGCAGATTCTGGAATTCAGAGAGATGCAGAAACTGAAATCCACCTACATCGATTCTTTACCAACATTGATGGGACCCGATGGAAGGGTGCATACCTCTTTCAACCAGGCTGTTGCAGCTACGGGGCGGTTAAGTTCGACCAATCCCAATCTCCAGAACATTCCGATCCGTACGGCAAGAGGCCGGGAAATACGAAAGGCATTTGTGGCCAGGGATGCCGAACACCAGATTCTGAGTGCCGATTATTCCCAGGTAGAGTTACGGCTTATGGCCCATTTTTCGGAAGATGCCACCATGATCGAAGCATTCAAACAGGGCAAAGACATCCATGCCATTACGGCTTCCCGCATATTTAAAGTGGAGCTGGAGCAAGTAGATTCAGACATGCGAAGGAAGGCCAAAACCGCCAATTTCGGGATCATTTATGGAATATCTGCCTTCGGTTTATCGCAGCGGCTTTCCATACCCAGAAAAGAAGCAGCCGATCTGATTGATGCCTATTTTGCCGAGTTTTCATCCGTAAAAAAATACATGGACCGGATCATCCATCTGGCTCAGGAACAGGAATATGTGTCCACCATTTTAGGAAGGAGACGATACCTGCCCGACATCAATTCCCGCAACCAGACCCAACGTGGATTTGCCGAACGCAATGCCATCAACGCTCCGATTCAGGGCTCAGCGGCCGACATCATCAAACTGGCCATGATCAACCTGCACGACTGGATGAAAAAGGAAAAACTCCGTTCGCAAATGGTGTTGCAGGTGCACGATGAACTGGTGTTCGATGCCCATCTATCTGAAATCGAACTGCTAAAGGAAAAGGTGCCGTTCTTCATGTCCAACGCCTTTCCGATGACCGTTCCGCTGGAAGTGGGCGTGGGCGTGGGAGAGAATTGGTTTGAGGCGCATTAGGTCTTTTTTATACTTTTGAATATACATTCAACTTCTGCCAGAAATTAGTCGGTTTTTTGGAATCATTATCAGGATGTTTGCACAAGAGCACAATCCACCACATTTCCATGATGTATATAACAAGTTCAAAGCTGAAATTTCAATAAATAGGGTCTGCTGAATAAATTTTAACTTGCTTTATTTAAGCGGTTTATGAATCAATTCTTTAGCTCAAGTGCAACGGATTTAAACATATAGAGTTAAAACCCTTGCACTTGAATTGCGGGTTGGCCCGTCCATCCAGCGAGGAGTGGGCAGGATTGTGTGTGGGAGCAATGGCGCATCTTCATCTGGGACTATTGGCTTACTGGGTGGTCAATACCATCCGTTATCAGCTCAAATCAAAAGGAATACATCACAACTGGACGGAGATCAAAAGAACAACCAGTACCCAGAAACTGGTAACCACTATGGCCGTAGATCAAAAAGATGAACCTTTAGAAATAACCAAATGCTCCGAACCAGGCCTTGACCTTAAACAGCTTCATGACCTGCTCAAATATAAAAACTACCCCTTCTCCAAATGAAAATCCGTAGTACACAACTTGTTCCGATTTATCGGGAAACCAGAAATCAAAAAACATGAAGAAACACAAAATCAGATGTTTAGAAGTGCATAGCTGCAATCTGGGCTAAGATTCATGGACATTAGGTCGTAGGTTGAAAACTACGCCCAGCAAGTGTGCAAGGATAGATCCGAAATTCGGCCCTGATTGGCCTCATGTTATGCCAAAAATGAGGGCAATATTTTGGCTTAAAAATGCACTTTATCACAACTCAAAACGGCTTGTCAGCGAGATGTGTTACCTGATGACCTCCACCCAACCTTGATAAGACTTGCCTTCAATAGTGAGCAGATAGAAATAGGTTCCTGGCTGGACTTCCGTGCCGGGCCAATTGTTGCGGTAAGGGCTGGCGCTGAAGATGGATTTGCCCCAGCTGTTATAGATGGATATCCTATTTTGAGGGTATTGGATTAGGGCCTCAATTTCAAAAAGGTCGTTTCTGCTGTAGCCATTTAATAGGACAAGGTTTGGAATAGAAATTTCTAACCTGGGTGGTAGCAGCACAATTTTGCGCTCCTTAACATAGAATACCTTCACTGCTTCTGAAAGGCAATTGCTCAGGCTGGATGATTCCAGGATGACCTCATACTTGCCGGGGACTTTAATGGTATACACCAGCTTTTGTGTGCTGCCTGAGCTGCTGTCGTTCACAGTCCAGATGCTGGTGCAAAGGGGGTTCACTTCCTGGATAAGGGTCTGAATCGGTAGGAAGGCATTTATTGTGTCACCTTCCAAAAGGGTATCCCCAGGACCAAAACGGATGTCGATTTTTCCTTCTCGAACTGGCCGGGGAGAAATCACAATGGAATCGCTGCCCCGACAGCCAATATTAGGGGCTGTAAAGTAGTAAAGACCTGGAGCGGATGCCACCAATTGGGAGTCAGTTTTTGTGCTGCCGTCTGGCAAATGCCACTGAACCTGTAATGCGGGGTAGGAGGTTTTGAGCAACTCTGTAGCACAGGTATATAAGGTATCCTGGTGTGGATTCATCCAGATGTCGGGCCTATAGATGAGCAGGAGGGTATCTTTGGCAACGGCCACAGCTCCAAACTCATCGGTTACTTTTAGCCGGATTCGAAACTTACCTGTCCAGCCATAAATGTGAGAAGGCTCTGCCTCTGTGCTGGTTTGGCCGTCGCCAAACTGCCAATAATATTGAAAGGTATTTCCACCGCTGGAGCGCACAATGGCCTTGAATTCCACTGGACGGGTGTAGCAGTAAAACTGGCTCTTGCCTTTATAGGGCACTATGGTGGCGCTTAGATTAGACAAGCGATAGAGGCCCGAATCCAAGGTGCAAATCCACTTGTTGCCCGCTGGGTCTATTTTGAAGGCAGAGAGGGTTTTGCCTTGAGGCTCGAAAACAGTATCTCTTTTATACCCTTGCTGAGCAGTAGAATAGAGGCCACTTTCGCCCAGGAGCCAAAGTTTCTGGTCTCTTTCCACAGCCAGATATTGAAGTTTTAGGCTGCTGCTTCCTAAAGATTGAAGCATGGCAACCCCCGCCCTCCGCTTCCACAATCGGGCTGATTGATCAGGACCCTGGAAAAGGAAAAAGGTATCACTTCCCAAAAAGGCGATGTCGTTTAGTCGAAGGCTGTCGGCAAAGCCAAAATCAGGGTTGTTGAAAAGCCTCAAGGTATCTGCTGATTGATATGCCCACTGGTAGCTGTCTCTTCTGAACCACACGCCTGTTTTAGAAGACTTGCCTTCCCGCCAATAGGCTTTGGTGAGAAGAGTGATGGTATCGTTGAAAAACCGCTTTACCTGAAAGGTGGCTAGGTCTATGGACCGAATGCCGGAATCACCGCCGACCCAGAATTTGGAGAAATTGGGGCTTATGGCGCTGCTGTACCACAGGGTTTCTTTCAGGGTAGAAAAGGAAGGAAAGTTGAGGCTGTTGTATAGAGTAAAGTTGTTGTTCTGAAAGCGAAGCAGGCCTCCATTGGAATTTCCTAAAGGGCCTTCTATCCAACCGGGCAGGCGGTTGACGGCCAACCAGGTGGTTCCCGAATTGTTGGCATAGGCGCCAATGAGGGGATTGGTAGGCGGATTGAGACTGGTGCGGTCGCTGCCGAGATAGACCACAGAATCATTCTCCAGATATGCAGGGGGAAAAGGCATATCGAGCCGCAGCCAGGCACGTGTGCTGGAGGGCCAAATGTCGGCCACACGGCTGCTGAGCAGGTTAGCCTTATGGGGGTGGAAATGGGTAAGGGTTTGGCCAGATGCCATGTAGGCAAAAGTAAGCCAATGAAGAAACAAGAGATGTAGTTTGCGTATCATAAAGTCCAAAAGTAATAAAACCCCGGGCAAAAATCCAACCGGGGTTTTGCGTGAATTATTGTACAGACAAGCGAGAGGTATTCTGATTACCCTTCGGGTCTTGGTACTCCACCAGGTATAGGCCAGTAGGAAGCCCACTTAGCCGCAACTCCTGGCCATGC
>Ga0105046_10017963_pt1 | contig 10787 bp, 10 predicted proteins | sample MAT03_FD_78385 | JGI IMG/M metagenome (GOLD analysis project Ga0105046, IMG submission 78385) | Freshwater microbial communities from Lake Fryxell liftoff mats and glacier meltwater in Antarctica - MAT-03 (megahit assembly) | ecosystem: Environmental > Aquatic > Freshwater > Ice > Liftoff...
AAATCCGGATCGCACAGCGAAGCGAAGCGATTCGGATTCCTGGATCTCACTTTTGCCCACTCACCTGCCGGGTACTTCGAAATCCGGATCGCACAGCGAAGCGAAGCGATTCGGATTCCTGGATCTCACTTTTGCCCACTCACCTGCCGGGTACTTCGAAATCCGGATCGCACGGCGAGGCGAAGCGATTCGGATTCCTTATGTCTTATCTGGCCTGCCCAGCAAGTACGAGCACACACCGGCCAGGGTGATGGTGGCGACGACGATCAGCATCGGGCCCGAGTCTTCGGTCACCGAGCCGATCAGGCCGCCGACGAGGCCGCCGATCAGCGCGGCCGGCCAGATCGGTCCGCGCCAGGGAAGGAACATCTCGCGGTTGCGGATCGTGTAAGCCGCGGCCAGCAGGCAGATCAGGGTGATCACCGGCATGTTGCCCTTCCAGAGCTGCTGCCAGGCAAGGGTCGAGCGCCGGGTGACGATCTCCCAGAACGATCCGAAGGAATTGAGCGAAAGTACGTTCTGGCTGTAGTGGCCCTGGCCACCGGAAGTCAGTACGTCGAGCAGGGCAAGGAACGCCAGACCGATCACCGGGCTGACGGCCAGGATCAACAGCCGTTTGCGGGTCAGGCCGCCCGGCAGCATCATCATGGTCGTGACTGCGGTGGCGGCAGCAACGATGATCGCCGCACCGACCCCGGCACCGAGCCGACCGGAACCGAGGATCACACAGAGCACGAGGCCGGCTCCGAGAACCGTGAAGGCGGACTTCTTCGACTTGGGGCGGTCGGTCAGGTAGGCAGCCAGGCCGGCGAGCAGCAGCACCATCAACCCGGATTTCAGTTCGTTGCCGATCCCGTAGAAGCGTGATCCGTAACCGGGGTTCGGGCCGAGGATCGACCTGGTGATCAGGTGTGATCCGAGAGCGAGGTCAACCGTGATCACCGACAGCCCGACCACCGCCGGCACCAGCGGTGCCCGTGGCCAGGAGACGAAACGGTCAGTGAGCCAGCCGAGCCCGAGGCTGCCGGCGCCGACGATCAGGTATTCGGTCAGTGAGTTCGGGTTGCCGAGCGCGGCCGGGATCAGGATCACGGTCGGAATCCAGAGAATCGCGAGGCCACCGATCCGCCGGACCTTCATCCGGGACTGGGCCGAGCCCGAGATGGCGCCGGCGGCAAGCAGGATGATCAGCCAGCCCATTGCGAGAGCGCTCAGGGCAGGGATCCGGCGGGGACCGAGGTCGTCGAGCCGGTCACGGAACGGGGTCAGCTCGGCGGGCTCGCGTTCGCCTTCCGAGCGCATCGCCTGGCCCTTCATGTCGTCGGGAACCTCGAGACCGAGATGCTCGAGCACGGTCGGGCCGATATCGATCCCGGCGACCACACTCGGCAGGTTGGTCGAATCGGAGGTGAGGCCGGCGGGGGTCTCGCCGAGACCGGCGGCACCGATCGGCAGCAGCGGCAGGATGCCGCCGTCCGGCGGGGCCTGCATCGCGATCACCAGCTGGTTGTCGGGACGCGAACGAAGCAGGCGGCGAAGTTCGGCCAGCCCGGTGCGGCCGGGGGAGGTCGAGACGACGACCAGGCCGTACCGGCGGGCTTCGTCCTGGGCCCGGCGGGCGGTGTTCTCGCTGTTCGCCAGCGAAAGTGATGAAACCATGCCCGACCGGTCGGCGGCCGGAATGACCGAATCCTGGATTTCGGTTGCATCGCCGACGAAAGCGGCGCCGCCGGGGATGGTGCTCGCCAGAAGGCCCGGTTCGATCGTCTGCGGGGCGGTCTCCGCCCTTTCGAGGATCGCATTCCAGCCCTTGACCGCGCCGCTGCCGTTGATCATCTTGACCAGGCGTACCGGTGGCACGTCCTTGGGATCGTAGGTCGACCTGGAGACCCGTGTGCCCTGGCTGATGTCCAAAAGGGCCTGAGGTGCCGAGTAGGAGCCCTGGGTGGCACTGACGAGGCCGACCGAGAGGTCGGGCAGCTTCGCCAGGCCATCAGCGATGACTTCGTCATAGGAGGGCTCTGAGGCCTTGTCCTGGGGAATGAGCACGAGGATCGCCGAGTCGGCCCCGGCGGCCTGCGCCGGAACGGTCAGCAGGGCCATCAGGACCAACGAAGCGATCGCCGCGAGCAGGGCGGCGGCGAGGCGGTCGATCACAGCGGCCAGTGTATCCGGGACCTACCGGTAAGGTTGGGCGATATGAGCCAAGAATCCGAGCCAACGACTTCAGCCCGAATCGGCGCACTTGCCCAGGAACTCATGGAGCAGGTCGAAAGGGACACCCCGGGCGCGCGCCTGGACCAGCTCGTAATCTCCGCCGTGCTGAGCGAAGACGACGGCGAAGAGCAGACCATGCATGTCCAACTGGTGTCCGATTCATCGGACCCGTTGTCAGTGGTCGGCCTCCTCACGGTCGCCCTCGACCTGGCCAAAGGCCAGCTCACCGGCGAGTAGGGCAGTTGTCTTTCGGCTGACGCCGCTGACTTCGGGTTTCGGAACCTGTCGGGAATAAGCCGACTATTTCGGTTAATTCCCGATCGGTTCGGCCGGCGGCGGGGGCTGCACGAGAAAGGACGCCCGACGGGCGCCCTTTCGAAGATGCTGGTGAAACGAATCGCCTAGCGCGAGTAGTGCTCGACGATCAGCCGCTCTTCGATCGGAGCGGAGATGTCGGAGCGGTCGGGCAAACGGTTGACCGTTCCCTTGAGACCGTCATGGTCGGCGAGCAGCCAGGCCGGGGTCGGACCGGCAGTTTCGGTGGACTGGCGGGCCATCGGCTCGATCGCGGCACCTTCCTTGACGGCGATCTGGTCGCCGGCCGAAACCTCGTAGGAGGGGCGGTCGAGACGCTTGCCGTTGACAGCGATGTGCTGGTGGACGACAAACTGGCGGGCCTGGGCACGGGTCGTGGCGAGGCCGAGCCTGTAGACGACGTTGTCGAGACGCTGCTCGAGGTGACGCATCAGGTTCTCGCCGGCCATGCCTTCTTCACGGTTGGCGCGGTCGAAAAGCTTGGCGAACTGGCGCTCCCTGAGCCCGTACATGGACTTGGCGCGCTGCTTCGCACGCATACGAACGGAGAACTCCGAAGCACGCCTGCGCCCACGGCCATGCTGGCCCGGGGGATAAGGACGGCGCTCCATAGCACTCTTGCCGCCAAGGGCACGTTCACCCTTGAGTCCGAGGTCGACGCCTTCGCGCCTTGAAAGCTTTTCTTTTGGTCCGGTATATCTGCCCATGATTGCGGCGTGGAACAGTAGCGGATTATCTCCCGATTCGCGGCTAGCCCTGCTGGGGAGGGCGATCTCGGCCCCCTCCGGGGGCGATTCACCCACCGAACGGGGCAACATGATCGAGACACCCGCTGCGGGAACCGGGCGTATAGTCAACCCGGCATGAGCCCACCGCCTGATCCGAGTGCCAGCAAGCCGACTGAAGCGGTCGCGCCGCGCAGGACCATGCTCGCCGCGGAGCGCACCCAGCTTGCCTGGTGGCGCACTGGTTTCGCCCTGCTCGCGGTCGGCCTGGCCGTCGGCAAGATCATCCCCCAGTTGGCAGGGGACGAGGTCGTCTGGCCGTACACGGTCCTCGGCGCCTGCTTCGGTGTCTTCGCGATCGTGATGACCCTCCAGGGGAGCCACCGCAGGAGCCAGGTCGAGACGGCTGTTGAAACCGGTCAGCCGGTCAGGACTTCACAATTGCTCCAGACCCTGTTGACGGCTGGAGCCGTCCTGCTCGCTTTGGCGACCACCGCGATGATTATCTTCAACTGATGGCAGACTCGATGCGCGGAAAGCTTCTGATTGCGGCCCCGAGCCTTTTCGACTTCTTCCGCCGTACGGTCGTGTTGATCGTCGAGCACACCGAGCAGGGTGCTTTCGGTGTCGTGCTCAACCGACGCGCCGACGCCGACGTGGCCGAGCTTGTGCCGGACCTCGGCCCGCTGGTTGAACGCGGGGCACCGCTCTGGGTGGGCGGTCCGGTCGGACCGGACTCGATCGTGGTGCTCGGAGAGTTCGAGCATCCCGGGACCTCCGCCGGGGCGGTAACCGACCGGATCGGGGTGGTCGACCCGGACGGCGACAGCGAAGTCGTGAGGGCCCGGGTATTCCTCGGCCATGCCGGCTGGGGTGCAGGCCAGCTCGACGAAGAAATCGAGCGTGAATCATGGATCGTCGCCGACTTGAACCCCGAAGACGTGTTCGCAGAAGGCGACCTGTGGGCTGAAGTGATCAGCCGCCACGGCAAGGATTTCGCGCTGCTGGCGACCATGCCGGACGACCCCACGCTCAACTGACGCCGGCGTTACCGGTGCCGCACTCCGGAGGTCGTCGGGCGAACACCCGCGCCGCGTAGGATTGTGTCGTGGCCATCGACTATCCCGAACGGAACTCAGACGAAATGCGCGGTTCGCCGCTGACCCGCGAACTGCTGGAACCGGATCCGATCGACCAGTTCGAGCGCTGGTACCAGGAGGCGGCCGAAGTCAACGAGATGCCGGAAGCGATGACCCTGGCGACCGTTGACTCCGACGGCCTGCCGGACGCCCGCATGGTGCTGATGAAAGGCGCCGACTCGGAAGGCTTCCGCTTCTTCACGAATTACGACGGCGTGAAAGCCGGGCAGATTGGCAGCAACCCTTCCGCAGCGCTGGTCTTCAACTGGCCGGAACTGGCCCGGTCGGTCAGGATCAGGGGTCAGGTCGAGCGGCTATCGGCCGCCGAATCCGATGCGTATTACGAGAGCCGGGATCGGGCGAGCCAGATCGGTGCGTGGGCTTCGCCCCAGAGCAGGCCGCTCGAGGGCGGCCGGGAGGAACTGGAGAGGAACACCAGCCAGGCTGAGCAGCGTTTTGAAGGGCAGCCGGTTACGAGGCCTGAGCACTGGGGAGGCTTCCTGGTGAGGCCCGACCAGATCGAGTTCTGGCAGGGGCGCCGGGCCCGCCTTCACGACCGTTTCCGGTACCGGCGCGACCTGACCGGCTGGCGGATCGACCGTCTCGCCCCCTGACCGTTCGGTCATACGTGTATTCTTCTGTTTCTGCTCACCGGGAGCGGGCCGTTAGGGATAACCAATTTTAGGGAGAGTTTTCATGCGGGGTTTGCGTAGAGGTTCCGCCATGGCTGTGGTTCTGACCGCGCTCATGGCATTGCTTGGATCGTTCGTCGTTTCGACAGCGACGGGAGCGACAGCCGAGGTGTCGGCCAAGAAAGGCACGCAGCTGAAGAAGGCCCCCAAGGCCACCGGCGCCGCCACCTTCTCGGTCCGCGGCAGCATCGAAGAGGCGTATGCCACCGACGCGGTACCAGGCAGCAAGCTGATGCTGGTCAACTCGAAGAACCGCATCGTCGCCGAAGGCAAGGCAGACCGGTTCGGCAGCAAGATCTTCCGCTACCTCACCCCCGGACCCGGCTATACGTTCCGCACCAGGCAGGGCGGGCAGGTACTCGGCACCCCGAAGTTCAGGGTTCTGAAGGCCGGTGCCAACCCGGGCCAGGCTTTCTACGAAGGCCAGACCATCAACCCCGGCCTGAACTACATAACCATGCGAGACGGAGTCGAACTCGCAGTGACCCTTCGCCTGCCGCTCGGCAAGACCATGGCCAATGGTCCTTTCCCGACCTTCATCGAGTATTCCGGTTACCAGGTCGCCGCACCGAACGACCTGATCTCGGCCGTTCTCGGTGGCGGTGCCAACGACCCGCTCGCGCCCGCTACTTCGACGGCCGTCGGTTCGGTCATCGGTCCGCTGCTCGACTTCGCCGTGGTCAGCGTTCAGATGCGCGGTTCCGGCTGCTCCGGGGGAGCATTCGATCTCTTCGGACTGCCGACCACTTTTGACGGTTACGACGCGATTGAGACCGTCGCGGCTCAGGACTGGGTCAAGGGCGACAAGGTCGGCATGGGAGGAATCTCCTTCTCCGGCATCACCCAGCTTTTCACTGCCGGCACCCAGCCGCCGCACCTGGCGGCTATCTCACCGCTGTCGGTGACCGACGACATCTACAAGGCGACCGGCTACCCGGGAGGCATCTTCAACACCGGGTTCGCGTTCTCGTGGATCCAGCAGCGTGCCGATGATGCCCAGCCTTCCCCGGAAGGTGGACAGGCCTGGTCGAAGATCCTGGCTGATCCGAGCTCCGCGTTCTACGACGAGCGTTGCGCCGCCAACCAGAAACTGCGGCTGCAGACACAGGACTACAACGCCCTGATCGAGAAGAACCCGTACCGGACACCACGACTGTTCGATGACCGCTCGCCCGGCAAGTGGATGAAGAAGATCGAGGTTCCGACCTTCCTGGTCGGTGCTTTCCAGGACGAGCAGACCGGTGGGCATTTCGCCCAGAGCCTCAGCAACATTCCGGCCAGCAACAAGGACGTCTGGATCACCCTGCAGAACGGTGTGCACGCCGACTCGCTCGGCCCGGCCACGTTCACCAGGTGGGTTGAGTTCATGAAGCTCTTCGTTGCCGACGAGGTCCCGGTTGTCCCCGGTCTGGTCCTCGGTTTCAGCGGCGAGCTCTACAACTTCCTGGCTGACGCGCCGGCCCTGCCGGTCGAGCAGTCCAGGTTCGCCGCGTACACCAGTGTCGACCAGGCCCGGGCCGACTTCAGGAAGGACCCGCGGGTCCGTCTGATGATGGATAACGGTGCCGCGATCCCGGGTTCGCCCGGCGGGATCGGACCGGTCTGGGAAATGGGTTACAGCAAGTGGCCGGTCCCGCAGGCCAAAGCGACCAGGTTCTTCCTCGGCAAGAAGGGCGCCATGACCAGCTCGAAGCCGAACAAGCAGGGCTCCGCCAGCTACACCGGCGATCCTTCGGCCCGTCCTCCGCAGTCGCTGAACGGCGCCAGCGAGTCCGACTCCTGGGTCGCGCAGCCCAACTACACCTGGGAACCGATCGCCAACGGCAAGGGTCTCGGTTTCTCGACTCCCGCGCTGACCAAGGACACGGTCATCGCCGGTACGTCGAGCCTCGACCTGTACCTGAAGTCATCGAAGCGCGACACGGACCTTCAGGTCACGCTCACCGAAGTGAGGCCCGATGGTAAGGAGACCCTGGTCCAGAACGGCTGGCTGCGGGCTTCGCACCGCAAGCTGAACAAGAAGCTGTCGACCCCGATCAACCCGGAACCGACACACCTGAAGCGTGACGGTGCCTTCCTCAAGAAGGGCAAGTTCAACCTGACCCGCGTCCAGATCTTCCCGGTGACACACGCGTTCCGTGCCGGCTCGAAGATCAGGATCAACATCCAGGCACCGGGTGGCGATCGTCAGATCTGGAACTTCGCCACGCTCGAGAAGGGCAAGACCCGCAATACGATCGCCTTCGGAGGCAAGCTGCCTTCGAAGCTGGTCCTGCCGGTTCTGAGTGGCGCCACCGCACAGGGCACGCCGCTGCCTCCGCCGACCGCACTGCGCGGCCAGCCGAGCCGTGACTTCGTTCCGGCCGCGAACGGGGGCTGATGCTGGAAGGCATCAAACGAAACGTGTGTTCACGACGGCCGCGGCTCTTGCCGGCGGCCGTCGTCGTTCTGTGAGCGGTCCTGAGCTAGCCGTTACGAAGGTTTAAAGGCCGGTGCCGGTCAGCCCATCGGGGCTCGGCGCAGGCGGTACTCGAGTGCCGCCTGGCAGCGCTCGACGATGGTGTTGCTGCCCTGGTCGACCCCGACCGCATTGAGGTCCAGACGGCCGTTGCCGCGGCCGTTCGAGCGCAGGATGCCGGTGAGCCGGACCTGCCCGAGGCGGCCCCCGGAAGTGCGCGAAAAGTTGAAGTTGAAACGGTTGCGGTTGAGCGTGTCGGTCGGACCACTTCCGATCGAGAACGCGCGGGTCGATTCGGAGCCGTCGGAGGTGTCGGTGCAGGCCATGAGCACCTGGAGCGAAGTGATTGTCGCCCGGCCGTTGTTGACCTTGAAAGTCAAGGTCCCCCGCCCGAGGTCGTTTGATCCGGTGCCACCCCAGATCCGCGGTGCGGCTGAAGCCGTAGCGGAGAGCAGTCCGAGACCGGCAAGGAAGAGGAGTGACAGGGTCAGCAGCCTTCGAGTCGCGTTCATGGAGTCCCTAAACTTTCGATTGCGTGACGCCACTGCGCGGTGAGAACCGGGTCCCGGTACCGGCAGCGACCGAATCGCGATCCTACACCTGGTCGATCGAGAGCCCGGCGATCCTGGAGGTTGCGACCTCGATTGCATCGGCGCTTTCGTCGATCAACACGTAGTTCCGGCCGGCCTTGACGGCGACCGCGCCGAGGGTTCCGCTGCCGGCGAAGAAGTCGAGGCACCAGTCCCCCGGCCGGCTCGATGCGGAGACCATGCGGCGGACGATGCCTTCCGGTTTCTGGGTCGGGTAACCGGTCTTCTCCGAACCGTTGGTGGGGACGATCGTGTGCCACCAGACATCAGTCGGCAGTTTGCCTCGGGCCACCTTCTCCGGGGTCACCAGACCGGGCGCCATGTAAGGCTCGCGGTCGACCTCTTCCGAATTGAAGTAGTAGCCCGACGGATCCTTCACGTAGACCAGGATCGTGTCGTGTTTGGCCGGCCAGCGTTTTGTGGTCCGGGCGCCATAATCGTAAGCCCAGATGATCTCGTTGAGGAAGCCCTCCCGGCCGAAGATCTCGTCGAGCAGCAGTTTGCAGTAGTGCGCTTCGCGGTAGTCAATGTGGAAGTAGAGGGTGCCGGTCTGATTCAGCAGGCGGTGGGCCTGCTCCAGCCGCGGTTCGAGGAATGCCAGGTAATCGGCGAATTCGTCCTGGTACGAAGACTCGGAGAGCAGCCGGCTCGAGTACCGCCGCCCGCCGAATCCGGTGCGGTCCCCGCCATCTCCCTCTTCGCTGGATGTGGTCGAGAGTGTCTTTCTCGCCTGAGCCTTGCCCGTGTTGAAGGGCGGGTCGATGTAGATCATCTGGAAAAAGTCGCCGGGGAGCTTCGGCAGGATCTCGAGGTTGTCGCCGTGGAAGATCCGGCTCTCTGTGAGCTCCATTCAGCGATCGTACTGCCGCCGGACCTTTCGACGGAATGACCGTGGCGTGGACGCTCGGTCAGCACGCCTGAACGAGGCGCCCCCGCATGCCTTCGAAAGGTTTAGGCTGTTCCGGTCCGCATCGTCAGAACCGCGTCAGAGGGAGTTTCCATGGCTGAACAGGTCACCATCCAGGGCACCAGCTCGAGTGCCAAGATCCGAAATCCCCTGGGAGTCGTCGCGCTCAGCCTCGTCACCTTCGGGATCTATTTCCTTTTCTATTACTACTTCGTCAACCGCGAGCTGAAAGATTTCGGCAAGGCTCACGGCACCGACGAATGCGGGACCAGCCCCGGTACTTCGCTGCTTGCGATCACACTCGGTGCTTTCATCATCGTTCCTCCATTCATCTCGATCTACCGCTCGTTCAAGCGCATGAACGAAGCCAGCCGGCTCGCCGGCTCGGGAGACGGCTTCGATGCCGGCCTGGGGATCCTGCTCTGGATCTTCATCTCCCCGATCGCGCTTTACCTCTACCAGCAGAACCTGAACAAGGTCTGGGAGACCCAGACCGGTGCCGTCGCGGCGGTTGGAGCCCCGGCCGCTCCGGCCGAAGTCGCCGCTCCGGCTCAGCCAGCAGCTCCCGCTGAACCGGCTGCCCCGGCTGATAACACCTGAGCAAACTGGATCTTGAGGATCCTTCGGATCATCCCGTCAGGCCGAATCTGGCCTGGCGGGGAAGCCGACCCGATGAGGGGTGGAATGGGCACGGCTGGTTTCGAACCAGCGACCTCTCGCGTGTGAAGCGAGCGCTCTCCCGCTGAGCTACGCGCCCGTGACGGGCATCATAAATGGCTCGGCCGGCAGGCGAGCCGCCACCGAATCAGGCCGAAGGCTAGAATCCCATTCGGACCGTGCTAGGCGGGGAGGTAGCGGTGCCTTGTCACTTGCAATCCGCTTTAGCAAGGCCGAATTCCGTTCCGAGGGGCTGGCCACTGGGGTCAGTACACCGAGGGAGGCGTTGACGGTCAGGTCCCACGCGACGCAAGCCCGTGAATCAGGTCAGGTCCGGAAGGAAGCAGCCTTAAGCGGAAACTACGGGTGCCGTGGGTCAGCCTAACTTGAGCCGAACTCGATGGATACGCCCGGTGACTTCGTTTCGAAGGCGGATGCACGGTCCACTTTTTTGCCCCGCGAGCCTGCCGAGATCGCGGAAGTCACCCCTATACGGGGATAACCACGATCTCGGCTGATTTCGCTGCGGTCAGACTATGGTTCGGGTTGCCGCTCGCACACCAGTCAGCCAGCAACGCAGCTCGTGTAGAGCTTCCAGGAGCGGTTCTCGGCGACCAGTTCGAAACCGGGCGGTGGCTGAGTTGTCGCCCGACCAGGCTCACCCGGGTCGAGGATGAAGTTCTCCACCGTGAAGTCCCGGGCCGGGGCGAGGAAGAAACCTTCCTGCGGCTGATCCTCGGTGGCGGCGACACTGACCACGTCTGACGGGCGAATGTCCAGCCAGAAAGCAAGGCGTGGAACGGCCCGGTGGTTCGGGACCGAGATCGGCAGGCAATCTTCGACGTCGAGATCACCGGCGAGGTCGTTCGGGGGAATGAAAGCGTCGTCATCGACCAGCGCTTCGAGGTCACGTTCGACCAGGCTCTGGTTGCTGAGATCGCGATCGACCTTGCTGAGCAGGTCGTACTGGTTCGGCAGCCAGACGAGGTAGAGCAGCACGACCAGCACGGCCACCACCTGCCAGGGGCGGCGCCAGCTGTGGTCCTCCGGCAGGAGGCGCCAGCCGAGGACCGACGCGGCGGCGAAG
>Ga0105046_10017965_pt1 | contig 10787 bp, 7 predicted proteins | sample MAT03_FD_78385 | JGI IMG/M metagenome (GOLD analysis project Ga0105046, IMG submission 78385) | Freshwater microbial communities from Lake Fryxell liftoff mats and glacier meltwater in Antarctica - MAT-03 (megahit assembly) | ecosystem: Environmental > Aquatic > Freshwater > Ice > Liftoff...
ATTCAACAGCGGTGGCAACGGCGGCTACGTGTTCGTGAAGGACGACCTCGCGTTCGTCGGCGAGTCCGACTTCGCGGGGATCTACGACGTCGCCGATCCGGCGAGCATCACCCAGACCGCGATACTCGATCTCGAGGGCGACCTCGATACCGTGACGCCGATCGGCAACATCGCAGTGCTCAGCGTCGACGAGGAATCACTGCCGGATCAGGCGACCGCGCTCGCGCCGTACGCGACCGCAGTCGACACCACGCCGCCGCGCGTGACCTGGTCGGTGCCGGAGGATGGGGCGACGGGGCTCGTCGCGACCAGCCGCATCGGCGTGACGATGAGCGAGATGGTCGACAGCAAGAGCGCGCACGCCGGCTCGGTGCGGCTCTTCGAGAAGGGCGTCGACCCGGCGCTCGGCCGCGTCGACGGCTGGATCAGCGTGCAGGAGAACGTGATCAACTTCGCACCACAGGGCGTGCTCACGCCCGGTGCGACGTACGTGTTCGAGATTCCGGCGGGCGGCGTCGTCGACTACAACGGCAACCCGATCGAGGACGCGTTCTCGATCGAGCTGACGATTGCCGGGTGATGCTCAGGCCGGCAGGGCCTTGCGCTCGCGCTCGCGCTCGCGCTCGCACTCGAGCGCGTAGCGGCGCTTGAGCGCGGCGAGCTCGTCGTCGACGGCGGTCGTCGTCGCGAGCGCGGCAAACTGTGCATCGAGGTTGGTATCGAGGTGCGGGTCGAGCTCCGCGACGGCCTCGACCTCGGCCTCGAGCTGCATCACTCGCTGCTCCATGCGCTCGAGCGTGCTGTACGGCGAGACGCCGTCGATGCTCGAGAGCGTCGCCGCGATCGTTCGCTGCGCCTGTGCGCGCGCGACCCGGGCGACGAGCATGTTGCGCTGGCGCATTGCATCGCTGATGCGCATGTCGAGCCCGCGCAGCGCCTGTCGCAACCCATCGACCGAGCGCTTCTGCTCCGCCCACTGGGCCTCGTACGTCGCCGCGAGCTCGTCGGCCGAAGTCTTGCGGGCGAGTGCAGCGCGCGCGAGATTGTCGTCGCCGGCGCGCACGGCCATCATCGCGCGTCGCTCCCACTGTGCGGCGTCTTGCGCGTGACCGTCGACGTGCCGGCGCAGCACCCGCTCGTCGGCGATCGCGACGCACACCTGTCGCTTGGCCTGCTCGAGCTGCATGCGCATGTCGACGATCACCTGATCGAGCATGCGCGCGGGATCTTCCGCGCGAGAGATCCGGTCGTTCACATTGGCGCGGATGACGGTCATGATGCGGCTGGACATCGTGGGAGTTCCTTCGGTGTTTGCGGCGGTCAGGCGCGCGCTAGTGCACCGACCATCGCGGGCGAACCCTGGTCCCGCGCCGGTTATTGCCGGCGGATCGAAGGTGAACGAGGGCACTGGTATGTTCGCGGTGATGTCGCCCACACGCCGATGGCGGATCGGGCTCGCAGCATGCGGGCTGGTTGCGTGCAGCGACGGCGGCGGCACCGTCGCGGATGCCTCGAGCGGATCGCCCGACACGAGCACGGGCGCAACGACGAGCACGAGCGCCGAGGCGACCTCGGCCGACACGACCGCGACGACCGGCGCGATCGAGCCACTCGCGGTCGACGCCGGTGAGAGTCGCTACGCGCTGGTCGGCGAGCTCGTCACGCTCGACGGTTCGGGATCGACCGGCGCCGCGACGTATCGATGGTTCCTCGACGATGGCGCGCCGCCGCCCGAGCCGGGCCCCGATGCGATCGCCGAGGTCACCTACGACGCGCCGGGCCGCTATAAGCCGGTGCTCACGGTGTACGACGAGGGCGGCAACAACCTGTCGGCGGAGGTCACGATCACCGTGACCCACGAGCCGTCGCATGTACCGACGTGCAGCGGATCGATCGCGCTGTCGCCGGGCGGCGATCGCATCGCCGTCGTCAGCCCCGATGCCGACCAGGTGACGATCATCGCGCGCACCGGCGATGACTTCGCCGTCGAGAACCATCACGCGGTGTGCGACGAGCCGCGGACGATCGCGTGGGCCGGCAGCGCGATCGCAGTTGCGTGCGCGCGCGATGCGATCGCGATCCTGATTCCCGAGAGCGGCGACATGACCGAGGTCGCGCTACCCCGCGCGTCGCGACCGTTCGGCGTGATCGTGCGTGACGACGAGCTGTTCGTGACGCTGCAGGCGACCGGCGAGCTCGCGCGCCTCGCCCCCTTCGCCGCGCCGGTGCTCGTCGATCGGATCCCCGCGCTGCCCGACGCGCGCGGCCTCGCGCTGTTGCCCGATGGCCGCATCGCGGTGTCGCGGTGGCGGTCGACCGACGCCGAGGCCGAGCTCGCGATCATCGATCCCGAGGCCGGCACGAGCGAGCCGGCGACGCTGCAGTTCGATCCGAAGGAAGCATCGGACACGGAGGCCGGCGGGATCCCGAGCTACCTCGATCAGATCCTCGTGTCGCCCCAAGGCGACCGGATCGCGATTCCGTCGTTGCAGGCGAACATCGCCCAGGGCGCGTACCTCGACGGCGATCCGCTGATCTTCGACGAGACGCTGCGCGGCATCGTCTCCTACCTCGAGCTGCCCGGTGCGGTCGAGGTGTTCGAGTCGCGCAAGCACTTCGACAACCGCGGGCTGATGTCGGCGGGCGTGTTCAACAGCCGCGGTGATTTCCTGTTCCTCGCCGATCGCGGCTCGCGGTCGGTCGAGCGCATCGACGTGTTCACCGGCGGTCAATCCGGGGCGATCCTCGACGTCGGCTTCGCGCCGCAGGGCCTCGCGCTCACGCCCGACGATCGGTGGCTGCTCGTCGACGCGTATCTTTCGCGCGAGCTGGTCGTGTACGACGTCACGAGCTTCGACGAGCTGCCGCAGCCGGCGTTCCGGCTGGCGACCGCGTCGAGCGAACCGCTCGGCGCCGAGGTCCTGCGCGGCAAGCAGCTCTTCAACGACTCGTTCGATCCGCGACTCGCCCGCGACGGCTACATCGCCTGCGCGCACTGTCACCTCGATGCCGAGGGGGATCGGCGCACGTGGGATTTCACCGATCGCGGCGAGGGCATGCGCAACACGATCGGTCTGCTCGGTCGCGGCGGCACCGCGCACGGCCCGATCCACTGGAGCGCGAACTTCGACGAGGTGCAGGACTTCGAGAACGACATCCGCGGTGCTTTCGGCGGCAGTGGGCTGATGACCGACGAGGCGTTCGAGACCGGCACGCGAGCGCAGACGCTGGGCGATCCCAAAGCGGGTGTGTCGGCGGATCTCGATGCGCTCGCGGCGTATGTGGTGTCGCTCGATGCGTTCTTGCCGAGCCCGTGGCGCGAACCGGGCGGCGAGGCGACGCCGGAAGCACAGCTCGGCGCAGTGCTCTTCACGCAGCTCGGCTGCGACTCGTGTCATGCCGGCGCGACGCTGACCGACAGCGAATTCGTCGGGCCCGCGGATCCATTGCTGCACGACGTCGGCACGATCACGGCGGCGAGCGGTCAACGCCTCGGCATGCCGCTGCCCGGCCTCGACACGCCGACATTGCGCGAGCTGTGGAACAGCCCGCCGTATCTGCACGATGGTTCCGCGGCGACGGTGCGCGAGGTGTTCACCGTGCACAACGCCGCGCAGCTCCACGGCGCGACCGCGGCTCTCACCGAGCAAGAGCTCGATCAGCTCGTCGCGCATCTCCTCGCGCTCGAGTGACGGACACGCAGTGCCACGCGTAGGGGCCCCGGTCGAAATACACTTGCCGCCAGGCCATCGCACTGCGCCACGATGGCTTCGTTGCGAGGCCTCGCAGTACGCCCAGTACAGCTTCGTCCCGGGGTCGCGTTCGTGGGGACGTTGCCCGCGAAGAAGCCAGGCGTGAAGAAGCTACGCGCGAAGAAGCGGGCGACGAAGAAGTAGGTCGCGAAGCCGCCTCATCACTCCGCCTTCATCGCCTTCACGCTGAACTCCCACCGCACCGGCTTGCTCCCGAACGGCTGCGTCGAGATATCCCACCGCGCCGTCGCGTTCGGCTGCAGCACCTCCGCATCCGCATACGTGTGGTCGACCCCGAGCAGCTTTCCTGCGCCATCGAACGCGAGCGCGCGCACGTGCACGAACCTCGCAGGCACCGTGCCGCCGTGCATGACCATGCCTGCGACGCGGAAGCCGTCGCCGAACTTCGCGGGCTCGATCGGTCCGGGCTTGATCGTCAACCCCTCGATGCCCGCCGAGATGTACGTCGCCTTCTTCGCGGCGATCTCGAACTCGATCGTCGCGAACGGCGGCGGCTCCATCACCAACACCTGCACGCCCTGCTTGCCGCCCGCCGCGATCACGTCGTCCGCAAAGCCGAACGTCGTCGCGACCTCGGCACCGCTCGCATCCTTCATCACCGCGGTGATCTTCGGGCGCTCGATCGTGTACGGCGACTCGTTGGTCACGAAGCCTGCCGCGTAGAACGTCGACGCGTGGCTCGGCCGCCGGTGATCCATCACGAACGTCGCGACCGCGGGCGCCTCGGGCTCGGGCGCCTCGACGATGACCGGTGTCGCCTCGACGATCGGATTGCTGACCGGCACCAAATCGGGTGGTGTCGCCGGGGCAGGCAGCGTCACCGGATCGACGCGCACGTCGATCTGCCTCGGCGTGGGCTTCGTGCCGGCGACCAGCGCGACGCCGATCACCAACGTCGCCGCGCCGATCGCCCCCGTGGCGATTGCTGCGCGCCGCTGCGGCCGCGTCATCGGCTTGGGCGCACCCGCCGGGCCGAGCGTCTGCGGATGCCCGCCGGTGATCCGATAACGAACCCCGCAGTACACGCACGAGTGCAGCCCCTGCGCATCGCCGCGCGACGAGTCGTTCGCACCACAGCTCGGACAGGTCAGCGCTTCGGTCGGCATTCGTCGCCCTGGACCCACAGGTTACCCTGCAACCGCGCAGATCGGGTCTGCGCATGCCGCTGCGGCGCCGCGATGCTCCAGGGTTCAAGAACCCGGGATGGTCCGCATCGACGACACCGAGATCCCCGCGTCCGACGGACGACCGCTCGCCGCCACGCACTACCTGTCGTCGGTGACCCCGCGCGCGCAGCTGATCATCCACGGCGCCACCGCAGTACCGCAGCGCTTTTATCGCGAGTGAGCGACGCACCTCGCGGAGCGCGGCATCGCCGTGCTCACCTACGACTACCGCGGCATCGGTCGCTCGCGCACGCTGCCGATCGCGAGCGAGCGCGTGACGATGTCCGACTGGATCGACGACGCGCAGGCGGTGCAACGCTGGCTCGCGAATCGTCGGCTCGATGCACCGCTCGTCGTGATGGGCCACAGCTTCGGTGGTCAGATCGCGACGACCTTGGCACCGGCCGCAGACGCGATCATCACCGTCGGTGCGCAAGGCGGCTATGTCGGTCGCTACGATGCGCCGCGCAAGCAGTGGTACGCCGCCGTCATGCGCGGGCTCATTCCCGCGGTGACGCGCGGCTTCGGCTACGGCGTAGGCTGAGCGCGGGGCTGCTAGACTGGGCTCGTTTGGTGACCGCCTACAGCGGTGCCGAGCTCGAAGCGATGCTCGCGGACGAGAAGCGCCGCCACCGAGATCGTCCGTTCGATGTGCAGCCGATGCACGCAGCGTCGATCACCGACCTCGATCTCGCGGCGTTCGACAAGCGGTACCTACCGGCCGCGGTCGCGCCGGACATTCTCGAGGCGAACGAGCGCACGACCGAGCAGCGTCTCGCCGCGACCAAGATGATCACGGCCGCGGACGCCATGACCCCGACAGTGCTCGGTGTGCTCGTGCTCGGCCTGCGTCCGCGGGATGCGTTGCCCGGCGCGTACATTCAGTTTCTCCGCATCGCCGGGCTCGAGCTCGCCGATCCGATCACCGACGAGCTGTGAGCTGAAGAAAAACGGCAAACCCCCGGCGGTGTTCGCGGTCGAGCCGACGAACGTCCGGGTGACGGTTCGCCGCGGCGCACGACCGTAACGCCGTCGTCACGCCGGCCAAAGGTGCGTTCGACCCCGCTCGGGTGCTCGCGGCCTACCTACGTGGCCGCCGGGTGCGCATCGACATCATGGGCCCGTGGGACTACTGGGCGCGGATGCCGCTGCCGATCGGGGTGGCGAGGGATGAGCTGGGGATCGCCTAGGCCCACCGGGTTCAGGAAAAACCTTGCCCGGCGGGGGCGTAGCGTGGCAAAACCTGCAGGTCCGATTGACTGACACGCGTGTCACTGACGGCAGTGTCATTCGTCGTCCACCCCTCCGAGGAGCCCGCACATGAGCGACCGCAACTTCCGCATCGGTTTCGATCTCGGTTCCACCACGGTGAAGGCGGTCGTCGTCGACATCGTCACCGACGAGATCGTCTGGAAGGACTATCGCCGCCACGACAGCAAGCAGCCCGAGAAGTCGCTCGAGATGCTGCGCGACATGGAACGCGACGTCGGGATCAACCCGACCAACTCGCGCGTGTTCATGACCGGCTCGGGTGGCGGCAACGTCGGTCGCTACATCGGTGCGAAGTTCGTCCAAGAGGTGAACGCGGTCTCGCTCGCCGTCGAGAAGCAGCATCCGGAGGTCAACTCCGTGATCGAGCTCGGTGGTCAGGACGCGAAGATCATCGTCTTCAAGGCCGACAAGGACAGCGGCCGCAAGAAGAAGATCCCGTCGATGAACGACAAGTGCGCCGGCGGTACCGGTGCGGTCATCGACAAGATCAACATGAAGCTCAAGCTGCCGCCGGACGAGCTGTGCAACGCCGGCCACGCCGGTAAGCGCCTGCATCCGGTCGCCGGCAAGTGCGGGGTGTTCGCGGAGACCGACATCAACTCGTTGCAGAAGATGGGCGTGCCGGCCGACGAGCTGATGGCGTCGCTGTTCGAGTCGATCATCCAGCAGAACCTCTCGGTGCTCACGCGCGGTCACACGCTCATGCCGCACGTGATGCTGCTCGGCGGACCGAACACGTACATCAAAGGCATGGTCGAGGCGTGGAAGGCCAACATCCCGCCGATCTGGGCGGAGCGTAATGTCGAGCTGCCCGAGGGCTATGGGCCCGGGGGACGCGATCCGGCCGACCTCATCATCGTGCCCGACAACGCGCAGTACTACGCCGCGCTCGGTGCCGCGGAGTACGGCAAGGACGAGGACGATCACGTCGGCCGCTACAAGGGCACCGAAGCCCTGCAGTGGTACATCGAGGTCGGTCGCACCGAAGAGAAGCGCAAGGCCGGCGGTCACGGCCTCGCGGCCAACGACGCCGAGCTGCAGGATTTCCTCGAGCGCTACAAGCCCGAAAAATTCGTGCCCGCGACGTTCGTGCCCGGCACGGTCGTCGAGGCGTACATGGGCATCGACGGCGGCTCGACCTCGAGCAAGGCCGTGCTCATGGATGCCGAGGGCACATTGCTCGCGAAGGTCTACCAGCTCAGCAAGGGCAACCCGATCGAGGACACCAAGGATCTGTTCGCGGATCTACAGGGCCAGGTCGAGGGCAACGGCGCGACGCTGCGGATCCTCGGCATCGGCACCACCGGCTACGCGAAGGACATCCTGCGCGACGTGCTGCGTGCCGACGCTGCGATCGTCGAGACCGTCGCGCACTGCGAGAGCGCGCTTCACTTCTACGACGACGTCGATGTGGTGTGCGACGTCGGCGGCCAGGACATCAAGATCATCATCTTGAAGAACGGCAAGGTGAAGGACTTCAAGCTCAACACGCAGTGCTCGGCGGGCAACGGCTACTTCCTGCAGGGCACGGCGGTCGGCTTCGGCTACGACGTGAAGCAGTACGCCGACGTCGCGTTCAAGGCCGAGAGCATGCCGATGTTCGGCTACGGCTGCGCCGTGTTCATGCAGTCCGACATCGTCGACTTCCAGCGTCAGGGCTGGTCGCCCGAGGAGATCATGGCCGGTCTCGCGAACGTACTGCCGAAGAACATCTGGCTGTACGTGTCGCAGATCCCGAACCTCGCGAAGCTCGGCACGCGCTTCGTGCTCCAAGGTGGTACGCAGCACAACATGGCGGCCGTGAAGTCGCAGGTCGACTTCATCCAAGAGCGCTTCAAGCAAAAGGGCGTCGAGGCCGACGTCATCGTGCACAAGCACTGCGGCGAGTCGGGTGCGATCGGTGCGGCGAAGGAAGCCCGCCGTCTGCACCTCGAGCAGGGCCGCGTGACCGAGTGGATCGGCCTCGAGAAGATCCCGACCATCTCGTACAGCCAGAAGCGCGACGAGAGCACGCGCTGCTACTTCTGCAAGAACAAGTGCCTGCGCACGTTCATCGACGTGGATCTCGAGATCGGCAACAAAGAAGCCGAGGAGCGCATGGCTCAGGGCCAGCTCGTGCAGATCAAGAAGCACACCGAGACCACGCAGATCGCGACCAAGCGCCTCATCATCGCCACCTGCGAAAAGGGTGAGGTCGAAGATGTGGAGAAGATGCGCAAGATCAAGAGCGGGCTCGATCAGGCGAAGAAGTCGTTCCCGAACTACGCCGCCGTCGCTGCCAAGGAGATCTGGCGCGCGATCAATCCCGCGTCGGTCGCCGACGATCCGGACGAGGTCGTGGGCGGGCTCGGTCTGCCCGAGCACTTCGATCTGCCGCCGCAGCTCGCGAGCATGCAGGGCCGCGTCGATGGTCTGCTGACGCGGATCAATCGCAGCCCGCGCGTCGCGGAGCTGGTCGCGAAGGCCCAGGGCCGCATCGCGATCGCCACCGCGGTCGCCGAAAAGCGTGACGCGGTGCTCGCCCGCGCCGAGAAGATCCGCGGGCGCAGCAAGATCCGCATCGGCATCCCGCGCGTGCTCAACCAGTACTCGCAGAACCCGTTCTTCTCGGCGTACTTCGAGTCGCTCGGCATCTTGCCGAACAACCTCATCTACTCCGACTTCACCTCCGAGGAACTCTACAAAGAGGGTTCGAAGCGCGGTGCGATCGACCCGTGCTTTCCGAGCAAGGTGTGCATCGCCCACATGCACAACCTCCTCGAGGTGAAGCACAAGAAGAAGAAGCTCGACTGGATCGTGTTCCCGCAGGTCGACTCCATGGACACGTGGCTGACGAACAACGTCGGCTCGCGTGCATGTCCGACGGTGGTCGGCTCGGCGGACACCACGAAGGCCGCCTTCGTGAAGGAGAAGGACATCTTCAAGGAGAAGGGCATCGAGCTGATCGTGCCGTTCCTGCACATGCGCGAGCCGAAGCTGTGCAAGCGCGAGATGATGACTTACTTCGGCGATCTGCTCGGGATGTCCGAAGAGGAGAACAGCCGGGCGATCGACGTCGGCTACAAGGCGCTCGAGGACTTCTACGTCGAGCTGCGCGCCCAGGGCCGCGCAACGCTCGAGCAGCTCGAGCGCGAGGATCGCATCGGCATCGTGCTGCTCGCGCGGCCGTACCACAACGATCCGGGCATGAACCACGAGATCCCGGACGAGCTGCAGAAGCTCGGCTACCCGATCTTCACGATCCACTCGCTGCCGATCGACGACGACATCGTTCGTCCGCTGTTCCAGGCGGACATCGATGCCGGCTTCATCCAGACGCCGTACGACGTGTACGACGTGTGGAAGAACAGCTACTCGGAGAACACGAACCAAAAGGTGTGGGCGGCGAAGTTCACCGCGCGGCACCCGAACCTCGTGGCGCTCGAGCTGTCGAGCTTCAAGTGCGGGCACGATGCGCCGATCTACTCGGTGATCGAGGAGATCATCGAGTCGTCGGGCACGCCGTACTTCTCGTTCAAGGACATCGACGAGAACAAGCCGACCGGATCGATCAAGATCCGCGTCGAGACGATCGGCTACTTCCTCGCGCGCTATCAGCAAGACATGCACCGCGAGAAGGGCAAGCGCGCACGGGTTGCCGAGCGCGTCCGCGAGGTGCAGGCCGACCTGATGGTGCGCCTGCAGGCTGCCGAGACCCGGCTGTCCGCCGAACAGGCTGCGCGGCCGGATGTACTGCTCGCCGAGGCGGGCCTCGTGCGCGGCGATCTCGAGACGCGCTACCAGAAGCTGCACCACGGCAAGCAGGTCAACGCGAGCCAGGCGAAGGTGCTCGCGAAGACAGCCGGAGCGCATCGCGGTGTCGATGCAGCGCCGCCGGTTGCGGGTCAGCGGCCTTCGACTGCGCCAGCGAGCGCGCCGGCGGCCGAGCGCGACGACGAGATCGCCTGATCTCCGCCGGCTGAAGTCACCGCGACTCGTGGACCATCAGTGCCGGCAGCTCGAGGGCGGTGAGAAATCCGCCCTTGCCGGCGCTGGTGTCGAGCGCGACGACACACTCGCCCGCCCACAGGTCCTTCGGATCCGCGGGCGTGTGATACGAGAGCTCGACCGGTAGCGTCTCGGTCGCGGTGTGACCGACGACGACGCGCTTGCCGCGATAGTCGCGGAAGAACTCCTCACTGCGCGTCCACAGCAGCGCGATCTGGGGATCGGTATCACGCGGGTGCGCGAACCCGCCGTTGTTCTCGACGAGGCCCGCGTGCACGTAGATCGCGTGCTCGTCCTCGTAGAACCACAGCAGCTCGTTCATCCACGCGATGACGTCCGGCGGGAAGAATGTGCCGCGAAACAACGCCTCGAGCTCCTCGGCCTGCGGCATCTCGTCCTCGCCGGGCATCGGCCCCCCGGTGAAGCTGCGCATCGCCGCGAGGCAGCCGTTGCTCGGTGGATACACGAACTCGTCCCAGCCGCGATCGACGACGCGCAGCCACGCGTCTTCGTGGTTGCCGCGCAGGCACACGACGGTGAACGCGGCGCTCGCCTGCAGGTCGCGGATGTACGCGATGACCTGCGCCGA
>Ga0105046_10017971_pt1 | contig 10785 bp, 5 predicted proteins | sample MAT03_FD_78385 | JGI IMG/M metagenome (GOLD analysis project Ga0105046, IMG submission 78385) | Freshwater microbial communities from Lake Fryxell liftoff mats and glacier meltwater in Antarctica - MAT-03 (megahit assembly) | ecosystem: Environmental > Aquatic > Freshwater > Ice > Liftoff...
AGCCCACCGTCGCGACCGCGCAACCAGCCGGCGTCGGCCTGCACGGCCCAATTCGGCGCGACCGCCCAACGGGTCAACAACTGCGCTTCACCGACCCAGCCCCCGCCCACGCGCACGCCGCCACCGCCGGCTGCGCCCGCGCTGGCGCCAACACCGAAGCGCCAGGGCGATGCCGGCCTCTCAGACGTCAACCAGGCCAGGCCGAGCTGGCCGGTGGCATAACCGCCGGCCTGCCCGGTGAGGGCGATCGCGGCCTGCCCTGTCAGCCGCCAATGGCTGTCCAGCGCGCGCTCCAGTCGCAGCGTGGTCAATGACAGTGCCTTGGTGCTGCCGTCATCACGGGCCATGCGCCCCTGATGGATGACACCGCTGGCCAACGACCACGGCGCCCAAGCCAGCGTGCTCGGAGCCGCACTCGACGCCCGGCGCTCGCCCGGCACCACGTCCCAGCCACGCCAGCCCAGCTCCAGACGCAGCTCGTCCGCGGCGAAGGGCCCTCGGCTGGTGGTGCGCCCGGCCATGGCCGACACCGTCAGCCCGGCGCCGAACTGCCAACTGGCGCCCGCCAGCAGCTTGCGCAGCGAGCCGCCACCCGTGTCCGCAGCCGCGCCGGCGCCGCCCGAGCCGATGGTGGCCTCCGCGCGAAGCGACAACCACGGCGCGACGGCCGGCGCCCAGCGCAAGCCAGCGCCGACCAGCAGTTCGGCATAGCCTGCGTACGAAGCTGTCAAAGCGCCTGCCATGCTGAGCAGCCAGTAGGGCTGCACGCTGCCGATCTCGGCCGACAAGTCGCGCCGGAAGACCAGGCCGCCGTGCTGCAGTGGCGGGCCAGCGCCAAGACCATCGCGCCGAACCGAGCGGCCGCCAAAGCTGTAGCGGCCCATGGTGGCTGCGGTTTCGCTGGGCATGGCCTGGGCCAACCAGCGCTGACTGTCGGTGCTGGCCACGCCGCTGGCCGGTCCGAACAAGCCCTGCCCAGTCCAGCCCAGGCTGGCGTACGGCTGGGTCGAACGCACGTTGCCGTTTGGAAAACGCAACTGCGTGACGCCGACGCCCAGGCGCAGTGAGCCCAGGTCCAGCGCCAGCTCAGCGTGGGGGCGCAGCATCAAGCCGCCACCGACCCAACCCGGGCTGCCGCCGCCACCACCGGCAAACAGGCCGGCCTCGGCCTGCCAGGGGCCGTTTCGCCAGCGCGCGCCGCCGGTCAGGCCCCAGCCGAAAAAACCGCCGCGGTCGCCGAGGGTCGCGCCGAACACAGAGACACCGCCAAAACCGTGTTCGCCAATGGGTCGCAGCAAATGCAGGCCTGCCATGCCCATCCTGACGCGCTGGTCGACGCGGGCCGTCTCGACCGTGTAACGAACTTCCACGGGCACTGGCGCCACGGCGGGTGGTTCAGGCGGTTGATCGGCCCAGAACATCGTCAGCGCCCGGCCATGCCCAGCAGATCGACTGCCAGGGCCTCTGCCGCCTCGATGCCGTCGACGCCGGCCGACATGATGCCGCCGGCATAACCCGCGCCCTCGCCAGCCGGGTACAGGCCGGCGACATTGAGGCTTTGTTTGTTCTTGCCGCGGGTGATGCGCAACGGCGAGGAGGTGCGTGTCTCGACACCCGTCAGCACCGCGTCGGGCATCGCGAAGCCCTTGATCTGGCGCTCGAAGGCCGGCAAGGCTTCGCGAATCGCGGCCAACGCGTAGCCTGGCAGGCTGCCACGATCGCCATCCTGCCCGGTCCCCAGGTCGGTCATGCGCACACCCGGTTGGTACGAGGGCAACACGTTGCCCAGCGCGCTGGAGGGCTGGCCGCGAATGAAGTCGCCCACCAGCTGGCTGGGGGCCTGGTAGTCGCCGCCGCCCAGTTCGTAGGCGCGCGACTCCCAGAACCGCTGGAAGGCGACACCGTCCAGCGGGTTGACGCTGGCGTCGTTGCGGCCGTCCTGTCGGTAGTCCTGCGGGTTGATGCCCACGACGATGCCGGCATTGGCGTTGCGTTCGTTGCGGCTGTACTGGCTCATGCCGTTGGTCACGACACGGCCGGGCTCGGAAGTAGCGGCCACCACCGTGCCGCCGGGGCACATGCAAAAGCTGTAGACCGAACGGCCGTTGCTGGCGTGGTGCACCAGCTTGTAGTCGGCCGCGCCCAGGATCGGGTTGCCGGCATGGGTGCCAAAGCGCGCGCGGTCGATCAGGCCCTGCGGGTGTTCGACGCGGAAACCGATGGAAAACGGCTTGGCTTCCATGAACACACCGCGCGCCTGCAGCATCGCAAAGGTGTCGCGGGCGCTGTGGCCCAGGGCCAGCACGACATGCTCGGCCGCCAGGTGTTCACCGCTGGACAGCGTCAGACCGCGCAGGGCACCAGCTTCAATGTGCAGGTCGGCCACCTTCTGCCCAAAGCGGATTTCTCCGCCCAGGGCTTCGATGTCAGCGCGCATCTTCTCGATCATGCTGACCAATCGGAAGGTGCCGATGTGTGGTTTGGCGACGAACAGGATTTCTTCGGGCGCGCCGGCTTTTACAAACTCGGTCAGAACCTTGCGGGTGAGGTGGCGTGGGTCGCTGATCTGGCTCCACAGCTTGCCGTCGCTGAAGGTGCCGGCACCGCCTTCGCCGAATTGCACGTTCGATTCAGCGTCCAGCACGCCCTGGCGCCACAGCCCCCAGGTGTCTTTGGTGCGTTCGCGCACGGCCCGGCCGCGCTCCAGCACGATGGGGCGCAGGCCCATCTGCGCCAGCACCAGCGCGGCGAACAGGCCGCACGGCCCGAAACCGACCACGACGGGGCGCAGGCGCTGGCTGGCGAAGAAGTCCGCCGGGGCGTGGGCAATGCAGCGGTAGCGCGTGTCGGGGCTGGTGCGCACGTGCGGGTCAGCCGCATGCCGCGCCAGCAGCGCGCCTTCGTCGATACCGTCGGCCAACGCCACGTCGACGGTGTAGATCAGCACCACGGCGGTCTTTTTGCGTGCGTCGTGACTGCGTTTGAAGACGCTGCACGACGCCAGCGCGGTGGCGGTCACACCGAGGCGGGCGGCAACGGCCGGGCGCAGTGCCGCCTCATCGTGGTTCAGCGGCAGGCGCAGTTCGGTGATGCGCAGCATCGGGTCTTCTCAGTGCCTGATCGCGGCAGGCACTGCCCGCTCAGTGAGTCAGCCGCCTTTGCCCGGCCGCTTGCCGGGGTTCTTCTTGCTGCGGGTGTGCGAACCGCGCTCCAGGCTGATGCGCTGGCCGGTACCGCCGTTGTTGGCGTTGGTGCCGGGCTTGGGCGGCACGCGTGGGGTGGCTTTGCGGTCGGCTTCGGTTCTGATCTTGTCGGCCATGGCGGGCTCCGTCGGTAAAAGGCTCAACCCATGATTAGGCCACAGTCGCGCGCGCTCAGGGGGCGGTCTGGATGGCGTGCATGCCAGCGGGCCTTCGCCGCGCTGTGTGTGTGTGATGGCAGCCGCATCATCCCCAGGATGTAGGGCCATGCGCAAGGGGCGCCGTACTGTCGCCTAGCATCCGCTCGTTTGCGGCGTCAGGCCGCTGGGCGGATGTCGTATGGGTGAGATCACGCTGCTGCTGGAAAGGGTTCGGAGCGGAGAGCGGGCGGCACTCGACGAGCTGTTCGAGACGCTGTACCCGCAGCTGCGGCGCATCGCCCACGCGCGCCTGGCCGGCCACGACCGCGCGGGCGATCTGCACACGACGGCGCTGGTCCACGAGTGCTACCTGAAGCTGCTCTCGGCCAAACAGCTCGGCGCCGTCGACCGCACACACTTCCTGGCCTACGCCGCGCGCACGATGCGTTCGGTGATCGTCGACGCGGCGCGCGCGGCAGGGCGCGAGCGCCGCGGCGGCGACGTGTTGCACGTGACGCTGGGCACCGAAGCAATCGAGAACGTGCCTGTCGGCGACCAGGAGATCCTCGAGATCGACCGCGCGCTCGACGAACTTGCGCAACTCGATGAACGCTTGGCCCGTGTCGTCGAGATGCGCTACTTTGCCGGCATGACCGACGCCGAGATCGCCGCCGCGCTGGGCCTCACCGACCGCACCGTTCGCCGCGACTGGGAGAAGGCCCGGCTGCTGCTGGCGCAGGCCTTGCGCAGCTGAGGCCGAGCCGGGCGCCGGCATGTGCCTCCTCCAGAACGACGCGACGCGTGCAAATGCTGTCCGCTTTCCGCAAGAGCCGACGTATCTCCTGCAGGCGCCAACTGCTGGAGCACGGGCGTGACGACAACACCCGCGTCAACCCGCCAATCGAAGCCTGACCTTGGGGAGCCCGGCCCGATGAGCTTGTGGAAAAACCTCCAGCCCGACTGGCCGATGGTCAACCGCTTGCTCGACCAGGCCCTGGAACTGCCGTTTGACCAGCGCGCCGGCTGGTTGGAAACGCTGCAGGGCGACGAGGCAATGTTCAAGGACAGGCTGCGGCAGTTGCTGGGGGCCACCGCCGCGGCGAACGACCATTTGCCCGAGTCGCTGAATGAGTCGCGCAATGATTCGCTTGTTCACGCGCTGCAGCGCGGGCCGGCGCTGGCCGGCATGGGCGAGCCTGCGGTTGGCGACACGGTGGGCCCGTGGCGGCTGCTGGCGCTGCTCGGAGAGGGCGGTATGGGCAGCGTCTGGCGAGCGCAGCGCACTGACGCCAGCTTCAAGCGCGAAGTGGCACTGAAGCTGCCGCGGCTGAGCTGGGCGCGCGGTCTGGCCCAGCGCCTGGAGCGCGAGCGCGACATCCTGGCCACGCTCGAACACCCCGGCATCTCGCGCCTTTACGAAGCGGGCGTCGATGCGCTGGGCCGGCCGTGGCTGGCCCTGGAGCGGGTGCCCGGCCAGCCGATCGACCGCCACTGCAGTGACGCTGCGCTGTCGACGCGCCAGCGTGTGGCCTTGCTGGTGCAGGTCTGCGAGGCGGTGGCCTACGCCCACAGCCGGCTGGTGATTCACCGCGACCTGAAGCCATCCAACATCCTGGTCGACGACGATGGTCAGGCCCGCTTGCTCGATTTCGGCATCGCCCGGCTGCTGGCGGCGCCAACGGCCAGCGTCGACGCGCCGCCCACCGGCTTGACCGAACTGGCCGGGACGCCGCTGACACCCGGCTACGCCAGCCCCGAGCAACTGCGCGAGGAACCGCTGACGACGGCCAGCGACGTCTTCAGCCTGGGCGTGGTCAGCTACGAGTTGCTCACTGGCCGCCTGCCTTGCGGCGAGCGCCCGAGCTCGGTGGCGGCTTATGAACGCGCGCTGGCCGCTGGGGCGCCGCCACTGGCCAGCCGCGTGGCCGCAGACCCGGCTGCCGCCGCGGCGCTGCGTGGCGACCTCGAGGCCGTGCTCGACCGTGCCCTGCAGAATTCAGTCTCAACGCGCTACACCCAGGCCGAGGCGCTGGCTGCCGAGTTGCGCGCCTGGCTGCGCGGCGAGGCCGTGAGTGCGCGCCGGCGCAGCTGGCGTGAGCAGCTGTTGCGCTGGGTCGGCCGCCACCACATCGCGGTGGCTTGTGCCGGCCTGGCGGTCGTCGGCCTGGTGGGCGGCAGTGCGGTGGCGGTGCAGCAGGCGCTGCGCGCCAATGCCCAAGCCCGGCAGGCGGCGCTCGAGGCCGACAACGCGCGCAAGGAAGCCGCCCGGGCCCGTGCCACGCAGACGCTGCTGAGAGACATCTTCAGCCTCAACAGCATCGACCAGCCCGAGCCGCAGCGGGCGCAACGCACGACGGTGCGCGAACTGCTGGACATCAGCGCGCGCAGCGTCACTGAAGTGATGAAGGACACGCCCGACGCGCAGGCCGAAATGCTGGGCACGCTGAGCGGGCTTTACGCGCAGCTGGGCGTGGGCGGGCACGCCACCGCGCTGGCGCGCGACCGCGCAGCGCTGGTGCGCCGCGCGCTGCCCGACGACGACCCGCAGCGGGCCGAAGCGCTGCTGGCGCTGTCTGGCTTTCTGCACGACACGCCCGAACGCGCCGCCGCGCAGGCCCTCGTCGACGAGGCCGCTGAGGTGCTGGACCGGGCCGGGCCGCGCGGCGCACCTTTGCAGCCGGCGCTGGCGCTGCAGCGCGCGCGCCACGAGCGCTGGGGTTCGTTGCAGGCGGCGGTGGTGCACGCCGACAAGGCCGTGCGGCTCTACCGCGAGCGCCGGCCTGACGACGCGGCACGCAGTTCGGCGCTGTACTTTGCAGCCGTCATTCACCAACTGGCCGGCAACTTGGAGCAGGCAGCGGTGCTGACGGCCGAGGCCCGCGGCATCGGCCTGGCCCGAGGCGAGCGCGGCCTGCGGGCGATGTTGGCCGGCAGCACCGAACTCGGCGACCTGCTGGCCGAGCGCGGCCTGTGGGCCGAGGCCGATGAAGCGCACGCGCAGGCGCTGGTGCTCGCGCAGCGCGCGCTGGCGCCTGACCACCGCACGACGCTGGTGCTGATGGCCCAACGCGCGCGTTTCCTGGTGGCCAGCGGCCGCATCGACGACGGCGACCGGCTGTGGGCTCAGGCGCAACGGCTGGCGACAGCGCGGCAGCCGCCGTTCGAGCCGTGGTGGCTGGACTACCTGGCGACGCTGATGAGCCGCGAAGAGCTTGAACGCGGACGCCCCGACCTGGCTGAGCCGCGGCTGCGCGCGGCCGTCGACAGCCTGCGCGACTCGGTCCCGCAGTCGGCCGTGGCGGCCAACCGGCTGCTGCTGCTGGCGCAGGCCCGGCTGGCTCTGGGCGATACCGAACACGGCGAGCGAATGCTGACTGAGGCCGAAGTCGTTTGGGCGCGAATTAGCGCCGGCCTGCCGGCCGCGGGCTTGGGCAACCGCTTCGCGCTGGTGCGCGCGCAGGCCCAGCTGGCGCGCGGCGAAGCAGCGGCGGCGCTGGCGCTGCTGCAGTCGCTGCCGCCGACACCGGGCCTGGCCGCAGGCGGTGTCGACCGCGACGGCGCACGGCGCTGGGTCCTGCTGTCCACGGCGCTGTTGCAAAGCGGCCGGGCAGCCGACGCTGCCGCCGCCGCGCGCTGGGCGATCGACGAGATTCAACGCCTGCCTGTGCCTTATCGCTGGCCCGCCTTGCAGGCTGACGCGGCATTGGCGCTGGGTCAGGCGCTGGCTGCCGACGGCCAGGCCAGGCCGGCGCGCGCTGCGCTGGCCCGGGCGGTTGCGCTGCGCCGCGCCAACGATCTGCCCGCCAGCCGCTGGCTCCTGCAAGCCGAGCTGGCGCAGGCCGCGCTGGGCCGCGGCCGATGAGCGGGCTGTCCGAGCTGCGTGCGGACTGGCCCGCGATCAGCCGGCTGCTCGACGAGGCGCTGGACCAGCCTGAGCCGCAGCGCCAGGCCTGGATCGACGGTTTGCCGGGCGAGAGCGCGGCGGTCAAGGACAGCTTGCGGCGGTTGCTGGCCGCGCCGGCCGAAGTCGAGACCGGTGCGATGCGGCTGACCCTGCCGCGGCTGGGCGTGGCAGGGTCGGGGCCGGGGTCGGGGTCGGGGTTCGGTTTCGGCTCAGGGCTGGGTGAAAAGCTGACTGAAGGGCTGGCCGACAGCGCCGAAGTCGCAGTGGGCGAAACGGTCGGTCCGTGGCGCCTGCTGGCGCCGTTGGGTGAAGGCGGCATGGCCAGCGTCTGGCTGGCCGAACGCGCCGACGGCAGTTTGCGGCGTCAGGTCGCACTGAAACTGCCGCGGCTGAGCTGGGCGCGCGGCCTGGCCGAGCGGCTGGCGCGCGAGCGCGAGATCCTGGCAACGCTGGAGCACCCGCGCATCGCGCGGCTGTACGACGCCGGGGTCGACTCTCTGGGCCGGCCGTGGCTGGCGCTTGAGCGTGTGCAGGGCCGGGCGATCGATGAACATGCCCGCGACAAGGGCCTGACCGTGCGCCAGCGGGTCGAGCTGTTGCTGCAGGTGTGCGAGGCAGTGGCTTACGCGCACAGCCGGCTGGTGGTCCACCGCGACCTCAAGCCGTCGAACATCCTCGTCACCGACGACGGGCAGGTCAAGCTGCTGGACTTCGGCATCGCCAAGCTGACCGAGAGCGGCGGCGGCGAGTCGGCGCTGACCGTGCTGGCCGGCGCGGCGTTGACGCCGGAATACGCCAGCCCCGAGCAGGTGCGCGGCGAGGCCTTGGGTACCGCCAGCGATGTCTACAGCCTGGGCGTGGTGGCCTATGAACTTCTCAGCGGCAGCAAACCCTACCTGCTCAAGCGCGGCAGCGCGGCCGAACTGAAAGAGGCCATCGCCGAGGTCGACATTCCGCCGGCCAGCCGGAGAGCACCGACGCCCGCCGTGCGTCTGGCCTTGCGGGGCGACCTGGACGCCATCCTGAACCGGGCGCTGAAGGGCTTGGCTGCCGAACGCTACCCGACGGTCGACGCGCTGGCCCAGGATCTCTCGCGCCATCTCCAGCACCTGCCGGTGAGCGCACGGCCAGACGGTCTGGCCTATCGCGGCGCGCGCTGGGTCCGGCGCCACCGGCTGCCGACCGGCATCGCGCTGGGCGTGGGCATTGCCTTGATCGGCGGTGCTTACGCGCAGGCCCTGGTGGCCTTGGCTCTGGGTGCGGGTGCAGCGCTGGCACTGTGGCAGCGCAACGAAGCGCTGCGGCAGCGCGATGTGGCGACCGAAGAGCGGCGGCGCGCCGACCGCGCGGCCGAGCAGACCCGGCAGGAGGCCGAACGAGCCTTCAGCGCCCTCGAACAGGCCGACGCCGTCAACGACTTCATGACCACCTTGTTGGGCGAAGTCGGCACCGACGAGCCCTTGACCGCGCCGCAGCTGGTGGCACGCGCCGAAGCCCTGGTGACGCTGGAGGATGGTGAAGGCCGTCGGCGAGCGGCCGTGCAGCGGGTGCTGGCCCAGCAGTACAGCTCGTTCGGCAACTTTGCCAAGGCTGGGCTGCTGGCCGACAGCGCGGTGGCGCTGGCGCGCCAGTCGGGCGATCGCTTGCTGTTGGGCCAGATGCTGTGTGCGCAGGCATCGATCGCCGGCCGCCGGGGTCAGTCTTCCGGGGCGGCAAGGACGCTGGAACGCCTGGCTGTCGATTACGCTGACGTGCCGCAGCTGGCTTTCGAGTGCCTGACCGCGCGCGCCTACCTGGCGCAGAACGACAACGACGCGAAGGCTGCCACGCTTTTCGCCGAACAGGCGCTGGCGCGTTTGCGCCAAGTCCCGCGTCGGGTCCTGCGCAGCGAAGCAGCAGCGGTGTCGAACCTGGCTTATGGCCACTCGCTGGCGGGGCGCACGGACGAGGCCATGAAACTCTTTGCGCAGGCTATCGGCCTGTACCGCGAGGTCGGCGCAGAAGAGTGCGCCAGTGCCTTGACGGTGTGGAACAACTGGGCGCTGGCCGCCTTGACGGCCAGCCAGCCCTTGCAGGCCTTGGCGCTCTTGGACCGCGCCGCAGACATTGCCGCGCGGCGCTCTCCCGATGGCCACCCGCCGTGTTATCTGCTGTGCAACCGCGCCCGCTTGTTGGCCGGTCTGCACCGGTTGGACGAAGCGCTGGCCGTCGCCAACCAGGCCTGCGCGGCGGCGCGCCACGCGGGTGGACCCGAAGCACGGGTGGCGGCGGAGATCGCGCGCAGCGATGCCCTGCGGCGCCGGGGCGACCCTCAGGCGGCCAGGGTGGTACTCGATGAGATCGAATCCGACCTGGCCGGCCAGCTGCCCCCGGGCGGTCCGGCGTCGCTGAACCTGTTGCGGCTGCACACTTTGCTGAACATCGCCGACGGCAGGCTGGACGAGGCGCTGTCAGGCATCAACGAAGCCATCGGTGCGATGCAGGCGCGCGGTTTTGCCGGGGCCTCGCTGGCCAGTGCCTACAGTGACCGCGCCGAGATTCTTCGCCTGCAGGAGCAGCCGCTGGCGGCGCGGACCGATCTTGAGCATGCCTTGCAGCTGGCCCGGCGCGCGCAGGGTGCACTGCCGCATGGCGCCGAGGCCGGCCGCGTGTTGCGCCGCCTGAGTCAGGTTCAACGGGACCTCGGGGAACACGAGGCCGCTCGCAGCAACCTGATCCAGGCACTGGAGAACCTGACGGCGACGCTGGGCACGGCGCATCCGGAAGCTGAGTTGGCGCGCCAGCAGCATGCCGCGGCCTTGCAAGGCAGTCCGGCCGCCGCCTGAGACCAGCGCAGAGCCGGCCGGCGCCGGCCTCAGCGCCCCCCCAGCAACTTCTCTTCGGCCAGCGCCAGGGCCTGCGGCAGACCGCTGAGCACCAACGTGTCGCCGTGGGCCAGCGTCTGCGCCTCGTGCGGCGTCATCACGCCGCCGCCGGCGCGGCGCAGCGACACCACCGTCACGCCCACCGCGTGCAGCGCCATTTCTTCAAGACGGCTGCCGCCCCAGGCCGAGGCCTCGGGCAGGGTGACGCTTTTCAAGCGCGCCTGGTGCAGTTCTTCCACGGTGTCGTCGTCGGCCCCGTGGAAGTAGCCGCGCAGCAGGCTGTAGCGCGCGTCGCGGGCGTCGCGGGTGATGCGGATCACACGCTTCATCGGCACGCCCACCAGCGCCAACGCGTGGCCGGCGAGCATCAGGCTGCCTTCGATGGCTTCGGGCACGACTTCGGTGGCGCCAGCGGCTTTGAGGCGGTCGATGTCGCTGTCGTCGACCGTGCGCACCACCACCGGCACACGCGGCGCGTGCTCTTGCACCAGGCGCAGGATCTTCAGCGCGCTGGGCGTGTCGTGGTAGCTCACCACCACGGCGGCAGCCCGGGCCAGCCCGGCGGCCATCAGGCTTTGCAGCCGGGCGGCGTCACCAAACACCACGCTTTGGCCAGCTGCGGCAGCCTGGCGTACACGGTCAGGGTCCAGGTCCAGCGCGATGTAGGGGATACCCTC
>Ga0105046_10017973_pt1 | contig 10785 bp, 9 predicted proteins | sample MAT03_FD_78385 | JGI IMG/M metagenome (GOLD analysis project Ga0105046, IMG submission 78385) | Freshwater microbial communities from Lake Fryxell liftoff mats and glacier meltwater in Antarctica - MAT-03 (megahit assembly) | ecosystem: Environmental > Aquatic > Freshwater > Ice > Liftoff...
CGTCAAGTACCGAAGGCCATTGGCTGTATGATCCGGATTGGCGAACACCGTTGAAATATGTCGTCGGCGTACCTGAAACACCACCAAACCAAGTCCCTCGCTGTCGTGGCTGTGTTGTATTTGCCTGATAGATCGGATCATCTTGATACGTGCTCAAGTGATTGTAAACAACAATCACATTCTTCGCACGCGCAGTCGATGTTATCGAGGCATCAACAGCGGCGTGCATCGTAGCACATGGCGAACAGTGCGAGTTCGTGAAAATATCAACAAGAACATTTGCCTCTTGTTGACAATAGCAGGTAGAACCCAAAAACAGGAATGCAGTGGCTAGTAGCGCGAACTTCATGGTATCTCCAACGACATTAGTGAATGACAATCTGATGTTGTGTGACGGTGGTAACGCCTTCTCTTTTGAGTTCACTCAGGACCGTAGCTACGGTTTGCCGACTTGTTCCCGTGAGGAGACCGATCTCGGCATGCGTGAGCTGCAACGCGATAAGGGTCTCACCATATAGATGATCTCCAAAGCGCTCACCTAGTCCTGAGCAGAAAACCTAAGATCCTCTCGTGGGCGGTACGAATGTGCATATCAACCAATCTTTCCGACATCCTTTCCACCCTTTCCGCCATAACTGCAAAAACCTGATGATGCATGGACGGGATACCACGAAGCGCACGCTCAAAGTCTGCCTTTTCAAAAATGCAGATCGTGGCCTTGTCGATCACAGATGCATACTCTTCCCGGCGAGCTGAGTGGCCATTCCTTCTAAAGAACATCTTCGATTTAGGGTCGTCTGAATAGGAGAAAACATTCTTGTGAACCGCGATCTCCATTCGAACCGGCTCTGACATCTGCGTGAGCTCGCTATCGCAGAGCATGCCAAAGAGTGGCGTTGAACGGAGATACTAAAACGGCCCCAGTGTTGCGGCCGGTGTTAGGTTGCCGCGATGAAAGAACGTAGAAATCTTCATGGAATTCTCCTGTCGGCTGGGCGACAGTTCATTGCCGACGCTGAATGTTTCGTTGCGACAGACATGACTGCACCTCCACGAAGAGGTTACAACGAGACTGAGCTCAAGGGCAGTGCAGGGGCACCAAGGATATGCAATGCATGCATTTGTGCTATATTCAAATGCTGAATGGGCGCAAGCCAGTCGCCCCGCAGCACCCAATAATCATCGTCGAACGTGAGCTGGTAGCAACCTCATGGAAACGGTGCTACCCTCCATAGTCAGTAGAGAGAAAGAGCCACATAGTGACAATCGCAATCATCATCACGATTTGCATTCTCCTACTTCTTGCGTATGTGTTTGACCTCACTTCCGCAAAAACAAAAGTGCCATCGGTGATATTGTTGTTGATGTTGGGCTTTGCCATGAGGAAACTCTCCCAACTTCTGGATATAAACATTCCCGACCTAACACCTCTCTTGCCAATCTTCGGAACGGTTGGACTCATTCTCATTGTTCTGGAAGGCTCACTAGAGCTGGAATTCAACGCGTCAAAAGCCGCACTGATTAAGAAATCCTCCATTGCGTCTCTGTTGCCAATGCTGTTCTTAGCAATCCTGCTCTCCTTTCTGTTTCAATATTTCGGTCAAGCGTCATGGAAAGACAGTCTGATCAACGCAATACCACTGTGCATCATAAGCAGTGCCATAGCGATACCGAGTGTTAAGACTCTCTCGCCATTTAACAGTGAATTTGTGATTTATGAAAGCAGTTTGTCCGACATACTAGGCGTACTGTTCTTCAATTTCGTTGCACTGAATGATAGCTTCGGATTCGCTTCGTTCGGCCACTTCGGATTGCAACTCATCATCATTACAGTGGTTTCTTTTGTGGCTACCATTGGTCTTGCCTTTCTGCTGAACAAGATTAATCACCACATAAAATTTGCCCCAATCATCTTACTCGTGATATTAATCTACGCTCTCTCTAAGGTGTATCACCTACCGGGGCTGATTATCATTCTGGTATTTGGTCTCTTTCTTGGAAATCTTGATGAACTCAAAGGAATTCCATGGATTAGCAAACTCAACCCTGACAACCTGGACAAAGAAGTTCGGAAGTTCAAGGAGCTGACCATTGAAGGCGCATTCTTGGTGAGAGCGCTGTTCTTCTTGCTCTTTGGCTATCTCATTCAAACGAAGGAGCTTCTGAACACGGGAACGATGGTATGGGCTGGCGGTATTGTGATGGCAATTCTGGTCTTCAGAGCAATTCAACTAAAGCTGTCCAAGCTAGCGTTGTCGCCATTGCTGTTCATTGCCCCAAGAGGACTCATTACAATTCTCCTCTTTCTTGCAATTGAACCAGCACAACGGATCCCTCTCGTGAACAAGTCGTTGATCGTTCAAGTAATTGTCATGACAGCACTTGTTATGATGCTCGGACTGATGACGAACAAAGGCGCAAGACGAACAGCGGTCTCGTAGTACGTGGCGTGGTTACAGCCGATCTCGTGTAATCCGTGTAATTGCCTTCGAAGTTCAGAGCAAGGGAGGGCAGAAGGGAGGAAGGGAGTTCAAGCAAGCAGCCGCGGTGATGCAACCTCGGTAACGTACCAACGACGAACAAGCTGAAAAGACACCGCATGACAACCGAGATACTCACAGACTTGAAGGGCGAGAACAACAACGCCTTCGGAATACTCTACAAAGAGTATTTCGGAATGGTCCTTCGCTTTGTAAAGAACAACAGTGGCAGGGCAGACGATGCCGAAGACATCTTTCAGGATGCAATGGTTGTTCTCATTCAGAAATTGCGACAGGACGAATTTGAGTTAACGGCCTCGCTGAAAACATACATAATGGCAATTAGTAAGAATCTGTGGCTGAAGAGATTGCGAACAGCCTACAGAGAAACCGAATTAACAGCCATTTACGACGACCAGTTCTACGCGGAAATTGATCGTGCCATAGAGCAAGAGAAGTCATACAAAGACCAACTCCAAACCCTTCTTCACAAGATTACTGCGCATTGTCAGGGACTCATACACGATATGTTCTTCAAAGAAAAGACTATCGACGAAATCCAAAGAGATTACGGGTACTCTTCCATACACAACGCACAAAATCAAAAGCACAAGTGCATTGAACAGATTAGGAGAGAAAAGGAGCGACAAGAGATGAGTGGCAGAAAATAGTTTCCACTACGAGGGTGATTATTTCAGGCTTTTGGTATTAAGGTATGGTGTGTCCATTTTGGCAACCATAACCTATCACTGTGATCACAATGCGTACACAAACATTTATTGCCTTTTTAGGCATAGTGCTGACCGCCACTCTGCTGGTGGAATCTTGTAAAACAGACAGCCCAACATCGGCACCGACGGAGTTTGTTGCGGACAATGCAACGTTTGCCAACTATCAGACTTGGTCGCTTGATGCTACCAATCAGGGTCCAAGTCCTTCGTTGGGCGCAGCCCATGTGGGCAACGACGCTTCCGTAACACGTAAGGTCTACTTTAAAAATGGTCAAGCAAGAGTAGGCGGAACGTATCCCATTGGAACAGTCATTGTAAAGCACTCTACGAATCCAGCCGGAACAGTGAATGAAATTGTGGGAATGGTGAAGCGCGGTAACGGCTTCAACCCGACAACTGGAAACTGGGAATGGTTTATGCTTATGCCGGATGGAACTATTGCAAAGGATGCTTCAGGAATGGCAATGCGTGGTGGCGCTGCAATGATGGGCGGAATGTGCAACAGCTGTCATGGTGGTGCATCTTCTAAGGACTTTACCTTTTCGAAGTGATGTGTCTGCACTATTCACAACAAGAGAAAGCACTCAGAATGATGCAGGAGCCAATGAGTTCTGCTGCAACGGAACCACGAGACTACGTTTGCACAGTTGCGTGTCACACTGCAGGTGCATGCACAATGGCACACGGTGAAAAGCGGCATACATGCAATGCCAACTGTAAACACTCTAAAGAATAGCATAATGAACACGAAAAATCAGAAAACGATATTGGCTGGTGTCATTGGCACTGCAGTAATGACGGCAGTCATGATGGTAGCACCAATGAGATGGGTAGTCTCGGTGGACACATTGTATTCGGAATGGCAGTATCTAGAACAGTAGGAGACAGCTATTGTGCTGTCAAGTCTGACGGAACAGCATAATAGAACGGCAGACTGGATTGGTTTGGCCTTGGTATGTGCTCATGATTGCAAGTGTCGAGTGCAGACGGGATGAGCGCAGATCGCGGCAGTCGTTCACAGATACCATGGATGCCCGTGGTATTCGAAGGACGAGGCGGGTCGAAGCGATCGGCCAGTCCGCCGTGAGACGTATGCTTCAGTGGAGGGCGAGTCAGACTATCTTGTTCCAGAGTATGCAGATGAAGTGCCTGGTCATCTGCCTATGAACAAACGAGGTCTATACTAAAGATGGTTGGTGGACATCTGGACTACAGCAGAACTGTGAAGCTGATGTGACGACTATTCACGTTGGTCGAACAGCCATTGAGCAAATACTATTGAACGCAATAGCCTACTCCAATAAGTATTGTGACAAGGATATCTTGAAGATAGAAATGGAGTTACAAGAGAATGAGAAATAGCATGAAATAGCGGTGAGTGATAATGGCCCGGGAGTACCAAAGGAACATCAAGCGAAAGTGTTTTTAGTGTTTGAAATGCTTACCAGCACAGACAAGCCTGGTAGCAGTGGGAATGGAATCGGACTATCAATCGTAAAGGGACTGGTTGAGAATATGGCCGGCCAGATTCGAGTTGAATCTGAAGCGTGAAGGGGCATATTCTTCAATTCCACAATCGCGAGCTAGGGCCCTTTCCTGCAAGTGTGGGGTACGTACTGCGGAGCCTCCACGAGTAGTGGTTCAGAGCCGTTAAAGATAAATGTTGACCTATCATTGCTATTCGCTAATTTTTGTCGTCATGAAAGAAGAATCGCTCACAAATAGCATTCTAGATCAGAGCAAAAACCCAATATGGATGGTTAACCTCGAGTTGCAATTGGTGTATGCCAATAGAGCTTATTTCAACCGCGTGAAAGAAGTGACGGGGGTGGAAAGGAAGTTGAACGAGTCCGTTTTCGTCGAAGGCTATGGTGATGGTTACAACGAAACATGGAGAGTCTACTATAACAGGGCACTAGCAGGAGAGTATTTCGAAATAGAAGAGCATTCCTTTCATCCACTATCAAATGATATTCAATATAGCCAAACGACATTTGAACCATTGGCCGACGATGAACGCAAGATAATTGCCGTCGCTTGCCAATCAAAGGATGTTACAGGTTTAGTACGGCACAAAACAGAGGCGAATCAAATGCTAGATTCTTCGTTAGATGTTTTTTGTACAGTCAATGAACAAGACAAATTTGTATACGTGAGTGCTGCATCGACACATCGTTGGGGATACACACCAGAAGAGTTGATTGGTACATCCAACAGAGATCTGGTTATGGAGGATGATGTGCCCAAAACCAACGACATGGTCGCTGCTATTGTTAGTGGTCAAGAAGTTACATCATTCGTCAATCGATATAAGAAGAAGAACGGAGAAATCGCCTACAACTTGTGGTCTACAAGATGGGATGATACTACAAAACTCAGGTACGCAGTTGCCAGTGATTGCGGGGAGAAGTTTGATCAGAAGGAAATTGATATTCAAAGTGAACAACGCTTCAAAGCAATGGTACAAGAAGGTTCAGACCTGATAGGAATATTGGACGCAGCGGGGAACTATCTCTATGTGAGTCCTACAAGCATTTCCGTTCTGGGTATTGCACCGGAAGAATTTGTTGGAAGAAACGCGTTTGAGTTTATTCATCCCGATGATGTAGAACGAACACTAGCAAGTTTACAACACCTATCAATTGAAAACAGAGTAATCGTAGAACCCTTTCGCTTTCAAAACAATAAAAATGAATGGCGATGGATGGAGACGATACTGACGAATATGTTAGACAATCCCGCTGTAAAGGGCATAGTTGCCAATTCGAGGGACATCACAGACAGAAATGAGGAGAAGCATAGACTCAAGCTGCTTGAGAGTGTCATCATCAATACGAAAGACGCAATAATAATTACAGAAGCAGAACCATTTGACGAACCGGGGAACAGAATCATTTTCGTTAATGATGCCTTCACTAAGATGACGGGGTACGAGGCGGAGGAAGTCATTGGCAAATCACCACGGATACTACAGGGGCCTAATTCTAGCAAAGAGGGCCTAGCGAAGCTGGGCCAGTCACTCAGAAGATGGGAACCATGTGAGCTCACCACCATCAACTACAAGAAGAGCGGTGAGGAATTCTGGATAAACTTTGCATTGACACCGGTTGCAAATGAAAAAGGATGGTACACACATTGGATATCTATTGAAAGGGATGTAACCGAGCAAAAGATCAAGGAAATGAAGAATGAACTATTAGCTCAGATCAGTACGAATTATAGTGCAGAAAATGATTATACCACTGCGGCATACGAATTGTGTAAATCGGTCAGCTTGTTTGGCAGATTCGAATGGGTTGAGATATGGGTATCAAACCTTGAAAAGAGTCAAATGCACCTTCTGAGTCACTATGTTGCCGACCCTTCCGATGAAGAATTCTATGGTAACAGCCCTGAGACAGACACGTTTAAAATAGTGGAAGGCTTAGCAGGCAAAGTATGGTCAGAGGGGGCCCAGTTACTATGGATGGACCTCGAGAAACACGAGGACTTTTTACGAAAAGATGCCGCAAAGAGGATAGGGCTAAAAGCCGTGTTAGGTATTCCCTTGATTTTTAGTGGTGAAGTAGTAGGAGTCCTGCAGATTGGTACTAAAAAAGACGCCACGTATTTGCAGAGTTATACCCACATATTCAAGCAATTGGAGGGCTTAATAGGGTCGGAACTCAGCCGTAAAAAGCTGGAAAATGACATGAAGCACTTGTTCGATGCAATTCCCGATATCTTGTGCTTGACGGATTTTCAAGGAAAGTTCCTAAAGATGAACAGGGCTGGTTGCGAGTTACTTGGTTACAGCGAAGCAGATATACTATATCACTCCTTTGCCGAATTTGTACACCCGGAGGATAAAGATATATCTACCGATGAGATGCTACGCTTGAGGCATGGCGAAACTACATTTGAATTTGAGAACCGCTACATAACAAAAGGTGGTGACATCGTCTGGCTGAATTGGTTCTGCAATTCCGCCATGGAGGAGGGCTTGATATATGCCACAGCCAAGAACATAACAGAGGAGAAAAAGCTTAGGGAGTTGAATCGCCAGTCCCGCAAGCTGGCCAAGTTTGGTAGTTGGGAAGTGGATGTAGTGAATGAAAAAGTATCTTGGTCAGAGGAGGTACATCAATTACATGAAACAGACCCTACAACATTCGTACCACGTTTGGAAACTAGTCTGAACTATTATAGAGAAGACTATCGAGAATCGACGTCATTCAGCTTCGAAAGATGTATCTCAACGGGAGAACCATTTGATTTTGAAGCAGTGCTAGTCACTGCCCAAAAGAAGGAATTGTGGGTGCGTGTCATTGGGAATGCTGAATTCGTAGACGGTACGTGCAAACGCATTTATGGTAGTTTTCAGAATATTCACGCCCGCAAAGAAGCGGAATTGCGGTTGCTATCTCTGGCAGACAACTTACCAGGAGTTGTATTCCAATATCTGATCAATACTGATGGAACAGACAGTCTAAAGTATGTGAGCAAAAATTCGGAGCAGGTGTGGGGATTCGCTGCTGACGATGTCATTCATGACAATCAGTTGGTGTGGGACAGTATTGTAGCTGGTGGTGAAATTGAAAACGTCCGGAAGAGTATATCTAATTCTGTAGAGTCCCGCACGAAATGGGCTGCCCGATGGAAGTATGTAATGCCCAGTGGTGAGATCAAAACCCATATGGGGTATGGGTCACCCAATTATCTGGCTGATGGAACTGTACTCTTTCATTCCGTGGTGTTGGATGTGACTCAAGAAGCCAAGAATGAGGAGCTTGTTCATCAGTACACGCACGAACTTGAGCGTTCGAATGCAGAGTTGGAGCAATTCGCATTTGTGGCCTCTCATGATCTGCAAGAGCCCTTACGAATGATTTCGAGCTTTATGGATTTATTGCAGCGAAAGTACGGCGATCAACTTGACGAAAAGGCTCTCCAGTATATTCACTTTGCAACTGATGGTGCAAAGAGAATGAAGCAAATCATCCTTGATCTGTTGGACTATTCGAGATCAAGTAGACCAACGGAGGGAATGGAAGAAGTAGATATGGACGAACTCCTTTCTGATTATGAGCAGTTAAGGAGAAAGTCTATCTCTGAAAAGGCTGCTATGATTACATCTAATGATCTGCCAACAATCAACACTTACAGAGCAGCTCTTACTCAGATACTTCACTGTTTACTAGACAATGCAATCAAGTACTCCCGACAAGGCACAACTCCGATTGTTGATATACATGCTCTAGATAATGAGCAGGAATGGGAAATATCCATCAAGGACAATGGGATTGGAATTGAACCTCAGTTCTTTGACAAAATATTTGTCATATTTCAAAGACTGCACAATAAAGAGCAGTATTCCGGAACAGGAATAGGTCTTTCTATTGCCCAAAGACACGTTGAGCTATTGGGAGGGCGGATTTGGTTGGAGTCTATACCTGGAGCAGGAACGACATTTTACTTCACTATTCCTAAAGACTGACAAAATGAACGGCCCAAAGATGAAACCCGCCCACATCCTACTAGTGGAGGACAATGAAGGAGACATTCTACTCACTCTAGAAGCATTTGAAGAATGCAAGCTAAAGACCGGCATCAGCGTTGCAAAAAACGGCAAGGAAGCCCTTGACTTTCTGTTCAATAGAGAGGAATTCAAAAAAGTGAAGAGGCCTGATCTTATTCTTTTAGATATAAATATCCCTATCTACAATGGCCATGAGGTTCTGCGGCAGATCAAGGCCGATTCAAATCTCAAAAAAATACCAGTGATTATGCTTACCACATCTTCCAATCATAAAGATATAGACAGTGCCTACGAAAACCACTGCAACAGCTACGTGAAAAAACCCCTCGATATTCGTGAATTCCTGAGTGTTATAGCTAAAATAGAGGAGTTCTGGTTGCACCTCACGACGCTATCTAATTAATCTGATGGAGCAAATGCAGAACTACTTGGAAAGATTGTCCGTTCTTGTTATTGAAGATAATCAAGGAGATTTTATTCTCATTGAGGACTACCTACTTGAAAAATTCAAGAATGTTGAAATTGTGCATTGTCCCGACTATGCAACGTCAGTGGACTTCCTAGCGAAGTCGAAAGATAGGATATCCGTTGTACTATTAGATCTGAACCTGCCCGACTTGGTAGGTGTCGAATTGATCAGAAGCATCATTGCACACAATGTTAAAGTGCCTATCATTGTCCTAACTGGATATTCTGATTTGGCTATGGCTAAGAGTAGTCTCCAGATTGGTGTATACGACTATTTGGTGAAGGATGAGATTAGCCCGACTATACTTCAAAAAACAATTATCTACGCCTTGCATAGAAGCAGGTTCATCAATCAGATTGAAGATGAGAAGCGAAAGTTCGAAAACCTTTTCAACTTTAGTCCACAGCCGACGTGGCTGTTGGACTCACAGTCATTGAGAATACTGCAAGCAAATATTGCAGCACAGAATACCTATGGATTCTCTCTGGATGAATTTTTGCAGATGTCCTTTACTCATTTACATCCAAAGGGTCAGGGGGAACGTATTGAGCAAAAGTTCACATCGAATGATGGTCAGATTTCAGGCGACCACTTCACCCATGTATTGCGTAGCGGCAAAGAGATTACAGTAGATATCTATTTCAGAGAAATAGACGAAACAACGATGAGTGGCCTCATTGTACAGGTAAACGATGTATCAGAGGTGGTGAAACACATAAATACTATTGAAGTACAAAATACACAGTTGCGAAATATCGCGTGGACGCAATCACACGTTGTTCGCGCCCCACTTTCTAGAATGCTTGGAATAGTCAATCTGATTGAACTGAAAGCGGGTAGCTTTGATGAGCTGCTGTTCTGCTTGCAGCAATTGCGAATATCAAGTATTGAATTGAATGATATCATTGTGGGCATCGTGGAAGAGTCAAATCATATTGAACACGAGTGAGTACATCATCATGAAAACGACGACATGTATCATAGATGACGATGCGATCTATAGAATGATCATCGTGAAGATGATAAAGCATATAGATTCGTCTGTCGACGTCCTTGAATGCGAAAATGGCAGGAGCGGCATGGCTTGCTTGGAGCGTCTCAAGAATTCTTTTGATAAAGTAGTTGTGCTGTTGGATATCAATATGCCAGTTCTCGATGGATGGGGATTCTTAGACGAAATGAAGACTTGTAGTTTCTATGGCCTGCCGCAGGTTGTAATCTATTTGGTTTCTTCATCGACGGATGAAAGTGACATAGTAAAGAGTAAGGGGTATACCAATCTTAAAGGCTTCTTTCATAAGCCCTTGACGAGTGAAGATATACGAGCAATACTCAGCACATAGCATTCTGCATAATCCGACGCAAGTCGGCCACTGAATCCGACGCAAGTTGGTAGGTACCGCTAGACTAGGGCAACACTGACGTCGTCAGACGCTGAGGCGTATCCACGTAGATTGGTTGCGGGTAAGCATACGAGCAAGTGCAGGGTGACGATCAGTCCAAGAGACTCGGGTCAATGAAGCACGGCAGGAGTGTGTGGTAGTTGACGGGAGCCGTCGAGTTGACGTGCAGTAAGACGTAGCGAAG
>Ga0105046_10017976_pt1 | contig 10783 bp, 11 predicted proteins | sample MAT03_FD_78385 | JGI IMG/M metagenome (GOLD analysis project Ga0105046, IMG submission 78385) | Freshwater microbial communities from Lake Fryxell liftoff mats and glacier meltwater in Antarctica - MAT-03 (megahit assembly) | ecosystem: Environmental > Aquatic > Freshwater > Ice > Liftoff...
GCCTTTGGTGCGTCGCTGTCCAGGTCCGCATAGATCTTCCAGAAGTACTCCGGAATGCTCACCTCGTTCTTGCGATCGGCCTTTTGCATGGTGGGCAATCCATCGCGTAACACTGGACCGGTGGCCACGAAGATCCGACGTTTACTGTAGTAAACGTAGCGACGGCCCCAATCCTCCAATTCGGCCCAACGTCCGCGGTTCAGGTCGGCCACTTGCGGGCTTATGTTCGAATACAAGTAGGTGCCCTGCAATGCTTCGAAATTCCAACGCATATCGGCACTGGGTACCATGTGCCCGCGATCAAAACCGCTGTACCAGTAATCCGCTGTAACGGCCGTTCCTGTCTTTACCAAGGGATCGGGAAGGAATGAATCGATCCGTGCCAAACGACCCTCGATCAGATCGGGTGTGGCAATGTGTGCGGTCCATTTGGGCTGTTCGTGCTTTTCGCTGTACACCAACATGTGGCCCGGATGCACAACCACTTCTTCCTCGGACACAAGCGCGGGTAGGCCCCACTTCACCAGATCTCGCCGCACGATCGCCAGTTTCGCCGAATCAACACGCGCCGTCATGACCACCTCTTTGGCCAGAAGGTCGCTGCGTTGTTGTTCCAGTACTTTCAGTTTGCTTTCGAGATCCGATTGCGCGAAAGTGGCTGCGGAAAAGAGGGTCGCTACGAATAGCGTGAAGTAGTATTGTGTTCCCATGGAAGGCTAAATGTAGCGGACTGGATCAAAGCAACGTCGACAAGTCCCTCATCGCATCGTCCAAAAGCGTGCCGTTCAACAGGGTCTTGCTCGCGTTCCGGTGGTCAACAGCGGCCAGTGCAGCGTTCAGGTCAAGTTGGTCCTGGTGCTGGACAATGAAGAGACCGGTGCCGCGATGAAGGCGTGCCAAGTACTCTTGCTCATCCTGGCCCGGTGTCGGGATCACCAATGCGCTTCGGCCCAAGGCCACCAAGTCCATCAGCGTAGTGTAACCGCTTCGTGAAATGATCAGGCTGGCATCACGCATCAACGCGCTTAGTTCTTTCCCTTGAAGGTGCGGCACAATGCTCACGTTCCCACGTTCCACCAACCCCTGTTCGGCCGGAAGCCCACGGACCAAAAGGTGTGTCCCTTCGATCCGCTGCAGCTTGGTGGTGAGCATGTCCTCGAGCATCATCCGTTGTGGTTCGGGACCACTGATCACGGCTACGATCCGGTATTTCTTGCTTGGACCTACTTGCGCTGATCCATCATTCACCATCCGACTGGCAAGGCCGATGTAGCGTGCATTCTTGGGCACGGCTGCACCGTGCGAAAGTTCTCCGGCTAGACCGGGTGCATCGGGTTGGTCCATGATCCAACACCGATCGAAGCGTGACAGTTGCCGTAGGTTCAGTTTGCGCAACGCACTTTGGGCCACCGGGGTGAATGGAAAGACCTGGTGCGTGATCACTACACTCGGCAACGAGCTGCTCCGGATCCCAAAGCGTTGGTCACTGATCACCGCATCCAGTTCCAGCGTTTCCCGTATTCGCTCGAACGCTGCATGTTCCTTTTGTATGCTGCGTGCCATGGCGGGGAATTGCCGGGCCATGTTCCACACTTGGCTGGCTCCCTTTCCGTAGCGTATGGCGAGGCCAGGAATACGAACCTGTTCCAGTTCCGGAAACTCCTTCGAGAGCAATGTCAGAGGTCCGGCATCGGCACCGATAACGGGAACGGCACCGTGTTGCAACAGGCTACGAATGATCGGGATACATCGGGTAGCGTGTCCCAAGCCCCAATCGAGCGGGGCCACCAAAATGCGAGCGACGTTGAACATTTGGTGGTAAAGGTCCGCCATGGAGCGTTAATTCAGCGTTCGCCTTTCATGAATTCCCACTGCACCTGAATGCGGAACCCTGACGGGAATGTTCGTTGATCATTGGATGCCATGCCCCAGGTCTGCGGTCCTCCCTACTTTCGCGATCCTTTTCCGAATGGGCAAGAACAAGATCGCACGCTTCGAGGAGAACCTCACGTTCTCTAATGTGGTGCAACCCACCTATACAGAGTTGGCGCGGACCGGGCTTCCCTTGAAGGGAAAATGGAACAGTGATCAATTCCGTCGCAATGCGCCGCTCGTTCTTGAGCTTGGCTGCGGTGGAGGAGAGTACACGGTAGGCTTGGCGCAGCTTGCACCCGAAAAGAATTATGTCGGCGTTGATATCAAAGGTGCAAGGCTATGGCGTGGGGCCAAGTTCGCGAGGGAGCAAGGCTTGGAGAATGTGGCCTTTCTGCGCACACATGTGGATCATCTGCTGAGCTGTTTCGGAACACATGAGGTGGACGAGATCTGGCTCACCTTCAGCGATCCGCAGATCGGAAAGGCCCGGAAACGCTTGACCAGTCCGCTCTTTCTTGCACGATACAAGGAAGTGCTGAAGCTTGGAGGCATTATCCACCTGAAGACCGATAGCCCCGTGTTGTACGAGTACACCTTGGAGCAGATCGCGGAGTACAGCTTACCGGTCCATGAGCAAAGTGCGAACGTCTATGCGGAGTTGGTCCCGCGGTCCACACCGGCGCAACAGGCCGTGCTCAACATCCGCACGTACTACGAGCAGCGCTGGCTGGAAGAAGGAAGAACGATCCACTACTTGCGGTTCGGGATCGAAGGGTTCAAGTGTGAATGATCTCTTGAGATCCGTATTGAACAGGAAAGTATGATCAGAACGTAGGTCCGTTCGCCATTACATTTCAAAGATGCCAAAACCAAGAACGGCCAGATCGCTCATTGCATCAGCACCCTTGCCCGGCGGTAGGCGCGACTTTTTCGCTGACGTGATGGATGTAGTGCGGCAAGTGCCCAAGGGAAGGGTAACGAGCTACGGCGCTGTCGCAAAGTACCTGGGTGCTGCCCGAAGTGCCCGGATCGTGGGCTATTGCATGAACAATGCACATGCAGTGGAGCCGACGGTGCCTGCACACCGTGTTGTGAACAGGATCGGGATGTTGACCGGGAAACACCACTTCCAGACCCCTACTCGCATGGAGGAATTGCTGAAGAAGGAAGGGGTGAAGGTGAAGAAGGACCAAGTACAGGAATTCCAGATGCGCTTCTGGGACCCCGCGCTCGAATTGGCCCTGTAATGGAAGAATTGAACGCGTTCCAACAGGATCGCACGATATTTGACGTTCGTACAGTATGGCAAGCCCAAGTATAGAGATCATTCGCGATGACGACAAAGTGCGAATGGAAGTGGACCACGGTCGCTCGTTGATCACGACCACGTGGCAGGGATATGTGCCAAGTCCCGATTACAGGGCGATCTTGCTACAACTGCTGGACCTCATTACCGAGCACGAACTGAAGCTGTGGATCTCCGATTCCACCAAGATGGGGGTGATCCTCCGGAGCGACGAGAAGTGGTCGTTGGAAGTTTACACACCTATGCTCTTGAAAGGTGGGTTACGACGTTTGGCTATAGTTCGCAGTACCGATTTCTTCAGTCAGACCGCTTCGGAGCGAATGGTAGACGCTACCACAGGCAAGGTGCCTTACGTCGTGGAATTCTTCAACGATAAGGAGGCCGCGTTGGCGTGGTTGGAAAAGGAATTGAAAGCACTTCGACTGCGCTCATTGTAAAGGTTTTTGGGTGAGCTATGAGTAATGGGTATCTGGTACTGAGTATTGAGTACCGAGTACCCAGGGACTGGTATTCGTTACTCAAAGCTCGGTATTCATGTCTAGTTACTGATCGTGGCTCACTGGCTATTTGTTACCCCGCTGTACGGGATCTCGACCGCGGCTCAACTTGGGACTTGATCCCTGCTAATTGGGTTTGCCGTTTGCAATTGCCTTTCCGCAGTACTGCGGAAGCATTTCCGTCCTGCCGATCGAAGCAGCGGGCCTGCCTGCCTGCGGCACGGTATTCAACCTGTCAACCCGGCCTTCGAGCCGGGTCAACTTCTTCAGCCCCTCAACCCCTTGGTTGCCGAGCGCTTCCGCAGAAAAGCAAACTGGACTGCGGAACGAGGTACAACCTCTCAACCAACTTACTGCCTAATTTCGTGGCCCGTTCGAACACATGAAGATATCAGAGGAAACAGTCCGGAAGGCATTGGAAAAGGTGATCGAACCGGACCTGAAGAAGGATATCGTGACCTTGGACCTGGTGAGTGCCATTGCAGTGGATGCCGATCGGATCTCGCTTTCCGTCCAAGTGAGCAACCCGGCCATGCACAGCCGGAAACGCATGGAAGAAGCGGTCACCTTCCATTTGAAGCAAGCGTTCGGTGATGACGTCAAGGTAACTGTGGATGTGAAGCCTTTGTCCGGTGAACAAGGGAAGTTGCGCAAAGTGCTGCCCGATGTGAAACATATTGTCGCGGTGGCCAGCGGCAAAGGCGGCGTTGGTAAAAGCACGATCACGGCGAACTTGGCGGTGGGCTTGGCGCGACTTGGTTGGAAGGTGGGCCTTGTGGATGCTGACATCCATGGACCCAGCATGCCCATGATGTTGGACGTGCTCCACGAGAAACCGACCACCGTTGAACGGAACGGAAAACATTGGATCGTGCCGGTGGAAAGCCACGGGGTCAAGATGCTCAGCATCGGCTTCTTTGCAGCACAGGACCAAGCCATCGCATGGCGCGGACCCATGGCCAGCAAGGCACTGGAACAACTTTTCAAGGACGCCGAATGGGGCGAACTCGACATCCTTCTGGTGGACCTTCCGCCAGGCACAGGCGATATCCACCTCTCCTTGGTGCAGGCCATACCGTTGACCGGTGCCGTGATCGTGAGCACCCCGCAGCCCGTGGCCTTGGCCGATGCCCGCAAAGGGGTCGGATTCTTCCGATTGCCCAGCGTGAACGTGCCTGTGCTGGGCATCGTGGAGAACATGGCATGGTTCACTCCGGCGGAATTGCCCGAGAACAAATACTACATCTTCGGCCGTGGTGGCGCCCGTGCCTTGGCCGAGGAATTGAAGGTGCCGTTGCTCGGTGAAGTGCCCTTGATACAAAGCATTCGCGAGGCGGGAGATGTGGGTAGGCCAGCAGTATTGCAAAGCAACACACCATCGGCAACCCTATTCAACGACCTTTGCATTGCATTGCAGGGGCGGTTGAACGAAATTCAACCGGATGCCGCAGGGGGAAGTATCCAACACGAACGAACACATGCCTGAGCCGCTACTACCACAAGAATTGCTGGACTGCACGCAACGTGTACAAGAAGCGCTGGCCGATCTGCGCCCGTTCTTGGAGGCCGATGGCGGGGACATCACGTTGGAGGAGATCACTGCGGAAGGTGTTGCTCGCGTTCGGTTGCACGGGGCTTGTAGTAGTTGCAGCATGAGCCCCATGACCATGCGGGCTGGTGTGCAAGAAGCAGTGAAGCGCATGGCTCCCCGCATAGTTCGGGTGGAGGCGGTGAATGTCTAGAAGCGGCTTACTTCAAGCGCCGGATCCTGACTTTGTTGTGATCGATGCTGGCCGAAGAAAACTAATTGGATGCAGGAAAGATCGCCTCGTTGGTGACCACGTCAACTGCATAGAGCCGTGCAGCCTGAATGCTTTCGTCCGTTAGCTTTGGATAGCTTTCCAGAATATCTTGCTTGGTTTCGCCCATGGCCATTTTTCGCAAGACCAAATACACCGGGATGCGTGTGCCCTTGAAACAAGGCTTGCCCGACATGATCTCCGGGTTGGTAGAAATATGATCGTGCCAATTGACCATTGTGATCCTAATTATTACCAGTAAATGTACAGAGATCCACAGTTGTTGCGGTGTTTTCCGATCCAACAAGGAACGATCCAACAGCCGTGCCCCGTACCTTTGCACCCGTTCATAAATGACCACAACGCTTCAACCCATGCCTTCGGCAGGCAGGCCCAAGATCGTTGAACAGCGCCAGAACGTTGTGATCCTCTTCGCTGGCGACAGCGGCGATGGCATCCAGTTGACCGGCAGCCAGTTCACCGACAATAATGCACACTTCGGCAACGATGTGAGCACCTTCCCTAATTTCCCTGCCGAGATACGTGCGCCACAGGGCACCTTGGCCGGTGTGAGCGGCTATCAGTTGCAATTCGGTAGCGTGGAGTTGTTCACGCCCGGCGACCAATGCGATGTGCTCGTGGTAATGAATGCCGCTGCATTGAAGGCCAATTTGGGCAAGCTGAAACAGTCCGGTACCATCATCGCCAACAGCGATGGCTTTGATCCAAAGAACCTGCGACTTGCCGGGTACATTGATAAAGAGGACCCGCTCACCGATGGTAGCCTTGCCAACTACAGCGTGCATGCGATCGACATCACCAAAATGACACGGAATGCCCTAGCGGAAATGACGCTGGGCATGAAGGAGAAGGACCGGTGCAAGAACATGTTCGTCCTCGGTTTCATCAATTGGATGTACAGCCGTGATCTGGTCAACACCGAGCGTTTCCTCACCTCCAAATTCGCCAAGAAACCGGACGTGTTGGAAGCCAACAGGAAGGCTTTGTTGGCAGGATACAACTACGGTGATACCAGCGAAACGTTCACCACACGCTTCGAGGTGATGCCAGCGCCCATGCCAAAGGGTGAATACAGGAGCATTACGGGTAACCAAGGTGCGGCCTTGGGGTTGATCGCGGCTGCGCAGAAGGCCGGGCTGGACCTTTTCTACGGGTCCTATCCCATTACACCGGCAAGTGATATCCTGCACGAATTATCTCGCCACAAGAATTTCGGCGTAAAGACCTTTCAGGCCGAAGATGAGATCGCTGCGATCTGCTCGGCGATCGGTGCAAGCTATGGTGGCGGATTGGGTGCAACAGCGAGCAGTGGGCCGGGTATCGCACTAAAGGGCGAGGCCATGGGCTTGGCGTTCATGTTGGAGATCCCGTTGGTGATCATCAACGTGCAACGCGGTGGGCCCAGTACGGGATTGCCCACCAAAACGGAACAAGCGGATCTATGGCAAGCCGTGCATGGCCGCAATGGCGAAGCACCTATTCCCGTGCTCGCCGCAAGTAGCCCGACCGATTGCTTTGAAGTGATGTATGAAGCCGTGCGTATCGCCGTGGAACACATGACACCGGTGATCTTTCTCAGCGACGGTTATATCGCGAACGGATCCGAACCTTGGCGCTTCCCAAAGGCATCGGACCTGAAGCCGATCACGCCGCCTTTCGCCACTCCGGAACTTGCAACGAAGAATGGTCCCGATGGAAAATTCCTGCCCTATGAACGCGATGCGAACGGGGTACGGCCATGGGCGATCCCGGGCATGAAGGACCTGCAACACCGGATCGGTGGGATCGAAAAAGAAGATGGCACAGGCAACATCAGCTACGACCCGTTGAACCACGAAAAGATGGTTCGTCTGCGCGCCGAAAAAGTGCGCAAGATCGTGGAGGATGTGCCACCACTGGATCTTGCTAACGGAGTGGATAGTGGCGACTTGTTGGTGCTGGGCTGGGGAAGTACCTACGGCGCCATTCGCACAGCGGTAACAGATCTGAATACGGAAGGCTATCGCATAGGTCATTTGCATTTGCGCTACCTCTTCCCGTTCCGCAAGGAGTTGGGTGAAATGCTCGCGAAGTACAAGCACGTGTTGATCCCTGAAATGAACTCTGGACAGTTGCGCCAATTGATACGCGCCGAATACCTTGTTGATGCACAAGGACTGAACAAAATACAAGGCATGCCATTCACTTCTGCGGAGATCAAGTCCGCTGTTCTTCAACACTTGGAAAAATGACCACTGCAACCCAAGTCGTGCAAGGCACCGCAACACCACACCCCGGCTACGCGAGCGATCAAGAAGTGCGTTGGTGCCCCGGTTGTGGCGATTACAGCATATTGAAGCAGATGGAGACCGTGCTCAAAGAGCAGGGCAAAGCAAAAGAGGACATCGTGTTCATCAGTGGTATCGGTTGTAGTTCACGGTTCCCATATTACTTGGATACGTATGGAATGCACAGTATCCACGGTCGTGCACCAGCGATCGTAAGTGGTTTGCGCGTGATACGCCCGGAACTCAGCGTTTGGATGATCACCGGCGATGGTGATTCCCTCAGCATCGGCGGTAACCATTTGATCCACCTGTTGCGCCGGAATGTGGATGTGAACGTGCTGCTCTTCAACAACGAGATCTACGGACTTACAAAAGGACAGTATTCACCTACTTCGCCGGAAGGGTCCGTTACAAGGAGCACGCCCATGGGCAGTGTGGACCATCCGTTCAATCCGTTGGCGCTCTGCAAAGGGGCCGATGGCAGCTTCTTGGCCCGCGCCATGGATCGCGATCCCAAGCATCTTCGTGAGATCCTTGTTCGTGCCGATGCACATCGTGGAACAAGCCTGGTGGAGATCTACCAGAACTGCAACGTGTTCAACGATGGCGCATTCGAGGTGTTCACGGAAAAGGCGAACAAACCGCTGCACACACTGTTCGTGGAACACGGCAAACCGCTCGTATTCGCCAACGGCACCAAGGGCATAAAGTTGGATGGAATGACCCCCGTGATCGTGGACCTTGCTGAAGGTGCATCACAGGAAGATCTTTGGGTACATGATGAACGCGACGGCTTCAAGGCCAGCATTCTCGTACGCTTGTTCGATGATCAGGACCATCAAGGAGCAATGCCACGGCCGTTCGGGGTGTTCTTCGTCTCGGATCGCCCGACGATGGAGACCAAATTGAATGCGCAAGTGGCGCTGGCCAAGGAGAAGAAAGGCGTGGGAGATCTGGATGCGTTGTTGAGCGGTGAAAGGACTTGGACGATCGGCTAGGTCGAATACCGCACCACTTCACTTTGCTCCAGCAAATGATCACAAGATCCTTCCGGAATTGTGCAATGCTCTTTGCATTTCTGGCTTCGGTTACCAGTGCAGCCCAAACTTTCGACCTCGAACAATTCGAACAAGTGTTCCGTCCACGTTTACGGTTGGATGGACGCTGGTTGCCAACTACAAAGGCCACGAACCGCAATAATACCTTCGAGGACCGCTCCGGTGCGGCTGCGCTCACCTTCCCGATCACGCGCACCTTCAACGTGAATGCACAATTGGACCTGACCGCTGATAGTTGGAAGGACCTGCTCTTGAGCGGGATCCGGGTAAGGGCTTCCCAAGTGATGGGTACGGTTCGATATGGTTACCGGGAGGTCTCGTTCCAAGATGGGTTCGCGGGACCTCGCTCTTTGCACACGGGCGCATTAGGACTTATGGGGATCAGCTTGACCAAGCGGTTCCGGATCCTTTTTTGGAATGCCAACGTAAATGTGAGCGAAGAGAACGCAACGCTCAAGGACCCTGCGCTGCGCTTTACGGGAATGATCGGGAAGATGCGCGTGAAGGGCTTGCACCGCCAGTTCTTCTATGGGTTGTTCGTGATCGCGTCGGACGGACTGATCGCCCCAATGCCGTTCATCGGTGGACAAGTGCCGATCGCGAAGAAATTGGCTTTCAATTATGTGTTGCCCGTGCAAATGAACTTCGCTTGGAGGCCCACGGGCGGCACATCGCTACAGGCTGGAGCTGGTCTGGATGGTTGGCGCAGTGGAGCAACGAACAATGTAGCGACCGGAGAAGGGAGGCTGAACTTGAATTACTTGGCTCTAAGAGGTTTCATCAGCGGGCGCAAAAAGCTGAACAACACGTTTGTCCTTCGCGCGGATGTGGGTTATTCGTTCCACTACTTATCCTACACGGTAGATCGTGGAGAGTTTGATCGAATACAACTCCAACCAGGTTTAACTGCGACCGTGGGGCTCAACATCCTCTTCGGCAAAAGCGTAGTCGAGCAGATCTTGAACGATTTGTTACACTGATCAAAAGAGCAGGCCGAACATCATGCCCGCGCTCAAGGACAAGGGTGCCGTGCGATCCAAGAAGGTATGTGAAAAGGAATACAGCCCATTGTCGTTCCGGTCACCGTTCGAGAGCTGTCCATTGGTCCAACGCACGCCATAACCCGCTCCACCGAAAATATCGAAGGTGACCCGGTTGCCCAGGAGTACTTGCCTGCCGACCATAACGTGCAAGGCCACGCTCATTTGATCTTCGGTAACACGGATCCCATGGTTCGGATAGTACGGGCCGTAATAGGTGTAACTGTCGTAAGTCCTACTCCACGCGCTGATCGAAAGCTCCGGTTTCAAATACCAGCCAACCAAAGGATGGTACTCCTTCGGTTGGTGAATGCGACTTTGGGATGGTGGAAGGAAGAATTTGATCCCGACCTTGCCCATGCCCCCCGTACTGTTCCAAAGCGAACTGGTATTGTCCGAATTATATAACCCGATGAACCCAAGCTTCACTTGTATGCTGGAATGTCTTCCCGCTACCCGTTCGTAGCCCATGACCACATGGCTCAATGCCGGGGAGATCATGTCAAAGGACAATACGTTCTTGCGCCCGTTGAACTCTTTGGGTGTTGGCAATTCGCTCATGGGCACCTTGTAAACGAACTCCTGTCCGTTCTGTAGCCGGATCTTTTCAAGTTCCCCTTTCCCTGCTACCACCACAATACTGTTCGATCCCGAACTCGTACGATAGCGGACCTGGTCAGCCCCTATCTCTTCCACCTGACCGGCTATTCGGTTACCGTTGGTGTAGTACAGGGTGTCTTGTGCGCTGCTACTGATCCCGATGATCAACGTGATCGCCATCAATAGGTCGCGAAAGGCTTTTTCCATGGTGTTGGTCGTTGTGAAAAGAAAGTAGAAGCACTGCTTCCGAAGTAAAAGTAGGCTGAACAGTGGTTGGGTACGAACGGAGCGATCCACCGTTCAGCGGTATTCCTCCGGGA
>Ga0105046_10017977_pt1 | contig 10782 bp, 9 predicted proteins | sample MAT03_FD_78385 | JGI IMG/M metagenome (GOLD analysis project Ga0105046, IMG submission 78385) | Freshwater microbial communities from Lake Fryxell liftoff mats and glacier meltwater in Antarctica - MAT-03 (megahit assembly) | ecosystem: Environmental > Aquatic > Freshwater > Ice > Liftoff...
CTCGCAGACCGCATCCGCGCCGAAAACCTGACCATCTTGCCGGAATGCACCGGCGTCTGGGCAAAAAAACAGGGGTGAGTCCCAAATGATTTAAGGGCTTGGCGTGCCAAGGCAAGAACTACAAACAACCAAACAACCCGCTTAAACAAAAATCCTGAGACGGGGCTAACCCCATCTCAGGACTCACAGGTTTGGCGTGCCAAGCCGCTATAAGACTGGTGGGTTAATGTCCGCCGAGGTAGGCCTCAATCACGGCGGGGTCGTGTTGGAGTTCCTCACCCGTGCCGGTGTGCGAGACCGTCCCAGTTTGCAGGACATAGCCTCGCGCCGCAATCGACAGCGCCTTACTCGCGTTCTGCTCGACCAGCAAAATAGTCGTGCCGTTTTCGCGGTTGAGGTAGTCAATCACGTTGAAAATCTCTTCGACCAATTTGGGAGCCAGCCCCATCGACGGCTCGTCCAACAGCAAGACGCGGGGCGAGGCCATCATGGCGCGCCCAATCGCCAACATCTGCTGCTCGCCGCCGCTGAGTGTGCCGCCCAACTGCGCGAGGCGCTCTTTCAGGCGCGGGAATCGCTCATACACATACTCCATGTCTCGGGCGATTTTGGCCGTATCGTTGCGGGCGAACGCGCCCATCTCAAGGTTTTCGCGGACGGTCAAGCGTGAGAAAATCTTGCGCCCTTCCGGGGATTGGATGATACCGCGCTTGACGATTTCGTGCGCGGGCAGCCGCGTGATATCCTCCCCATTGAACACCACCCGCCCCTGCGAGGCCGGGGTGATGCCGCAGATGGTATTGAGCGTGGTGGTTTTGCCCGCGCCGTTGCCGCCAATCAGGGTGACAATTTTGCCCTCATCCACGCTGACCGAAATACCTTTCAGGGCGTGGATTTTTCCATAGTAGGTGTGGATGTCGTGGACTTGTAACAGGCTCATTTGGCTTCCGCTTTCTTTCCGGACTTTTCGGTCATGCTGCTGCCCAGATAGGCTTCGATGACATCCGGGTTATTCTGAATTTCGGCGGGCGTGCCTTCGGCGATTTTTCGCCCAAAGTTCATCACGTTCACCCGGTCACTGACGCCCATCACCAGCTTCATGTCATGTTCAATCAAAAACACGGTCAAGCCGAGGTCGGCGCGCAATTGGCGGATGAAGTGCATCATATCGTCGGTCTCTTGCGGATTCATGCCCGCCGTCGGCTCATCCAGCAACAGAAGCTGGGGTTTAATCGCCAGCGCCCGCGCCACCTCTAACCGCCGCTGAAAACCATACGGCAAATTAGAGGCCAACAGGTCGCCCTTGCCGCCCAAATTGCAATATTCCAACAGTCGCACGGCCTCATCTAACGCGGCTTGTTCCTCGCGACGGGTGGATGGCAGCCCCAAAATCGCGCCCCATAGGCTGGACTTGAGGTGTTGGTGCATCCCGACGAGGATATTTTCCAGCGCCGTCAGCTTGGGGAACAGTCGGATATTCTGGTAGGTACGGGCGATTCCGGCGCGGGCGATGATGTCCGGGCGGGTGTCTTTCAGCGATTTGCCGTTGAAAATTACATCGCCCTCTTCAGGCGTATAGAAGCCGGTCACGCAGTTGAAAAAAGTCGTCTTGCCTGCGCCATTCGGCCCAATCAAGCTGACGATTTCGCCCTTGCCGACCTTCAAATCCACCGCATTGACCGCCGTCAGACCGCCAAAACGTTTGACGATCAACTGACAGTGGAGCAGGATGGGTTTGGTTTGTGCGTTATCCATGCTATTCATCCTTCCTAGTCTCCGGCGGCTTCAGCGGCGGCTTCGGCTTTTCGATGCGCCGTCGATTGCTCAGATAATTTGGGCGGTTGCGGCGGGATGAGTCCCTCTGGCCGTAACAGCATTGTGACCACCAGCAGCACCCCGAACGCCAACAGGCGGTAATCGCGCAGTTCGCGCAAAATCTCCGGCATCCCGACCAACACGAACGCCCCGATGAATACGCCGGGGATGCCGCCCATGCCGCCCAAAATCACCAGTGACAGCACATTAATCGAGACCAACAGCACGAAGCTATTGGGGAAAATACCTTGTAGGCTGGCTCCGAACAGCGCGCCGCCCATGCCGCTGAAAGCCGAACTGACGCCGAACGCCAGCAGTTTTGCGACGGTCAAGTTAATGCCCATCGCCTCGGCCACGTCCTCATCATCTCGCAAGGCGCGCCACGCCCGTCCGAGGCGGCTGGACGCCAAGCGCAGCACAACCAATGCGCCCAACGCCACCACCAATAAGAATAGATAGTAGACCTCGGTGGAACGCGCAAGCTCAACCCCGAAAAGGTTTGGGACGGGGATGCGCTGAATCCCCTGCGGGCCGCCGAAAATCGGCTTGAAGGTCGAACTGCTGATGATGCGCTGGAGGATTTCGCCAAAACCTAGCGTCACAATCGCCAGATAGTCACCGCGCAACCGCAATACTGGCACGCCCAACATCATCCCCGTGAACGCGCTGACGATGATCGCAATCGGCCACGCTTCCCAGAAGGTTAGCAAATTCGGGCAGATTTGTTGCAACCCCAACACCGAATCTTCAAACGCCCGCAGCGCGTCAAAAGCGCCCGCTTGGTTAACCATCCCCGGACAAGTCAAAATGCTGGGCGAGGTCAGGATGCCCGCTGTGTACGCGCCAATCGCAAACGATGCGACGTAACCGAGGTCAAGTAGGCCGGCGTAGCCAATCATGACGTTCATGCCCACGCCCATGATGATGTAAATCATGACGAGGTTGAGCGTGTTGGTCAGTGACAGTCCCATGAAGGGCGGCACGACCAGTAAAATCACGCCGACGGTGATATAGAACACCCGCCGATTGACCGCCTTAGCCGGGCGTGGCAGCGCGAAGAAGGCGGTATTAGCGCGTTGACTCAGCGTCGGGATGATCGCAAACGTCAACCCCATCACCACCGTGATGATGATGGCGTACATGATGGTGAGGTTTTTCTGGCTGGCGAGCAGACCGAGCGAGACGATGATGGCGATGAAATACCACGAAGCATCGTGCATCTGTTTGGACGCGCTGGTCATGACCGCGCCGAGGACGCCGAACAGCGCCATCGCCCCGCCGAAAATCAAGAGGCTGAGTAAATCACCGGTCAACGGCAGCATCAGCAAGGTCGGCGAAAATTGTTGTGAGCCGCGCAAGAGCGTATCGCGCTCCATGCCCGTCAAGCTGGCGACCAATCCAAAGATGATCGCCCCGCCGATGCCGATGCCTAACCCCAACAGCAATTGTTCCAACGATGAATTGAAGCCGAACGAGTTGGTTAAGAGATAGGCCGCGATGAATGTCACCGCAATCGCAGTCGCGTCGCCCAGCGTCACAACCCGGTTGATTTGGCCTTGCAACACGCCGATGATGACCACGGCGGCCACGGCGCCAAAAATCGTGTTCTGAACGCGCATCGGTAGTTGCGAGATAAAACCGGCCAATCCGCCCACAAGTGCGCCAGCCATTATTAACAAGAATAAGCCGGGGAGTAATTCGGCCTGCCCTTGCATGAGCGTCGAGCCGCTCAGTGGCGACAGATTTGGGAAGATGAAACGCAGGTCATCGAAATTCACCGAGTCGGCAAATGCCAGCAATGCCGCAAGGATGCCAGACACCACCAGTCCGCCTAAAACACCGTTAACGACGGCGGGCATGACGCCGCGATCAGCGAAACCGCGTGCAGCCACCAACCCACCGGCGAACAACGTCACGTAAAACAGCAATTGGCTGAAGTTGAAGAAATCGGTGATGACATCCTTCCGACCGAACGAGCTATAGACATCCATGAGCGCCAGTATGACGGCCACAATCCCGACATAAGCGGCGTTGCGTAAGGTACGTTTTCCAAACATGTGTTTACGCCCTCGACTTGGTGAGTGCTTCGCCGAAAATACCGGTTGGGCGAAAGATGAGGATGAGGACGAGGACACTAAAGGCCACCACGTCCTCCAACTGCGACGGGATGCCCAACATGCCGGGCGCAGCCGACTCGATCACGCCCAACAGCAACCCGCCCGCCATCGCGCCGGGGATGTTGCCGATACCGCCCAACACCGCCGCCGTAAACGCCTTGACGCCGGGGAAAAAGCCCATGAAGGGCGTCACTTGTGGGTTATAGATTGCGAACAGCACCGCCGCCGCGCCCGCCAAAATCGCGCCCAGCAAGAAGGTGATGACGATGATGAAGTCTACGTTGATGCCCATCAGCGAGGCGGTATTCTTATCTTCCGCCACGGCGCGCATGGCCTTGCCGATTTTGGTGCGCTGGACGATGAACCACATGGTCGTCATCAATACCAAAGCGATGATGAAGATGATCAGGTACAACGGGCGCACCACGATTTCCTCGCTGCCTACCGGTAAGGTATAGCGCCCTTGCAGGAGATTCATGGCCGTACCGCATACCCGGTCCGGTTGACTAGGGACTTGAATCCCCTCAGCGCACAAGCTGACGACAGGATAACTGCGCGTATCACTGCCAAACAAGCGCAAGAACAGTTGTTGCAGCGTAATCGAGACGCCGATGGCGGTAATCAGCGACACCAAACGCGGCGCACGCCGTAGCGGGCGATAAGCGATTCGCTCCAGCAAAATGGCGATGGTCGCCGAGGCCGCCATCCCGACGAACAGCGTCAACACTAGCGCCAGAATCGTGTTTTGGCTCAAGAAACTGGGTGAGCCGCCGGGGCCTTCTTGATTGAAGGCATTGATGGCGAAAAAGCCGATATACGCGCCCGACATGAACACCTCGCTATGGGCGAAGTTAATCATCCGCAAGACGCCATACACCAGCGTATAACCCAGCGCGATTAAGGCATAAATACTGCCTTGCGCCAAGCCTAGTACGACGCCTTGTAAAAAATCGCGTAGGCCGTAATTACCGGCCAAGATGTTCCCGATGGCTACAAAAATCACGTAGACCAGTAGGACGCCGCCGGCCAGATATAAAAAGTTTTGGATGGGGTCTTTTCCAAGTTTGAATGACCCCCCACGAGCTATGGTTTTGAACATGACCGAACAAATTCCCTGATAAGGGGCATAGAAAAATCCACCCCGTTAAGCGCAGTGTTTATACCGCGTCACACGCATAAAAACAATAAGACTCATACGGACATGTTATGGGATGTCTGAGTTTGAACACAAACTCTAACAAAAAATTCGGGGCGTAGGTGAACCCACGCCCCGAATCTCTAGTACGACGGAGGAGGAAAAACTATTCCATGTCCATCATGTTGACATCTTCGAGGGTGACGAATGCACCATCGACGACCTGAGAGAAGCTGGTCAAGGGGGCAACACACTCGCCGTCGCCATTGCAGCTGATCAGGCCGGTGATGCCTTCAACCGGCTCTTCCGCGCCGTAGTTCAAGATGAACTCGCGCAGGTCGGCACGGCTGATTTCGAGGTTGCCGTCAGCGTTGATCGTGCCAACTGCCTCGATACCATCCAAGAACATGGTCACCGCGTCGGCGGCGTTGGTGTTGTACGGGCCTGTCGGCGCGAAACCATAGGTCTCTTCGTACAGCGCCAAGAACTCGGTCACAATATCTGAACTCACCGGGGCGGGCGATGAAACGTACACGCCTTCAGCGACTTCACCGGCAAGGTCGATGAACTCGGTGGTCTTGATGCCATCAGCGCCCATGAACGGGACTTCAGACAAACCGGCGTCGGCGCGTTGTTCGGCCAAACGAGCGGCTTCAGCGGGGAAGCCGCCAAAGAAGATCAATTCCGGTTCAGCGGAAGCGATGGTGTCGAGGGTGCTACGGAAGTCGGTGTCGCCGACGGTCACGGCGTCTGCCGCAACCACTTCACCACCGAGGGCGGTGAAAGCTTCGGTCAAGACATCGACCAGACCTTCACCGTAGGAGCTACCATCGTGGATGGTGGCGATGGTGGTCAGGCCGAGGTAGTCATAGATGAAGATAGCGGCATCTGCGCCCTGAGCAGCATCGCTGGGAGCGGTGCGGGCGAAGCTCTCGAAGTCTTGCGCCAGCAACGGGTTGGTGCAGCTTGCGCTGATGCTGGTGAAGCCAGCCTGATCAAAGATGGTGGCGGCGGCGTTACAAGCCGACGAGCAGGTCGGCCCGACCACGCCCACGATGGACGGCTGGGCGGCGAAATAGTTGCCGATGGCCTGACCACCCTCAGACGAGCAAAGGTCATCTTGAACATCGAATTCAATTGCGAATTCGACATCGCCAACGGTCACAATCGGGCGGGAAAGTGTCGCCAGTTCTGCACCACGAACGATATCTTCACCGATGGGGGCGAGGCCCTCACCGCTGATGACGGCGGCTAAACCCAACACAATCGGGTCGCCAGCTTCAATCACAACAATATCTTCTTGCGCGAAGGTCGGGAGGATGACCAAAGCCACCAACGCCAAAACCACGAGCGCCTTACGAGAAATAGCACGAAACATAGGTATACTCCTTATGGGTATTTCGTTTACCCTAAAAAAACTGCCCTTATAGGCATACCCTAGCTTAGCGCAAACCGGCCTATTGTCAAATCGTATCCCGAAGTTGTGACCATGAACATTCAGCGATTTCTCACTCTAATTCTGCTCCTCTCAGGCCTCACGACACTTTCCCCCGTGATGGCTCAAGCCTGTATCCCTCCCAGCGTCGGCGACCCCGGCGCGTTCAGCGGGGTCATCCTGTCCATCGCCCCCTCAGATGGGGTGCGCGCCCTCCGCCCAGAACTTCAAACCACCTATTACGTGGCGTTCGACGGCGCGAACTTTACAGCGGGCGGCGCGGCGTCCCCCGACGGGCGCTATTATGCTGTCCCTAACGGCAGTATTCAGACCAACAGCACCGCCGATGTACGCTACGTCGTGCAAGAAATCCGCGTCATCACCACCGAAATCGTCCCGCGCATCCTCGCCCGCATCCCGTGGCAGGCGTCTTTCCCGGTCGGGACGCGCTTTGCCACCACTCAGGGCGTCCCGGTGATTCAGTGGCTAGACGCCCAAACCCTCGCTTTCCCTAGCGGGTCGATGAACGGCGCTCAGACATGGCAGCGCATCGATTTTTCGGCCTCGCCCGCCGATATCCAACCGTTCGAGGCCGCCGGTTTCGCCCCACTATCCCCTGACATGCGGCGTGGCCTAAAACCGGATGCGCTCGGCTGGGCGATTTACGACATCGAAACCGCCTCGCAACTTGAGCATCTTCCGCGCTTGAGCGCCGCGCAATTCATGGCATGGTCGCCTGACTCGTCGCGTTTGGCGACCCTGATCAACTCAGCGGATGGCACAGCCCTGACGCTGTTCTGGCGCGGCGGCGCGCAAGCCTTAGCGGTGGTGAGCGTTGAGGCCGGTCAAACGATCTGGAATGTACATTGGTCGCCGAACGCGGCGCAGCTGGCCTATGCGCTGTACGACCCCGAAATTAACCGGAGTCGCTTGTATCTTTACGACGTACAAGCAGACCTCAGCGCCGACACTTGCCTTGACCTCTTACCCCAGCCGCAAGCCGTCGCGTGGTCGCCAGACGGCGCAAAACTGGCCGTCTTGACCGAGACGCGAGGTGAATCGGCCTTATATGCCTTTGACCCCGCCGTCAGTAGCTTGTCGCGCCTCAGCCCCTATAGCGGCGGCCTATTGGGATGGTTTGTGGGTGCATCACAACCCGATTAAAACAAAAAAGACCTGTTCGGCGTGTGCCAAGCAGGTCTTTTTGGGTCAACTGAGGTTAATAGTCGTCTTCCTCGTCGTCAAACTCATCGTCGTCGAAATCATCATCCTCAAACTCGTCGTCGTCGTCAACCGTATCGTCTTCTTCTTCAAGTTCGTAACCTTCATCGTCGATGCTGTCTTCATCAAAGCCACGCGGGCTGCGATTCAGCACATTTTCCGGCATGGTCGGTCTCCCTTTTTCTTCCCTAAATCCAAGACGCTATCAGGGCAAAATACATCGGCAGTATAACACGAATCGCCACGAGTCAAACCTCAAAAACGTTGGCCTAGCGAGTCATGAACCGATAACCCACCCCACGCGAGGTCACGATGTAAGCGGGATGATCGGGGTCTACTTCCAATTTTTGGCGTAAGTAATGGATATACAGCTTCAAACTGTCGATGGCATCACCGTATTCTTCGCCCCACGCCAGTTTGACCAGCTCATCGCGGCTGACCACGCGCCCGGCGTTGCGAACCAACACCCCCAACAGATTAAACTCTTTGGGAGTCAAATGGCGGATGGTGTCCCGCACGAACACCTCGCGATTTAAGAAATTGACCCGAAAGTCGCCGTCATCAAACACCAATTCTTCTTGCGCTTGTGTGCGTGGCGCACGACGTAGGTGCGCCCGGATGCGCGCCACCAACTCGTCCCCATTAAATGGCTTGCCGATGAAGTCATCCGCGCCGTTTTCCAGTCCGCGCACCACATCCGCTGTATCGGTGAAGACTGATACAAATAAGATGGGGACATCCGACATCTCGCGCAGGCGGCGGCAAATCTCCCAGCCATCCATGCCCGGCATGTGAACATCCAACAGTACCGCGTCCGGCTGGAAGCGATAGGCTTTCCGCAGCCCATCCTCGCCAGAACTGGCCTTCACGACCTCGAAACCCTTCTTGACAAGCAAGGCTTCCATCATCCGCAGCATCGGCTCGTCATCATCAACAACTAGGATCGTATCCGACACACTCAGCCTCCAAACATCACGTAAAAAGCGTTACAGCCTACAAACCACAAACACACGAAATGCTAATTTCACTGTAGCACAAGGTTTGAATCGCCGCAACATGCAGAGGTACTCATAAATCCTTCAATCTACGAAGATTGCTCATCGCGCCGTCCAACCCAACGATTAGGCTACGCAACACAACTGAACGCTGGAAAAATCCGCCGCATCGTGTAGGCTACTGCGTTAAGTGTGCCAGTTTCCCATCCGAAAACGTGGCACGAATAAACCGAATTGATAGCGTTATGAGGAATACGATATGCAGATTTCACGGACCCGCCCCCGCTTCTTGGCAGTGATGTCGCTGCTGCTGCTGGGAATCGTCCTTTCCATGGGACTGAGCCTGACCGCTTCCGCACAGGCGACGCCTGTCCCAACCCCGGCTGACCCGGTATGGCGTGGCTTCACCACCGCCCGCACCGCATTGGAAACGAAATTTAAGACCGACCTGACCTACGTCAAAAACTGGACATTCGAACAGGTCGAATGGAAGGTCAGCATCGACTCGTGCGATGAGGCCGTCACCACCCTTGACTATCGCCCGGTCTATTTTGGTTGGGAATACGTCATCACCTCATTGCAAAACCGCACTTGGCGCACCCGCGTCAGCTTTGACCTGAGTGCTGTCACAATCTGCACAAAACAAGAGGTTTCCACCGGCACTGGCACGACTGCGCCTCCGGTCAGCGGCTCTGGCGCGACGGGTTCATTTGAACTCGGCGGCCACGTCATCACTTTAAGCCCAGAAGCCAAGGCCGCCATGCAGACCGCTGGCATGACTTGGATGAAGAAACAAGTGCGTTGGACGCTGGGCGAGGGCACGGCTCAAGCCCAAGCTTACATTGACGCTGCCAAGGCAGGCGGCTTCAAAGTGTTGTTGAGCATCGTCGGCAACCCCGGCGAGATGACCAACTTTGACAGCTACGTCGCCAGCTATGCCGCCTATGTCGGTCAGGTTGCCAAGTTGGGGCCGGACGCCATTGAGGTCTGGAACGAAGCCAACATTGACCGCGAATGGCCGGCAGGCAAGGTCAGCGGCACGGAATATACCAAGCTGCTGAAGCCGTCGTATGAAGCCATCAAGGCCAACAACGCCAACGTCATGGTCATCAGCGCCGCCCCTTCCCCCACGGGTTACGCGGGTTCGGCGGGCTGCGTCCAAAACGGCGCGGTTCACGTCTGTAACGACGATGTGTTCTTCAAGCAGATGGCGGACGCGGGCGCAGGCAACTATATGGACTGCGTGGGCTTGCATTACAACGAGGGCATCATCTCGCCCACCGCCAGCAGTGGTGACATACGCGGCGGCTACCCGACCTACTACTTTGGTGGGAACATCGGGCGCGCTCGTGCCTACATCAACCAACGCCCAATCTGTATCACAGAACTTGGTTACGTTTCGCCAGAGGGTTACGGCCCCATCGCCCCCAACTTCGGATGGGGCGCCAACACCACCGTGGCGCAGCAGGCGCAATGGTTGGCCGAGGCCGCCAGCACCAGCGCCGGTCTGGGCTATGTCCGCCTGATGATCGTCTGGAATATCAACTTCACCCAATATGACGGCAACGACCCGCAAGCCGGTTACGCCATCATCCGCCCCGGCGGCCTCTGCCCAGCGTGTACCGCGCTCGGTAGCGTGATGAAGAAGTAAGCACTAGACCGTTTGAAGTGGGCAGTTCTTTGTGAACCGCCCACTTAGAAACCCCAGAGGCTGCAACTGCGCCCTCTGGGGTTTTTGTTTTAGAGGTAACTACTCAGTCATGATTTCTTCCCTCAATTTAATGCTGTAGAGCGTCAAATCGGCTGAAGCGCGGGGAAATTCTTCCCTCAGATGATTGGACTGAGTACCGGTCAAAATCCTGTTCTCCCCTCAAATAAGAGCTGAATAGTTACCAATTGATTATAGATATCGACTGCAAAACCACCTATCCCACCCAGAATGGTGCCAACCGCCCCAACAATGGCGATAGCTGCCAATGCGGCAAGAAATACGAACTCCCCACTCGGATCGGTGAGATTGACGGTGTTGCCGCGCACATAGCTATACGGGTTGAAGGTTGAGGC